>ERZ772940.96-NODE-96-length-53481-cov-9.91295_pt1 | contig 53481 bp, 51 predicted proteins | sample MGYA00511682_ERZ772940 | MGnify/ENA primary metagenome ERZ772940 (study PRJEB29015, sample SAMEA2737922) | human oral metagenome | biome: human oral; feature: human-associated habitat; material: dental | place: China | collected 2031 ... | reverse complement strand
GACCGAGATACAAGAGATATCGAGGAATCATCACAATAATTATTCTGAGAACGAATTTTTTACGTTGATATAGAAATATTCGAAGTTATTTAGCCAAGGTTTTATAAAAAATTTCTCCATTAAGTTTTTACAGAAAAATATAGCTCCGCTTCTCACAAGCAGATTTGAGTTAAATTCAGGATGGCAAAAATACTCTCAGTTTCGATAACCATAGAAATCACGTGGTGTCAGTAGTTACAGAGGCTCTATATATAACTAGGTGCTGCACTCCCCTAGTCTAAAAAGAGCAGGGGCGGCAGGCTACCGGAACCGGCTCCCGATATGCCGCATCGCCTGCACCTGCCGACTGGTACGATGCGCCGCCCGCACCATCCGCGAACGCTTCAACGCCTGCAGCTCATCCTCGGCACGCTCAAACTCACCCCGCATATGCGCTTCCCATGAGTGAATGCGATCCGAAAGCGCCCACTCGGTACCTTCGGCCAGCGAAGTCTTCAGCAAAAGCTCACGCACCGCATTGTTAATCGTCTCTAGGGACGGTTCCAGGGCGGGAACCGCCGCAGCCACAGAAATACCCTCCGGCATATGCGCCTGCCTCTCCCCGCGCACAGAGGCCGCAATATACTCACACCACGCGTGAAGCAGCGCGGTCACTGCCTCATGCCGCACCCGCAGCTCTTGGCGTTGCCCCCTGCTGAGCGAGAGCGCAGACGCAATAAGTTTTTCGGGAATGTCGGTGCCGAGCATATGAAGCGGAGTCATAAAATTCTGCATCCCGTAATGCCCCATGACCCCGCAAATCCGCATCTCAGTAAACGCATCGGGCACCAGCGCAACCGCAGGAATACCAGCGCTAAGGCTAAAGACCGCGGGATGGTAACGGTCGGTAATATTCAACGCGGCACCCTGATGGATGCGCACCGTCGCATCCGTGTGCAGAATCGGTATCAACGTTGCAGGGGATGTCATGGATGCGGCAACCAGTTCATGCGCCCGATAGTCACCGGTGCGCCCGCCCTCCGACGCTGGGTCGCCCATATGCCCCAGGAAGACCGCCGCCAGCCCATACTCGGAGTAAATCTTGTCTAATAAAGTGGCTAGTTCATGTACTTTGCTCCCCGAAACCTCGTGCACCGTCACGCACACATAACGCTCGGGAAGCTCAGGAACCTCAACCCGCGCATCCGCATAATCGAGCGTTATCTCGGGGGTATGTGCCCGGTAGTCGCTGGCATCATCCACACCCGCAAGCGCCTTAAGATCGTGCTCGCGGCACCACTCGTAGGAGCTGCGCTCGCGCACCGCCACCGAGGTTGCCGAACGCAGCATACGCAGCAGAACTTCCTCATCGCGCGGGGAAAGCACGGGACCAATCGACTGCCCGGAAACAAAGACCGGAATCTTCGCATACTGTGCCACCAGTGCGATAGCGGCGCGCTCATACAGCAGCCAGCCGTAGCGCGAATTCAAGTTGCCGCCGCCGGAAATGACGACCGCATCCACCGATTGAATACCCTCTACAAAATCGCGGATCTGCTGCGCCGACGGGCAAAAGTCGGGCAGATTCGGCATAACGCCGCCCACCAGAAATTCTTCGAGGCGTTCCAACGTGATCTCGCGCTCGGCAGGCGCCCACGGGAACAGCAAAAACGGCATATATTCGTATGCAGACGAACCCCCGGCTCCCAGATAACGCTTGCTCTGCTCGGCATCACGGGTTGCTAAAATAACCTGCATTCCTGCATCCGCCAGGTATTCGGCGGTGCTGATCGTCATGGCCTCGTCCCCCACATGGTAGACGGGCTGGCCAATATCGCCGACAACAAGAACACGAGTCATATGCGTACCTATTTGCTTGATGAATCTTTAGGCGAAAAAACGGCACGCAAACGCGAAAGTTTGCCGCTCCACGACATCGCCCGCTCCATGCGGTGCAGCCGCTCACACTGTTCCTGCTGCATAGTTTCGAGACGTTCCAAACGTTCCTGAACGTCTTGAAGCGCCTCCAGAGTTTCCAATAAACGGCCGTCAAGTTCGTTCGTCAGGTGCGCCTGGTAAAGGTAGGGCCCGATATGCGCCCCGGCGGCAAGGTCTTCACGGATCGCGTTGGCGCGCACCTGCGCATCAAAAATACGATGCTGCTGCTCGTGGCTCACGCTATTAGCGGCAGAACCCGTCGCATTGGGGCGTTTACACCAGTACGCCAGCGGCTCGTCCAGAAGCTGAACTTCACCGGCCATGGCGGCGCGCATATTGAATTCCCAGTCGCCCACCACGGGAAGTTCCTCATCAAAATACCCCACCTTCTCGTGCAGGGTGCGGCGGTACAGCACGCCAATCGGAACCGCGCGGTTGGTGCGGAACAGGAACTGCAGCCCCATCGCGGGCAGATCTTCGTGGAAGGTGCGTTCGTTCAGAACAATAAAACCGTCCTCGGTTTGCTGCTCAAAACGCTCAATAATCCGTACCACGCACATATCGGCGCCGGTCTCATCAAGGGTTGCGACGGTACGTTCCAGGAATTGGGGATCCCACAGGTCATCGTCGTCGTGAATGGCGATATAGGTAGACTCACTGGAGCGCACGCCCAGGTTAGAGGCCGCTTCCATATTGCCGCCCGCAGCATGAAGAAGAACGGTCTGTGCCGCAACCGGGCTGCGGTCAATAATCTGCTGAGATTCTTCCTGATTTCCGCCGTCATCGACCACGTACACGGTGTATTGCGTATACCGTTGCTCGGCGATGTTCTGCAGGGCACGTGCGAGAAAGACCGGGCGATCTTTCGTGCGTACAATGACGGCGACAGAGGAAAACAAAGCTCTCCAAAGAATATATAAGGCCTGCGCATAAGGCACGTAGGGCGGAAATATATAGGGTTGTCTAGAATTCTACGGAGTTGCGCGGGAATAAGCGAGCATTCCAGCCCACATTAGGGGTAAAAATTCTACCCAAATATGCCATCAAGAGCCATCATGAGGGCGATCGCACACAAAAAACATGCCGGAAGCGTGACAAACCAGGTCAGCATAATGTTCGCAACGATCTTCGGCTTCACCGAGTTAAACCGCTGATTCACCCCAGCCCCCAGGGCGGATGCGGTCGCCAGGTGCGAAGACGAGAACGGCAGCTGCAGCAGGAAGTACCCGAGTGCCTGCATAAGAGCCGTGGTGCCTTGAGCTACCGCGCCGCGCATTGGGTCTAAGCGCACCATACGGTAGGCGAAGGTGTAGCCGATGCGCCGCCCACCTGTGAGCGTGCCCGCCGCCAGAGCCAGCGCAATAGTGAGCACATGCCAGGGGAGAAGATCCCGCGTGGGAAGCGGAAAAACCGCACCCAGCACGTGCAGCACCAACAGGTACAGGTACCCGGTCTGCATACCGTGCAGAAGCGAAATTGCGGATGCCGACACCGCCAACACCTCACGCGAATGCCGGTTCACGCTGCTTGGCGAAGAGCGGATCGCTAAGCGATAAAACGGGAGCACTAAAAGCCAGGAGAGGAGGAAAATCAGGGGCGGCAGGTAAAGAAGCGGCAGCAGGGTGGCATCGAAAATCGCGGGGATAAACCGTGAACCTTCGCCATCAACCCGAGCATACCACGCCACCCCGGCAAGGGCGCCGATGAGGGCGTGCGTTGAGGAAGCTGGCATGCGTAAGGCCCAGGTCGCCACACCCCATAAGGCGGCGGTGATAAGCGCGGCGGTCAGCCCCGGAAGACCCAAATGCCCGCTGGGAACGGCAATCCAGGGCACACTCATATCGGTGATCAGCAGATACGCCGCAAACACCCCGATACCGTTGAACAGCGCGGCGGTAATCAGAGCCGCGGTATCGCCCATCGTGCGGGTGCGTACCGGCACCGCGATCGCATTGGAGGCATCGTGCATGCCGGTCACAAAAATCGCGGAAAGAAACGCGCCCACACACAGAATACTGAGCAGAACCACTAGGACTCCTGCACGATAATACGCCCGATCTCAGAAGACACGCCGCGCATCGCATTTGCCGCCTCAACCAGTTGGGCAATGAACTTGGTGTACCGGCGGTAGCGTTCCATCGGGAAGCGTTCGGCGAGTTCTGCATCGTATTCTTCGGCGGTGCGAACGGCTTGGCGCGAGATACGCAGCATATCCATCCAATAGTTATCCAGGCCCTTAATATCGGCGAGCTTGGGAATTACTGCCTCGGTCAACACCGCCTGCCGCTGGATAATGTCGAGTATCGCGGTAATATGCGGGGCAAAACCGTCAATTTTGTGCAGATAAAGGATGTGCGCGGCACTCGTGAGCTTTTCGACCGCGTTCGTGAGTTTGCGGGCCAGCGTGTAGAGGTCTTCGCGGGGTACCGGGGTGGCAAATGAGCTTCGCACGGTGGTGAGGGTCATGAAGAACAGGTCGGTCGAGTTCGCCTCGTGCACCAGCATGCGGTCGAAGAGCTCGGGGTATTCGGAGGTAGATGAGCCAACCATTTCGGAGAGGAGCGCCGCCGCCTCCGCCACCTGCACCGAGATTTGTGCAAGCGAGGTGAGTGAGCTGTTGGCTTGTGGAAAGATGCGGTGCAACATAGTTACAGTCTAACGCGGGTGTGCTTAGGGTGCGCGGGTCTGATACTTCCCGCGCGGCGGCTTGAGAATACAACAGCGGGAAGGCTACATGATAGCCTTCCCGCTGTGAACGTTAGCGATGTCGGGCTGGGAGCGCCTCTCGGCGGAAGGCCGCTCGAAGCGGCAAATGATTTGGAGCCCGGGGCTACCTATTAGCAACCCGACATCTTGTCTTAAATTATCCGCCCGCGCCGAGCCTCCGTCAAGGTACATGAGCTCTAAGCAGAACACCCGGCATCAGTTCCGAATCCTGTATTTTCCCGGGATTTGATAGCGCGCGAGTACCGTGCGGGGCTACAATGCTTCGAGTCCGCCGCTTGCCCGCCAGTGCGCGGCGGTCGCCTCCAAATCCTCGGCGATTTTCACGAGTTTTCGGTATTGTTCGGGCACGCGGAACATGCGTTCAATGCCTTCGCGGCGAACCTCATGACTGGGCGGATGCACTCCCTGCGGGTTACCGGACAGTCGGCTAATATCTGCACGCTCATAGTTGAGACGCAGCCCCAGTGCCACCACACGCGCGAACGCCGCAAAACGTTCGAGAGCTATATCAATATCGCCGCTGTAGAGCCCGGCCAGAATTTTGTCCGCCGTTTTGACGACCTCGGAGGCGCCCGGTGGGTCTGGCACCCCCGCCAGCAGATGCGAACGGTAATCGGCACCCATACCGGTAGAGAACGCTTGTGCGGTGGCCTTTGGGTAGCGTCGTACCATGTCGCGCAGGGAATACATGCGCCATAGCGCCCCGGGGAGGGAACGCGCGGGTGAATGAGACCAGAGCTGCGCAAGCGCCTCAATACCGTATTCGTCAGTGAAGTCTATGAGTCGGGCGGCAACCTCCGGGTCAGAATTTTGGCGTCCGCGCTCCAGCAGAATGCGAGCAGACGTATGCGCCGCCTCATCACGGGCGGCGGGATCTTCACCGCCAACGCGACGCTCAAACTTTTCGCTGGGCTGAGATACTGGGCGATGATGTGCACGATGAGCCATAGGAGTTTAGTGTAACGGGCAGGGTGCGAGTTTTTCGAAGGATTCAGCCGGACGAAAATCATATCTGCGAAGGCGACTCGTGACGGATTTGTAGTGTATAGTAGATGATGTCTTCGCGTTCACGCGGGACTGCGCGCCTTTAGCTCAGTTGGTAGAGCTACGGACTTTTAATCCGCAGGTCGTGGGTTCGAGCCCCACAGGGCGCACTCTTCACCAGAAATAATCTGGTACGTCGCTCCGTTCGGTACAAAGCCGATCGGGGCGACTTTTTTCTTGCCCTTCTCCTCGATGTATGAGGGGGCAGGCACTTTAGTATTGACGATGCTATCACCTAAAAGCTCACTCAAGCTCATGTTGAGTGCGCCCGCAAGAGTTATAAGCTCCCCAATAGTAAATTCTTGTTTGCCGTTAAGCCGTGCTGCTGCACCACTACGAGCCACCCCTAGTATCTGAGCCACTTCTCCCTGAGTTTTGATACCTGCCTTTGCGAGGATGCCACGAATTTCACGAGCTACTGCTTCTTGCGGGGTGTACATCATCTCTGCTGGTGCCGTTGTAATACTCATACTGTAGATTTTACCGAAAATATGCCTATTATCTACCGCTAATGCAGTAATTTACATCTAAAATGTCTGAAATACTTGTATACTGTCAGAAATTCTGTCATTATGTAGTTATGGCTGACATTGAAATTGTTACAAAGAATCTTCGAGCAGAGATTGCTCGGTACCAGGTGCCTATGGATGAGCTCCGAAAAGTACTCGGACTTAAGCGAAATTCTTCAGTTCTAGGACGCCTTAAGGGAAAACCTGCTGTCACGATTCCAGAGTTAGAGGTGATTGCGGATCATATAGGAATTTCGAGCAGTGTTTTCTACACCGGAGTAGGAGGAGGTACGAAGAATGAAACTGAGTAAGAAATTAGCTCAGACACCTGCTGTTGATGCAGGAATTGCTTACTTCGTTCCAAAGAAGGCAGCAGGCAGCCTGTATGCTACAGCGTTTGCAGAGATGGTGGACAATCCGCAGCTATTCCAGATTCTTGCAAATTTTGAGCATGAACAGGGACTTCCAGCTTTTACAGAGGGCACCGCAGCAGAAATTTTGAACGCACGGATTTATCGGTATGTGATTGTTTCAGATGGCTGGGGTAACGCAGTTTCACCGGATGAGCTGACACACGCGGCTACGTGGACAGCTCTAGCAGCGGCTTAGAAACAACGTTTTAGAGGACTTTTAGAGGATATAGATTCAATGTCTTTTCGGATGGTTAATTGGGCATACGAACAGGATTTACCGCCTAGCCCAAAGTTTTTGTTGGTCACGCTTGCTGATAAAGCTGATGATAATGGTACTACTGCTGCCGGGGTAGATTTCCTGGCCTACGAGACGGGCATTTCCACCCGCACAGTAATCCGGCATTTGAAGCAGCTTGAAGAGATGAATCTGCTGCATAAAGAACGTCGTGAATATAAAGGTTTTGGCGGCCGGAAAACGAATCTGACGATTCTGCATCCGTGGGTTGTGGGCACAAAACCAAAGTGGCACGACTATAAAAAGTTACAGCGTGAGGCAGAGAAAACTAAGCGTGAATTTGGTGTCACTAGCCCTGTGGAAAACTTTGAATCTGCACAAGGTGACAATTTGGCACTCAGTTCAAATTCCAGGGCAGATACACAATATGACAATCTGTCACCTTCTGCACACAAGGTGACATATGTGCATACACAAGGTGACAAATCGTGCAATTTTGGACTGCTCCCGTTAAAGGAACGCGCGCGCGGACTTAACCATCAGTTAATTAACCATCAATCCGTCAGTCAGTCTGTTAAGTCATCTGCCCCTGTGGAAAACTCAGGACCGACGGATGGATCAGCAGAACGAAAAAATTCAAATCCACCACAGCAGGCATCCGTGCCTGAGGTACCTGAACCTTCTACCTCGATAGCTCGTGGTCAGGGTGTTACTCCCCCGGTTCAACCAAACATGCAGGTGCCCTCCGCATCGGTAGTTGGTGTCCCTGCACCGGTGCAGCACAACCCTCAGCGTCAGGGGCAGCCTGCTCCTGCATCCGTTGGTGGTACGACTGCCGCGGTAGCCGCTAGGGGCGATGCAGGGCCGATGGTTCAGGGAGTGGCGTTGCGTCAGCTTGCCGTGGATTTAGTTTCTGATGGTGTGCCCGCTCCGGCGGTGAAGGCCGTGGTGCAGGCTCAGGGGCTTGCTCGAATGGTTGAGGTTGCTATGTCTCGGTCGCAGCAGGTGCGGTCGCCTCAGCGTTACTGCCGGGCAGTACTAGCACGGGAATGGGAGCAGCTTGTGTCGCAGTGTGCACCTGCTGCCTATCCACTGTGTGCCCGTCATCGGGTACGTTTGTCGCCTGCTGGGCAGTGTCGTGAGTGTGTCCAGGAGTCTCGTGAAGCCGCTGAGGAGGCTTCGCATTCTCGTGGCGTGAATATGCGTCAGGTGCGTCAGCTCGCTCAGGAGCGCGGGTTGAATTTGGAAAATATTCGAAATCTTGAACTCGGGCCCGTTGTGGAGGGTCTGATTCGTGACGGGATTGTGCCCGCTGAGGTGGAACAGGTTGCTTGTTTCTTGGCGGATAACCCGGAAATTGTCAGTAATCTAGAGCAGAAAAGGACGGCGTGAACAACCGTGAAAAAGCTTGCAACAATTTCAAAAACCAGTGTCCACGCCGCTAATACTAGCGTATCAGCAGCAGAGGGCGAGAATCTAGCTGAATCAGCTGATTCTCAGGTTAAATCTTCCCCTGTTGCCGCAGACGAAGGTCTGGTGTGGGATGAGGAAGTGCTAGCAGCGTGGGAATCTGTACGTCCGTGGATTGCTTCGATTCTTGCCCAATTCCATTTGTTGGCTGATCTTGATGATGTACATCAAGAAGTGTTTTTGAGGCTTTGTGAGGGGCGGCATAAGTACGATTCTTCTCGGGGGACGATCGGGGCATGGGTGTGGATTATTGCTAAGAGCACGGTCTTTGATCATTTGTCTCACCGTTGTGACATGGCGGAAGAGCTTATGTCTGTTGTCCCGGAGAATAGTGTTTCTGCGGCGGTGGGAGATGTTGAATCTGCTGCTGCGGTATTGCAGCTTTTGAAGGCGGCGGCTGAGACGACAGATTATTTTCGTGCGGTTGAGATTGCGCTCTGGTTTGATGGTAATGCTGTGAAAGCTGCTGAGACGTGGGGTATTTCCGCTCGGGCAGCTCAGGATTCCCGTGCTCGGGTGCATCGTATTGGTCGTGTGATTGCTCGTGCTCTTTTGGAGTATGAATGGCGTCAGGTGCACGGCATTGTTGGGTCTGCTTCGGTGGCGACGTTGGCGGCGTGTCTTCCTTCTGATGCTGGGTCGTTGTCTTATTTGGAAGCTCTTGCTGAGGTTGGGTCTGTTGAGGTGCTTTCGATAGATCGGTTGATGGAGCTGACGGGTCTTAGTCGTAATTTGGCTAAGAAGCATGCGGCTAGGACTAAAAAGCTTTTGTCGATCGCGCGGTCTGTAGTAGAGACCGGGACTATCACTACTTCTGAATGTGGCTAAAAAAGGATAATCATACATTCAATTTCATTCAGTTCACGAACTAGAAAGGAAGAAATAATGGAAGAGCTAATTCAAAATTTTGAAAATTTACGAATAATTTTCACGCCTTCTATTCTTGTTATGTTTATTCTTTTTGGAATATCTAAAGAAAGGGATCGTCCTGTAAAATATGTGCCTTCCTGGAATCCTTGGAGCGGAAATACGATTGCAAAAATTAAAGAGGGTCCTCCATGGTTGGTTATTTTTACTTTGATAGGTATGGTTGCCACTGCTATAGTGCTCGCTATTTTTTACTTTATGCGGTAGGGAGTTGTAGTTATGTTTCATAAGGTCTGCAAATGGTGTAAAAATAATCTAGGTATAATTATTGTCTTTGGTATCATAGTAGCTTTAGTAGCCGTGATGTTCATAATGGGTTTTAGTGCAAAAGAAAAAAGGGAGAATATGTCTCCTGAGGAAAAAGCCGCCGAAGCAGCTCAAATGCATCATGAAGATGTAGAGGATATCTGTAATTATCTGGGAGATAGTACCAAAAATGATGGAGTTCGTACCGGTGTTGATTGGGATACAGAAGAATGTGTCTTAGTAACTCAGGTAAACCTCAAAACCAGCGGGGAAGATACTCCTCTTATTGGGGAGTACCGTGTTAATGCTAAAGACTTGCAGGATGGCAATAAGCACTTTTTTGGTGGTGCCCCTGTGATCAAAGATTCTGAAGAAAAAGAGGTTGAAGAAAAAATCCAAAAGCTTTGTTACGAGGGCAAGCCTGTTCATATAGTCGATGGGCATGCTGAAGGTGTATATCAGAAGTTCCCTCAGGATAAGGATGATTCTGAGTATTCGGATCAGCAGAAGCAAATCCGTAACGCACGCCTTCTGGATACGTCGTGTGAGCCTGGATCTATTCAAATGCGGGTGTGGGATGGGCAGGATCCTGGTCGTGCACCGTACCCAATTCGGGTTATCCCTTACTACAACAAGTAAAAACGCACATTATCTAATAAGGAAGGAATTTCTGTTATGTCTATCGTAAGCGTTCTCATTCTCGTAGTTGTTGCTATTTCTATTGTGTGGGCCTTCAAAACAGGATATGTCAAGGCTTTGTCGGAAGGGTACGTTTTCTCGTTTACCAATGGTACAACCGAAGACGGTTCTTCCGTCCCTGTGCTACTACTTGAGCGAGGGTGGCGGGCTCGTAAATTCGTGGCCGCGTCCCCTGTTGAGAATACTCCTGATAAGTACAGGGTTTCTGAGAAACAAGTTTCCCATTTTTTGAATAATAATCAGGAAGGGTACGGCCAGCGACTTATTCCTTTGATGAAGGTTGAGCAGCAGCGGGAACAAAATCTGACAGATCCATCTCTGTTGTATAACGCTAAGGCTATGCAAAAGGCACAGGATGCGTACCGGCAGGCAGCTGAGCAGGTACAGGAAGAATTAGAGAAAGTCTACCGCAGGGTTGATTTTCTTTCTTCGGGTGCCGCTGAAGGAATAGGTGGAGCTATAGCTCTGCGGGATGTACGCGAGCATCGTGCTGAGTTTGATAATACCCTCACCTTATCGTCTGTTAGGCGTCTTGGTATGGCTGCTCAGGACTTAGGTCTTCTATCCCGGTCTGCCTATGAGAATTTCCTAGATTCATGCGAAGGCATGGATAAAGAAAATATTGTCCTTATGGATGAAAATGTACGACAGGAGATCATGAAGTATGTGGATGATCCTAAGCAGGAGAAGAAGCTCCGCCGCCGTAAGAAATGGGCTAGTTTCTGGGAATATCCGCTAGATTCTCAGTGGGCTTGGGGTAAATCCCTACACCTGAAAGGATAAATCATGTTGATGCTTTACATTTCTTGCATGATAATCGCGTTAGTACTAAATGTTTTCAATGTGGCAGCCAATATGGGGTTACATGCCGCACGCGGTATTAAACCTTTTCAGACGAACATCATAGTAGCTTTAATAGCCCTCTTCGGCCTTAATATGATCAGTGTAGCCGTAACCTTGTACGCCCCAGGTGAGATTTCTGATCCTGCCGTCTGGGGTGCAGCGATTGCAGCTACTATTTCCACCTGGTTTTTCGCAAAAACATGCCGTAGGCTCTCCCAAGAGTATTTCTCAAAGAAGGAGAAAAACAAGCCACTATCACTTGCGGAATACTTAACAGCCATAGAGCAATGGGAAGACGGTGAATAAAGAAAATGACACAGAATCCTAAAAAACAAAGAAAAGCGTGGGTGAATAAAGATGATAGAAAAAACTGAAGTCCGTGGTGATAAACCGGAGCAGGCTGACTCTAATCAGCCGGTTAAGTACGCGCACATGCAGTAAAAGTTAGGACAAGGAATAAGGGTGAGAAGACCACAGTGGTCTTCTCACCCTTATTCCTTGTCCTTTCTTTTATGTAACGTCACAATGCTGTGACGTCGTGATGATGTCACGTCAAAAAATTTGTTCTGGATCGTGGCGGGGCGAGTTAGAAGCCCATGACATATTCATATTTTCCAGGGGTAGAGCCCCATCTTCTTGTTTGGTTCTTGGTCTTCTTCATTCTTGTGCAGCTTCTTTGGAGGCTAATTCGGTTTATTGCTGGAGCTGTAGGTAAAGCATTTTCGTCTTGGATAGAGAAACTCGTGGAGGCTTTCATACGGACGGTTTTGCCTGACCCTGAGAAGACCGGGGAGCAACTTGGAGCCTGGGTTCTTTCGTGTTTTGGGTTGAAGCGTAAGTGATGTTTGTTGGTTTCTGGGAATAGTTTTTTGTGTGTGGTGCCGCGTTTACCCCCACCCCACCCGTAATACATAGTGTGAGCACCCCACCCGCTGTATGTAGGCGGGTGGGGTTTGTTTGACCCGTTAATTTAGTCGTGATTTCGGAAGGAGGGTTTATGAGTGAGGCACCTGAAGCATCGCCGCCTGCTGGGTATGTACAGACTGTGTACGGCTTCGACCGACCTCAGTCTACTTCTGGAGAAGATGTTTTTCCGCAGGCTTTGGTGGAGTCTCCGTCTGCTGCGGCAATCGATCCTAATCCGGCAGCTGTGCAGCTGCCTGCTCCTGTAGGCACTTTACCGCCTTATGCTGACGCGGCTGTGCCAGGGCTGCCGGGTACTTTTGGTGACCCTGTGAACAGGGCTTCGGTGGTTTTTGGTGTGTCGCCGGTAGCGGGTGCTTCAACATGGGCACGTCTTTTGGGGCTTATAGAGGTCTTCACACTTGAGGCCGTAGTGCAGGCTGCTTCTTCCGGTGTTCCGGTGGTATTGGTGTGCAGGTCTACGGAATCTTCTGTTGCTGCTTGTTTTGACGTTATTGCTGCGTCTCGGGGTCAGGTACGAATAGCTGCTGTTGTGGTGGTTCCTGATGCGCCGGGTGCAGTGATTCGTTCTGTGCAGCATCGGTTGAAGATCCTGGGCTCTTCTCATCGGCTGGTTCAGGTGCCTTGGGTCAAGGCTTTGCGTGCTGTTGGGTTGGATCGAATCACGGATGAGATTCGGTTGAGTAAACCGGTGGCGCGTGCAGTTTCAAAGGTTAGTACTGCGCTTGAGCTGGGTGCGGTCGGAAAGGAAAAAGTGTAGGTCGGATGACTAAGAATATTATGAATCGTCTGCGGCATGTTGGATATGGTGCCGGGTTGGCGGTACTGGCTTCTCCACTGATGATGTCTGCTGCTCATGCGGAGATGAAGAAGGCCCCTAAAGAGATGTGCGATGACATGGATACCTTTATTGGCTGGTTCCAATGGTTTGCTGGTGGTCTCGCCGTTGTTGGTTTGATCATTATCGGCGTGGGTATGTGGTTTTCTTATCAGCATAACGGTCCTATGAGGCTTATAGAAAAAATCTTGTTCTGGGTTGGCGGCTGTGTTTTTGTCGCTATGGCGACAACTATTGCCGGGGTATTTGTTAGCCGCGGCACAATTTGTTAGTGCAGGGAGGGATATAAATGGCTAAGGTCCACTGGTTCTCTGAGCGGCGCAAGCGGCAAGCTTCATGGCTGTTTTTGGGAAGTGTTGCATTTATTCTCTTGCTTCTGCTTTTTTCGAAGTGTTCTTCTTCAAATAATCAGAGTGGTTCTTCTGGTGCAGCAGGTGGGGTGAGTGCGGATCCTGTGATTTCGGGTTCTGCCGCACCTACGTCGGGTTCATCTGCGGGGGCGGTTCGTCTTCATTCAGATGGACGTGCTGTGTGTGAAGAAATCCCGCTGAATGGAGATAAAGCCTTTAGCGCGGAAGTTCCTGCTGATATTCGGTGGGATTACGCTTCGGCCGGGCTGAAATATCCCTTGAGCTCTTCGATGGGGCCAGTGTACCGCCCTGGTTATGTGGGACAGTGTTTCGCCCATTCTCCGTCCGGTGCGGCTATGTCTGCTGTTAATTATGTTGGTGCTTCTTCTGAGCTTGAGACGAGTGAGGAAGACCGTCGGGTACTACTTTCTAAGCGGATGGAAGGTAAACCTGAGCCTTTGCCTTTGTCTCGTGAAGGAGCACAACAGGCAAAGGAGCAGGGTTTCACGATGTTAGTAGTGGGGTACTCAGTTGAGGAGTATTCCGTCTCTGACGCGAAAGTCAAAGTTTATTTGGTAGCACAGCAGGAGAATAAGAAGGCTTTGCGTTCGATGGTTCTTCCCGTGGTGTGGGAAGAGGGGGACTGGAAAGTTTTTGTCCCTGAAGGTCAGGACATAGAGTATCAAGACTCAACAGATACGGTTCCTATGAACTTTTTGTCGGTAAATCGGGGGTAAAAGTTTATGGATGCATGGGAAGCAGGATGGTGGGGTCTTACCCACCCAACCGAGGGCATTAAAGTTTGCGACCCTTCTGGGACTAATTGCTCAGATACAATGTCTGCTGCTGAGGCAGCAACTAATCCGGGTAAAGCCGCAGGGCAGATCGCTGGAAACTGGGCCGATGAACAAGTGATGAAGTTCGTTGAGTCTTTTTACAGCGGAGCTTTGAACATGTTTCAGAGTTTCATCACGGACTTTCTGCATATTGGTCCAGTAATCGATGTAGCGCATGACGAGACAATGAGCTACATGAAGATCGCGATGGGCCCTTTCGTATGGTTCGCGGTTGTCATTGGGATTTTGATCCCGTGTATGAAGTATTTCTGGACTCAGCGTGGGCAGCATTTGAAGGATATTTGGCCAGGGCTGTTGCGGGTTTCAGCAATTTCTGCTGGCGGCGGGACTATGGTGGCTATTGCGATAGTAGCTAGTGATGCGGCCGCGAAGTGGTTTATCGATATTGTGGGCTGGAAGCCTGAAGATGTTGTAGGACTCTTTAAAGTTGGCGCGGCCTCAGGTGGAACTCTTTTTGCGGGAATGATGATTATCGGCGTCATCATGATCCTGGTGATGATCGTTCAATACGCCATCATGATGATTAAAGCAATTATGGTTCCTATTCTTGTAATTTTTTGGCCTGCATCTGAGGCTATGAATATGGCTGCTGGTGAGCTGAGGATGTCCCGTACTGCACGTTGGCTTTTAGCTCTAATTATTTATAAACCTGTATTAGCTGTTCTGTTTGCTTTCGCGTTTAAGCTTCTGATTGACGGTGTAAATGAGCAAGATCCCATAAAAATAGTGGGGAAATTGATGCAGGCAGAAGGCGTGCTACTGATGAGCGTGCTTACTCTTCCGGCCATTATGAAAATCATTATGCCTCAAGCTTCTGCTGCGACGTCTTCTGGTGGAGGTCCTGAGTTAATGCAGGCAGTAAAGACCGCGGCAACGGTAGCTGCTATGGCTGTTACTGGTGGTGCCGCAGGCGCTGGAGCAGCGGGAGCTGGTGAAGCAGGTGCCGCTGGTGGCGGGTCCGGTGGTGCGGCTGGGTTAGCTGGCGGATCCGGCGGCGGCGGTGGTGTTGGCCCGACGTTAGGTGAGTCTGGGCAGATGCCTGGAGGTACTGGTTCGGGGTCATCTGGTAGTTCTCCATCTGCTGCGACGTCTTCTGGTGGTTCGTCGCCTGCTGGGTATGTTTCTGGTAGCGGAAGTGACAGCGGGCAGTCCACAGCAGGAGAACCAACCCTTGGAGATAATACTGGGGCTGATTCTGGGTCTGATGCCGTTGGTGGTCAGGATGATGGTGTAGATGAGATTTCTACACCGCAGCCTTTGGGTGATCTTGGAGGTTCTACCACTGCCGCTGACGGTGCTGGATCGAGTTTTTCTGGCGCAGATGATGGGTCTTCTTCTGGTGGCTCGTCGCCTGCTGGGTATGTCTCTGGTAACGGAAGTGACAGTGGGCAGGCCACGGCGGGAGAACAAACCCTTGGAAATAACACCGGCGGCTTTGGTTCGGAGCCTGCTGGTAGTAGCGGTAATGGCTCTATAGGTGGTGGAACAGGTTCTTCACCGTCATATGGTGCTGGGTCTTCTTCATCATTGCCAGGTTCACAGCCGTCTTTTGAAGGTCAACGTAGCGAAGGGCAGGGTACAGCTTCTAGGCCGGGTTCTGCGGGAGGAAATTTCGCGGGTTTTGCTGATTCTGCGTTGCGGTATTCCCAGGTTGTTAATTCTTTACCGAGTTTTGACGTGGAGTCTCATGTGGTGGATGAGAGTCATTTGGATCGGCGTAGTTACTAGTCTTTTTGAGGAGAAGGATAACGATGGAAAGCCCTCGTTATGGGAATTCAATTCGGGTGGGTTCTACTAGGATTGCGGGATTTATCCCGTTTCCAACATTCATTATTTTCATAGCATCGTTTCTGTTTGCTTTTATTTTCATCATTTTAGAGCAGATAGTTTTTGGAATTGCTCTTATTGTGGTGGCTTTCTTCTTACTTGCCATTTTTGGGATTCCTTTTGGTTCTAGTGATCGGACATTAGCAGCACGTTTTCTTGCACGGATGAGGCATAACCGTCGGGTGGCTGATGGTGAAGCAACGTTTGTGAATAATCATCTGTCGGATCGTGCTGCTGAGGATTTGATGGGTTTGCCTGGTGCTTTGCACACTATTAAGCCGGTGAAAGCGGTAGATGGTATGGGCTCTGAGGTGGAGCTGCTGCATCATACGGGTGTGGATATGGCGACGGTGACTTTTGCGTGTGCTCCTCGTGGCGTGGCGTTGCAGACTCAGGAAGATACGGACATGCAGGTTGGTTCTTTTTCTGGGTTCTTGGGGTCTTTAGCGTCTGAGGGTGGGCTGCGTGGTGTAGCCGTGACGGTGGATTCTATTCAGAAGTCTTCTGTTCCAATGGCTGAGGCTGCTTTGGAGGTTCTTGACCCGAATTCGCCGACTGCTTCTCAAGCTATTTATCGAGAGTCTATTGGCGCTATGCCGTTAGCTGTTTCTAATGTGTCTACGTATGTCACGTTGGGGTGGGATTTATCTGAGCTCGATGATGATGTGGAAGGTGCGTATGCAGAGATTGTGTCTCGTCTTCCTAGGCATGAGAGTAGGCTTCGAGCTTCTGGTGCTGGACCAATGCACGCGATGAGTGATCCTGAGTATGGGGATTTGATGTACACGGCGTATAACCCGGATCGTGAGAGTGAGGTTGAACGGGATATTCAGAATGACCGTCCGGTGGTACGTCATTTTGAGAGGTCTGGTCCTGATTTTATTGATGGGTCGCATAAGCGTGTGGTACTGCATGATGGTGTGGCTTCTATGACGGTGATGATGATGGTTCCTGATCTTGGGAAGAAGACTGAAACGACGTATCGTCGCCTGTTTGAGCCTTCGAAGCATTTTCTGCGTAAGCGCGTGACGATGTTGTATCGCCCGATTCCTATTCATAAGAACCGATCCAGGATTAATAATGCTGAGCGTAAGTCTACGGCGGAGCTTTCGTCGCAACAGCATGTGACTCAATTTGATACTACTAAGGCTCAGGGTGTGCAGGTCGCGATGAATCAGATGACCCGTGGTGCTTTGGTACATGAGTGGGCGCTAATGGCGACGGTAACTTTCGAGCCTACTAAGGCTGCGCAGCGTGAAGCTGAGAATGAGATCAAAACCATGATGGGTGGTATGGAATACCATTTCGTGGATTATGCGGCTGATGCAGCGTTTCATCAAACTTTGCCTTTGGGTATTTTTCCGTGGGTATACGCGGCGGATAAGAAGTTGCTAGAGAATTCTGAGCAGGAACTTCAGAAGGGGAAATAGGTCGTGAAGTTACGTTTACGAAAGAATAAATTTCGTCATTCCCCGGTGGTTGATCCTATCTCGAAGAAGACATTGTTTGGGCAGCATTCTATTAATGGTGGTGCGTGGTCTCAGGTGGCACACCCGCGTCGGTGGATGGAGTCGAACTGGGACGGAGCCGGGTTATGGCCGTTTGTTGCTGGTACTGGCAGGCCGCAGGATGGTATTCCTATCGGCTATGACCTAAGTTCTGGTACTGCTGTGGCGATGGATCATATGAGCCTGTATCAGAACAGTGTTATTACGTCTCCTGATGCGATGGTTTTTGGGCGAAATGGTTTCGGTAAATCGTCAATTGCGGGGTTGGTTGCTGCTGGTCTTAATGCTCGTGGGGTACCTCTGTCTATTTTTGACCCTATTAAGGGTGAGTGGGTGAAGTTCGCCCGTGAGATTGGTGCTGACGTATTTGAGTTGGGTATCCGTAGTGGGAAAACAAAGATTAATCCTATGGCTTTAGGGCCGTTGGCGTTAGCAGGAAAACAAATCGGTGGAGTGACTGGGGATTCAATGCGTGCAGATTCTATTACCCAGTTGGTGCGCAATATTAACTCTTTGGTGCGTATTAACCGTGGACATGGGATGACGATTACGGATACTGAATCGACCATGATCAAGCTTGCGGTAGAGCAAATTGTTGAGGTTGAGGAGAAACCTGCTTTAGGGCATCTTCTGCATTTTTTTGATAATCCTTCTGAGCGGGCTCTGATCGCTTCTTCAGGAAGCACGGTTGAGGAGTTCAAACAGATTTATTCAGATTTGTATAAGTCTATTGCGGCGCTAATTTATGGGGAAATGTCACAAGTTTTCTCGGATAGTGATGTGAATATTAATCCAGGGAACCCTGCTGGATTCTGTTTTGATTCTTCGTCGATTCCGGAGAACTACGAGCAGATGATTTCTGCTGTGATGATGTCAACCTGGCGGTTAGGGATGGATGCTGTTGATGCGCACTGGGAGCTTGCCCAGCATGAGAGGCAGCTTGTGATGGAAGCGGCGGCGGATGGGCAGGTGTATACCCCGAAGTATACCTGGCATGGGTATTCCGCATTGATGGATGAGTTCTGGTTCCCGATCCGTATGGCTGACGGGATGGTAGATGCGGTCGATAGGCTGTCCCGGACGAACAGGTCCGTGGGGGTGGGCACTATGAAAATCACTCACTCTCCTGAAGATTTTTTGATGCTGCCGAATGCTCATGATCAGAAGACTGCGCATTCAATGATCAATAAGTGCGGTCTGTGGATTCTGCTGGCTTTGGGCGAGGGGGATATTACCGCTTTAAGTAAAGTGCGGGAGATTAAGAAAACTGAGGCGGATTGGATTAAAAGCTTCGGTGCCGGTGCTACTGGGTTGGAGTATCAGAACCGGTATAAAGGCCCGGATGGCCACACCCTATATGGCAGTAATAAGGCTCATTACGGTATGGGCAAAGCAATTTGGAAGATTGAGGACGCTGAGGGAATCCCGGTGCAGTCTCCGAAGACCCCTACATTAGCGAAGCTGCATAACACGGATACACGTTTCACGAAACGCCACTAAAGATATATCTAGAGGTTTTGAGGGAGGAGGGCAATAGGTATGGAAGACGGAAACGGTTCCGGTGGATTACTGTTCGTAGTTGCTGGTGTATTGGTTGCGGCGGTGGCTGTCATTATTTCTCCGCTGCTGGTTGTGACAGCGTTATTTAGCGGTGGGCAGTCTGCTGCGGCATGTCCTCCTGCTTCCTCGGCCTCGGCAGCACCGGGTAGTGGTGATGCTACTCCTCCGCCTGCGGGGGAGAAAGGGGAAGATGGTCGTCCTGCTCCTTTTTATGGATCGGTTGATGGTGAATCTTCGGTGACGGGTGGGTTGATTCCTGCTGAGTGGGAGCAGGATGTGGTGAATGCCTCGAAAACATCGGGGATCCCGACATCGTGGATTGCTGCTCAGCTAGAGTCTGAATCTCGGTGGAATGCTGGTTTGGGTCATAACCATGCTGGTGCGGCTGGGTTGGCACAGTTCACTGATGCTACATGGGCAACATACGGTCATGGGGCGTCTCAGTCTGATCCGAAGGCTTCGATTCGGGCAATGGGTGAGTATTTGCGTGATTTGCGTCAGCAGATCAAGCCTATTGCGGATTCGTCGGGTCAGAATGAGTTTGATCTGACGATGGCAGCGTATAACGCTGGGCCTGGTGCGGTGCAGCAGTATGGTGGTGTACCGCCGTACTCAGAGACTCAGGGATATTTGAAGCGTATTCATACGTTGCAGAAGAGTTTCTATGAGCGTGTATATGGAAATCAGGTTGGCGGTAAATCCGACGGGTCGGTAGATACGGCTCCTGTTGAGAATGCGGCACCGCAAAACGGCGGCGGTAATAATGCTAGCGCTGAGTGTAATAAGCCTGGTGGGTATTCTGGTGGTGAGACCAGTGGTAACGATGATTATCCGTGGAAAGGGTATGAGCAAGCACCGAACCCGATTACAGGTGCCTACTACGTGAATTGTACCGATTTTTCGTTGTGGCGGTTGAATCAGCAGGTAGGTGCTACTGATCCGCAGAAGCCAAAGTATACGAATAGTAATTTTGTGGACGGTATGGTTCTTGGTAATGGTGGTGATTGGGCTGGTACTTGGAAGGCTAAAGGCTGGCCGGTTGATCATACCCCCGAGGTTGGGGCTATGGCTCATTTTGACCCTGGCGCGGCGGGAGCCTCCGCACAATATGGACATATTGCGGTGGTGAAAGAGGTCAAGGACGATGGAAAAACTGTTGTGATTGAGGAGTATAACGCGATTAATCCTGGTGCATACAGTACTCGTGAGATGCCTGCCTCGTCAGTTTCTAATTATTTGCATATTCCCGATAGTGAGAAGAAAAAGTAGCGAAGGATCTGATCAAGATGTCGAATCATCATTATGTTGTTGCCGCAGCTGTGTTGGTTGCTGCCTTGTTAATGGTTGGGTGCGCGGCAAATAACAGTAATGGCCGTGAGGATCATGCTCAACCAGCAGCGACAGGTATGGCCACAAACAGTTCTGCTTCTACACCGTCACCGTCAGAATCACCGAGGTGGGGACATTATGGAGAGCCTGCCGCAACTCCTGGGCCTGGTGCATTTTCTGGTTGGAGTCGTGAGGAACAAGAACACGCGCAAGAGTTTGCGTTAGCGTCGATGCAGGTTTTCGCGATGAAAACTGATCAGGAGACGTGGCATGAGTATATGGATCCTCGTGTCACGGATGAATATAAGGAGCAGTTGAAAAACTATAACCCGCAGTACGGGAATATTCGTTCTGTGCAGCGGGTGGTGTACACGGAATTTGGGACGGATGCGACTAAGGCGACTCTTCGTGTTGAAACTTCTGATGGTGTATGGGTGGTTCACCTGGTGCGCTCTGGTGCCGGGCAGGAACCTAAGGTTGCGTTAATCGAGCCTTTGAGCTTAGGAGGAGGACACTAGAGATGATGTCTGCTGCTGAACGATTTATCGCCGGTCTGATTATGATCATGTTGATTTTAGGTCTTTATGCAGCGTCGGTGGTGAATGCTTGGTCTTTTACTGGGGTTTGGCACACAAATTTGTGGGAGATCGGCGCTGTCTTTCAGGCTCATGGTGTAGGACCACTTTTCTGGGTTGTCTTGTTTCTGGTATTGGCTACTGTGGTAGGTGTCTTAGTATTATCTGCTAAATTTGATCTTTCTGGTGGGTCTTCCGCAGAGCGCGCTGGTCAGCGGCATATGGTGAAGTACGCCAATGTTTCTCGTGCGCTAGGGCACGAGGCGGCGGTGCGTGCGGCGCGGCAGAAGACTAAGCGGATGCTGGCTTCGGTAGCGTCGTCTGATCCGAAGGAATCTAAGAAGATTGTGGATGATTTTGTAGACAGCATGCCAGATAACTGGCTTGTTACTGAGCTAGGGAAACTTGGCGGCCGGGTTATGAAGAAGAACGGGCAGTCCTTCTTTAAGGGTGGTAAACCGATTTATGGTGAAGCGAAAGAGTCAAAGCTGGTGCTTGCCCCAACGCAGGCAGGTAAAACAACGTCGATTGCATCGAATGCGGTACTGGATGCGCCGGGTGCGGTAATGGCTACTTCGACGAAACCTGATTTGCTGATGATTACTGCTGCTGCTCGGCAGCGGATTGCTGGGGCTACAGGTGAAGTGTTGGTGTATGATCTGCATGATGTTTCGGGGTGGCCTCATAAGGTGAAATGGAATCCTGTGGCGGGGTGTGAGGATTTTGAGACAGCGCAGAGGCGTGCCCAGGCTTGGGCGCATGCTCGGCCGGTTGAGGGAACAAAGAACGGGTCTTGGTTCAATGAGCAGGCAGCTGCTTTTTTGGCGCGGTTTTTGCATGTTGCGGCTGCTACGGGGAAGACCTTAGATGACATTATGAAGTGGGCGCAGGATTTACGGTCTCAGGTTCCGTTAGAACTTGCAAAGGCGCATTCCTATCAGGTGAGCGATCACGTGATCGCGTTCCTGAACTCAAAACAGGAAAATCGTGCTGGTGAGACTCTTGATTCTATTCAACAGACTCTTGCTGGGATGTTAGAGCCTTTAGCGGTTGATCGTATTCGGGAGCAATTTATCTGTGACCCGACTCAGGCATTTGATATGAAAAAGTTCTTGGCGGGGTCTAATACTATTTATTTGATTGCGGATACTGCGCATGGTGTGGATGTGGCTCCATTGGTGACGATGTTCGCGAATGAGCTTATTAATACTGCCCGAGAGGTTTCACAGGATCGGCCTGGTGGTCGGTTGTGGCCGTGTTTCCGGGCGGTGTTGGATGAGGGGCCGAACTTGGCGGCTTTCCCGAAGATGGATTCGATTATGTCCGATATTAACGGTCGTGGTATTGAAGTGATTTTGATTGCGCAGTCTTTCTCGCAATTGATTGACCGGTGGGGTGAACAAGGGGCAGCCACTATTGAGACGAATGCTGTGGTGAAGTATTACCTTCCAGGTCTTGATCTTAAGACGTTGCAGCCTGTTGCTGAATCGCTGGGAAAGTTCCAGCGGGGCAGGGTTCAGCGATCCTATTCTTCGGGGCAGTATGGGAATTCCACGTCATATTCTCAAGAGGATAAGTTGGTGATGGAGGCTAATCAGATTCAGCAGCTTCCGGCGTTTTCAGCGATGGTTCGGTATAAGAATCATAAGCCGATGCATTTGGGTTTGACGCCTTGGTGGGAGCGGAAAGATGCTGCCCAGTTAGAGGACGATCAGCTGTATACGTACCGTGTGTGTGGGAAGATTCCGGATGAGACACAGAATTTGAAAGCATGGGCAACAGGAGTTTGACATGATGGATCATGAGGAAACTTTCACAGAAGAGTTTGCTGACTCGACCTCTATATCTTTAGAAATTGCTAATCTGATTGAGCTTCAGGGGCAGGATATTGCTCAGATTTTAACCCGCGTTGAAGGTTTGGAAAATCAGACTGTTCCCTTGAAATATTGCTGGCGTGAGATTGAGGATCGAATCCATGCGTTGAATCTTTGGCGTACTTTGCGGGAGTGGGTAGATTGGCTTAATGTCCGGTATTTTTCTACAGGGATTTTCCAGATTTTACCCTGTTGGTATAGGCACCCTGCTGCTGTTGAAGAACTTACGGCGTTGTGGGCTGCTTGGATGAGTGTGTATCACGGGAACGGATATTCTCAAGAAGCAGCTTATTGGCATGATAGGTTGCTATGGCCATGCGTTGAGAGGCTAAAAGGATACTTGAGGGATTGTAAACTCTCTGAACATCATGAAGCATCTCAAAGTGCGGTCTCTACTGGTGCCGGGTTTGAAGACTTTATCGCTGCACATACCCAGCATTTATCTTAAGTTTTGCCCACGTTGTGGAGCAGAGTTAGAACGCTTGTGCCTGAGCGATTCGGTTATGTTCTTACTTTTAGAAGAAGATTTGTTGATTTCTTGATGACGTTGTGCAGCTTGCTGTTTTAAGTCATGGATTTTCTGTGTAAGGCTCTGATCTGTAGCTGGTGAATCTCCGAGATCTTGTTCTTTTTGTACCTTATTTTTGATGTTCCTCAGCAGATGGTATGCCGTTTGCTGAGGAACACTTTTTTCTCCGCGTCCAACTTCTAGATCTTGAGCTTGTTGAGGTGAGATAGGTAGTTGAGTAATTGCCTGTGAAAGTTTACGAAGTGCTGGAGTATCAGGGATACCTGTATTGATTTTATTATCGAGTAGCCCTTGTGCTGCTTTTTCGAGTGTAGCTTGATGCGTTTCAAGATTTTTACCTGCTTCAATATCTCGATGAATCCGGCCGAACTCTATATATACAGGGCGCTTGTTTTGCTTGGTGAAGAAGAATTGCTTACCAGATTGAGCATCAAACCAATGAACCTTTAACTGAGATTTCTGAAGCCAAGTCGGATCATCATACCGAATAAATCGTTGAGTTGCCCAGGCTCCTAAATCCGCGGCCCAAAGAACAGGCTCGATCGAGGAAGACGTAAAGGTGTACTTAAGACCACTACTGATTATCCCTGCATTTTTGAGATCTGTGAGAGTCTTCTGATCAAGATAGTTTTCGGTACCATTACGACGGCCTTCGAAAATGACGGCGGAAGTTGGTGCCTGGGGATCCTCAGTAAGAATTTTCATCATCGTGGTAATGCACTCTTTACGAGCGTTCTCGACATAGCGGTCAAGTTCTGCGATCTTGGGAGTATACGGAATCTTTGCGTGAACAGTGACAAGGTTCGTCTCCGCATGAGCATGAGCTACTTCTAGCATGGGGAGAATATTTCCCTGCCAGTTCCCAGAATCAAACTTAGCCTGATGCGCAAACTTGGTCTTCCCAGCCTCAGTCGTATGCCAATACGACGTAATATCTAGAAATTCTTCCCGTAGTACTGGAAAATTTTCATTCTTAACAATCGTGGCTGTTAGTGTATAAAACCCTTGACGGGTCTTTCCCTGCCTAAGAGACGCTGGTTTACGGTAGCTTTCATCTACTACAGCAAGATATGGTTGTTGGTGCACAGATGTAAGAAACGTACGATAAGCACGAACCTGCGGATCATTATTTGACAGAGTAGAAATATGAGGACTATACAGTCTCCGTACGTCGTATGGCATCGTATTATGTCTTCCTTCTCTTGATAATTTTGGGAAATCTACTTATAATCCTAGTAGAGATAAAACGATGATGGGAACTTCTCAAAGAACTTCTCATCGTTGGGTAAGTAGGGCTTTTGGCTACTGATGAGCCCGTCCTCTTACATCTCAACTAACTTATACATGATGCCCCGAAGCCATCTGGTTTCGGGGCATCATTCTTTATACGCTTCCTCCTACAGCTGGGGTCCACGGGATACCTGTGGGGAAGTATTATCTCGTCGCTGTACCCTTTGCCGGTACTCTTCCACAGCATTATTCTGTCGCTGTTCACGCTGAATCCGAAGAGCTTCAAGACGCTTCTGAATACTCTGTTCTTGGCGTTGCGGTTGTGGTGTGGGTTTTTGTTTGGATGCTTCAAGACCTTTTTGTGCCCGCTTCCTAAGTTCAGCGATCTTTTGAGCCGTTTCGTTGCGCTGGGTGCGTTGTGCAGTGATGCGTTGCTCCACGCTAGGCTGCCCTTGTTTCCTCTGGTTTCGACGTCCATCCTCGGTAGCTTTTGCAGCACGTAGCTGTTGGGCTTGTTTGTGCTGATTCAGGGAAAGCATACCCACGCCGATGTCTGCTGTTGGTCGTCCTTCTCGGCGTGCCTCCCGGGCGCGCTGGAGTGTGTCGCGCGCCTGGGCGAGCTGCACGTTTTCTGCCTTGGTTTTAGGCATACGGTGGTGCGCGGCCATGACGGAACGTTTATGCGTGTTGATGACCTGGGCATGGATAAATTTGCCGCGTGCTTCAGCCCTGGTGGGTTCTTTATGAGGCTTGGCCTGGGTGCGTAGTTTCTTCGGCACTGCCTCAGGCTCACTGGGGGCGATGTTGTACTTATCGCGCAGGGCCTCGACTTCTGCGGTAGTCCGGTACCAGTGCCGCGCCAGCTTTTTGTTGGCTGGCACGTCGCCTAGCTGTTTGACCCATTCGGGCTTTTCTGCGGCGAGTTGTGCGCCCCTGACTTGGGCGAGCTGCCCGATTTCACGGGATCGTGAATGCAGGATAGTGCCTAACCTGGTGTTGTGCAGGTTCGGGTGGTTCTCCCAGAACCTATCCAGGGTGTGGCCGCTAATACCGTTTTGGATCTGCTCGGGGCGCTTGGTCTCGGGCAGGTCAATGGTTGGGATGAGATGCTGACGTACTTTCTGCTCCTCACTCAGAACCTTGTGGAGGGTGAAGTTATGCCCGGAGCGTGGGCGTTCACCACGGATAATTTGCTCTAGTTCGCGCTGGTCGCCGGAGATTTCCCAGCGGCGGCGCTGCACTTCAGCGTCCATATCGCCCAGATTTTCCTTGATTTTTTCGTATAATCCTCCGTCGTTTTCGTTGGCCTGGAGCGCTTTGAACGTGCGGGATCGCATGGCCATCAGCTCGTCACTCTTAACCATCGCGTAAGGGTTCGTGAACCACCAGGGGTCGGATAGTTCTAGCCTGTCGGCCATTGGCTGAGTACGCTTAGCGGCCTGATCCACCAGCCGCGCCAGGTGCTCATTGGAAAGGTAGGACAGGGGCCGCTCGGACGTCTCGTGAACCTTCTGGGCGTCTACGTTGAGTTTTTCGACACGCCATTGCATCACGGCGGCGTAATCTTTCGCTTCTGCCCCTTGTTCACTGGCTTCCAGAGGACGGTAAGAATATGCCCGTTCTACCAGAGCGGCGGGGTCTACACCGGCCCGGTATGCTTCGCCCATATCGTGCGCCAGAGCAGGCCATGCGGGAGAAGCCAGCACAGCTTTCGCGTCCTCCACACCATTAGCAGGGGTGTGATCAATGATCTGACCGGAGTCTTTATCCCGTACCGGGTGCTCCTTAACCCTGGACATACCCTCCATGAGGTAAGGCTCCATGACCTTCTGTACAGCCAGCTCGGATATGTCTTTATGCTGAGCAATCAGAGAAGCAATATTGCGGTGTTCGGAGCGAAGCTGATCGACACTCTCATGCACCGTCAAATCACGCTCATACGCGCCGGTGATGCGGTCAAGCACATCATCGCGTTTCTCCCCGTCAGCCAACGAGACATAAAGCTGGTTGTTTTCGCGGCCACGGGTGAGCGCAACATACGCTCCTGCTCGGTCGGTTGCTGCATCGACCAGGGCGTGGGCGGTGTCTACGGTGGATCCTTGGGCGCGGTGGATCGTAGCCGCGTATCCAAGCTCCACAGACTGTTCAACATAGTGTGCAGGAAGAGTTACTTTTCCACCGTGTGCTAAGTGCTGTGCGGTGATGCGGCCGTCATCGTGCAGATCGGTGACGCGCCAGAGGTCACCGTTTTTCACGAAATCCTGACCACTATTAACAATGAGTCGGCGGGCGTTCTTCCGGGTCACGATAGTATCCCCGAGGTGCGCGCGGGAGGAATTATGCAGCGCTACAGCACCTGTACCAGTGTTAACCTGGCCGTGCTCGATCGCGTGAGCCTGCGCCAAATCATTCAATCGGGTGACGGTCTCGTTGGTGGACGCGATCATGATCGACTGCTTCCCAGCGTTCACATCGGCGCTATACTTGCGGAAAACATCTTCGATCATCGCATCCGCAGACCCGGCCACAACCCGGTTATTCTCTAAATACCAAGAGAACGGTTTATCCGTCCCAACCAAGGGCGGCTCACGCAGCGAGAGTGTGGCCGCTGCCTCCTCAGGATTCCTAAACCTAAAGAGTTCATCCAGGTGCACGGCACCGATTTCACGATCCACGAGGCGCAAAGCACCGCCAGAACCGACCGCCGAGAGCTGCCGATAATCACCCAACGCACGCACCAGAGCACCACGCTCTTGCGCAAGGGTGAGTATTTTCTCCATCTTGGGAGTGGCGATCATCCCGGCTTCATCGACCAGGAGGACATCACCCGGGCGCACATCCACGGAGGCTTTGCCGCTCTGCCAATCGGTCAAAATCTTATCCACCGTATCGGCATTGATACGCATTTCAGAGCGCATCACGGCTGCGGCCGCAGCCGTCGGAGCCATACCAATAACCCTGTTCCCGGAGGCTTCGATAGCGTCCACGGCCAAGCGAGTTGAGGAGGTTTTACCGGCACCGGCGGCACCAATACCGACCACCAGGAACTTGTCGGAAGTGGCGAATTCGCGTGCCATTGCTTCTTGACCGGCAGGCAGAGAGTGTCCCTGCTCGGCGAGTTCGGCACGGCGTTTTTGCGCGGCCAGCTCGAAAACATCCAGAGTAGAAGCAGGAATCACCGCACGAGATGCAGCATCCAGGATCTTATTCTCAGCCGCGAGCACTCGCTCAGAAGTGAACAGTTCAGCGTCGATACGCTGGTACTGGGAGGTGCCGTCTTTGCGCAGATACTCGCGCGGAGTGAGACGTGTGTCCTTAATGTGCAGGGGTAGTGAGTCGCTTGCAACGGACTGACGGATGGACGAAATAAGCCCCCGATCCTGCGCTTCGTTGAGCCCTAGCTCGCGCACATACCTGCTAGTTTCAGCGTTAATATGGGTACGCCGCCAGGTCGAACGCGCTTCCTCTAGACGGGAGAGAACCGCGTCAGTGTGTGCTTCAAGGGGTGTGGAATAGGCTTCTTGCCGTACCGCTTGGAGAGTATTTTGTTCGTATTGCGCGGAGGCGTTTTTGAGAGATTCCGCGAGCTGATGATCAACCGGAACGTGCACGCCATGCTCAGACAGGGCGTGTGCTGCTGCAACCCATTCGGTATGCAAATCTTCCAAAGAGCGCGCTTCAGACTTGGCCGGACGTGTCGCCAATGTCGCCTGCTGCGCGAGTTTAATAAGCTGCTTTTCACTCGGATCGTAGCCGTTATCGGCCACAAATTTTGCTTTCACTTTGTCAAGTTCAGCGCTAATATCCCCGCGCCGGGAAGAAAAAGCACGGATCGTTTCGTCGCTAATGCCGACAATTTCATGGATGGGTTTGCCGTTTTGCATCCGGGGCTCGAACTGCAAACCCGTCAGCTGCGTGACGTATTCTTGGACTTTACTGTTATAAAGCTCGCTGCATTCGACCCCGTACTGATACAAAACTCGGCCGTCGATAGACGACCATTTATCATCTGCGCCTTCAACACGATTGGCAATCACGACATGATCGTGCAGGTTCGGATCACCTGCACGGGAGTCGTAATGACGGAATTTCGTACCAATAACTCCGCTTTTGGTGTCGATTTGCCGGATGCCATTATGGCCCCGCCGGGTCATAACCACATTCGATTCTAGATGCCGTACCACGTCTTGAATCGCGTGCTCATGAGCAGCTTCAATGTCCTTGCGCAGCTGCTTATCGCCCAATCCCCACGCAATCGAAACGCTTTTCGACGGGGTAAATACAAGGTCGAAACCGGCAATAGCGGTCTGGTGGCGCTTCGAGTTTTCGGCGATAAACTGCCTTAGCTGTGCGTGCGTGGGTTCGATCCCGCGCTGCGCACGGTAGAGTTCACCGCCGACGCGGAAACGGATTTCCTGCATCTGCGCCTTGGTCGGTTCTGCCCCGTCATGCATCCTACGGTGACGGGCAATCTCTTCAGAAACGCGCTTTGTAAAATCAGTTCCCGCCCCGTATTCGGGGTGCAACTGGGAAGCTGTCTGCTCCCGATAGAGCTTGTTGTGTGCTCGTTTTCCGGCGTTGTGTGCTGCGGTAATTTCCCCAGGAGTCAGACGATAACGCTCTATAAATTCCTCTTTAGTGAGGGCTTTACCCTCAGATTGAATACCGTTCTTGCCGTTGTGTTCTGCCTGTGCGGAAGTAATCTTATTACCCACAGCTGCATACCGCGTCAAATAATTTGAGACCGTTTTCTGGTTCATAGGGTGCCCGATCTCACCCAGCTGGTGCGCGATTTCCTGCTGGCTCAAGCCGTCCTCGGCGCGGGTAAGAATCTCCCACGCACGCTCCGCAGCATGCGCTTTATAGGATTCATAGGCGTTGTTATAGGCGGCCATGTAGTCGTCAAATTCGGGTAGTCCGTGCAGCATCTCTTTGACTTCCATAGTCTCTATCGGGGTGAATCGCTGCCCGAAAAGGGTATGCATGTGTGCCTCGGATACCTCACCGGAAAGCCCCAGTGCTTCCGGTGCAGTGCCGATCCATTGGCCCGGCGGCATACCGTCCACAGTGTAATAGTCGCCTAGCTCGCGGTCATTTGCGCGCAAAGCATCGCCAGAGGCGACTTCGTGCGTGTAGTACTTATAACCGTCGCCTGCGCTGAGTTTGTGGACGGTCATCATGCACAGTATTTTAGCATGAATTACTCAGATTAGTAACCTTGCTTATTGGATGCAAGAGGTGTGACGGTTTAAAGAGCGCAGTGATTTTGTGCCGTGGTGCGACGAAGGAGCAGGGTAAGGGCTGACAAAATCTCAAGCGAATAGCGTCCGACATGTTTGTCGCGGTTTTGCACGGGCGAAGTCCATGTGTGCCAAACCAACTAAGACTCTTTGGGGGAGCTTGCGGAGGAAAAAAGTTGCGGGCAGGTTTGTGCAACATGGTAAGCGGGTGTGTGAAATAGTCGGTGGTCGGGACGATACCGAGATTATTGGGCGAAAAGAATTTTTCGGTGCAGGAGGAGCGAAGCGGGGGAAGCACAGGAGAAATTCTTGAGCTCAAAGGAGATTGAGGTACGAATCGTGCCGTCCACAGACTTTTTGCATCACCGCCGGGCTCTGAGTGCTCTTTCCACAGTGCACCTCTCGTATGAGGAACGAAGAAGAGAAGGGAGGTGTGCTGTGGGAAAGCACGTACCGGCAGAGCGCTTCAACGGTGTAAAAACGAACGGGCGGCCTTGGCCATGAGAAAAATCTAGGTGTGGTACCAAGTTTTTTGTGTGTGGTGCCGCGTTTACCCCCACCCCACCCGTAATACATAGTGTGAGCACCCCACCCACTGTATGTAGGCGGGTGGGGCGCTCACACAAAATCCTCTAAAACCTAAGTGTGGGGTACCGAGCAATTGCTCGGTACCCCACACTTTTATATCTGAAGGAGGCTTCAACGATAATGGCTCAGTTAGGAGATGGTGAACGCACGAGTGATCCAAAGCGAATTGCTGAAGCTTTGGGTAATTATTCCCAGGCGTTCGCGCGCGTGCGTGCAGATGGAGAAGACTATCTAGTGCTCAGCGCAAAAGAAAACCTTGAAGCGCTGGCTGAACGGGGCGCCCCTGTTCAGGAAGAGATTTCTGTTCACGCAGTCGAGCAAGACGGTGACTCTTTGAAACTTTTCCCTCCTGAGCAGTATCGACATCTATCGGTTAAAGAGCTATATGAGGATCAGGAACTAAGTTCTTTCTTAACCGGTGAGGAACGCTCATTGGAATTTGCGATCCACAATATTCGTAAACATACGGATGTGCCAGCTCAAGATTTCTTAGATTTAGCATTTGGGCCTGACGTGGTAGATGAAAGCCCTGAGCAGCTGTATGAACAGCAGCAAGAGAACTATTACACATACGAGTTTCAGGAAGAGCACGGGCTTATTTCTGAACGTTTCCGTGATCAATCAGTGGTACAGAATAATTCAGCGGTTACCAGTGAGCGTCAGGTACAGCGATCTCAGCTTCAAAACCTTAAACAGCATTTGAAGGATCAAAGGCAACCTGACGTAAAAAATCAGAAAGTACGGGACCCGAAACAGGTTGAAGTGCGAGAGAAACTAGCGCGGTTGAAGGAGCGGGCACAAAAAGGTCTTGAAGCATCCAAACAAAAACAGACTAAAAAACCCGAGCAACCCCACCACCAGAAAGAACTACACCACCACCAACGCACCACAATAGAGCAACACCGGCACCGGAGCCCACACCTATAAAAAGAAAGGATAAATGGCGATGGTTCGACGTAATACTGCCGCGAGCAAGAAAGCTGCCGAGCTTTCAGCAGGATTTGCTGCGCGTGAAGAAGAACTCCAGAATCTCGCAGTTGAGTTTTTTGATCTGGAGGAAAAAAGTAAGTACGGGAAGCTCCAAAAACGCATTCAGGAATACCGGCAAAAGCTTGAAGAGCTGCAACTACAAAGTGATGAAACTGAAGCTGAACTTCGTGCGCAGCAAGCCCCGATTATTTTTGCTATGAAGCAAGCGGGGGAATCCCCGGCTAATATCGCCAAGCGTCTTGATATTTCTCATGCCGTGGTGACACGAGCCTTGCGAGCAGAAAAGGAAAAACGTGCTTCCACTAAAACGGATGATTCTACAGCTCCGGTCGATCATCACTCTACTACAACAGAAGTAGAAACAAGCAACTACTCGAACAACGAGGAAAGTATCTCTTATGACGCATCTGAAAACTGAGACTCTTTTTGAAGATCTTAAGACTGATATTGAGCAGTTAGCAGGGTATGCCGCCCAACACGGTAACTACGGTGCTGCCGAAGATGCGTTGGATTGTCTTGGGGCTCTTCGTCAACGAATGGAAATAATGACCCGTGAACTTAAGGCAACACGTGGCTTACTTAAGAATGGGCCTAAGGGAATCTGGTAGCCGCCACGTATAGCAAGCTCGACGAATAATCATCCCACGAGAAAGACGAAAAGAGGAATGAACCAAATGAATAATGAATCTAATACTTCTGTTACTTCGGAGGTCACAGCAGAGAGCATTCACAAGATGCTTCGAGAGCATACTGAGCAGGAGAAAATCTTCCCACTAGATATTGATACAGTCTTGACCCAGAAAGAAGGAGGAGCTCTTCTAGAAGTTCCTCTTATCATCTACATAAAATCCCAGGAAGATTTTAAGTCCGCAAAAGATAAGGACATTAAGCAAGCCCGCACTTTGTTCTATCGAGACAACCGTACCTCATCACATATTCCTTATAGCCCTGAAGCGGAAGAAGACTTATCTTCAGGTCAATGGTGGCTTCGACTTGTCCAGCAAATTATAGGTGCGGTTCTGTGCATTTCCGTCCCTACCGTTTTGGGCTTCCTCTCTTCCTTCTTATTCTTTGCCGGTGACGGGCCGAAGCCAATTAATCCAGTGTCTACACATTACGGGGCTAACGCTACTGACTTTGCTTATGCAATACTTCCTATAGCGGGATTTGTTATCGGCGTTTTTTGTATGATCCGGTACAGTCTGAGTTTCTTCCAACAACCCGTAAATGCAATTCAGAATTTTACGCACACGTATGAGGATGGCAGCGTTCTTGGGTATTCACGCCAGACCATGATGACCCCCGAACCAAAAGAACCTTTCGAAGGGTTCTGGAGGTTCCTGTGGCCATCTATCTGGGCAACTGTGATCACGGCAGCACTAATGATGGCTTACATTATGGCCGTGACATTTACCTTCGATGCCCCATTGAGGTAGCAGAGTTAGTGGTGGTGACCGCTAGGGTTGGAAGGAGGAATATCTGATGTTACTTGCGTGTCTAGTTTCGGCTTCAATGTTCGTTCTCTTCGTTGAGACGTATAAGTTATTCGCTTCTCTAGGTATTTCCGGTTATGAGCCTGCGATAGGTATCGGTCTGCTGTTTATATCAGGTATTTTCTTGATAGCAATTTTCACTACTCTTCCTGTTTCTTTGATGGATTGCCTATGGCCAGCGATTATATATCTTGGTGCTGCTTGGGTATTTCTTTTTCTTCAGCTTCGCCGTGGGAAACACCGTAATGGGTAGGTTTCTTTCGGTTTTGAGGGATTCCGCGAGCTGAACGTGCAGGGCTAATAGTGACACAGGCGAGCACGAATCACTATAAGATTTGGCAGGACCAGGAAGGTGTAGGTTCGCCGGTAGGAATCGCGTCTACCAGTTCTGATAACTATCGCGGGTTCAGAAACGCTGTTATGGAGATTCGGAACCGCTTCGGGATAGATCTTCGCGAGTACTAATCAAAATCTCTATATAGGGAAGAGGGGACTACCCACCACATTGGGTAATGTCCCCTCTTCCCTATATCCAGTGCTAAACGTAGGGATAGAAGGCTCTGCATCCTATACATAGAAGATGTAGAGCCTTCTTTTTAGAAAAGCGGTTGTTGTCCTGGCATGATGATGCCACGTACTAGTTCGTTCACCTGGTGCTGATCATACCCATACGCAAGGGTGTGGGCGCGGAGTAGTCTAGCGCTGGTAGCGCGTGCGGCGCGGCCCTGGTGCTTCCAGAGTGGGTTATGCAGGTTACCCCGGCCGCGATATTCCCGCTCGATCATGTTCTCGGCATGAGTGCCGATGAAGAGGTGCCCTTCCCTGCTGTTTTCTGCGCGGACACAAAGCGGGTTATCGCATAGGTGCGTAACAAGCTGATCAGTAATCGCTTTTACGCCGTAAATAATTTCTGCTGCTGCGCGATGCGCACGTAGCATGCGTTGTCCGCCGTCGGTAGTTTGTGTCCAGAATCTTCCGTACCCGTCGTCGCCGATTGCACCTGTCCATATCCAACATGCGGAGGGATCAGGGCCTTTGATGACTTTTTCCCAGAATCGTGCACTTTCGTGTGGGTTCATCTATTTTTCCTCCTTTAAATGGTGCGGTGGTGGGAAGTTACCTCCGGGTAACTTCCCACCACGTGCGTTAGGGGGAGCTGCATTCTCGTCTACTTTACATAAGAGATATTATCGGATGTTTTTAGTGTAGGTTTTGTTGCTGTTTCCAGGCGAGAAATTGCTGGTATTCGGTCCATTGTTCTTGCTGCTGCCATTGTTGGAACTCGGCTTGTTGCTGTTGAGCAGCATAGTATTGTTGCTGCTGTTGGTGTTGTATTTCAGCTGCTCGCTGCTTGTTCTTTTTAATGGCGAGAGTGACGGGTCCGATACCGGGGAAAAATAGTATGGCCAGCAGGAAAACGGGTATGGGGAATATTCCGATGAGTAGGAATCCCGGCTGCCCCCGCAGCATGGATATGGTGATGATAATAAAGCTGAGGAACCCGCTAATAGCGAAGACGATTCCGACGGTGCGGAATATACCGGTAATGGCGTATGCCCCGAGAGCCTGACCGGGTGTTAGAAAGATGGTGAATCGTGGTTGCTGTGCCATAATGCAGCACCTCCTAGTGACGTTATTGTGACGTCATATTATTTTGACGTCATGTCAAGACTGTAGCATCCCTTTATCTTGATGGTATATTTCTCCCTGTTTCGAATTGTTTACCATCCGAGAAGATGAAGAATTCCCTGGATCGCGAAAAATATAATCACTATCTCAATGAATGCTCGCCCGGCTTTGCTTCCCTGCCACAGAGCTGCTAAACCGTAGATAATTAGGGCCATAACGGCGATGCCTAACAGTGCTCCTAGAACAATGAACGCAGGGAGAAATGCTGTAAAGGCATCTTGAAAAGCATGCTGTGTGGTGGAGTCACTGGTTTGGTAAGCCAGTATGGCCAATCCTGTAGCAAGTGCTAACAGGATAGCAATTCCGACAAATGGGCTAGGTGTCCGGTGTTCTTCTTTCCCCTGTTTGGTTTGCAAACTCATAGTTTCCTCCTTAAAAGTTGTTGAGTGGTAGATCCTGACCGTATTTTTCTTCAAGCACAGGGAATACGAGTGAGGCAAGAAGTTTTTGGATGCTGCGGCCTTCTTCCTCGGCCGCGTGTTGAATAAGCTGCTGCTGTTGTGTGGTGCCTCGGAGAGCGTAAAGGTTGAAGTTTTTACCGTCGGCACGAAGTTTTGCTCGCGCTTTGGTATTGAGTTTACGTGTTTCTTCGGCAGTGTCGATGTCTTGCTTCTCGGCGCCGTTCAGGAACGCTTCGGGATCGCTGTGTGTACGACGGGCTTGATCAAGTCCGATCGGGTGACGGGTAAGGTTCCCATTATCATTGATTTTGCGAGCCATAACAGTTTTCCTTAATTTTTTTCTTCGGTGAGTACATCAGTGATTTCCTGAGCGAGAAGCTGGATTTCAGCCTTCGCCTTGGGATTATCGGATTCAACAACACTCAACCCTTCAGAGAGAGACTGAGCATAAATATTTCGATGGTAGATCACGGTATCTGCAAGGGAGAATTCAATATCTTCAGGTATTTCCGTGAGAGCTTCAGACGCGATTTCTACGTGGTTGCTGTGCCACCAGGTGGGTGCTTTGGAAATTACGACAAGCATTTGGAGTTTGGGATTCATGTCGCGAGCTTCGTCCATCCAAGAGAGAAAGATCCTAGTAGCGTCTAGATCGGCAACAGAAGTGCTGGTGGGTACAAGGAGTAGATCTGCCCTATGAGCGGCAGAGCGGAGCTCTGTAGAATCTTTACCTGCGGTATCAATGATTACGGCGTCGTATGCGGCTGCGAGATCATCAATAGTGTTACCCAGCCGCCCGGTTTTCCGGACGGTAGTTATGCCCGGTCGATCTGTATTTTCCCGATCGGCTGCCCATTGGGAGGCTGTGGAAACAGATGGGTCAGTCTCTAGAATGATGACCTTGCTCCCCTGCTGCTGAAGTTCAGTTGCGAGGTTGACTGCCAGAGTTGATTTGCTGGTCCCGCCTTTGTGATTGCCTACAACGATGATCATTTTTATTCCTTTCGATTATGGTGTGATGTCAAAGTGACGTCATGTTGTGGTGATGTCACGTTATTCTGACGTGACGTTAAATTGATGTTTGTAAAAAAGCCCGCGACATGGTGTTTAGTATGTCGCGGGTATGGTTTATAGGTGCGACGAGAGTCGTGTGACTCGGGTAGGTGTAAGCCCTACGGGTGTGAGGATATGCCGGAATATACGTCCGAACATGAGGGTTATCGCTTCGTGCCAGCTGCCTCCACGTGTGCTGATCATGTCTTGCATATGGCTGTGGCATGTGTCGCAAAAATATAGTATTTTTTTGTTTTCGGTTAGTACCCACGGTGAATTAGTCTCGTGGGTGCAGAAGGCACAGGATTTTGGCTCCATAGTGTGAGTCCTTTCAGGTGTCGGCACGGATTCCCTTCTCGGCGTGGGGTGTCATGGGTGAACAGAACACACTAAACTGTTCTGTTCACCCATGAATGGTTTTAGAGGATTTTGTGTGAGCGCCCCACCCGCCTACATACAGTGGGTGGGGTGCTCACACTATGTATTACGGGTGGGGTGGGGGTAAACGCGGCACCACACACAAAAAACTTGACGTGACGTTAAATTGATGTGACGTTATTTTGACGTCACATCAGGTAGCGTGTTGATGGCAGTTGATAGATCGTTATCGAGAACTCCGATATAACGCTGTGTGGTGGATATGTCGGCGTGCCCGAGAAGTTCCTGCACTGCACGTAGGTTATGGCTTTGCGCATAAACAGTTGTGGCGAACCAATGCCGTAGCTGATGTGGCGTGTAATCTTGGCCGAGATTGCGGGATATTTTTTTTGGCGATGTTGTCTGCACTGCGGTGACCGGTGAAGCGGCCGGGAAAATAGTAACCTACGTGTTTTGCTTCCAGGTAGGGGAGCAGATTTGGGTGGGCTGGAATGTGTCGTGTGTGTCCACCTTTGCCGGTGATACTGATCCATTTATCGGCGTAATTTTGGGTATGGAGCGCGGCGATTTCTGAACGCCTGAGGCCGGCGTATGCTCCGAGGAGGATCATGAATTCTTCTTCGACTGAAGTGGTTCTTCGGAGGGCTTGGGTGATCACGTTTGTAGGGATCGCCCGCGCGTGGTAGCGCGGTTGCGGTATGGAAGGGATTAGGTGGGTTGGGTCGGTTTCCCTTTGTTCTGTGGCAACAAGGTAGCGGAAGAATAAGCGGATGGATTGAAGCGCGCTTTTGCGTGTGGCGGGTTGCCAGCGGGGGTTGGCGAGCCATTTAGTTACTTGTTCTTCGGAGATATTTAGGGCAGTGGTTGCCGGATATGTACGTGCGAGGTATTGAATCCAATGTTCACGTGTTTTTGTCGTGGAGTTCGTTTTGCCGGAGGCGAGTTGCCAGGTCGTAAAGTTGCTCTGATGTGGTTCCCAAAGCATGGTTTTCTCTTCTCTGTGTGTTGTGATTGGTTACACATCCAGAGTAGAAGGGCAATATAAAAGCCCCGGTGTGGGGCTGGTTGCTGTGCGGTGTGTCGCGTTTTGGGTGACTGGGTCTGATAATCCGCAGGTCGTGGGTTCGAGCCCCACAGGGCGCACTCTTCACCAGAAATAATCTGGTACGTCGCTCCGTTCGGTACAAAGCCGATCGGGGCGACTTTTCGTTTATTTCTCCCCCTGTCCCTCAATATATGAAGGCTCAGGAACCCGTGTAGAGACAATGCTATCTCCAAGGAGATCACCAACAGTTAGATCAAGCGCACCAGCAAGTGTAAATAACTCATCCAAGCTGAAGTTTTGTTTTCCTCGAAGCCGGTCTGACACGCCTGCCTGCGTAATCGCAAGAATATTTGCGACATCTTTTTGAGCCAGACCAGCTTTTGCAAGTAACCCTCGAATCTCGCGGGCTACGGCTTCTTCTGTTGCAGTATAAGTTGCAGTATTACTCCCAAGTTATTGGAGTGGCTGTATGGGCTGAAGCTAAAGATCAGAAGCTCACTCAACAGGCAATTGGTGGTTTTAGGGCTTTCCGCTATGCCTGTAGGTCAGCGATACCAAAGCGAGCGCCCATGACTATTTGTTTACGCTGGTGTGCAGGTGATGACGATGTTGGTGGTGTAGTGCCCGTGCCCATCGGTCCCTCCGCAGGTAATGAGGCGCAGGAGTTTGGGGCCGTGGTACCCGAAGGTGTCTTCGGGTAGGTCTCGATAGGCATAGGAGCGGCGGTTGAGAACACGCCAGTTGGTGATTTCTCCATGAGTAGTGGATGCATAGACGGGGTCTCCTACATTCAGGAGCGTGATGAGCGACATAGGGGCCATAGTATTGTTGTCATAGTTCACGTGCCCAGCGATAACAGAGGGGCCTTCAGGATCTTCAAGCGAGGCAGAAAAGTTAGCGAGTGCGGCCTGGTGCGAGGGCGGGAGGATCATTTGTGGTCTGGAGTATTCGGGGGTTTGGGTGAGTCCTGTTTCGGTGTAGGTGATGTTGAGTCCGACGGTTGGGGCGGAGAGTGTGCTGGCGTGTTTTTGGGCTGTGATGCCGTCGGTTTGGAGGGTGCGCTCGTTGGGTGCGGGCTGGTGTGTATCGGGAGCGGGCAGATTTAGCCCGGTAGTGATGTTTACTTTTACCGGGTGTGTTTGATTGTTATCGTCGCCTATGTCGGTGATGTTTTTGATGGTGTCGGCGATGTGCTGGTGCTGTTCGTTGGGATAGTGCGGGGTGTTGGTCCACCATAGTGTGCCGGCGCCTGTGATGCCTAGGGCGCCTGCGCTGATCAGGAGGGTTCTTCGTGTGATTTTTGTGTTCTTTGATTGAGTCTTTGCTGTCTGAGTGGTAGAGCTTGAGGTATTTTGTGGCGACATGTGTTTATTCCTTAGCATGTTTTAGGGGTTTACATTACTATTTATGCATATACTAAAGCGTCGCAATAATTTTTACACCAGAGAAGGTGAAAAAATGAAAACTCACTCATTCACAGTCAAGACGCTCGGCACCGTTCTGCTCCTTAGTACAGCCGTGATCGGCGGCAGTACCGCTAACGCTGCACCCGCCGTAACAGGAGACATCCTGGCCGCATACCAGCAGCCACAGGTTAGAGCTTCCTTTGGCCCTGCACGAGATATTGCCCGCTGCAACCAGAACGGCGGGTGTCTGCAAGTCTTCCGTCACGGAAAAATCTACCAGCATCCCCAATACGGCGCCCACACCGTACCCAACGGACCCATCAGCCGCTACTACGAGCATCACGGTGGGCACATGGGTGTTTACGGGTACCCGACCTCTAGCGTCACCGCCACCGCAACTGGGACAACCCTGACCACCAGTAACGGAAAAACCTACTACACCTTCACCGAAACCGCAGGTGCAGTCACTGTTGCCGTATCAACCGCACCGCCCGCCTCACCCAAACCAGCACAGCCTACACCAGCCCCTAAAACGCAGCCCATTGTAGAGCGTAAGACCCTCACTGTTGAACAACAGATCCGCGATACCGCCCAAGAAGCCTTCGGTACCGCAGGCGCGCAACCCATCAGCGATATTTACAGACCCTTCCCCGAAGATATCCAAGTCCAACGCTTCACGGGCGGAGTCATCACCTACACCAAAGCCGCCGGACCCATCGCTATGCACGGCATGGTCTATGACCACTGGTGGAAAGCACGAGAATATTCCGACTTCAAAAATCGAGAAGGACTACCTACCACCTGGCACAAAACCGGCGACACTATCTACACCCAATTCGAGCACACACAACTTTATTGGGATCCCCACACCCGCCTCGCACGCACCACACAAAACCTCGGCCCCCACGATGCCCTCACCATCGGAGACTCCCAAGTCTGGGATAACTCCTGGGTAGGCCAAGGGCTCCGTGCCGCAGGCTACACCCCCACCATGTACCGATGCGGAGGCACCGGCTTCATCGCCGACCGACCAGGAACCTGTCCCTCATACACTGACGGCGTGATCAATAATAAATGGGCACTACCGTCAGGGAACCCCGGCATAATCTACCTTGACGCCTCAGGCAATGACACATACCACAACTCCCAAGAATCTGTGCGGGTCGAAACAGTGAAAACCATTGAGAAGCTCAAGCAGATGTACCCGAATAGCACGATCGTTTTAGGCGGTATTCTTTCCAAAGAGCAGCCTCATCATGCACGCCGTCACGTCTACAATGAAGCCGCTCGCACAGCGGCCACGCAGACCGGTGTTCTTTTCCTGGATACGCGCGGCTGGCTGACAACTTATAGGCTTTACCCGTATATGGCTGATGATTTGCACTTGAAGGATCAGGATCAGTGGCGTCTGGCGGATCCGTTCAAAAACGCTTTGAAGAACCTTCTAGCCACCCAAAAATCTACTAAAAAATCCTAAAATAAAATGATAAAATATATACATCCATCTGACCGTTCAGCTTCTCTGTCTCATCATGGTGAGCACAGAGGCGGGCAGTGAGGTGGCTGAACCCGATCCGGCGTAGTGCCGGTTTATCTAATCACTCTATCTATCACTACTCTCGCTTAGGAGAATACTCACTCATGCGAAAATTCAGTGTCGTCTCTAAAGGACTGACTTCTCTATCCCTAACTGCAGCAATTGTTGCTGCCCCTCTTACTTTGACGACGTCTGCGACTGCTGTGGAAAACACTCCTAATGCTGCCGCAGTATCGCAGCTCTCTTGTGGGGAACCCAATATTGTGCTGGCGATGGATGAGACCTGGTCTTTTGGCGATAACGAGCAGAATCAGAAGGCAGAGGGCATTAAAGCGTTTCTGAAGGAGTACGCGAAGATCCCGAACGCGAAGGTCACCATGTACCACTTCGGGCAGATGTCCCCGGCCTTTAACCAGATCCTCACGGTAAATCTCTCCGATGAGGGGGCTTTGCAGAAAGCTCTCGACTTTGTGCTTAACTCTGAGCAGCGTGCTGCTACCGCTCATCAGGATTTGCCTGATGCGCTCAAGGGCTGGACCGATAACTGGTCGGGAACGAACTGGGCTGCTGCTCTGAAAACCGCAGCAGACCAGGCTGGTCCCTTCGATGCAGTAGTGCTGGCTACTGATGGGTCCCCCAACAAGTATGTGGATGCTAACGGTAACTATGTCAATGGTGGCTCCAACACGTTCTCCCAGCAAGCGTTTGACTCTGCTAAAGAGCAGGTCGCCAGAATTACTGGCTCCGGCACGAAGGTGATTCCCCTGTTCATTAAGACTAAGGAGAACTCGCTTGGTGGTGCTTATACCCCCGAGCGTGAAGTGCAAACCACAAACGCTATCAAGGAAATCACCGGCAAAACTAACCCCATGGAGGGCGTAGACTACATCACCTCCGCTACGGATTCCGATGCAGTCGCTAAGGCCTTCTACAATGCCGCCACCGCGACCTGCCCCACCGATCTGAAGATCGAGAAGCATGTAGATCTCACTCAGGTACAGCCCGGTCAGGAAATCACCTACACCATGACCGTTAAAAATGCTGGCGATTGGGATGAGCCCGCAGCATCTGTCAAGGATGAAGGACTCGTCATTACGGACGAAAACGGTAAAACTATCACCGGAGAAAACCTCACGATCTCTAACCCCACCAAGGGAACCGCATCCGGGACCGACTGGACCATCGGTGAGCTCAAAGCAGGCGAAGAAGCAACCGCAACCGTAAAATTCACGGTCCCTGCTGAAGCACAGGAACTCGTCAATGGCACCATCACGAACTCCGCCTACATCACCGGTGTGCGCGACCCCTACGACGGCAACTCCCGCGTCCCCAACGACACGTTAGATGCGGATACCGACAACTGGGATAACGCAACCTCCGCGTTCTCTCCGCTAGCTACCAACGTGAAGGTGCACAAAGAGTTGGCAACCGATGTCGCCAATATCAAACCTGGTGACACTATCGAATACAACGTTCAAATCATGAACGATTCCTCCACCGCAGAGCCAAACTTCATCTTCAACGAATTCCCTAACACCAAATATTTTGAGCCTGAAGCCACTATCAAGAACAACGGCCGTGGCACCGTCACCGGCAACACCTGGATGGTAGGGAACGTCAACGCGGGAGAGACCATCACCTTCACCGTACAGCTCAAGGTCAAAGAGACGATCAATATCGACGAACTTAAAGCCGGTATTGAAAACGCGGTTACCGTCACAGGTAGCTATGATCCTAAGAAACCCAACCCTAAGGATCCTGGCAACCCCACACCGCCTACCCAGTGTGAGCCTAACCCCACTGTCGCAGCGGATACCGACGGCTGTGATGTCGTCGTGACCCCCATTAACGAAGATGTCCGTATCGCTAAGACCGACACGACCGCAGAGCTTAAAGCGGGGGAACGCGCAACCTTCAACTTCGATGTCGTCAATAAGGGCACCCACACTGCCCATGACGTATACGTCTCCGAAGGGGAGCTGAAGGGTCTGGATGCTTCTACGCTTCAGTGGGGCGAGAAACCTTCAGCAGGTAAGCTCGTCACGGGTGCAGAACTCGTTAAGCTCGGTGCCGCCAAAGCTGATGCTGTCGAGGCTGATAAAAAATACTGGTACATCGGCGACCTCAAGGCAGACGAAACGGTCACCGCTACGGTCTCCGCAGTAGTCGCTGACGACGCCGACGAAGTCGAAAATACCGCTACCGTGAACTCCCGGTGGGATAAGTACGATCCGTCCAAGCCGAAGCAGCCAAACAACACTGCTGAGGAAGACACCGACAACTGGGATAACGCCACTAAAAAGGTCACCAAACCGACCCCTCCGGTAACCCCAGAACCCACCCCCACAGTCGTGCCTACCCCGCACGCATCCCTACCTCCTGCACCGGAAACTAAAAACCCGGTAGCAACCGTCATTTCAGGTATCTCGACGACCCCATGGGCTGGCTTGATTATAGGAGCTATAGCTTTGGCGGGCGCAGCAGTACTTGGTTTCTTCGGGATGAAGAAGCGGAAGACTGACTCCGAGTAAACGGGATTTAAAAGCGCGCAGATGGGAAAACCCATCACGAATGAGAGTATTCTCCATCTGCGCGCCTTGTTACTGTAAGGTTCAACGCTACAGTTTCGAGCCCCACAGGGCGCACATAGCAAAGCCCGCCGCATCCGGTATACATGTCGGATGCGGCGGGCTTTTTCTGCACCGTCACCTGGCATTTTGCGAGTTATTTTGTATTGGGCCTTAAATAACCGCCGGATGCAAAATAACGCACAAAATAGAAATCCAGGATAACCGAAAGTATCACCCACTCCGCAGCAGCACGGCAGAGCGGCGGCGGCACAATTTCAGGGCGGGTAGACTAGAACTATGGCACACGCATCCCTGAAAGAACAGTCTTTAAACTATGTCCGCGCCGGGGCTCACCGCGTTCGGGCGGGATTTTTTCAGTCTATTCAGATCACGATCGCTTCGATGGGGGCGTATCTTTTTGCGGAGCGTGTGCTGGGGCATGAGGAACCTATTTTTGCGGCGGTCGCGGCACTGGTCTCGCTCGGGTACGTGAGCGGCTCTACCCATTCGCGGCGCATTCTGGAGGTTTCGTTCGGGGTGAGCCTGGGTATTCTGATTGGCGATCTGTTTTTGCAGATGCTCGGGCGCGGCATCTGGCAGGCCACGCTTGCCCTGTTTATTTCGGTGCTTCTGGCCAGGTTCTTAGATAACGGCATTATTTTTACGATTCAGCTCAGTTTTCAGGCCTGCCTGGTGATTCTGTTGCCGCCAACCTCAGATCTGCCGTTTACCCGCAGCCTTGACGGCGTGATCGGCGGTGTTGCGGCGTTCCTCATGATGTTTTTGATGCCCAAAGACCCGCGAAGTGGGTCACGTCAGCGTGCCGAGGCTCTTATGAGCGCTTTCTCGGATGTCTTCTTTCTGGCGGCAAAGGCGATTCGCCGGTACAACTACGATCAGGCGTATCAGAGCCTGCAGGATTCGCGTAAACTTCAGCCGCTGTATGAGGCGAGTAAGAACGATTTGGTGACGGCGCGCGGTATGGCGCAGCTTTCGTGGGCGGGGAAGAAGACCCGAATCGAGCTTGATCGACTGGCGCAGACCCTCGGGGCTATCGATTTGGCGATTCGCAACACCCGCGTGTTTAACCGGCGCATGGCATCCACGATTGCGCATGTGCAGCTGCGCCCGAAGGCCCTTGAAACGCTGTCGGCGGCGCTCGAAGAACTGGCGCTTGCCACCCAGAGTACGGGACTGGGCATGTATTCCAGCACCGAACATGAGCGCGAACACTATATGGAGGTTGCCCGCGAGCGCCTGATTTCTCTCGCCGAAACCCTGGAACCGAAGCATTTGGGGGTAGAGACCTTCGAGGGCGAGTCGTTGGTGCTTATGCTGAGGCTTATAACCGTGGATATGTTAGAGGCTACCGGTATGGATCATGAGGATGCAGTCGCCGCGCTGGTACCGCTGGGCGAGGCCGTGACGGAGCATGCGCCGCGTACTTCCGAGATTCCGATTGTGCAGGCTGATGTTGCAGGGGCTCAGGAGGAGGATTTGCGCACCCGCACCGTTAATATCATGCTGCGCGATGAAGACCTCTAAGAGGGGCTGGGGTAGGTCTTTCCTACTCGTATCGTGTGACTGATGGTGTGCATCTAATCCCCATGAGATCCGCCCGAGCCCCACGAGCAGATAGTATTTCGGCGAGCAGATAGCAATTCGTTATCTGCTCGCCGAAATATTATCTGCTCACGCATATGACACGTTTTATGATGATGTGCGTCCCCGTGCCGCAGGAGGCAGCGGTGTGTGGAGTTTGGCGAGTTCCGCCAGGCTTTCGGTTTCCTCCTGTGTGAATGTGCATGCCAAGAGTTCTTGTATATCAGGGTCGGTCTTCATGACATCGGTTAATCGCATCCCTAAAACCGTGTTGATGAGCATACCTTTTGCCAAGAACTTTTCGGTTGCTTTAGGGCTCATCCCTATTTCGTGGTGCAGTACTCGGTATATACGCATAAATTCGTCGCGGGCGAGCTGACCAAACCGCTCATAATGTCCCATCGTGAAGAGATGCATCATGGTTAGCAGGATTCCCCGGTCAGCTACAAGTTTTACGTAGGCATGCCCCATCTCTCTTATGAGTTCCTGAGGGCTTTCTACACCTTGAGCGGCTGTGCGGAATACTTCAATGGTTTTATCAACAGCACGGCTGACTGTTTCTACGAAGAGGTTTTCTTTAGAACCGAAGGTGCGCACAATATATGCTTGGCTTACTCCAGCTGCTTTGGCAACGGCGTCTGTAGTAGCTCCGGTGTAGCCACGCTCACCAAAAACAATTCTGGCGGCGTTTAGCATCTGTTCACGGCGCTCGGCGGCGGGGAGCCGTTGCCCAGGTGAAGGTTTTTTCTCGGCCATATTGACATGTTATCACCCGATAACCTAGCTTTAAGTAATCAATTGATTACTTAAAGCTAGACGAAACGGACCTTCCCATGAAACAGACCCAACAGGCAGAAAAACCCCGCGCCCACCCCGCCTGGCTCATCATCATCTCACTATCCATTCCCATGTTTATGGCTTCCCTCGATAACCTCGTCGTCACCAATGCCCTTCCAGTCATTCGGGCAGATCTGGGAGCCACACTGGAAGAACTCACCTGGACAGTAAACGCCTATACCCTGACCTTTGCGTCCTGCATTCTCATGTCCTCGGCACTGGCCGACCGGTTTGGACGCCGCAGCGTCTTCCTCCTTGGAGTCTTTATATTTACTGCCTCCTCTGCGTGGTGCGGTATCAGCAATAATATCGGCGCCCTCATCACGGCCCGTACTCTTCAAGGAATCGGCGGCTCTGCCGTTATGCCTCTTTCCCTTGCATTGCTGAGTACTTCCGTACCCGAGCGGCTGCGTGCTACTGCTATTGGCATCTGGGGAGGAGTCGCTGGACTCGGTGTAGCACTCGGTCCCCTTATCGGCGGCGCCGTAGTAGAAGGCATGAACTGGCACGCAATTTTCTGGATTAACGTACCATTCGGGTTGCTCTGCATTCCCCTGGTATGGATCACAATCCCGGAATCCCGTGGTCGCCCCGAGCCGCTTGATTTCCTTGGGCTGGCCCTCGTTGGAATAGGGCTGTTCGGAATAACTTACGGCATCGTGCGTGGAAACGATGCCGGATGGACAAGCGCAGAGGTCTTGACCGGTCTTATCGGGGGCGTTGCTCTTATAGTAATCTTCATCTGGTGGGAATCACACGCCGCCTCGCCTCTGCTTCCGCTGCGCCTCTTTAGCAACCGCAGTTTCAGCATGGCGAATATTGTGGGTTTCCTCTTTTTCTTCGGTATTTTTGGGGCTATTTTTATCTTGATACAGTTCTTGCAAGTGGTCCAAGGAGCAAACCCGCTCGAAGCCGGGCTGATGACCATGCCATGGACTCTCGCACCCTTCGTTGTTTCACCGCTTACAGGACTACTGACATCCAGGGTCGGCACCCGTCCAGTGATTGTGGTCGGCATGGCACTCATGAGTATTGGGCTGCTCTGGAGCGGCATAATCCTCGACCCCAGTGTTGAATACATCCATTTTGTACCTCCTTTTATGGCTGCCGGAGTGGGCATGAGCTTGGTTTTTGCCCCTATTGCCGCAGCAACCTTGCAAGGTATGGCCCCTGAAGACAGGGCAACCGCCTCGGGAACTAATATGACCGTGCGGCAAGTAGGAGTCGCACTGGGGGTTGCCACTCTCACCGCAATTTTTACGGCTCTCAACGGCGTCCTCAGTCCCACAGGGTTTACGGATGCAGCTTCCCCAGCCATTTTGACCGATGCGGCAGTAATGATGCTGGGAACTTTTGCTGCCTTTTTCCTCCCCAAGCATGTGCGTGCGGAAGAGAAAGTGCAGAGCTAACCTCCTAGCCTGCGCGAGCAGATAGCGCGAGCAGATAGTAATTCGTTATCTGCTCGCCGAAATACTATCTGCTCGCGGTCACGTCACGATGTGCGGCAGTTATTTATCCTGCGGGAAAAGCAGGTTCAGCGCCTCGCCTAAGGTGGCAACCTCGCGCACGGTCACCCCATCGGGCACCTGCCCCACGCCCGTTGGGGATGCGGGCACCAGCACATGCGTGAACCCCAGCCTGCCGACCTCGGCAATACGCTGGCGAATACCCGGCACGGCACGCACCTCCCCCGCCAGGCCGACCTCGCCAAACACCGCGAGTTTACGCGGCAGAGGCTTATTCTGCGCGGCCGATGCCAGCGCCATCACGCACGCTAGATCGGCGGCAGGCTCGGCGATTTTAGCGCCTCCAACCGTGGAAACATAGCAGTCGAGCTTGCCCACGTTCAGCCCGGCACGGCGCTGCAAAACCGCCAAAAGCATCTGGATGCGCGCCGAATCCAACCCCGCCACCGTGCGCCTGGGCGCGGGTGCCACCGCCTGATCCAACAGCGCCTGGACTTCGGCCAGCAGCGGGCGGCGCCCCTCCATCGTCACGGTCACGCAGGTTCCCGCCACCGGATGCGGCGTGCGCGAAACGAACATGCCGGACGGGTCGAGCACGGGCGCAATCCCGTCCTCGTGCATATCGAAACAACCGACCTCGTCGGTGGGTCCGTATCGGTTTTTGATGGCGCGCAGCATACGAATATTGGAGTGTTTATCGCCCTCGAACTGGCACACCACATCGACCAGGTGTTCCAGCAGGCGCGGCCCGGCGATCGTGCCTTCCTTGGTCACATGCCCCACCAGCAGGGTACACATATTGCGTGCTTTCGCGGCGGCAATCAGCGATGCGGCAACCTCCCTCACCTGCGTAACACCCCCGGCGCTGCCCTCAACATCTGCGGACGCAAGGGTCTGCACCGAGTCGATCACCAACAACGCCGGGTCTACCTGCTCAATATGCGCCAGCGCGGTTCCCAGGTCGGTTTCACTCGTTAAGTACAGGGTATCGGCGACGGCGTGGATGCGGTCCGCACGTAGCTTAACCTGCGCGGCGGATTCCTCACCGGTCACATACAGCACGTCGCGGGTTTTCGCGCGGGCACGCTCAGCGGCGGGGGTTCGCGGGGTGTATCCGCGCGCGAAGGTGGCGGCAACATCCAGCAGCAGGGTGGATTTGCCCACGCCGGGTTCGCCAGCCATCAGAATCACGGCACCGGGCACCAGTCCCCCGCCGAGCACCCGGTCAAATTCGGGGTTGCCGGTGCTCATATAGGCGGCGACGGTCGAGTCTACTTCGCCGATCACCTGCGCCGGTTTCTGCACGCTGGATGCGGTACGGGTGCGCGCCACGGTACCCCCGGCGGCTTCCTCAACAGACCCCCAGGTTTGGCACTCGCCGCATCGACCCACCCATTTGGCGGTGGTCCAGCCGCATTCGGTACAGCGGTAGGCGGGGGTTCCTTTAGTGGTTTTCGTGCGTGCAGCCATGGTTTTTATTGTACGGGCGACCCTGACGTTTTAAACACCCAGATCGTCAAAAGCCGAAGAAGAGAATATCGGGGCGGGGCGCGCACAAAGGCGGTGACACAGGCTAAAACGATACAATATATTCCGTGCAGACAGATTACAGTGAACTCCTCCTGAAGACCATTGCGCAGATCGCCCCCGGCACCGAGCTGCGTGAAGGGTTAGAACGCATCCTCCGCGGGCGCACAGGCGCGCTCATCGTACTCGGTTCAGACCGCACCGTCACGGGGCTCTCCTCCGGTGGGTTCACCATCGACACCGAATTTTCTGCCACCCGCCTGCGTGAGCTCGCCAAGATGGATGGCGCGATCATCTGTGACCGCGACGCCACCCGCCTGCTCATGGCGGCGGTACAGCTCATGCCGGATGCAACCATCGACACCAACGAATCCGGAACCCGCCACCGCACCGCCGAACGCATGGCAATCCAGACGGGTTTCCCGGTGATCTCGGTCAGCGCCTCCATGTCCGTCATTTCGGTGTATGTGGACGGCACCCGGTACACGGTCGAAGACACCCAATACCTGATGGCGCGCGCCAACCAGGCAATCCAGACCCTTGAGAGCTATAAGAAACGCCTCAACAAGGTGCTTTCCACGCTGTCCGCACTCGAAATCGAATCACACGTTACACTCAGCGATGTCGCTATCACTCTGCAGCGCATGGAGATGGTGCGGCGCATTATCTCTGAAGTCAGTCACTATGTGCTTGAACTCGGTGTGAACGGTCGCCTGGTGGCGCTTCAGCTCGAAGAGCTCCGCAGCCCCGATATGGCGGGTATCGACGTTATTCTGCACGACTACCTGCCGCGACCCACCGCGCAAAGCATCTCCATCGCAACTCGGGCTCTGCGCAACCTTACCGACATGGATATTGTGGACCTCACTATGATCGCCCAGGCCGCAGGGTTCGGCGATTACGAACTCGACACTCCCCTGCAGCCGCGCGGCTACCGCCTGCTTGACGGCATCGCCACTATTCCGAACACAATTGCCGAACGCCTCGTCGAACGGTTCGGCACTTTGCAGGCGCTCATGGCCGCATCCCTGGAGGATCTGCGTGATGTTGATGGTATAGGCGAGCATCGTGCCCGCACCGTGCGCGAATCGCTCTCCCGCATGGCGGAAAGCAGCCTCGAAAAATACCTCTAACATTGGCCGGGTACGGTCCGAAGAGCACCAGCCACACGGTAGAAAGAGCCTTTATTGAAATAAAGGCTCTTTTTATACGTCTTTTATATATTCCCGCAGGGAAATACCGTGGGCGCTATTTCAACAGGAAGTTCACTCGCTGCGAGGTCACCCCATTCACGGTAGCCGTCACCCAGTATGTACCCTTCGCCGTATTCTTCAGCGCATTACACCCAGAGGTATTGAGCTTACGATCCCACGCAACATCGCTGGCGGCTTCCTTACCCGCAGGAATCTCGGTCTTCTTCGTGGGAGTGGGCGTGCACTTCGCAGACGAATACACCTGGGTGTCGCCCGATGTAATGTTGATCTCCACACCCTCGGCGACCTTCTCGCCGCCAATAAAGCAGGGATTACCCGCAGAATTCGTGTACACCACGTGGAACGACGGCATTTCACCGGGCGCATACTGCTTCTTTGAAGGCTCGACCGTCACCTTTAGATCCTTGGCATTACACAGAGCCACGGCTGGCGTTGCGGATGCGCTCGCCGACCCAGACGGAGTTGCACTGCCGGATACTGCGGGAGTCCCAGAAACGGACGGGGTTGCCGATGCGTTCGGGCTGCCGGATGCTGAACCGCTCACCGACCCCGAAGGCGCAACCGTAGAAGGTGTGGGGCGCGCACTGAAATTCTGGAAAGGTTCGCCGGTGGCTGTCGCCTCTGCGGCGGCATCGTCTTGAGGCCCCTTATTAATCTGGTTCACTAGGGTGGTAATACCAACAATGCCAACCAGCAAAACAAGAATAAGCACTACCACGGCAACGATACGACGGCGGCGGTATACTTCGGGGGGTAATTCGGGACCAAGTTCAGACATACCGTTAAGAATAACGGTTTTTTGGGTGTCGTGCATGCAAAACCATATATATAAGCTACATGGAATAGATAAAAATACGTTGCCTGTATATTGTGGGTCAATTGGCACCCGATACCCAATATCACCTACTCTAGAAACAGTAATACATTACAACGCAAGCAATTATTGCCATGTTCAATTTAAAAAACTCACACGAACTACACCACCGCATAAATACTTGGTACCAGCACCATGCCCGCGACCTGCCCTGGCGCCGCGCCGACTGCACGGCCTGGGGTGTGATGGTGAGCGAATTCATGCTGCAGCAGACCCCCGTGAACCGCGTGCTTCCCGTTTGGGAAGAGTGGATGCGCCGCTGGCCCACGCCCGCATCCCTCGCAGCCGAAGACAGTGCGGAGGCGGTGCGCGCCTGGGGTCGTCTGGGCTACCCGCGCCGCGCCCAACGACTGCACGGCGCGGCGGTCGCTATGACGAAGCATCATGACGGCGAGGTTCCGGCGGATTATGACGAACTTCTTGAGCTTCCCGGCGTGGGGGCATACACCGCGGCGGCGATTACGGTCTTTGCCTTCGGCAGACGCGCCACAGTTATCGACACTAATATTCGCCGGGTGCACGCCCGCGCCGTCATGGGCAAGGCACTGCCCCACAAGTATTTGAACACCGCCGAAACAACCCTTGCCGAAGAGCTGATGCCGCAGAATACCGCCGTATCCTGCGTGTGGAACGCCTCTGTTATGGAGCTGGGCGCGCTCGTGTGCGTCGCCAAGAATCCACGCTGCGAGCAGTGCCCCCTTGAGGATATCTGCGCGTGGGTGAAGGCGGGAAAGCCACAGGCCGAGTATACGCCTACGGGGCAGAGCTGGCACGGCACCGACCGGCAGTTGCGCGGTGCCATGATGGCGGTTCTGCGCGCCGCGCACGCACCGGTGCCGCGGGAGCTTCTAACGGACTTCTCCACCGATATTACTGTTCCCGATGCCCTGAAGGTTCCGGTGCAGGATTTACGCAAACTCGACTCATCCCAAGAACAAATCGACCGATGCTACAGCGGGCTTCTCAAAGATAAACTCGCGAAAGAGCGTAAGGACAGAGTTTCGCTCTAGATTCTGACCTTTTATGCACTATTCCCCAACTCACGATAAACCTCGAAAAAATATTGTTTTCACCTGAAATCTTTGGAAAAATGGAGAAAACATGCTGGAAAGCTCATTTCTTCGTGAAGGAGGACTCCATGAAAATAGCGGTCATAGGGGCGACCGGCACCATCGGCTCGAAAATTGCCGCTGAACTGGAAAAACGCGGTCACGAGGTAGTGCCGATCAGCCGATCGCACGGGGTAGATGTTTCATCGCTCGCAGATTTAAGCGCGGCGCTGACCGGAGTGGATGTTGTGATCGATGCGATTAACAACATGATCATGAGCAGCAAAAAGGCGCAGACAGCCTTTATCAGCACCTCCAGCAATATCGCGCAGGCGGCGGCTGATAACGATGTGAAGCGCATCGTCTGCGTCTCGATCGCCGGAGTAGAAAACCCGGCGGTTAGCCGCGGATACGGCTACTATGCGGGCAAGGCGGCACAGGAGAAAACCTATCAGGATTCCGCCGTAGACACCGTTATTATTCGTTCGACGCAGTGGTTTGAACTTCTTGACCCCATTGTTCAGCAGGTTACGGTGGGGCCCGTCTCGGTGCTACCGACCATGAAAATGGCGCCTATTCCCGCAGATGCGGCAGCACAGCTGGTATGCGATGTTGCCGACGGCTCTGAGAAGGTACCGGGTACGGGCATCGTCTCGATCCGCGGCGAAGAAGAAGGAACAACGGCGGAGTTCGTGAAGCGGCTTCTCACGGCACGCGGCGAGGCCGGCGGCAAAACGCCGAAGGTGGTGCGGCAGCTGCCGTATTTCGGTTCCGCTATTGCCAAGGGCGGGCTGATTCCCGATCCCGCAGATCACACCGTCTCCACCACGCTTGAGGAGTGGCTGGCAAGCCTGTAGCGGTTTCGATATTGCGCGAACCGATGCGGTCTTCGTATGTACGAAGGCCGCATCATTGCGTTAAGCGCTCGTATGCCTATGCGCCCTTATGCTCAAGAAAACCGATAAGCCTGTCGAGCAGGTCTTGCAGCTGTTCACGTTCCTGTGAGGTGAATTCGGCGCTCATGGCACGCTCGACGGCGCGAACCTTCTCGTCGGCCTGAACAACCAGCTCTTCGCCCGCATCGGTGAGGGTCACGATATTCACGCGGCTGTGAATTTCGGAGGGCACACGGGTAATCAGGCTTTTCGCATCCAGACGGGCAAGAATGGTGGCCATCGTCTGCGGGGTTACCGCTGCGGCACGCGCCAATTGCGCCGCAGACTGCCCGGGCACATAGTAGAGCGAAGTCATGGCTGCATATTGTGCGACGCTCAGATCGTACTCGCGCAGAACCTTAGATTTGACCGCCATCATCGCCTGCTCGGCGCGTTTAATCGACGACCCTATGCGCGACCGGGTTTCGGCAAGATAGGCTTCTTGCCCCTGTCCCGGCTGCGGAGGGTATTTTACAGACTGCTGTGATTTTTCCGATGATGCGGGCATGTACTAAGCATACTATCCCCCGACTCCGTCTCGCTTTGTTATTCACCGACATACATACTTATCAGAAGCGCGGCAAAAAACACCCTGAACAACTAAGGCTTGTCCCCGAACCCTCACGCGAAGGATTCGGGGACAAGCCTTAGTTAGTGCCTCCCGCAGGATTGCCTACAGGGGAAAGCCGCTAGTCAGATGCCCCTCCGGTAATCTGCTCGGCTTCTTCCACGGCAGATTCCGCCATCTTATTGACGGTCTCCAGGGGTAAATCCCGCATCTGCTGCGAGGAGAAGACGAACTTCGCATCGTCGCCTTCACCCTCGACACCCACGGTAATCTTCTCGCCGGGCTTGATTTCGCCGAAGAGGATCTTCTCGGAGAGAGCATCCTCAATATTACGCTGCATTTCGCGGCGCAGCGGGCGGGCGCCCATCGCCGGGTCGTAACCCTTCGAGGCCATGAGAACCTTCGCGGCATCTGTAAGCTCGATCGACATTTCTTGATCTGCCAAGCGCTTTGCCAACCGGCCCACAAAGAGATCCACGATCTGCAGAATCTCGTTCTCGGAGAGCTGCGGGAACACGATAATATCGTCCACGCGGTTCAGGAACTCGGGGCGGAAGTGCTCCTTGAGGTTCTCCATCACGCGGGCCT
>ERZ772940.95-NODE-95-length-53941-cov-193.382_pt1 | contig 53941 bp, 46 predicted proteins | sample MGYA00511682_ERZ772940 | MGnify/ENA primary metagenome ERZ772940 (study PRJEB29015, sample SAMEA2737922) | human oral metagenome | biome: human oral; feature: human-associated habitat; material: dental | place: China | collected 2031 ... | reverse complement strand
TCCTGACTGATATTGGCCTCGGCCCAGGGGCTGACGTTCCCGGAGACGGACAGGGCGCCGCCCATGAGGACGACCCTGAGGCGCCCGGCCAGACCCGGGTCCTTCTCCAGGGCGGCGGCAAGGTTGGTCAGCGGCCCGGTGGGGACGTAGACGAGCTCGTCGCCGTACCGGTGCGAGGCCTCGATGATGAAATCGACGGCACCGGTCGCCTCGGCGCTCCGGGGGGAGGGGGCGATGTCGACCTCGCCCACCCCGTTGCGGCCGTGGATGAAGGCGGAGATCTCCTGGACGGAGAAGTCCTCGGTGGTGCTGGAGTGGGGCAGGCCCGGGTGCACCGGCACCGAGGAGGCGCCGAGGATGTCGAGGACCGCCAGGGAATTGCGCACCGAGTCCTCCATGAGGACGTTGCCGTATGTGGCGGTGATGCCGATGAGCTCCGCCTCGGGGCTGCCGAGCGCGTAGGCGATCGCGAGGGCGTCGTCGATGCCGGTGTCCAGATCGAGGATGAGTTTCCTGCTCATGGGTGTTTCTCCTTCTCTTCCTTCACTCACCAGACGAAGATGCCGACGATGCCGGCGGACATCAGGGACACGAGGATCCCGGACAGGAGCATGCGGCCGACGTTCTTGGCGACCAGGTCGTTGCGCTCCTTGTCGACGAGTCCCTTGAAGCAGCCGATGATCATGCCGAGCGTGCCGAAGTTCGCGAAGGACGTGAGGAAGACGGTCAGGACGGCCTGGTAGTGGCGGGCGTAGCCCGTGATCTCGGAGGTGACCTGCCCCATGGCGACGAACTCGTTGGTGACGAGCTTGAGCCCCATGATCTGCGACATGCCCCAGCCGGTCGACGGGTCCAGCCCGAGGAGCATGGCGGGCACGAACATGATGACGCCGAGGATCGACTCCAGGGAGAGCGGGGCCCAGATGGCGCCGAGGATCTTGTCGATGAGGGCGGCCAGGGCGACGAAGGTGATGACGTTGGCGGTGATGATGAGCACGAGCTTGCCCGCGCCGAGGATGGAGTCGCCGAGGAAGGAGAAGAAGGGCTCCTTGGCGGGCCTGTCACGGTCCTTCTTGAAGATATTGGCGACCAGGGCGCCGAACCCGCCCGAGTGGGCCTTGCCCTGCTTGTCGTCCCCGGAGTCATCGGCGGCGGAGTCCGCCTTGGAGGCGGCGGCCTCGGCGTCGTCGGACCCGACGGCGGAGCCCGCCTCGGAGGCGGCGGCGACCGGGACGGCCTCGTCCTCGTTCTCGTTCTCGTTCTCGTAGGAGACGATGATGTCCTCCTCGGGCGGGACGTCCACCGGGTAGAGCATGCTGGTGACGATGAGGGCGTTGAGGCAGTTGATGGGCACCGCCGTCAGAACGAACTCGGCGGGGACCATCTGGATGTAGGCGGCGAGGATCGACGCGGTCACGCAGCTCATCGACATCATGGCGATGACGACGTTGCGCGCCGGGCTCATCTTCTGCATCTGGAGCTTGGAGATCGCCAGGGCCTCCGTGTTCCCCAGGAACATCATCTCGATCGAGTAGAAGGCCTCGAACCTGGGCTGACGGGTGACGACGCTCAGGCCGCGTCCGATCCACTTGATGATCCACGGCAGCAAGCCGATGTAGGTGAGGATGTCGAAGAGGGGGACGACCAGGAGGATCGGCAGCAGCGCGCCGACGACGAAGTTCACGGGTGCGGGGTCCACGCCCTCGGCGCCGACCCAGTTGGCCAGGGCGAAGTTGATGCCCTTCCACGCCACCGAGACGAGCTCGTTGAAGCCCGCCGCCGCGCCCTGAACGGCGGCGCGGCCCCACGAGAAGCTCGTGAGGATCCAGGCGATGACGAGGTTGAGCGCGGTGAGGATACCGACCGACTGCCAGTGGATCTTCCGGCGGTCGTGGGAGAACAGCCATCCTGCTGCGAGGAATACGAGAACTCCCAGGATATTGACGGCCAAGGATGTCAGAGGCATGAAACGACCCTTCGTGTGCGACGGGAGATGGGTGGTTGACAAGAGGAGCGGAGAGCGGATGTCCGCGACTGCCCGGCCGGGCGGCCGGGAGGAGGGGACAACCGCTCGGACGGCCCGAGTCCGGGCGGGCGAGGGCGCTCGGGGGCCGGATGGCCGCCCGGCGCCGAACGGCGGCCTCAGTCCAGGCGGGCGAGGGCGCTCGCGACGAGGTCCCAGAAGCGGTCGGTCTCCAGGCCGATCCCGACCCGGGAGGTGCAGGAGTCCCCGGCGTCCCCTGCGTCCTCGGCGATGGCACGCATGTCGGCCACGGTCATCCCGTAGGTCAGAGCGCCGCGCAGCTCGACATCGACGGGGCAGCGCCGCGTCGGGACGAGGGCGGGGTCGATGACGTAGGCGACGGCGCAGGGGTCGTGGGTCGGCGGGTCCGGGAAGGCCTCCTGGTCCTGGTAGGTGGATCGGAAGAAGTCCATGAGGCCGTCCACGGCGTCGGCGAGTCCGGGATTGGCCCGGCCGAGGGCCCTCTGGACATCGGGGGTGCACAGGGCCCGGTGGGTGACGTCCAGGCCGATCATGGTCAGCGGCCAGCGCTCGTTGAAGACGATGTGGGCGGCCTCGGGGTCGCACAGGATGTTGAACTCGGCCACCGGCGTCGCGTTGCCGACGCCGTAGGCGCCGCCCATGAGGACGATCTCCTTGAGGCGTTCGACGATGCGGGGCTCCATGCGAGCGGCCACCGCGATATTGGTCAGGGGGCCGGTGGCGACGACGGTGATGGTGCCGGGCTCGTGGCTCATCACGGTCTCGATGAGCCAGGCGACGGCGTGCTGCTCGGCCTGCGGGCGGCTCGGCTCGGGCAGCTCGACGCCGTCGAGGCCGGTCTCGCCGTGGATGTAGGCGGCGTCGATGGCCTCGCGGACGAGCGGCTTCATGCAGCCCGCGTGGACGGGCACCTCGGGGCGGCCGGCGAGCTCGCACACCGCCCGGGCGTTGAAGGTGACCTTCTCAAGGCTGTGGTTGCCGCCGATGGTCGTGATGCCCAGGAGGTCGATCTCCGGGCTCCCGAGCGCGAGGAGGATCGCGATCGCGTCATCATGGCCCGGATCGCAATCGAGGATCATCTTGGTTGTCACACGCGACTCCTTTGTAACCGTGACGGTGGATGTGCTTCCCTGCGGTGGACTCCTCGGCGCGACGTCGTCACCGCGCCGAGGGCCGAGGGGCCCTCCGCGCACCGATGGCCGGCGAACGAGAGGGCGGCGCCCTGATGGCACTGAGGCATCGCACAGGACTTCTCCGACACTTGGAAACGTTTCAACAAAAGATATGAGGATTCCCGGGGCTCTGGACGGGCGACCCGGTCCGTGCGGGCGCGGTCCACCCATCGTCGCCGTCGGCACGGGGACGTCCACCGCTCCCGACCCGCGCCAACGTGACGCCGTCCGCCTTGGCGGAGGCGTCGAGGCGTGTGAGCATCGCGGCGAGTCCCGCGCTGGAAACGTTTCCCTCCGCGGACCCGCACCGTTGCCATGCAGAACCGACCGCAAACGAAGAGACCGCCGTGGGGGCTCCCACCTCAAGGACGTCGCCGCGCTGGCCGGCGTCTCCCTGGGAACGGCCTCCCGCGTCCTCACCGGGCACCCCTCGACCTCGGCGCGCTCGCGCGAAAGGGTCACCGCCGCCCTGCCCCACACCGGCGTCGGACTTGGTGGAGGTGGACTGGGTGGGCACCAGGGTGATCTCCACGCGGCGGTTGAGCTGGCGGTTGCCGTCGGAGTCGTTGGGAACCCGAGGGGCGCTCTCACCCTTACCGTCAGTAGACACCGAGAAGGCCGACATGCTGGTCAGCTGCCCCAGCCTGTCGGAGACGGACGTCGCCCGACGCTTCGACAGGTCCAGGTCGTGAGCGTCATCGGCGACGCCGTCGGTGTGCCCCACGATGGAGACCTCGCCACCGGGGTAGGTGGCCAGCTGGTCCGCGGCCTTCTTCAACGTGGCGTCCGCCTGGGCGCTCAGGTCGGCCGAGTCCGAGGCGAACAGGACGTCGGAGGCCAGGTTGATGACCACCGACTTGTCCGCCACCCGCATGTCCGAGGCCCCCCACCGAGGCGGTGAAGGTCTCCAACACCACTGGGTCGGGGCTGTCCTCGGTGTCCTTAGCTCGGCCCACCGCCTCCTTGGCCTCGACGGACAGCTTGCCGTCGCGCACCACCGGCACGCCCTCGAACAGACCCGACTCGGGCACCAGGACATCGATGGTGTCGGCGTCGACCGGCTTGAACAGGGCGTGCAGCGTGGCGTCGGACTCCTTGTCCGTCAGGCCCACGAGGTCAGAAGTGGCCTTGAAGGTCTCCTGCACCGTACCGGCGTCGAAGTCCACCACGCGCGCACCATCAGCACCACTGAAGTTTCCCGTGCCGTTCCAGACCACGTTGATATCGATTCTCTTGCCATTATCGGACCGGCTGCTCGAGCCGGTCGTGTCCAGGTGCACGGCCAGGGGAACCACCATGACGTCGTCGGAGACCACGGCCGGCCCCACTGTGACCTCCAGACTCGCCCCCACAGTCGTCACCGTCCGGGTCACGCTCTGACCCGAACCACCCGAGGCACCAGCCGAGCCCGACGCCGATGCGCTGGCCGAGCCCGAGCCCGCGCCGCCCGACGCCGCCGACGTCGAGGCGTCGGAGCCCTCGCCCCGCGACCTCCAGGGCGGCTCACAACCGGCCAGGGCCAGCAGCCCCACGCCGGTCAGGATGAACCGGAGAGGAACATGCGACGACGCATCGTCACGGGTCCTTTCAGTTGTTCGTGACGGGGATGTCGGTGAGGCGGTAGGCGGTGCCTTTGAGTGCGTACTTGCCGTCAGGATGGTCGAGGGCGACGGTGTCGCCGCCGGGGTCGGGCCAGACGACGCAGATCGTGGCAGCGCCGGCCTTGAGATGGTCGAAGACGTTGAGCTCGGTCAGGGGCAGGTGCTGCTCGGCGTAGGCGTCCAGGTAGTCGGCGGGGAAGATGCGCTCGCCAGCGGCGATGAGAGTCAGGCCGTCGCAGGCGTTGAAGGTTGGCAGGGAGCCGCCGTCCTCGTCGCGCTGGTTGGAGAGGAGTGTCTGAGGGTCCTGGAGCAGTGAGTGAAGCGGAGCTCCGGTAGAGCCGGGTTCGACGGTGCAGGTGACGGTGCCCAGGAGATAACCGCCGGTGCGGGTGACGTGATCGAGGGTGATGGTGACCTCGCCGCTGGTATCGGAGCCCTTGGCGGTGAGGGTGACGCCCTCGGAGCCCTTGGCGACGGGACCCTGCGGCGCCGGCAGCGAACCACCGCTGCCGTTGCCGGGGGTGGCAGTAGGGGCCGCGGTCGGGCTGCCGCCCTTGTCGGTGGTACCGCCGGTGGGGGTCAGGGTGATCTCGACGCGCCGGTTGGCGGCTCGGGCCTCGTCGGTGGTGTCCTCGACTTTGGGCTCGGACTCGCCCTTGCCGGTCACGGAGGTCTGCCACTTGTCAAGGCTGGTGAGCTGTCCGAGTCGGGTTTTGACGGCGTCGGCGCGTTTCTCGGACAGGGTCTGGTTGTAGGCGTCGTCCTGGATGTCGTCGGTATGGCCGACGATGGTCAGCGTCCCGCCGTCGGGGTACTGGGCGAGTTGGCCGGACACGGTCTGGAGCTGGGCCTCAGCACCCGAGGCCAGGTCGGCGGAGTCGGAGGCGAAGGTGACATCGCTGGCCAGGGTGACGGTGACGTCATCGCCACCGACCTGGGTGCTGGTGGAGTCGTCCAGGGCCCTGGTGTAGCGCTCGATGGCGACGGGTTCGGCGAGCTCGGTGGCGGCGCCCGGGAACTTATCGACTCCGCTGCTGGCGGCGCTCAGGTCGATGTCGGCTTTCTTGGCGGCGTCGGCCTCCAGCACCGAGACGGTGGTGAAGCCGGCCATCGGGACGAGGACAGTCACCTGGTCGGTATCGACCTTGCCGAAGGACAGGTAGGAGGTGACTTTCTCACCGAGGGTCGTGTCGAGGAATCCGCCGCCGCCATCGGTGGCGCTCCACACGCGCCCGCCCTCCAGGTCGAGAAGCTTAACCAGGTCGGCGCCGGCGCCGGGACGAAAGATGGATGGGGCCCCGAGGTAGTGCGAGATGCCGAGCTTGTTGCCGTTGTCGCTGTAGGAGTTGGCTTTGACATCGTCGATGGAGGCGTCGTCCTCGGCTCGGGTCAGCTCCAGGGCCATGATCGAGGTGGTCTCGTCCTTGCGGATGACAGGAGAGACCCGCACCGCCACGTTGTGGCCCATGATGTGAGCATCGAGCTCCTGCCAGTCGGTGCTGCCGACCCCGACTCCCCCGCTGGCGGATGCGGACCCGCTCGCCGCGGACGAGGAGCCCGCCGACGCCGAATCCGACGACGCCGAGACGTCCCCGCCCTTCGACATCCCGGAAAGCACGTCGCACCCGGCCAGCACCGGCACCCCGACACCCACCAAAAACGACAGAGCCACAAAAGACCGACGAGATGGCGCCGTCGAGGAAACGCGGAACGAACGGAAGAATGCCGAGGCCATAGGAACTCCTTGGTGAGAACGTGTTCAGAAACGGAGTGTAATCACAACGTGATGGTGCCATCAAGGGACGCTCCCCGTGCACTACCCATCCCTCCACGGGGAGAACCCATAGGATCCGGCCGTCTCCGCGAGGAGCCCAGGAGGCTTATTTTCATAGAGTGGCTCAGAGCGCTTCGGCAGTAAATCGCGCGCATCGCACGGGACCGCCTATTCCTGAGAGAATTCAACTACCCGGGCTGAAGCACCTCGGAAATCAAGTCACCACGACCGACAGCGGCATGAGGATCATCGGTATCGAGACCCGACGCATCCCGCGCGCCTGCCGCACAAGGCCGCTGGCAGTTTCACCCGCGCAGACCCGCCTCAACGACGAAAGACGGGACACGCAGCGGCGGCCGGGTCTCAGCCGCAGGACCCCGATACCCCGGCCGGTCGGCGCAACCGGGCCAGGGACGACAGACAACAGACACAGGCCGCAGACAAGGACGCACGCATGCTCAAGGGAATCAATCCGCTCATGACGCCGGAGCTCCTCACCGCCCTGGCCCGCATGGGGCACGGCGACACGATCGCCGTCCACACCCAGGAGACGCGCCCCTACGGGTGCGACCTCCTGACCAAGGGCGTTGCCGACCTTCGGCCCCGAGCCCGCATCCTGACCGCCCGAAGCCGATCCCCCGCTACGATCCACCCTGTGACGACCCACCCCACCGAAGCAAAGGAGCTCAACATGGGACGCGTCATCGTCGTCGGTTCCATCAACCAGGACATCACGGTCACGGTCGACCGCCTCCCCCAGCCGGGTGAGACCCTCTCGGGCACCTCCACCACCTACCGTCTGGGCGGCAAGGGGGCGAACCAGGCCGCAGCCGCCGCCCACGGCGGAGCGGCCGCAGTGTTCGTCGGGCGAGTCGGCGGGGATCCCTCAGGAATCACGCTGCGCGAGGAGCTGGGCGCGCACGGCGTGGACGTCTCCGCCCTGCGTACGGACGAGGAAGTCACCAGCGGGATCGCCTTCATCACCGTGAGCACCGCCGGGGAGAACACGATCATCCTCGACGCCGGGGCCAACGGCCGCGTCACCGGCCGGCAGGCCGTCGATGCGGTCGTCCTCACCGAGCACGACGTCGTCGTCCTCCAGGGTGAGATCCCCTCAAGCGCCAACGAGGAAGTCATCTCCTGGGCGCACGGGGCCGGAGCGAGGGTGGTCCTCAACCTGGCTCCCGTCCGCCCGGTCTCACCGCGGGCCCTGGCCGACGTGGACGTCCTGGTCGTCAACGAGACCGAGTGCGGGCTCGTCCTGGACGCCCCGCCGCCCGGAACGGCCGCGGCGGCCGCGGCCGCCGCGGCAAAGCTGCGCAACCGGGGCCCCGCCCGCGTGCTCGTGACGCTCGGCCCGGACGGCGCCGTGCGGGCCTCAGCCGAAGAGGTGACGCACGTGGCCGCGATCGACCTGGGTCCTGTCGTCGACACGACGGGGGCCGGGGACGCCTGCGTCGGGGTGCTCGCAGCGGCGCTCGCCGCCGGCTGCGACTTCCCGCAGGCGGTGGCCGAGGGCATGCGCGCGGGCTCGACGGCGGTCCTGTCCGCCGGCGCCGCCGCCTCCTACGCGGGCATCGCGCCCGTCGAGCCGCGCTTGTGAGCACGCTGCACCGCGCAGCGTTCGGAGAGAGCCGGGCCGGAGCCGTCAGGAGACGGTGACGCTGCCGGAGGTCGTGCCGGTGGCCGCCCCGCCGTCGGCGCTCGTCACGGTGATGGTCGACGACGAGCCGGCGGTGATGGCGCCCTCGGAACTGGTGGCATCCATGGTCAGAGCGAGAGTCCCGCCATTGGAACCGGACGCGCCCCAGCGGTCCTCGTCGGCGGTGGCCAGGCCTCCGGGGGCGGTCAGCTCGCAGCGGGTCAGGGTCACCTGCGAGGACGTGTTGGTGACGTAGACGGCGGGAGCCTGCCGCGTGCAGGTCAGACTCACGTCCGTCAGGGCAAGGGTGGAGACCTCGGCGGCGGCGTCGGAGTCGGCGGCGTCGCCCGACATCGACTGGTAGAGCATGACGCCGCCCCTGTCGGAGGCGCTCGTCAGGGTCGAATCGGTCACGGTGGCGTGGTTCTTGCCCTCGACGACGATCGCCTGCGCGGCGCCCGCCGCGCCGGTCAGGCCGGAGACGGTGATCCGGCCGGTGGAGTACAGGCAGGGGGAGCCGTCGCCCTCGGTGGTGAAGGTGTTGGTCCCGTCGACGGTGACGGTGCCCGAGCCGCGATCGGTGGCGACGGCGGCGCAATGGGCGCCTCGGGTCTCAATAGTCAGGTCGGAGCCGTTGATGACGCCCGCATAGGTGGCATGCAGGCCGCGGGAGGACTCGCCGGTGGTGGTGATCGTGCAACCGGTGACGGTCGCGGCGGCGCCACCGGTGGCCAGGACGGCATTGGCCCCCGAAGCGCCAGTGGTCACAGCGGTCTCGTCCACGGCGGCGGTCGATCCCTCACCCACGACGACGACGGCGGAGTTGAGGCCGTAGAAGCTGTAGGAGTCATCGACGCCGTGCTCCCCGTCGGTGGAGGCGTCGCCGGACTTGGAGATCCTGGCGTTGGTGATCGACAGACTGCCCCCGCCCACGACGAGGAAGACGGTCTGATCGGCGGCAGTGGACTCGAAAGTGCCCCCGTCGATGGTGGCGGTGACGCCGTCGACGAGGAAGGCGCCTGAGAGGGTGACCTCCTTGTCCCCGATCGTGCCGGTCCACGACCCGGGTGACAGGGGCGTGTTGGAGGCGCTCGCCTCGTGGTACTGCGGACCGGCGACGCTCGCGTCGGCGGAGGCTGCGGCGGGCGAGCCGGTCGAGGAGTCCCGCCCGGAGGAGGCGGTCGTCCCCGAGGCGCCGGAGGAGCCGCAGGAGACGAGTGCGCCGGCGGTCGCCAGACCGAGGCCCGCTACTAGGAGGCTGCGGCGCCGCAGAGCGAAGGGGGCCCCGCAGTCGGGCGGGGCGGACACGGGCCCGCACCCCGGCAGGGCGTCGGAGCGGGTCGGGACGGGCGGAATCGGCCGGGTCGGCGGGGACGGTTTCAACGAGGTCATGGCGTCTCTTCTCGGTTCGGTGGAGGGAGGCACGCGGGCGGCGCCGGACGGCCGCCGCCCTGGGCTCCCGGGCTCCGTGGACGGGGCCTACACTCGGCGAGCCGCCTAGCAGCGGGGCATCCGTCAGCCATGAGGGCGCTGTGAGTCCGGTGGGAACGGCGCGCTCGCCCGGTGCTCTCACAGACTCCGACGTCGATAGGCGGCGACGGACGCGACGGCGGAGACGGCGAGCAGCACCACCGCGATCCCCAGCCCGGCCGGTCCGGTCCACGACGAGGCCGCCCAGCGGATGACGGCGGCGGCGAAACCGGGCAACCGCTCGACCAGGAAGCCGCCGCCGACCATGAGAACCATGGTCGCGCCGTAGGCGTACGTTCCCGTGCGCGCATGGCCCAGGGCGAAGAAGAGGAGAAGCTGGACCGCGACGGCGGCGCCGACCGCCGCCACGGCCATGCCCGTGACCGCCGGCACGGACACGGGGACGCGGACCTCCCCGGGCCCGTGCACGGCGGCCTCCACCCGTGCGACGACGAGGCTCGCGAGGGCCATGACGGCAGTGACCAGGGCGACGAGCAGATAGCGGCTGACGACGAACTGAGAGCGCGTCACCGGCAGGATCGAGTACATGGCGTCCAGGTGCATGCGCTCGTCCTGGGCGAAGAGGATGCTGGGCAGGAACGCCACCGTCAAGACGCATACGGTGAAGGCCGGCGTCGCCCCGCCCATGGCGAGATTCGCCGTGGAGATGATGACGGCGACGACCGCGAAAGTGCGCAGCGCAGCGGCATGGGCGGACAGCTCCGTGCGCAGCAGGCTCCAGATGGTGCGCATGTCGATGCTCCTCATTCTCTTCAATGCTGCCGGTGGTTCTCGGCGAGTGCCGCGGGCGCGGCGGTGGGATGAGTGCAACCGCGGTCGGGCTCCGGGCCGCGGGTCATCGCCGCGACGGCCTCATCGACGGACGAGGTCTCGATGAGGACATCGGGGCCGAAGACTGCGGTGTCGGAGATCCGGATGAGCCCCGAGAAGACGCCCTCCCCATTGCGCCGGGCTCCGACGAGGACGGACTCGGCCTCGGGCGTCAGAGCGGAGACGGGGCCGCGGGCCGCGACCCACTGCTCGAAGAGGTCGGGCAGGGGTCCGGCGAAGCGAGTGCGACCGGCGTCAATCACGTGAAGGTGATCGGCGATCCGTTCCAGGTCGGAGGTGATGTGAGTCGAGAAGAGGATCGTCCGCCCCTGCTCGACGAGGAAGTCGCGGAAGATGTCGAGGACCTCCAGGCGCGCGACGGGATCCAGCCCCGAGGTCGGCTCATCGAGGATGAGGAGCTCGGGGCGGTGGGCGAGGGCGAGGGCGAGCTGAAGCTTGACGCCCTGCCCTCGCGACAGGTCCTTGACCTTGACCCGGGCCGGCACGTCCAGCCGGTCCACAAGCTCGTCGAGGAGGCTCCGGTCCCAGTCGGGGTAGAAGCGCTCCAGGCTGCGAGCGGCGGAGACGGCCGTCCAGTCTCCGGGCAGGGCCACGGTATCCAGAACGACGCCGATGCGCTCGTGGCGGGCCCCGGGGGCGCCGTCGAGCACGCTGATCGAACCGGCGTCGACGCCGATCATGCCGAGGATCACCTTGATGACGGTGGTCTTGCCCGCCCCGTTGGGGCCGACGAAACCGGTGACCATGCCGGCGGGCACGATCATGTCGAAGGGCCCCAGGGTGAAGGCGCCCTGGCGTCGTACGACGTCGTCGAGCCGGATGGCGGGCGGGGGCGCCGGACGACTCATTCCTTCGTGGCGGTCCATCGCTGTGCGGTCCTTTCCTGAAGGTCGGGCAGATCTATTCCGGCCAGCCGCGCGGTGGCGACGGCGTCGTCGAGCTGGGTCTCCAGCCGGGCGAGGAGCCGCATGCGGGTCTCGGCCTCGTCCTGCGGGAGGACGAAGCTGCCGCGACCCGCCTGGTTGGCGATGAGGCCGGCCGCGGCGAGCTCGTTGTAGGCGCGGGTGGTGGTGATGAGGGAGACCTCGAGATCCCGTGCGAGTCGCCGCAGCGAGGGCAGTGGAGCCCCCGCGGGCAGCTCGCCGGACCAGACGGCCTGACGGATCTGGGCGACGATCTGCTCATACATGGGCGTCCCGGACGTCCGGGACAGGATGATGTGCACCTAACTATTTATATAGTACATGTACAGTAGATGCAAGAGGTGAGTCCCGCCGTTCGAACCGCGACCTCGTCGCCCCGCACCGTGATCGACGCTCTCGGCGTCCGTGTCACCGGGCGCGTCGATCGCAGCGCGGGGAGAGTCAGTTCCGCTGTCGGACTCGCCCGTACAAGCGCTTCAGCGGACTCGGCGCCCACCAGTTCCACCGGCCGAGGACCGTCATGGTCGCGGGCACGAGCAGCAGTCGCACGAGCGTGGCGTCGGCCGCGACCATGATCGCCAGACCCACGCCGATCTCCTTGATGGATATCATCTCGCCCGTCACGAAACCCAGGAAAACCGCGATGATGATCGCCGCCGCCGAGGTGATGATGCGCCCCGAGCGCTGCAGGCCTCGGGCGACCGCGTCGTCATTGTCGTGGCCCGCCTCCCAGTACTCGGTCATGCGAGCCAGCAGGAACACTTCGTAGTCCATGGCCAGCCCGAAGCCGAAGGCCGCGAGGCAGGCCACGATGAAGGTCTGCAGGCCGGGTGTCTGCGGCAGACCGAGATGCCCGTTCTCGAACAGCCAGGACGTCAGGCCAAGGGAGGCGATGAGCGACAAGGCGTTGATGATCAGGGCCTTGAGCGGCACCACCAGCGAGCCAGTCATGCAGAAAGCACGAAGACGGCCACGACGACGATGAGCGCGGCCCAGGGCGCCCGCTCGGCAGCGTGATGACGGCCGGTACGAGCGTGATCGTGCACGCCACGGCGATCAGCGCCACGCTCGTCGCCCCGGCCACGATCGTCTCGAACATTGGAGAGCGCATGACGAGCAGACCGGCGATGGAGCAGGCGATGGTCAGCGCCGAGAAGGAGACTGTGCGCCCCGCCGTCGCCACCGTGCGTACGACGGCGTCACGCACGAGCCCCCTCATGTCCGCGCTGGCGGGCGGGGCGTCGCCTCGGGCACGGGCATCGGCGCCGTCCCCGCGCCGGGCTCGTACTCGCGCAGAGTGTCGAGGTAGGGGCCCTCGGCCGCCTCGGGCCACGCGCTGGCCGGCGGCGTCGACCTCCTCGTCCTTGAGCGCCGCCTCAAGCATGACGACCGCGACGTACCCGTCGCCGGCGGTCGACTCCAACGCCCGGGCCTGCTGGGAGGTGGGGTCGGGCAGCACGAAGGGGTCCGTCACCGAGGCGACGCCCTCCAGGTCGGACAGTGTCCGGCGCGGTGGCCTCGCCGCTGGCCAGGCGATCGAACAGGCCTTCGACGCCTCAGCCCCGGAAAACCAGCGAGGCTACGACGGCGGCGAGCAGCGCCACATGACGACGACGCTCACGGGGCGGCGGGAGACGGTACGGCCCATGCGGATGAACATGTGCTCTGTCGCAGCAGCCAACGGTCGGGAGGATAGGAGAGGCGGGCCTGCTCGGGTGCTCACGCAAGACTTCATACGGAAGAAATAAATTGCTTTCAATTGCAAGGAAAGTTGAGGATCGTCGCACCCGCGAGTCAACCGTCGACCGCGGCCGTCTCCCGACGGGTAGCGTGGCCGTGCCCGCCCGCATGGGAGCCGGGTCGCCCCAGCGACCATTGCGTGAACGGAGCCGTCATGATCCGCAGCACCGGCAGACGGGTCAGGCCCAGCGGATGGTGAATGAGGGTAGCCTCAGCCGCGGCCTCCTCCGTCTTCGATCACCTGCATCACCCGCGTCGTCGACGCCCGGACCCGCGACGGCGGCGAGACCTGCTCCGCCCAGGGCTCGGCGTCCGAGGAGGACATGACCCGCATGCGCGCCGAGCGCGAGGCCCGCGCGGGGCGGCTCTGCGGCCGGCGTCTCCTCAGCCGAGGCCGGTGATGCGCCCGTCGGGATCCTCGACCCGCGTCATGAGCAGCAGGCCGACTCCCAGGACCGCCACGATCCCCAGGATGCCCCAGTAGGAGGCCTCCTGACCGATCACGCGAACGCCGATCCGAATGAACGCCCCGTACATCATCGGGGCCATGAAGGACACGGCGCGGCCCGTCGTCGCGTACAGGCCGAAGATCTCGCCCTCGCGCCCTGCGGGGATGACACGCGCCAGGAAGGACCTCGCCGCGGACTGGGCCGGACCGACGCACCCGGCCAGAAGCAGACCGAGCACCCAGAACACCCCGGCCCCGCCGCCGTGCAGCATGAAGATGCCGATGCCCACGATCACGAGAAGCGTGAGCGAACCGAGGATCACCTTGCGGGGTCCGATGAGGTCGTCGACCCAGCCCGAGGCGATGGTCGCGACGCCGGCGATGACGTTGGCGGCGACGGCGAAGATCAGGACCTCCACCTCGGTGAACCCGAAGGTGTTCTGGGCGATCACGCCCCCGTAGGTGAACACGCCCGCGAGCCCGTCGCGGAAGACGGCGGCGGCCAGCAGGAACCACAGCACCTGGGGGCAGGCCCGGCGCAATGCCACGAGAGTGCCCCACAGTCGTGTGTAGGAGTCCAGAACCGACAGCGCCTCCCGGCGGGTCGCCCCGAGGAGCCGGCGCAGCGGTCGTCTGTGCGGACTGCGCAGGAGGTCGAGGCGGCGGACCGCCGAGCCCTCGCGCGGAAGCGGCTCGGTGGGCTCGGATTCGAGCCCGGCCATCTCCCGCTCCTCACCGCGCCGGGCCTCGTCGAGGACCGCCTGGCGCAGAAGCCTGCCCCGTCGTCCCGACTGGCTGACGAGCACGGGGATCGCGCTCAGGCCGAACCAGCCGGCGGCGACGATCATGGACACGCGGATATTGAGCCCGTCGGTCTTGGTAACCCCGAACCAGCCGACATCGGGACTGATGAAGCCGACGAGGAGGATGAGCAGCAGAACGATGCCGCCGATGTACCCCATGCCCCAGCCGAGTCCCGAGACGGCGCCGACCCGGTCCTTGGTGGTGATCCGGGACAGGATGCCGTTGTAGTTGACGCTCGCCAGCTCGAAGAAGACGTTGCCCGCCCCGAGCAGCGTGATGCCGAGCCAGAGGTAGCCCGGATGCGGCAGGACGAAGAAGAGAGCCGCACTGATGACCACCACCGCGGCCGTGTAGGCGCCGAGCCAGAAGATGGTCCGTCCGGCCCGGTCGGCCCTCTGCCCGGTGACCGGAGCCAGCAGGGCGATGCAGGCTCCGGCGATGGCCAGGCCGACCGACAGGGAGGACTCGGTGGTCGCCTTCTCGCCGAAGGCGGAGCTGGTGAGGTAGACGGTGAAGACGAACGTCGTGACGACCGCGTTGAACGCCGCGCTCCCCCAATCCCACAGCCCCCAGGCGAGAACGGGCCACGTCAGCAGCGGGGACCGGACGGCCGAGGCAGGGTCGTTCTCAGGCGAGGGACTGCGGGCGGTTCGGGGGCCGCCCGGCGACGGGGAGGTCTGGGCCATAACGGCGAGCCTACGGCGCCGCGGACGATCATGCGGGGTCCTTGGGACCATGACGGGTCCGGGCGGACGGGCCCCCCGCGGCGAGCACCTCGGCGAGGGCGGCGTCGAGGGGTGTGGTGATCTTCAGGGCCAGGGGATCGCCCGCGACGACGGCGACGGCGCCGCCCGCGGCCTCGACGAGTCCGGCGTCGTCGGAGGCGGCGCGGGCCTCGTCGAAGGCGCGGTCCGCGCCGAGGCGGTGCGCGGCGAGGAGCGTCGCAGCGGCGAAGCCCTGCGGGGTCTGCACCGCTCGCAACCGGGCGCGGTCGGGGGTCGCGACGACGATCTCGACCGGTATGACGCCGTCCGGCAAGCCCTCCTCCGGCCGCCGCCCGTCGCGGACCGCGACCTTCCGGACCTCCCCGACCTCCTTGACCGTGTCGATCACGGGCAGGGCGGGGACGACGGCGTCGCGGCCCGCCCGCACCGCGGCGACAACGCGCCGCGCGACGTCGGGCGGGGTCAGGGCGCGGGCGGCGTCGTGGACGAGTACGACGGCGGCGTCGGGACGGGCGTCCAGGGCGGCGGCCAGGCCGAGCGCGACGCTGGCCTGGCGGGAGGCGGACGATCCGGCGACGACCTCGACGGTCCCGGATCTGCCGGCGCCGCCGAGACCCGCGACCTCGGCGCGGAAACGGGCAAAGTGGTCGTCGGGAGCGGTGACGACGACGTGGTCGACGACGCCCGAGTCGAGCAGGCCGAGAGCGGCACGGCGCAGCAGCGTCCGCCCGGCGATTTCGACGAGCGCCTTGGGACCGGCGGCGCCCAGGCGGGTCCCCGAGCCGGCGGCTGTCAGAACGGCGACCACGCCCTCGGCGCGGTCCGGCGCGGACGCGGGCACGAGCAGCCGGGGATCAGGCGGCGGTGCCGGAGGAGAGGACCTCGTCGAGGGTCGTCTCGGCCTCCTCCTCAGCCGTCTTCTGCGCCAGGGCGAGCTCGGAGACGAGGATCTGGCGCGCCTTGGACAGCATGCGCTTCTCCCCCGCCGATAGGCCGCGGTCGGTGTCCCGGCGCGAGAGGTCGCGGACGACCTCGGCGACCTTGATGACGTCGCCGGAGGCGATCTTCTCCTGATTGGCTTTGAAACGGCGCGACCAATTGGTGGGCTCCTCGGTCAAGGGAGCCCGCAGGACCTCGAAGACCCTCTCCAGGCCATTGGCGTCCACCACGTCGCGTACGCCGATGAGCTCGACGCTCTCCGCGGGAACGAGAATCGTCAGGTCCCCTTGGGCAACCTCGAGCTGTAAGTAGGTCTTCTCCTCCCCGCGCACCTTGCGCTGCCGGATGTCAGTGATCCGAGCCGCGCCGTGGTGGGGGTAGACGACGGTTTCGCCGACTTCAAAGGTCATGGGTGACGTACTCCGTAACTGGCTGCAGGAGCCCCAGTTTATCAGGGAATGCCGGGAAAACTCCGGGGAGGTACCTCACAGGTCACATTCCGCTCCGCCCGCCCCGATGCGCCGTCAGCCGGCGTCGACCATCTTGTAGCCGAGCCCGCGCACCGTGACCAGCATCCGGGGCGCGCTCGGCTCGACCTCGATCTTGGCCCGGATGCGTTTGACGTGGACGTCGAGAGTCTTGGTGTCCCCCACGTAGTTCGCCCCCCAGATCCGGGTGATGATCTGGCTGCGCGTGAGCACGCGATCGGGATTGCGCAGGAACAGCTCGAGCAGCTCGAACTCCCGCAGCGGCATGGCGACGACCTCCCCGTCCACACGCACCTCATGGCGCTCGACGTCCATAGCGACCCGCCCCGCGCCCAGCAGCGGCGCGTCGGGCTCACCCTCCTGGCTGCGGCGCAGAACGGCATGCACGCGCGCGACCAGCTCGCGGTAGGAATAGGGCTTGGTGACGTAGTCGTCGGCCCCGATCTCCAGGCCGACGATCTTGTCGATCTCGTCATCCCTGGCGGTGAGCATGATGACGGGAATCCTGGAAGTGCGCCGGATGCGGCGGCACACCTCGGTGCCCGACAGGGACGGCAGCATGAGGTCGAGCAGCACGAGGTCGAGCGGGGCCTGCCCGCCCGGCCCGCCGGCGGCCTCGAAGCGCTCGACGGCCTGAGTCCCGTCGGCCGCCTCGACGACCTCGAAGCCGTCACGGCGCAGGTTGAGGGCGAGCGGCTCACGGTAGTTCTCCTCGTCCTCGACGAGAAGGATTCTGGTCATTGCTGGGTCCCCTCCCAGGTCGCATCCCCCTCGGATATCGCCGCGATGGCCGCGAAAGCCGCACCGGCGGCGCCGGACGCAACGGCGGCGGCCGTCTCGGGGTTCTCGGGCTCGTCCGGCCGGTCCGGCTCCTCCGGTATCAGGCGCGGCAGGACGAGGGTGAAGGTGGAGCCGCGGCCCGGGGTGGACCACAGCTCGACCGTGCCGCCGTGGTCGGCGGCGACGTGCTTGACGATGGACAGTCCCAGGCCCGTGCCGCCGGTCGCGCGCGAGCGGGCCTTGTCAACCCGGTAGAAGCGCTCGAAGACGCGCCCCTGCGCCTCCTTGGCGATCCCGATGCCCTGATCGACGACGGCGATGCGCACCAGCTCGGCGTCGTCGGCGTCCACGCTCAGACCCACGCTCACGCGCGTGCGCGGGTCGGAGTAGCGGATGGCGTTGTCCAGCAGATTGCGCACGGCGGTGGTGATGAGAGCGGCGTCGCCGCGCACGTGCAGGCCGCGGGTGCCGCCGGCCACGAGGACGACCTCCTCGGCCTCCGCCTCGGTGCGCACCCGATCGAGGGCCTCGGCGACGACGGCGTCGAGATCGACGTCGTCGGGCTCGACCAGGGCATCGCCCTCCTGAAGGCGGGAGAGCTCGATGATCTCCTGGACGAGCGTCTCCAGGCGAGTGGACTCCTTGCGTATGCGTCCGATGTAGTCGCGCACGATCCGGGGGTCGTCGACGGCGCCCTCGACCGTCTCCGCCAGCAGGCAGATCGCTCCGACGGGCGTCTTGAGCTCGTGGGAGACATTGGCGACGAAGTCGCGGCGCATGTCCTCCAAACGCTTGGCGGCGGTGCGGTCCTCGACGAGGACCAGGACGCGGCCGCGGCCGATCCCCGCCACGCGCACGTGCAGGTGGAACTGGCCCGCCCCCGCCACGCGCCCGCGGGCGACCGTCAGCTCGGCGTCCTGCGGCCCGCCGCCGGCGCGCACGCGGGCGACCATCTCGCCCACGCGCGGCTCGCAGACCTCGTCGTCGCGCACGATGTTATAGGTGTAGGCGGCGGCCGAGGCGCGCAGCACCTCGTCGTCATCGTCCAGCACAACCACGGTAGAGCGCAACGCGGCCAGGACGGGCACGACGCCGTCGCGCTCGAGAGTAGACCCCGCGGTGATGCCGTTCGACCGCGGATCGCGGGCCGAAACGCCCAGGGCGAGACCCACGGCCGTGCCGATACCGGCGCACGCGAGGGCCGCCCCGATCAGCAGCATGATGCTTCCCACGCCCTCAAGGGTAGGGGCGGGGGCCCCGTTCGCCACGGCGCCGGGCCGACAGAGGCGACCATCACCCGAACGCACGGGCCCGCCGTTCCCACTCATCGGCCCCGCAGGCCCACAATGGCCTCGGGGCGTGTCCGGCTCCCCGGCGTCCGACCGCATCCCAACCCGCCGGCCGGCGCGCGGCGGCCCGGCGCACGGCATGCAGAATCCGGAAATGATCACGGAATAACCAGGCAGTCAGGAGCGGTCTCGTGCGCGACATCTTCAACCAGGAGCTCAAGCAGCTCGGCTCCGACCTGCGAACCATGGCCTCGCAGGTGGCGACGGCGATCGAACGGGCCGCCGAGTCGCTGAGCAACGGAGACATCATCGTGGCTGAGCAGGTCATCGACGCCGACGAACGCATCAACGACCTCCAGCAGGACATCGACGACATGTGCATCATGCTGCTAGCGCGCCAGCAGCCGGTGGCCGGGGACCTGCGCAACGTCATCTCCGCGCTGCGCATGGCCCAGACCCTCGAGCGGCAGGGCGATCTGGCCCGCCACGTCGCGGCGATCGCGCGCGGACGCTATCCCGAGCCGCCGGTGCCCGAGCCGGTTCTGGGACTCATCCTGCAGATGGCGGACGCCGCCGTGCGCGCCGGAGCGGACGTGGCCCGCCTCGTCGAGACCCACGACCTCGACCTGGCGGCTCGGATCCAGCGCGGGGATTCCGCGCTCGACTCCCTGCACCGCCAGTCCTTCCAGATGATCCTGGACCCCGCCAACGAGCTGAGCCGCCAACAGGTCGTCGACGCGGTTCTCATGGGCCGCTTCCTCGAACGCTTCGGCGATCACTCGACGTCAGTGGCCCGCCGCATGGCCTACCTGGTCTCCGGAGCCATGGACCTCGATGCTGGCCTCGGCGCCGGTGCGAATCCCGCCCCCGCTTCCGATGATGCCGGCGCCGCTTCCGGACCTGAGAGCGCCCGGGCCTGAGAGCGCCCGGAGCGCCGCTGCCGAGCACTCTCCGGCGCGCGATCGGCCGTCCCGGCCGTCGGGGCGAACCGGCCCTCGATGCGAGGTTGGCACGCCCCGCGCGGGGCGTGCCAACCTCACTACATTGACACGGTCGTCATCGCCGGGTCGCCGCAGCGACTCGTCGACAGTGACGACGTCACCACAAGGACCACGAGGACGAAGTCATTTGCCCTGATTCGCCACTGCGGCGATCTTCGCCTCGGCCTCGGGGTCGAGGTAGCGGCCGCCCTTCTTCAACGGTTTGAGGGTCTCCTCATCGAGCTCGTAGACCAGCGGAACACCGGTGGGGATGTTGAGGGCCGCGATGTCATCGTCAGAGATCTCATCGAGATGCTTGACAATGGCCCGCAGCGAGTTGCCGTGCGCGGCGATCATAACGGTCTTGCCGGTCCTGATCTCCGGGACGACGGTGCCCTCCCAGTAGGGGAGCAGACGGCCCAGGACATCCTTGAGGCACTCAGTGGTGGGAATCGGCTCGCCGGCGTAGCGGGGATCGGCGTCCTGAGAGAACTCGCTGCCGATCTCGATGGGCGGCGGCGGCACATCATAGGAGCGACGCCAGAGCATGAACTGCTCCTCGCCGTACTCGTCGCGGGTCTGCTTCTTGTTCTTGCCCTGAAGCGCCCCGTAGTGGCGCTCGTTGAGACGCCAGCTGCGCTCGACGGGGATCCAGTGACGGTCGGCAGTGTCCAGGGCCAGGTTGGCGGTCATGATGGCACGTCGCAGCATCGAGGTGAAGAGCTTCTCAGGCAGGACGCCGGCCTCCTTGAGGAACTCGCCGCCGCGGACGGCCTCGGCACGCCCCTTCTCGGACAGCGGGACGTCAACCCAACCGGTGAAGAGGTTCTTCGCATTCCATTCGCTCTCGCCGTGGCGGAGCAGTACGAGGGTGTAAGCCATACCCCTATCTTGCCAGGCCGTGGCGAACGCGACCAGGCCCCTGAGTCCCAATGGACGCAGGAGCTCGGATCGCATGCGCGCCGGCCGAGCCGGGACGCGCGTCAGCGCGCGGCGACAGGCTCAGTTGGCGGCGTCGTAGGCCTCGCGGATGGAGGCGGGGATACGACCTCGGTCGGAGACCTCGTAACCGTTGGCGCGGGCCCACTCACGCACCTTCTGGGTGTTCGAGTGAGTCCGTGCGGCGACGCCGGCACGACGACGGATACGACGGCCGCCTGAACGGCGCGCCTTGACGGTCCACTCCTCAATGGTCTCACGCAGCGCCGCCGCGTGGTCGTCATTGAGGTCGATCTCGTAGGTGACGCCGTCGAGGGCGAATGTGACGCTCTGAGTAGCTTCGGAGCCGTCGATGTCGTCCACGAGAATGATCTGGGTCTTCTGCGCCATGGTGCATGCCTTTCCGGGTGGTGGGGGTGGTGGCCCTCGATTCCGAGGAGCAAATCGTTGGTGACAACGCTAAGCGCAAAGAGAATTGGATGCAAGTCCGTACAGCGCCCGTCGTCCGACCGGCCCGAGCAATTCGACCGGCGGACTACGGGTCGATTCGCATTCGGTGGGGCCGAGCGTCGTCGACGACGAGCGCTGCCGGACGGCCTGCTTATCCACAGATCTCGCGAGATTTCCACCGATCTCGACGGATAAGGCCCCGGCTCCGATGGCGGGAGAGGGCTCGCAAGAGGCTTCACGGGCGGGTCGAGGTCAGTCCGCCGCCGAAGATCGACTCCCCGGACCCCGGCGAGCGGAAGAGGAAGTCATCACGGGAGACTCACTCGTCGAAGGACTGCACTCGGCTTCGGCGAGCGGAAGAGGAAGGAAGGCGGAGGAGAGGGTGCGGAGAGCCGCACTCATCCCCCGTGGGAAGAGGCAACGGAAAAACCCGGGACCCTCAGGACCCGGGCTGACACGCCGTCCGCACCGACGCGGAGCCACCTGTGGGAATCGAACCCACGACCTATTCATTACGAGTGAATCGCTCTGCCGTCTGAGCTAAGGTGGCGCGCTGCCAGAGCAGCGGATCGCACCTTACCGGCCCCGACACTCGCACCGCAATCCGGACGTCGAACGCCGGAGCGTGGTGCTGAACACAGCCGCGTCGGGGTCGCCGACATCGGCCCCGGCCCCGCGCCCCATCGTGCTCTCCCGCGCCGGCGCCCACCATCGAAGACGGACGGGAAGACAGCAGGCGCCGGAACGTACGGGCGCCGGAGTGCCGGACTTGCTACCGTGACTGATGCGCGGCAGCACTCCTGCGACGCGCCCTCCTGCTTCAACCGCACCTCAGGACGGCTCCATGGCAGACCACTTCTCTCTCTTCCCCGCGTCGGATCGACCCCTCGCCGACAAGGGCGACGCCGGTTATGACAAGGCCCTCAAGAACCGCCACCTCCAGATGATCGCCATCGGCGGCTCTATCGGCACAGGACTCTTCCTGGGCGCCGGCGGACGCCTCGCGCAGGGAGGCCCAGGACTCGCCCTGGCCTACGCCGTGTGCGGAGTCTTCGCCTTTCTCATGGTACGGGCGCTGGGCGAGCTGGCGATCCGACGCCCCTCCTCGGGCGCTTTCGTGTCCTACGCGCGCGAGTTCCTGGGAGAGAAGGGCGCCTACATCACGGGCTGGTTCTTCTTCCTGGACTGGGCCGTCACCGTCATGGCCGATATCACCGCCGTCGCCCTCTACCTGCACTACTGGACGGCTCTGCAGGTCGTGCCCCAGTGGCTCCTCGCACTCGTGGCGCTGGCCCTCGTGTTCGTCCTCAACATGCTCAACGTCAAGATGTTCGGCGAGGCCGAGTTCTGGTTCGCCCTCATCAAAGTCGCCGCCATTGTGGCCTTCATGCTGGTGGCCGTGTGGGCTCTCATCACCGAGGCGCCCGTGGGCGGCACCACCGCCGGCCCGCACATCATCGCGAACAATGGCGGATTCTTCCCCACGGGCCTGACCACCGCCCTCACCCTGACGCTGGGCGTCATCTTCGCATTCGGCGGCACCGAAATGGTCGGCGTCGCCGCCGGCGAGGCCGAGAACGCGGCCAGGGTCCTGCCCCGGGCCATCAACTCCATGATCCTGCGCATCTTCATCTTCTACGTCGGCAGTGTCATTCTCATGGCCCTGAGCCTGCCCTACACGGCGTACTCGGACAACGAGTCGCCGTTCGTCACCTTCTTCTCCGGGGTCGGCATCCCCCACGCCGGCGACATCATCCAGGTCGTCATCCTCACCGCGGCCCTGTCCTCCCTCAACGCCGGGCTCTACGCCACCGGTCGCACGCTGCGCTCCATGGCCGTGGCCGGCGAAGCCCCGCGCGCGGCCGCCGTACTCAACAAGCACCAGGTCCCCTCCGGAGGCATCATCATCACTTCCGCCCTGGGTCTGCTCGGCGTGGTGCTCAACGCCTTCCTCGCCAAGGACGCCTTCAAGATCGTCATGAACCTGGCGGGCATCGGCATCGCCGGCACCTGGTCCGCTATTCTCGTAGCCCACCTGGCCTTCCTCAGACGCGTGCGTATCGGTGCTGAAACGCGCCCCGCCTACCGGATGCCCCTGGCCCCGTGGTCGAACTTCGCGGCGCTCGTGTTCTTCGGCATCGTCGTCCTATCCAACCTCAACAACGCCTCGGGCCGCTGGACCCTCCTCCTGTTCGTCATCGTCGTCATGATGATGGTGGGCGGATGGTACGCGGTACGCGGCCGCATCCGCGGCGACCTGCTCGACGACGCCCTCGCCGGAGCGCCCGAGGACGACTCCCGCCCGGTCGGGCCCGTCGCGGACCCCGCGCCGGCCGTCGAACCGTCCGCGCCCCGCGACGGGCCCGACCGGTGAGCCGCCGACCGAACCCGTCGAACCACCCGCTGAACCGAGGCGAACCACGATGAGCGTCCACATCACCTACACCGGAGGCACCATCGGGATGGTCGACTCCCCTCGCGGGCTCGTGCCCGGAGCGGACCTCGAGAGCTGGCTCGCCGACCTCCTCGACGGCACCGATCTCGGCGGTCAGGTGACGCTGACCGGCCTCGATCCGCTCATCGACTCCTCCAACGCCGCCCCCGGCTCGTGGCAGCAGATCATCGAGGATCTGCGCACCCACCACGCCGACCGACCGGCCCAGGGCTACGTCGTCCTCCACGGCACTGACACGATGGCCTACACCTCGGCCGCGCTGTCCTACGCCCTGGCCGACTTCGACCGCCCGGTAGTCATCACCGGCTCTCAGCTGCCGTTGGGCGTCGTCGGGTCGGACGCGGCCCCCAATGTCACCGGGGCGCTGCGCGCCGCCACGAGTCGGCGGGCGGTCGGCGTCAGTCTCTTCTTCGGCCATCACCTGCTCGCCGGCAATCGCGCCACCAAGACTAGCTCATGGGCCTTCCAGGGCTTCACCTCCCCCAACGCGGTGCCACTGGCCGTCACCGGCGCGCCCTGGCAATGGACACGGCCCTCGGAGGCAGGGACCGGGTGGCCGCATCCGAAGCCGTACGAACGTCACGATGTCGTCGTCATCGACCTCGCCCCGGGCATCACCGCAGCCCGTCTCCGAGCCCTGCTGACCCCGCTGCCCGAAGCGGTCGTCCTGCGAGCCTTCGGGGTGGGCAACGTCCCCAGCGCCGAGCCGGGGCTGGCTGACGTCATCGCCGAGGTCATCGGGGCGGGTGTGGCCGTCATCGTCGCCTCCCAGTGCCATGAGGCCGAGGTACTCCTGGGCCACTACGAGGCGGGCGACGCGATCGCGCGGGCCGGAGCCGTGGGCAGCCGCGACATGACATTGGAGGCGACTTACGCCAAGGTACAGTTCCTCCTGTCCCAGGGGCTGCGGGGCGACGAGCTGAGCCAGTGGATGGGGCGGTCGATCGCGGGCGAGCTCACCGCCTCCCGCGGCCGCTGAGTCGAGCACCGAAGGCGGACCGGAGCGGGGCGGCGTGCGGGGCCGGGACGGGCTCCCGCCGTCTCACTCATCGCAGGTCAGGCCGTCCTCCGGCAACCGCCCGGCGAGCAGGTAGGAGTCGACGGCGTTGGTGACGCAGTCGCCCGCACGCCCGTAGGCGGTATGGCCGTTGCCGTTCCAGGTGAGCAGGTGGCCGTCGTCGAGCTCCGAGGCCAGGGCCTGACTCCACGCGTAGGGAGTGGCCGGATCGCCGGTGGTGCCGACGACGAGGATCGGGGCGGCGCCCGAAGCGCGAATGGGTTCGCGCACACGAGTCGACTCATGCCCCCAGGTCCGGCAGAACAGGTCGGAGTAGCCCAGGTCCGCCCCGAAGGTCGGGGAGACCTCCGCAAGCTCCGCGGCCTGCGTCTGCCAGGCCGCGACGTCGCCGGTGACGGGGTAGTCCAGGCAGTTGATGGCGCTGATGACCTCGGTGCTGTTGCTCTTGTAGCTGCCGTCGGAGTTGCGCGAGGCGTAGACGTCGGCCAGGCGCAGCAGGGACGATCCGTCGTCGTGGTTCATGGCCCGATTCAGAGCCTGGGAGAGCGTGGACCAGGACTCGGACTGGTACAGGGTCCCCAGGATCGCATCGCGCGCCAGGGGGTAGGTCAGCGGGCGGTTCGGGTCGTTGGTCCTCACGGGCCTGCTGCGGGTGGCGTCCAGGAAGTCCCGGACCTGTTGAATCCCGGTGTCGGCGTCGCCCGTCAGCGGGCAGCCGCGCCCGGCCTGGCACTCCTCGACGTAGGTGCGCAGAGCGTTCTCGAAGCCCTGCGCCTGCCCCAGGGCGAGCTGGTCGGCGGTCAGAGCCGGGTCGACGGCGCCGTCAAGCACCATGCGCCCGACGTTGCCGGGGAACAGGTCGGCGTAGGTGGCCCCCAGGTAGGTGCCGTAGGAGTAGCCGAGGTAGCTCAGTGGGCCATCCCCCACGACGGCCCGCAGGACATCGAGGTCGCGGGCGGCTGAAACGGTGTCGATGTGGTCGAGCAGCCCCGGCGTCCCGGTGGAGGCCTCGCACTCGCCCTTCAGCTCGGTGGCGTCATCGACGACGTCGGCCTGCGCCTCGGCGGCCGTGGACGCCTCGCTGATCGGCGTGTTGTTCTTCCCCGCGCGATCGGCGTCGACCTCGGCGTCGGTCAGGCAATCAACGGCGGTGGAGCGGCCCACGCCGCGCGGGTCGAACCCCACGACGTCGTAGGAGCTCAGGAGACTCTTGGACAGGCGGTTGTCAACGCTCTCGACGAGTTGGACGCCCGACCCCCCAGGTCCGCCGGGGTTGATGAACAGGGATCCGATGCTCGTGCCACTGGCCGAGCGGCGTTTGAGGGCGAGCTCGATGACGGTGCCGCCAGGATCGTCGTAGTCCAGCGGCACGCTCACGCGCGCGCAGGAGTAGGAGCCCGGGCTCGAGTCGGTCGAGTCCGACGCCCCCATGCCCCCGTCCTGTTCGCAGGGGTACCAGGAGATCTCCTGATCGTAGAACGACTCCAGCCCGGCCGGCACCGATGCGGATCCGCCGCTAACGGCCACCGGGCTGGGCGCGGATGCGGGAACGCCGCAGGACGCCAGCGTCGCGGACGTCAGGAGAACGGCGGCTGCGAACGCGCAGCGGGCCCGAGCCGAGGTACTGGAGGTGCTCACCGGAGCAGCCTACGGGACCGCCCCGGCGGGCTCCTCCCGGGAGGCGAGAATGCGGGAGGAAATGCAGGAGGAGCGGTCAGCGGGCCTGACGGCCCTCGGCCCCGACCTCCCAAGAGGCGGGACGTCCCGGCGGCGACCCCGTCGGGCCGCCCGGTCGCTGTCGTGGCGGGGGGGCGATCGACGGGCCCTGTGAAGATCTCTCGGCCGGGTCGGACTCTGCCGTAGTGTCACGGTCATGAGCGAGAATGCCCTGGTCTCCCCCGAGCCCGACGGCGGCGCGCGGGTGGATGCCCGCGCGGAGATCAAGAACTTCCTGACCACCCGGCGCGCCAAGATCACTCCGCAGATGGCCGGGCTGCCCGTGGCCGGGGACAATCGGCGGGTCCCCGGTTTGCGCCGGGAGGAGGTCGCCATGCTCGCGGGGGTGAGCGTCGACTACTACACGCGCCTGGAGCGGGGCAATGCCTTGGGGGCCTCCGAGGAGGTTCTCGACGCGCTCGCCTCCGCGCTCGCACTCGACGATGCCGAACGCGAGCACCTGTTCGATCTCGTCCGCTCCGCCTCACCCAGGGGACGAACCCGACACCGGCGTCCCCGTGCGCGCAGCAGCTCGCCGCGTCCGGGCGTGCAGTGGCTCCTCGACGCCATATCGGTGCCGGCGCTCGTGCAGGACCCGGTGAGCACCTACGTCGCCTCCAACCTCATGGCGCGAGCCCTGTACTCCCCCATGTTCGTCGATCCCGCACCGCTCACGACGGACCGGGGCCCCGCGGTGAGTCCGGCCGTGGACTCCGTCGTGAGGCCCAATATGGCCCGTTTCATCTTCCTCGACCCTCGAAGTCGCGAGTTCTTCCCCGACTGGCCCACCGCGGCAGAGGATCTGGTGGCGATGCTGCGCCTGACGGCGGGCGCGGACCCGACGGCTCCGGGCCTGACGGACCTCGTCGGGGACCTGTCCACGCGCAGCCGCGAGTTCTCCGAGCTGTGGGCGCGCCACGACGTGCGCTACGTGTGCCGCGGAGAGAAGATCATCCACCACCCGGTGGTCGGCCGGCTGCGTCTGTTCTACGAGCCGATGCCGTTGACCACGGCCCCCGGCCTGCGCATGACGGCCTACGCCGTCGAACCTGGATCGTCGAGCCAGAACGCGCTGGCGCTGCTGAAGTCCTGGGCTGCGACGGAGCTGGCGGAACCCTCCCCAGGCGATGGCTCGTGCGCCCGATGGTCTCCGATCGCTCGACGATGACGGCTCTGGGCACGACGGGAACGTACCCGCGCGCCGCCGCCCATCTCCACAGGGCCTCGATCTCGTCGACCACCGTGGGGCTGCCGACCAGGGTGGTCGCCGGTCGGGTGAGGGCGAACAGGGTGACGGCGGGGCCCCCGGCCGCGGGGCGGTACTGGGCGACCGCCTGACCGCGCACGCTCCAGGAGGGGATCACCGCGATTTCCGCCCGACTGACCGGCCACGGGATGTGGGCGGTGCGCAGGGCGCCGCGGGAGTGGATGCCGGCGGCGTCGGCGCGCAGCCGCCACCGCAGGGGCGCGGCGACGAGAAGGAGTATCGGCAGGACCACCGCGATGGAGGTGGGTACGAACCCGCAGATGAGCATCAGTCCCGCCGGCCCGCCCATCATCAGTCCTCGCACGAGGACCACGGTGCTCAGGACGAGCATGGTCAGGGCCAGCAGGCCGCCCACGATGGCGCTGGTCGTGCGCAGCTCGGGCGCGCAGCGCCGCTCGTAGGCCCTCGGCGTCCCGCGGATATCATCGTCCGAGTCGGGTCGCGGGCCGTTGCGTCCGCCCGTCGTTCGGGTGCGCCGGGCCCGCTGCAGGCCGACGACGTCGGCGGCGGGAGGCTCATCGCCGGGACCGGGCGTGTGACAGGGATCCATGGGGCCAGACTAGAAGACCGGAGGGGGAGCGCGCAGGGAACTTCTTCCCATGAACGACCGATCGACGCGCTCGGCCGCGGATTCGGACGCGTCCCGGCCGCTGGACGGCGTTGGCCGGGCGCTTGGGCCTGCGGCCCGGTCCTACGCCTGCGGACGCAGCCGGACCATGAGCGCTTCGACGGCCAGTAGCGGGGCGGCGTTGGATCGCAGTCGCGTCCGGCATTCCTCGATGGCGGCGATGCGCGCCAGCGACTGCTCGGGTCCGGTGGAGGCGGCTGCGTGGTCGACGGCCTCAACGAGGTCGATATTGACCCGCTCGACGTCGCCGCACATCTGGGTGGTGAGCACGTCGCGGTAGAAGGAGAGCAGGTCGATCATGGCCCGGTCCAGGACGTCGGTGCGGGCGCGCCTGGCACGACGCTTCTGGTCCTCCTCCAATTGACGAACCTGGGCGCGCAGCGCGGGCGGGATCCTGGCGTCCCCCTCCAGACCGAGTGCCCGCAGCAGGGAGGTCCTCTCCTTCGCGTTGCGCTCGGCAGTGGCTTCTTCGGCCTCGGCTTCGGCGGCGTCGACGAGCTCGGCGGCGGCCAGAACGGCGTCGCCGACGCTGCGCAGGGACACGGGGGCGAGCAGAAGCCGGCGTCGCCGCTCCCAGGCGCCGGGATCGGTGGCCAAGTGCCGGGCCAGCCCGATGTGGGACTGGCTGGCCCGGGCGGCCCGGGCGGCAAGGCTCGGGTCCGCGCCGTCGCGCCGCACGAGCAGCTCGGCGACGGCGTCCGCAGGCGGGATGCGCAGGGTGATCAGGCGGCAGCGCGAGCGGATGGTGGGCAGGACGTCGTCGGCACTGGGGGTGCACAGGATCCACACGGTCCGCGGCGGCGGCTCCTCGATGGATTTCAGCAGCACGTTGGTGGTGCGCTCGGCCATGCGGTCGGCGTCCTCGACGAGGATGACGCGCCATCGCCCGGTCCAGGGCCGGCGCTGCGCCTCGCCGATGAGTCCCTTGACCTCCTCCATGGTGATGAGAAGTTTCTCGGTGGCCAGACGCACGACGTCGGGATGGGTCCCGCTCATGACGTCCCGGCAGGGTTTGCACCGCCCGCAGCCGGGCGTCCGCCCGGTGCACTGAAGGGCCGCGGCGAAGGCGCGGGCGGCTACGGAGCGCCCCGAGCCGGGCGGGCCGGTCACGAGCCAGGCATGGGTCATCGCTGAGTCGTCCCCTTCGTCGGCGCGATCGGCGCCCTCAGGGCCCGTCGTGCTCTCGACGGCGGAGCGGGCCGCGCGCGCGGCGGCGTCGAAGGCGGCGACGACGGACTCCTGCCCGACGACGTCGTCCCACACGCTCGAAGGCGGCTGCGGGGCATCGGGCTGATCGGCGGGGGTGCGACTCACGTGGTCAGGGTAGCGGCGGGCGCCGACGCAGCTCGGACTGAATCACCACCGGGGTCGCCGGACCCCGGCACGAGCCGATCACTGCGCCGCCGCGGCGGCGCGGAAGGCCTCCAACGGGGTGCGGCCAGCGCCGGCCCCGGCGGCGGGGTCCGCTCCCCGGCCCGAGCCGTCCGACTCTAGGCGCAGGCCCGTGCCGCGGGCGGCGATCAGATGCTCAACCTGCCCGGTCACCTCCGCGGCCACCTGTCCGACTGGCCGGTCGGCGTCGACGAGTTTGACGCGTTCGGGCTCGCGCCGGGCCAGGATGCGGAACTCCTTGCGCAGGGCCGTGTGAAAGGCGTCGGGCTCCCGTTCCAGTCGGTCGCGCCGACCGCGCGCGCCGGTGCGTGCGGAGCCGACGGCCGGGTCGGCGTCGAGCAGGATCGTCAGGTCGGGCAGCAGGCCGTCGGCGGCCCACAGGGACAGGTCGCGCACCTCCTGCGGGCCGAGCGCGCGGGCAGAGCCCTGGTAGGCGACGGAGGAATCCAGGTAGCGGTCGGTCAGCACCACCTCGCCGCGCGCGAGCGCGGGGCCCACCACGGTGGCGACATGGTGGGCGCGGTCGGCCGCGTACAGCAGAGCCTCGGCGCGCGGGCTCACCTCGCCGCCGTGCAGCAGCAGGTCGCGGATCCGACCGCCGAGTTCGGTGCCGCCGGGCTCGCGGGTGCGCCGGTAGACGATACGAGACTTCAGCAGCAGCGTGCTCAAACGGTCGATCTGAGTGGTCTTGCCGACGCCGTCGCCGCCTTCGAAGGAGATGAGCAAACCGGGGTGATGCTCGCAGCGCTGACCGCGCGCTGACCCGTCAGCGGGGCCGGACGTCGTGAACGGACCGGCGGTGGCGTCAGGGCTCGCGATGACAGCGGGATCGACAGGCTCAGCCGGCCCGGTCACGTCGGCGGAGGCAATCACGGGCCACAGCGTAGCCGAGGTGCACGGTACAGGGCTGGCGCTGGCGGGCATGGACCTGCTTTCGCTGTTCCGGGTGGGCCGGAATGGCGCGTGCCCGCCCGGCGCGGAATCTGCGAGGTGGAGGCCGCCCCGCACAGCGCACGGGCGGGGAGGCGCATCCCCTCTCTTGGACCCCGCCGCGGCCGCCGCCCCGGTCATCCTCGCTCCCATGAAGAAAGTCGGTGAGAAAATCTCACTGAGCATCATCGGCCGAAGGCGGCGGGAGCCGACGCCCCGGCTAATGGTCCTGGCGCGCGTAGAACCGCGCGCTCATGCGGTAGGAGGCCACCAGAGCGAGAACGCCGAGACCCACGGCGGTCCCGCCCGCAGCCGGAAGCAGGCCCGGTTCATGTATGCGGGCTCCCGTCCTCGCCATGAACCCGATCAGTACGGACACAGCAATGCCCACCGCCAGGCTCACCAGCCCCGCGCACAGCCAGGCTCGACGCGTACGGAAACGGATGACGAGCGGCAGCCCCACCACCAGATCGACGACCAGGGCGACGATCAGCCCGACCAGCGATCTCCACATCCCCGCGGAGTGATCGCCGAACACCGCATTACCCCAGATGAGCACCACTCCGAGAAGGGCAGTCGCGGCAATCCAGCCGACCCCCTCGACATACCTGGCGACAACCACCTCCGAGCGGCGCAGCGGCAAGGACGTCAGAAGCCGCGCATCCTCGGAATTGGAGCCCTGGACGAAGCGCAGGAGGACCATATTCAGGGCTACCACCCAGAAGACTCCGAACAAAACTATGTCACCGTCAAACAGCACCCTCATCAAAGAGCCCGTCATGAGGATGAGCAGATTCAACGCATACCAGTCCAGGTCGAGGCGCACAAGAGCTAGAACGACACGCAGACGCCTCCCCGACGGCGCGGCAGGAACGGAATCCTCTCGGTCGGACTCAAAATTGGAATTGAACGATGTCGGAAACGCAAACATAATAAAATCTTCGAGTTCATTAAAAATCATTGATAAAACAGGAAGGCGGCGACTACCCTGGCGATCAATGATCCTGGCGCGCGTAGAACCGCGCGCTCATGCGGTAGGAGGGCACCAGGGCGAGAACGCCGAGGAGCGCCGCGACCCCGACGGCCGCCAGAAACAGGCTCGACTCATCGTGCGGCCCCGGTCCGCGCATATGCGCCCCTGCCTTCACTATGATCCCGATCAGAATCGTCACGCCGACGCTCGCCGCGTAACTTGCCGCCCCTACGCACAACCACCCCCGAAGGGTCTGGAAACGAATACACAGGGGTAGTCCCACCACAAGGTCGAGGAACAGGCCCGAGATGACCATCACCAGCGCCTTTCGCATCCCGACCATGAGACCTGCGGAACCGCCGAACGCCACATCGGTCAGAATGAACACGAGTCCGATGACGGCGACCGCAGCGATACAGCCGAGCCCTTCGACGTACCTAGCAGCGACCACCTCCGAACGGTGCAGCGGCAAAGAGGCGAGAAGTTTCGCTTCTCCAGGGAATACCTTCCGAGTGAAGCGGAGAATAATGACCATATGCATCATCACCCAGCCGCCGCCCGCAACCGCACCCGCAGCCATGCTCCCAGCAGAATCCGCGCAGAAGGAACCGATTATTCCTGAGACCGCGTTACCCGCCATCACCATCCCCATGAGTACCGCAATAAAAAGCAGAACACGCAGCACGTAGGTCCGATTCATGGTCAGAATGAGATCGAGGCGCACAAGAGCAAGAATAATGCGGAGGTGCCGGTGCAGTGATGGCGCACCTGAGTCGAGGCGCCCGTCGCAATCCGAGCCAGTCTGAGCAGAAAACACAGATACAGTCATGAAAAAATCTCCATCTCACTCACAACCATCACAGAAGCAGGGAAGCCCAACGATTTCGTACGGCGATCAATAATCCTGACGCCCATACCAGTGGCGAGCCGCCGTACGGGAGGCGATCATGAACCCAGCACACGCAGCCGCGGCAAGTCCGACCGAGGCCGACGGCGCTGTCGAGAACGGCCGCACCAGATACGCGGCCCCGTACAGAGCCCCGATCCCCGCGCCCGTGCACGCCTCCCACACCCACATCGCGTACGCAGGCGCCAGGCACAGGAAAACAGGCACGCCCACAGCGGCCGACCAGCACAGCATGACAACAGCCCTGCTCGCCCCCACCGGGTCATTCACGAACAAACCGAGAAGCTCGATGAGAAGCGCACCGGCACCGAATAGAACCAGGGCCTCCAGCCATCGAGCATCCGCCACGTCCCGGCGGGGCGCCCCCACGGATCCGTAAAAACGACGCAATTTGTAACCGTCATCGAAAGAGCTCTGCACAAGCTGAACAACGACAGTAATCGCACCACACGCCATCGCCGTTATTCGTATCCTCTCAAAACCAAGATCCGCAACGAACGCGGGGGGCACGGGCAATAGGACGAGGGCAACGATCGGACGTCTCAGAACAATAAGATCGAGGGAGATGATGCGACGGATATCTGAGCCGCGACGCCCGGAATCACGGGGAGGACCACTCCGGTCGTCGCGCTGATCGAGCAGAATCCGCAGCAATTTTCCCTCTCCACAAAACCATGAATAATGTGCGCGTCGAAGTACGGAGCACCGCGTCAGCGCCCAGGCGCGTCGCAGGCGCAGCACTTCCAGGCGAGCGATCTCGAGGAGGAGACGGACACATTCGATACGACCGTTAGCCGCACCCATGTCCATCTCATCCCGTACGACGGAGCAGGGGGCGACGTTCACAGCTCGAGCCCGGCGTAGGTCCGCTGGTTCGACACCCAGCCCGTGAATGCCCCCGCAACCAGGAGAATGATCAGTCCGACCCTCCGGGCAACCGTGTCAGCCAAGAATCCAGCAGCGAACGGAAGACCGACCATGGCCACAAGCATTACCAGCATCGCGAGCGCAGTGGCTCCGTTGGCGACAGCCCCGGCTGTAGCACGTCGCCGCACCCAGCTCATGATGATCGAGGCCATCAACGTTACTAGTATTGTGACGGTCGGCGGGGCGATAAGGAATGCCGTCGCCATATTCGCTGATCGTGGCCAGCTGCGAAATATCGCTGCACACGGCGCCAGGTATACAATCAGGAGCCCACCGATCATGAGCCAGTAGGCATTGATGACATCAGCGCGCCGCACCGGTAAGGAGACGTAGAGACGGCTTCCGGATAAACTAGCGGCCATCGAGAACGTCGCCCCCATGAGGAGCGGCCACCATAGCGCGAACAGTATCGACACTCCGGTATTCTTCGACTCACCCATGACGAGGTCCGGGATGATCATCCCGGCGGGCATGATCAGCAGGTACGGCGCAATGATCCTGAGCTGCATCAGCTCCACACGGATAACCGCCAGCACAGCCCGACGGCGGCCGAATCCAGCCGCGGCCCGATCACCGCCCTCCCGGCCGGCGGTCCTACCGGAGACCGAGGCCCCGACAGTTCCCTCATGCATGCCCGTTCTCCTCCTCGCTGTGCTGGACGCCCTTGGCGATATGAATGGCGAGGTCCTCGATCGTGGGCTCCTCCAGGACGACCCCGCTCAGGGCCTCAGCGCGCTCGGTGGCAAGCATGCCCTCCCAGCCAACGGATGTGCGCCGCAGGCCGAAGACCCGCTCCGCCACATCGACGGTAAGGGTTTCGGGTCCGCCGCGCACGATGCGCATGGAGGAGATGAGCTCGTCGGTGGTGCCGGCGCCGACGACGCGTCCGTGGTCGAGGATGACGAGGCGATCGGCGAGGCGATCGAGGTCGGTGGTGATGTGGGTGGAGAACAGGACGGTGTGCCCCTCGTCGGTCATGTAATCCGCTAGGGCGTCAACCATCTCGGAGCGGGCCAGCGGGTCCAGGCCGCCAGTCGGTTCGTCGAGAATAAGCAATTCGGGCGCGTGGGCAAGGGCGGCCGCCATCTGCAGACGCATCCCCATTCCCCGGCTGAGGTCCTTGACCCTCTTGGCCGGGTCGAGATCGGCACCGGCGATCTGGCGGTCGAAGGCCTCATCGGACCAGGTGGGGAAGAAACGGGATAGTCCCCGGCCGACGTCTCGCACCCGCCACATCCCGTTATAGGGAGGGGCGTCGAAGACGACGCCGATGCGCTCATGCGGCAGAGTGGCGGCAGTACCGGAATCCGGGTGAATCATGCCCAGGACGGCTTTGATCGTCGTGGTCTTGCCCGAACCGTTGGCGCCGATGAAGCCGGTGACGTACCCGCGCTCAACAGTGAAACTGACGTCGTCGAGGACGAACTCGGGGGTGCAGCCCCGCTTGGTGACGATACTGGAGAAGTGCTTGGTCAGATGGGAGACCTCAATGGGATTCACTGGTCCTCCTGGGTGGCGATAACGGAATCGAGCACGGCGTGGAGCTCCTCGGCGGTGAGTCCGGCGACGCGCGCGCGCTCGACGGCGCGGCCGAGATGCCCCTCGACCTCGCGCAGCACCTGCTCATGGACGAGCCCCGCGTCACGAGGCAGGACGAAGTAACCCTTGCCCGGGACGTTGGCGACGAACCCCTCGGCGGTGAGGTCGGAGTAGGCACGCGTCGTCGTGATGACGCTGACGCGCAGGTCCCGGGCGAGAACGCGGATCGAGGGGAGCCGCTCGTCGACAGCGACCCGATCGGTGAGGATCGCCTCCTTGATCTGCCGCTTGATCTGCTCGTAGATCGGGATGCCCGCCGTGTTGGACAAAACGACCGACAACGGCATCACTCCCCCTTCCACTCGACGGTACGCCGGACATCGCATAGACACTATAGACAGTTGGTCCGACCCGTTCAACAGCGGTTGCGGCCGTGCGCAGCCACTCCGAAGACCCGCTCCGGCGTCTCCGGCAGTGCACTCGTTCGCGCAGCTAAAGCTGATATCTCAGGGATTGTTGGCGTTGTCCGGGGTCAAGGGATCGTGCACCCTCCCCGAAGACGGGCACGTCTCCTCCTCGGGGAGGAGACGCAGCGCATCGGCTCTCCTCCCTTCCGTATATGTTCGGCATGGACGGTTCGATACGCTCCGACCATGAGATACGCCCTGAGAACACGACCGCGAGCCGCGGCCGCCGCCTTGAGCATCGTCGTGCTGTCGGCCGCCTCAACCATCTACCAGCCGCAGAGCCACGCCTCGCCGAGCGGCCCTCCGACCGACGCGAGCACGTCGATAACGAGCGGGGCGGCGCCCGCCGCCGACGGCGGAGCGGCCGCGCCCGAGGGCCTGGAGGACTTCTACGGTCAGCACCTGAGCTGGTCCGATTGCCCGGACGGCCCGGCCGGCCTCCAGTGCGCCACCGCCGCCGTACCCGTGGACTACAACGACCCGTCCGGGCGGACCGTCCCGATCGCCCTCAAGCGCCTGCCCGCCTCCGACGGCGAGGCCGAGCTCGGAAGCCTGTTCCTCAATCCGGGCGGCCCCGGCGAGCCCGGCACCTCCATGGCCGCGGACGCGGCGAGCGTCTACACCCCCGAGATGCTCGCCGCCTACGACATCATCGGTTTCGATCCGCGCGGCACGGGCGAGTCGGCGGGTCTGACCTGCTGGAGTCCCGAGGAGCTCGAGCAGGCGCGCGACGACGAGCAGGCCGCCTCCCCGAACGGGCGGCCGGCCGGAGAGGACGGGACTCCGGGGATCGACCAAGACGATGCGCCGACCGGCGCGCAGGCGGCCCAAGCCGACGGCGACGGCGCCGATGACTGGGACTCGATCGTGGCCTCGGGGGAGGCCGTCGCGGCCAAGTGCCGCCAGTACTCGCAGATCCCTGATCTCATCGACCACATGAGCACCCGGGACACGGCCCGCGACCTCGACGTCCTGCGCGCCGCCGTCGGAGACGGGAAACTGTCTTACATCGGCTACTCCTACGGGACCCTGATCGGGGCGACCTATGCCGAGCTCTTCCCGGCCAACGTCGGGCGCACCGCCCTGGACAGCGCCGAAGATCCGGACCTGACCCGCTCGGAGGTGGTCGCCGGACAGGCCGAGCGTCGGGAGAATCGGATGCGCGAGTACATCGAGTACTGCCTCGGCCAGGAGGACTGCCCGTTGACGGGAGACGTCGATGGGGCCCGAGACCAGCTCTCCTCCTTCGTCACCGGATTGGACGCCGAGCCGCTCACCGTCACCCAGGACGGGCAGAGCACTCGGATGGACGCCTCCACGGCCCAGATCACCATGGAGAATCTGTGGCTGGCGCGGCCCGAGTACTGGCCGGCTCTCACCAGGGCGCTGTCCCAAGCGATGTCCCGGCATGACGGCACGGAGCTCGCACGCGTGGGCGCTCTGGCGCCGGGGACGGGGCGGATCCAGACGGACGGCTCCGAGGACTCTCTGCGTTTCGTCGTCGCCCATGCGGCGGTGACGTGCGCCGACTCACCGGACGTTCCCGATCCGGCCCAGTGGCGGGCGACGGCGGCGGCGGACAACGCGGCGTACCCGTTCCTGAGCAGGTTCGGAACCAGCTCCTCGCGAATCGACGCCTACTGCCACGGCTGGGGCGTCACGTCGGATACCGAACCGTCGCAGATCCACGCCTCCGGCGCGGCACCCATCCTTGTCGTGGGCGTCACGGGGGACTCCCAGACGCCCTACTCGTGGTCGCAGTCCCTGGCCTCCCAGCTCGACTCCGGTCACCTGCTGACCGTCGAGGGCTACCAGCACGGCGCCTCCTGGGGCACCAACTCATGCGCCCTCTCGCGCGTCAGCGCCTACCTGGTCAACGGCACTGTGCCGCAGGAGGGGACGACCTGCTCGATCGACCCGCTGCCGGAGGACATCGCCAAGGCGCTCGCCGGGTGATGGCCCGGCGGTGCGGGAGCCGATCGTGAGGAGGCCGGCCGCGGTCCGTCGGCCCTCAGGGACCGGCGGTCTCAGGACTTCTCAGAGGTCGACGAAGTCGACGACGACGCCGTCCTGCTGGTTGTCCTCTTCGTCGTCTTCCTCGTCGTCTTGCGGATCGTGCGCTTCTTGGCCGGCCCCTTGGCGCGCTTGTCGGTGAGCAGCTCGTAGGCGCGTTCGGGGGTGACCGTGGCCGGGTCGTCCCCGCGGCGCAGAGTCACGTTGGTCTGCCCGTCGGTGACGTAGGGGCCGAACCGGCCGTCCTTGATGACGACGGGCCGACCCGTGTCCGGATCCGTGCCGAGCTCGCGCAGTGGAGCGCGCGCGGCCGCCCGGCCGCGGCGTCGCTTGGGCTGGGCGAACAGCTCCAGAGCCTGGTCCAGGGTGACCGTGAAGATCTGATCCTCGCTCTCCAGAGAGCGCGAATCCGCGCCCTTCTTCAAGTAGGGCCCGTACCGTCCGTTGTGCACGGTGATGTCGACGCCCTCGGCATCCTGACCGACGACGCGCGGCAGGTTCAGCAGGTCGAGAGCCTGCTCGAGAGTGACCGTCGACAGGTCCATGGTCTTCAGCAGGGAGGCGGTGCGCGGCTTGGGGCCCCTGGAGGTTCTGGCCCTCCTCGTGGTGCGCTTCTTCGGCTTGTCGGTCTTCCCGTCTTCGGCGTTCTCCTCCGGGGCCGCCTCGGGCTCGGGAAGAACCTCGGTGACGTAGGGCCCGTACCGGCCGTCCCTGGCGATGATCATGCGCCCGGTGGCCGGGTCGATGCCGAGCTCGCGGCCGTCATCGGCCGCCCTCGCGAACAGCTCGCGCGCCCTGGCGACGGTGAGCTCGTCGGGGGCGACGTCAGCGGGCACATTGGCCCGCTTTCCCTCCGAGTCCTCAAGATAGGGGCCGTAGCGGCCCACCCGCACAGTGATGCCCTCGCCGATGTCAATGGAGTTGACGGCGCGGGCGTCGATATCCCCCAGATTCTCCACCAGCGCCCTGAGGCCGTGCTCGGCGCCTCCGTCATCGGTGGGGGCCGGCGTCTCGGCACCGGGATCCCCACGCCCGAAGTAGAAGCGGGTGAGCCAATCGACCCGGTCCTCCTGCCCGGCGGCGATGCGATCGAGGTCCGCCTCCATGGAGGCGGTGAAGTCGTAGTCGACGAGGTCGGCGAAGTTCTCCTCCAGCAGCCGGGTGACGGCGAAGGCGAGCCAGGTGGGGACAAGGGCCTGCCCGCGGTGATCGACGTAGCCCCGGTCGGAGATCGTCGACATGATCGCCGCATAGGTGGAGGGGCGACCGATCTCCCGCTCCTCCAGGGCCTTGACCAGGGACGCCTCGGTGTAGCGCGGCGGCGGGGTGGTCTCGTGACCGGAGGCCTGCGCCCCCAGCGCCGCCAGGTCCTGCCCCTCGGTCATCGCCGGCAGCCGGACGTCCTTGTCGCCCTTCGCACCGGCCCTTCCGCCCCCGGACTCCGACTCCGCCTCGTAGCGCTCGGCGTCGCGTCCCTCCTCGTAGGCGGCGAGAAAGCCCCGAAAGGTGATGACGGTGCCCGAGGCGGTGAAACCGGCCGTGGAGAAGGCCGGGCCCGCCTCCTGCGGGGCCCCGCCCGTCGGCTCCAATGGCACCTCGACTCTCACGGTGGCGGTCGAGCCGACGGCGTCGGCCATCTGGGAGGCGACGGTGCGCTTCCAGATGAGCTCGTAAAGGCGGAACTGGGAGCCGGAGAGCTGACCGGAGACCTGGGCCGGGGTGCGGAAATGGTCTCCGGCGGGACGGATGGCCTCATGGGCCTCCTGGGCGCCCTTGACCCTCGTGGCGTAGACGCGCGGCCGGTCGGGCACGTACTCGGTCCCGTAGAGCTCGGCCACCTGGGCCCGCGCCGCGTCCACGGCCTGAGCGGACAGGACCGTCGAGTCGGTCCGCATGTAGGTGATGAAGCCGTTCTCGTACAGGCCCTGCGCCAGACGCATGGCCTCGCGCGGGTTCATGCGCAGCTTGCGGGAGGCCTCCTGCTGGAGGGTGGACGTGGTGAAGGGGGCGGCCGGACGACGCCTGTAGGGCTTCTCCTCGACCTGGGCCACGCGCGGCGTGCTGCGCATGACGGCATCGGCTACGGCCCTGGCGCCGTCCTCGTGCAGGTGGACGGCGCCCGCCTCGACGGCGGCCGGGCGCAACACCCCGGCGTCGGTGAAATCGCGTCCGGCGGCGACGCGACGCCCGTCCAGGGTCGCCAGGCGCGCGGTGAAGGCGGCCGCGCGACGAGCATCATCGGAGTCGGCGGAGGGCGTGGTCGCGCCGGCGGCGGATGACTCCGACAGCGCCGACAACTCGGCCTCCACGCCCCAGTAGCCGGCGGAGACGAAGGCCATGCGCTCGCGCTCGCGCTCGACGACGAGGCGGGTGGCCACCGACTGGACGCGTCCGGCGGACAGGCCCGCGCGGATCTTGCGCCACAGGACCGGGCTGATCTCGTAGCCGACGAGGCGGTCGAGAATGCGGCGGGTCTCCTGAGCATCGACGCGATGCGCGTCCACATCGCGCGTATTGTCCAGGGCCCGGGTGACGGCCTCGCGAGTGATCTCCGTGAACGTCATGCGTCTGACAGGCACCTTGGGCTTGAGGACCTGGAGGAGGTGCCAGGCGATGGCCTCGCCCTCGCGGTCGTCATCGGTGGCGAGGTAGAGCTCGTCGGCATCCTTAAGAGCCCTGCGCAGGACGGTGACCGTCTTCTTCTTATCGGGGTTGATGACGTAGTAGGGCTTGAAGCCGTCGGAGACGTCGACGGCGAATTTGCCGTACGGGCCCTTCTTCTCGGCGGCGGGCAGCTCGGAGGGCTGCGCCAGGTCGCGGATGTGCCCAATAGAGGCCTCGACGTCGAAATCCTCGCCGAGGTAGGCGGCAATGGATCGGACCTTGTTGGGGGACTCGACGATGACGAGCTTGGTGGACACGACTGCCTTCCTCGCGGTTCGTCCGGCGGCGCCTCCCGTCACCGCGGGCCCCGCCGGAGCTGCCGGAGACCGCCGGGCGGCCCCCGTGGCCGACTGTAACGCATCGTCCGGCGCCCCAGGACACGGTTTCACCCGCCGAACGAGCCGCCCGTCAGCCGGCGTCCCTCGTCCGCCGGTCAGTCGATCTCGCCCAGCGACGAGCGCAGAACCTCCATGCGACGGCGGATGACGGCCTCGTCGAAGGGCAGGTGCAGGCCCCGGCACTCGGCGGCCAGGGCCGCCATGCCGCGCACCTCCGGGGTACCGCGCTCGGCGAGGGCCGCCGCCTCGGCGACGGCGTCGGACGCCCCCCGGCCGCCGCGACGGTCCACCCAGCGACTCAGGCGTCGTACCATGCGATCCAAACTCGGGGTGATCCGGCCCAGCTCGGCATCAAGGGCCGCCACGCCCTGCTCCACCTCGATGCACAACGGCCCGAGTCGGGCGAAACCCTCGTCGAGAGCCCCGCACAGGTCGCGGATCGAGCCGGCCGGGTCCTCCTCACTACCGTCCAGGACGGACCGGGCGAAGCGTCCGACCATGAGGGTGAGCAAACGCATGAGCGCCACCGAGTAGCGCAGCTCGAGCACCAGGCGGTGCAGGGCGTCCAGACGGTCGGGCAGAGCGCGCAGCGCCGGCGTCGACGCCCGGGAGAGCTCAACGACCTGCGAGGCCAGGGCGTCCGTCCTGTCCATGACGTTGAGGGAGCGCCCGCCCACGACCCGGGCGTAGGACTCGGCGCGGTCGGCGACGGCGAGGAGGACGCCCTCGGTGGCGGCCATGGAGGTCAGCAGACGCAGATATTCCTCGAGCTCGAAGACGAGCAGATTGGTGTCCCTCTCTATCTGACCCGTCACCGTCAGGATACGGGTCACGGGACCGCTGACGGGGGGCGCGGCGGGCACGCGCACGCCCGCGGAGACCAGGGCGGAGACCTCGCGGGGCAGTTGCGCCAGGGTCATCGCGTGCAGAGACTCGTACCCCAGCGCACCCAGCTCGCGAGCCAGTTCATCGCCCCCGTACTCGCCGATCCGGTGCCGCGAGGCGCCGCGCGCCGCGATCTCGCGCTCCCGCGCCCGCACACCGCGGTAAACCTGCTCGACGGCCTGCTGGGTGTCGGTGTCGAGCGGCTTGGTGCGCACCGACAGGTACCCGCCCGAGATCGGCACGATGGTGGCGAAAACACGGTAGTCGAGTCCGTCGGCCGCGCGGTTGAGCACGTAGGCGCACACCGGCAGGCCGGCGAGGAGGTCGTCCCACATAAGCTTGAAGACGCCCGCCGGCATGTCCAGGTGGCGGATGATGTTGTGCGGGGCCCCGATCACCCTGTCGCGCGTGTAGCGCGACAGGGTGTCGAAGGTGCGGTTGGACCGCTGGATAACGCCCTTGGGGTCAGTCGTCGAGAAGAAGATGTCGTCCGGTCCGAAGAACCGCTCATAGCCGACCTGAGACTCCACGTCCGTCCTCTCCTGAGTGCTCGTTGCACGTCGTCACGCGCCCCCGAGCCAGGCAGAGGCGAACTGTTCATACCAAATCAAGAATAACGTTAGCTATCGACGTGCCAGCATCGTCCATCGCAACCGTGTCGTAAGAGAGATCCAAGCCGCGGCAGCGAGCGGCGAGCGTCGCCAGTGAGGACATCTCCGGGAACCCGGTCCCGGCCAGGCCGGCGGCCTCCTCCAGGAGGGCTCGGACGTCTCCCTGCGCGCCCTCGTGCAGCGAGGCGCCCTCGCTCTGGAGCGCGCGCAGCCACCGATCGAAAGGGCGTCGGGTGCGATCGAGGTCGGAGACGACCAGGCGCATCGCGCCGTCGAGCGCGTCGCGCTGGGCGGCCAGCTCGGTGCAGGCGGCACCGACCTTCTTCAGATCGACCGTGAGAGCGTGGTGGAGTTCTGTCATGGCGGCGGGAACGTCCTCCTCTGCACCGTCGACCACGGCGGCGGCGTAGGAGCCGAGCACCAGCGTGTGCAGCCGCATGAGGGAGGCGTGGAAGCTTAGCTGCTGGACGGCGCGGTACAGGGAGACGACCGTCGCGGTCAGGCCCGTGAGCTGCTCGACGGCATGACCGGTGCGCTCGGCCACGCGCGAGGCGACGCTGGGCACGGAGGACTCGGGGTCCTGACTGTCGAGCGTGGCGACCAGCTCGCCGGTGCGCCGCGCCCGCTCGATGATCGAAGGAGCCTCCTGCATCCAGGAGCCCAACCCGTCCAACAGCGAGCGGTACCCGGTCATCTGCCCCACGAGAGTATCGCTGTCGCGCTCGATGTCACGCGCGCGAGCGAGAATAGCGGCGGCGGGGCCCTCCACCCCGTCACGGGTCGGCACGTGCACGCCCCTGTTGATGAGGTACACGGCCTCGGTGGGCAGGGCCGCCATGCTGAAAGCCGCCAGCGAGGAGTAGCCGAGGGCGTTGAGTTCACTCAGAAGGGCCTCGGCCCCCTTCTCGGCGACCTCACGGCGGCCCGAGCCCTGCTCGGCCGCCTCGTGCTCGAGCGCGCGCACGCGACCGTAGACCTCGCGGACCGTGGCGAAGGCATTCTCGTCGAGAGGCTTGGTGCGCACCGAGACGTAACCGTCCTGGACGGCGGTCACAGTTGCGAAGACCCAGTAGTCGAGCCCGTCACCGGCGCGGTTGAGCACGTAGGTGCACACCGGCCGCCCGGCCTCCAGGTCGTCCCACATGAGCTTGAAGACACCCGCCGGCATGTCGTCATGGCGAATGATGTTGTGCGGAGCACCGACCATCTCCTCGCGCGAGTGGCGTGCCAGGAAGAGGAAGGTCCGGTTCGCGTTGCGGATGACGCCCTTGAGGTCCGTCGTTGAGAAGAAGACGTCCTCGACGTCGAAGAGTCGTTCATTGCCCTGGATGGTTTCCACGGAGTATCCCGGTCCGGTAGAAGTGAAATCTGTGCACCGTCAAGAGTGCCACCAGCCAGTCCGACAGCGCACCTCACCCAGCGGTCACAAAGCCGTAACACGGGTAGTAAGCGGTTCATCTCACACGGGGCCGTCGTTCGTCGACCCGCGGACGCGGGATGCCCGTCACACAGCCTCGACACAGGAAGGTCTTGTTTGATGGCGGTATGAGCACCTCCGCCGAGACCCTCACCCGCCCTGACGGCGCCCCTGTGCGCGTTCTCGTCGTCGACGACGAGCAGATGCTGGCCGACCTCCTCGCCTCGGCATTGCGTTACGAGGGCTGGGAGGTGACGACGGCGGGCACCGGCGTCGCCGCGGTGAGGGCGGCCCAGGAGATCGAGCCGGACGTCATCGTCCTGGATATCATGCTGCCCGACTTCGATGGTCTGGAGGTCATGCGCCGCGTCCACGGGCACCAGCCGAGCGTGCCCATCCTGTTCCTCACGGCGAAGGACGCCGTGGAGGACCGGGTGGCCGGCCTGACCGCCGGCGGCGACGACTACGTGACCAAGCCCTTCTCCCTGGAGGAGGTCGTAGCGCGGCTGCGCGCCCTCCTGCGGCGGTCGGGGGCGAACGCCGAGAAGCCGGACAATCTGCTGGAGGTCGGGGATCTGCGCATGAACGAGGACTCCCACGAGGTCTGGCGCGGCGAGGACGAGATCCGTCTGACGGCCACCGAGTTCGAGCTGCTGCGCTACCTCATGCGCAACCCACGTCGAGTCCTGTCCAAGCCCCAGATCCTGGACCGGGTGTGGAACTATGACTTCGGCGGGCAGGCCAATATCGTCGAGCTGTACATCTCCTACCTGCGCCGCAAGATCGACAAGGGGCGCGAGCCGATGATCCACACCATGCGCGGGGTGGGCTACGTACTCAAGCCCGCGGACCAGGACAAGCCGCAGAGCTGAGCCGAGCCGAGTCCGCATCGCATCGTGAGCACCTCCTCCGCGCCCCGCCCGCGCAGCCTGCGCACCCGCCTCGTCGTCGGCGTGCTCGGCCTCGTGCTCGTCATGGCCGCCACCATGGGGGCCTTCTCCACGATCACGCTGCATCACACGCTCATGAACCGGCTCGATGACCAGCTGACAGCGGCGTCCCATCGTGCCGAGGCCCGCCGTCACGGGGAGGAGCACGACGGGTCCACCCTCGACCAGCAGGCCCCCGACTCGGCCGTCCCGAGCGCGAGCCCCGCGGAGCCGTCGGCGACGTCGTCGCCCGCTCCCTCCGCGCCGGCGACCCACACCTGCGGAGACCAGGACCCCGCCGCCGTGCCGGGCGCCAAACCGGTCCCCGCCGGGCTCGACGCCGCCGGGCAGGCGACCGGCACACTGACCCTCATCGCCTCCGGCGCGTCCGACACCGGCAGCGCCGACGATTCCGGCGACGGAGATGGCGCAGACGGCGGAGATGCGGACCGCTCGAGCGGCACGGCGCCCGCCTCCGCGACGGTGACGGCCGGTTACATCGACGACGACGGCCGCTACCAGAGCCTGGCTCCAGCCGAGTGCCAGGTGCTGCTGTCCCTGGAGACGACCGGGGAGCCGGTCACCGTCGGCATCGACTCCCTGGGCGACTACAGGGTGCTGGCCTCCAAGGACGCGACCACGGGCGACATCGTCATCACGGGCCTGTCCATGAAGGCCGACAACACGCTCGTGCGCACCCAGCTTCTCGTGGAGGGGGCCATCGTCGTGATCGGCACCCTTATCGCGGCCCTGGCCGGACGGACCATGGTGCGATCCTCGCTCACCCCCCTGGAGCGGGTCGCCTCCACGGCCGAGCGCGTCGCCTCCCAGCCGCTGGCGCGCGGAGAGGTCAGCATCGACGAGCGCGTCCCCGGCGAGGATCTGACCTCCTCCCGAGAGGTCGGGCAGGTCGGTTCGGCGCTCAACACTCTGCTGGGGCACGTCGACGACGCTCTGACGGCGCGTCAGCACAGCGAGACGCAGGTGCGCCAGTTCGTGGCCGACGCCTCCCACGAGCTGCGCACCCCGCTGGCCTCGATCCGCGGGTACACCGAACTCATCGCTCGGGAGGGGGCCGATGCAGCCCTGCCCGATGAGGCCGTGCACGCCCTGGAGCGGGTCCACTCCGAATCGCTGCGGATGAGCCGACTCGTGGAGGATCTGCTGCTCCTGGCGCGCCTGGACGCCGGACGCGATCTGAGCCGCGATGAGGTCGATCTCGTCGGTATCCTGCTGGACACGGTCTCCGATGCGCGCGCCGCGGGCCCCGACCACGAGTGGGAGCTCGACCTGGCCGCCCTGGATGCGCCGGCGGATCTGGGAGAGGACGAGCGCGACGACTTCGAGCCCGAGCCGCCGTTGGTCCTGGGAGACGAGGCGCGGCTGCGCCAGGTCCTGGTCAACCTCCTGGCCAACGCCCGCGTCCACACGCCTGCGGGCTCGCATGTGATCACGACCCTGTCGCGTCGCACGGCCCCGGTCGCCTCGGACGCTCCGAACGGCTCGGGCGAACGGGAACGGGGCAGTCGGGATGTCTCTTCTGGCGGGGCCGCCGCAGCGGCGGCCCCGCCGGAAGAGGAGCTCGTCATCACGATCGCCGACGACGGCCCGGGCATCGAGGCGGCCGTGCGCGGGCGACTGTTCGAGCGCTTCGCCCGCGGGGACGCCTCCCGGGAGCGGCGCACGGGGTCAACGGGTCTGGGGATGAGCATCGCACTGGCGATCGTCGTCTCCCACGGCGGCACGCTCACCGTGGACAGCGTCTGCGCCGGGGAGGACCCGGTCCATCCGCAGGCGCACGGAACAATCTTCACGGTCGCCCTGCCCGCAGCGCCAGCGGCGGATTAGCGCCGAACGTCACCGCATCACCGCGGCGGGGCCGCGCACCCCACGGTTCCCGCTGTGCGCGGCGCCTGTACGGAGATACGCAGGTCCCGCACGCGCGGGCCCCGCTACGAACGCACATGGCGTCCCCGACGACGCGGCGGCGCCACCTCCGACGCCCGGGACAGGGCGGCCAGAAGGGCGAGGCCGGTGAAGGCCACGGCGACCGTACCGCCGGACCCGGCGGCGTAGGCGACGAAGGCGTCGACGCGGCTCGGGTCGACCTGCAATCCGCGCCAGGTGATCACCTCGAGGGCGGCGGAGATCACGCCGGCGAGCACGCCGAGAACTCCCAGGATCATGACGGCGACGCCCGGGCCGGCGGCGGGCGCCCCGTCCGCGCGGCGAGCGCCGCGCCCGCCGCCGTCATCGGGGCCGGTCCGTCCGCCGGGAGCGGGCTCATCGTTGGCCCAGGCGCCGCAGGCGACCGCGACGGCGCCCCAGCCGACGGCGAGCAGCAGCGCTGCCATGACGTCCCCAGGGCGGTGCCACTGGCACACCAGGGTCGAGTACCCCATGGCGGCGGCTAGCAGCGCCCCGACCCACGCCGTCAGCGACCGCCAGCGCGCACCGACGACCAGGACGAGCGCGACGGCCGTGGAGGCGGCGACCGCGGTGTGCCCGCTGGGCAGGGTGTTAGCGGCGTCCCATCGCTGGGAGAGCCCGAAGTCGGGACGCCATAGGAGGGTGTGCTTGAGAAGCTGGGCGGAGGCGTTGGTGGCCGCGATCGTTCCGGCCGCCCACAGGGCGCGACGGCGACTGCCGCGCCACAGCGCCAGCAGGAACACGATGACGGCCATCGCGATGACGGCCGGTATCGATACGACGTGGAGGAGGGTGCGAGCGTACCCGGAGGCGAACCGAGCGCCGATGCGGGACCCGGTGAGGGCGGTCTGCTCCATGAGCTGTCCCGTGTGGGAGACGACCAGCACGGCCCACACGACGAGTATGCCCAGGAAGCAGGCTGCAGCAAGTGCAGCCGCACGCAGGCGGGGCTTTAACCGAGCGGATACCACGAAACGATCGTAGGGGCCGATCCCCGCCGTCGGTGCAGCGCACCGCACGGCCGGCTACGAGGTGCGCCACACGGAACGAACGCCACGGCCGACGCTCCGCCGAGGCGGGCGGCGCCGCGGCCATCAACGGGCGGGCTGGAATCAGCGGGCCGGAGCAGAGGAGCGGCCGTAGTCAGAGTGTCAGGAACCCCTCGCCCGCGAGCTCGCGCGTGGCCGCTACGAGCTCGTCCCGCACCGCCCCGCGGTCGGCGTCCGTCAGCGCGGCGACCGCGGCCGCGATCTGGGCCACGCTCAGCTCGCCGTCGGAGACGTCGACCAGCGCCGCGAGAGCCGTGTCGGCCCTCCTGCTCCGGCCGAAGCCCCCGCCCTGATGGATGAGGATGAGCGCCGGGTCGCCGTCGCCCGGCCGCCGATGGTCCTGGCGGGTGACGTCGTCGGCGACGACGGGGTGGAGTGCGGCGACCTCATCGTCGCTCAGGGACGCCAGAAGGCTGCGCGCCGAGACGATCCGGGCGACATGCTCCCCCAGCGGTTCGCAGGGGGCGGTGCTCACCTCCTCCAGAACCCGCCAGGGCACGCGCGGGTCGCCGTCGGGCCCGGTCTCCCCGGTGACCGGACGGTGCAGGATCAGATATCCGAGGCCGACGGCTTCGACGCCGCGTGCGGCGAAATCGTCGATCCAAGGACCCAGTCGGGTGTTGAAGACGGCCTCATCGCGCTCGGGGATGGTGCCGCCGTCGCGCAGCCACATGGTGGCGTACTCGACCGGATCCTGCCTTTCGCGCTGGATCACCCAGGCGTCAAGGCCGTCCGGCAGCCAGGCGCGCACCTCGTCGCGCCAGTCACGGCCGGTGCGATGCTCCCAGTTGCCGAGCATGACGGCGGTGCCGCCGGGGCGCAGATGATCGCCGAGAGCGGCCACGAGAGCGGGCAGCACGGGGGCTCCGGCGTCGCGGTACTCCATGAGGGGCAGGCCGGCTTCGCGAACGGCCGGGGGCGTGATGACGAAGGGCGGATTGGTGACGACCAGATCGAAGGTGCGGTCGGCCAGCGGCTCGAGGAGGGAGCCGTGGAGGAGCTCAAGGCGGTCGGGGTCGGTTCCGGCCAGTGCGGCGTTGAAGGCAGTGAAGGCCAGGGCGCGAGCCGAGATGTCGGTGGCGGTGACGCGTGCGGCATGACGCAGGAGGTGGAGGGTCTGGATGCCGCAGCCGCAGCCGAGATCCAGGGCTGCGGCGACCGGGTCGCGCGGAGTGAGTCCGGCCAGGGTCAGCCCCGCCCCGCCGATGCCCAGCACGTGGTCGGGGGTGAGCTCGCGGCCGGTGATGAGCTCGCCGAGATCGGAGGCGATCCACCAGCGCACGTCGCCGGCGTCGTCGCGGACCTCGTGGGGGCGCAGGTCGACTGCGGCGCGCACGACGGCGGGATCGGAGAGGGCGACGTCGGAGGAGACGGCCGCCGGCGCGCTCGAACCGGTCGCGGGCGGGCTCGCGGCGCCGCCGATGCCGGGACCGGCGGTCTCCGCGCCCGTCGCACCGGCGGTCCCCTGAGTCTGCGGGTTCACCACGGCGTCGCAGTCGACGGCCACGACGAGGCCCATGGCGAGGGCGCCCGCGGTGCGGGTGCGTCGCAGCACGGCGTCGAGGTCGGCGGCCGAGACAGGCTCGCCGAGCATGAACAGAGCGGTCAGGACGGCGGTGGGGCTCGGGGAGGCGCCGGCGGCGCGGTCCTCGGCGAGCACTGCGCGCACCGCCCGGAGGGCCGGCAGGCGAAGCTCGTGGTGCAGGGCGTCGTCGGCGACGGGCCCCAGGAGGTGGCGGGTGGAGTTCACACCCCAGCCGGAGGCCTCGAGGTCCGCGCGCAGAGACTCGATCTGATCGGGCGTGGCCGTGGGGGCCGGCGTTCGCGCGCAGGCGGCGGGCGGTGAGGAGGATGCGGCCGAAGCGGGCGAGGCGGAAGCGGTCATGACCGCGACGCTACCGGGAACGCACTGATTCTCCTTCTCCGAGATCGACTTTTTCGGCCGAGGTCGACGGTGGCGCTGTCGATCTCGACCGAAAAAGTCGATCTCGTGCGCCCCGCTCACCCGGTCAGGCGGGCGGCGAGCTCCCGGTACTGGACGATCTTGTCCTCGACGTCGTTGATGTAACTGACGAGCATGAGCTCATCGGTGCGGTGGTTCTTCGCGAAGGCGCGCAGCACATCGGCGACCTCGTCGTAGGTGCCCACGATGATCGCGGTATCACGCTCGAGGTGGGCCTCGACGTCCGAGCGGCGCTCGGGAGTCAGCGCGGCGGGCTCGCGGAAGCCGTCGGCCCTCCCCTGGCGCAGGCCGAGCCGGAAATCGGCTGCGGCGAGCGCCTGCTCGCGGGCCTGCTCGCGGGTGGGCGCGGCCGACACGCACAGGGCGGACAGGGTTCGATCCTCCGGCGCGCCCTCGGGCAGGTGGGCGCGGTAGTGGCTCATGATCTCGACCTGCTGGTGCCCGGTGAAGAACTGGGCGTAGGCGTAGCCGAGATTGTGCTGACCCGCCCAGGCCGCGGACTGCCCCGAGGAGCCGAGCAGCCACAGTTCGGGCGGAGTCTCGGGGCGGGGACGCACCTCCAATGAGGCGTAGGGGTGGCCCACCGGCAGCTCATCGCGCAGCATGCCGACCGTCTCGGCGATGAGCATATCGATGGCATCGGGATCGATGACCCGGCCCTGGTTGAGGGCGCGGGCCGCGAGCAGGTCCCCGCCCGGAGCCCGACCCAGCCCCAGGTCGACGCGCCCCGGGAAGAGAGCCGCCAGGGTGGCGAAACGTTCGGCGATCTGCAGCGAGCCGTAGTGCATCGCCATAACGCCGCCCGAGCCCACGCGGATGCGCCCGGTGGCGTCCAGAACATGCATCATGAGCAGATCCGGAGCGCTGGAGACGAAGGCGCCGGTGTTGTGATGCTCAGCCAGCCAGAAACGGTGATATCCGACCTCCTCCACGCCGCGGGCCAGCCGGACGACGTCCTCGACGGCCTGACGGGGCGTGCGCCCCGCGAAGAGAGGAATCTGTTCGAGGACACTGAGCCTCAACGACGACATGACGACTCCTTGGACGACGACGAGTCTGCGAGTCGACGCCCGGCGCAGGCGATCGCAGGACGACGACGCCGGATGCAACATGCTCGAGTCCTCGGGCATTCCTCCTCCACCCCACCCATCGATCCTGGGGACACCGAGGGTCGCGTCGCGAGAGGCATCGCATGCACCAATATCTACGATTAGTTTATCAATACGCTTGCATTGATTAGTCTTCGTCTTTAGAGTGAGCCTCATCGCCCACGGTCCTGCGGCCGCCGTCGGCGCCCCGGCACCATCGACTCAGGAGGTATCCATGCCCGTTCTCACCATCGGCGACCAGTTCCCCGCCTACGAGCTCACCGCCGTCGTTCCCGGCAACCTCAAGGAGGTTGAGGCCGACCGCCCCGAGGACTACTTCACGACCGTCTCCTCCTCCCTCCCCGAGGGCACATGGCGGGTCGTCTTCTTCTGGCCCAAGGACTTCACCTTCGTCTGCCCTACCGAGATCGCCGCCTTCGCCGACCTCTACGAGGAGTTCAAGGACCGCGACTGCGAAATCGTGGGCGTGAGCGTGGACAACGAGTTCACCCACTACGCCTGGCGCCGCAGCCACGAGAAGCTCCAGGATCTGCCCTTCCCCATGGCCAGCGACCTGGACCGCGGACTCGTCGAGGCCCTCGGCATCAAGCGAGCCACCGGTGAGGCCGATCGCGCCACTTTCATCGTCGACCCGAACAACGTCATCCAGTCGGTCTCCGTCACCGCCGACTCGGTCGGCAGGAACACCGAAGAGGTCCTGCGCCAGCTCGACGCTCTCCAGTCCGACGAGCTGTGCGCCTGCAACTGGAAGGCGGGCGCCGCCACCATCGACGCCCTGTCCGAGATGACCGGCTGAGCCGCTGATCCCCCGACGCCCCGCCACCCGCCGGGCGCCTCAGAAACCGAATACTCGACTACAGGAACACACGAGGAGACCGCATCATGACCATCGCCGCCCTGCGCTCCGCCCTGCCCGACTGGGCCAAGGACCTCTCGCTGAACCTATCCACCCTCACCCGCTCCACCACGCTGTCCGAGCAGCAGCAGTGGGGCGCCCTTCTCGCCGCCGCGGCCGCCACCCGCAACGAGTCAGTCCTCGCTCACGTCGCCGAGGACGCCGGCGAGCACCTGAGCGAGCAGGCCCGCTCCGCCGCACTCGGCGCCGCCACCATCATGGCCATGAACAACGTCGCCTACCGCACCCGCCATTTCCTGGGCGGCGACGTCGACAACGAGCGCATGGGCCTGCGCATGAACATCATCGGCAGGTCCGGCGGAGTCGACAAGATCGACTTCGAGCTGTGGAGCCTGACGGTCTCCGCCATCAACGGCTGCCAGGCGTGCGTGACCGCTCACAGCGCGACCGTACGCGCCGAAGGCCTGTCCACCGAGCAGGTGTGGGAGGCCGTGCGCATCGCCGCGACCATCCAGGGCGTTGCCCAGGCCGTGAGCATCGTCGAGACGGTGAGCTAAGGGGCGCGGCTGATGCCGACCGGCCGCGCGGGCCGATCGGAGGGTCTCCGGGTCCCGGCGGGACGGTCGCGGGCCGCCCGCCGACCGGAACCGGCCTCCGGTCAGTCGTCGGGGTCGGCGTCGACAGCGCCCTGGACGTCGTTGAACAGCAGGTTGGAGATCTCCGTTTGGACCATCTCGACCCTGGGCACGTCGGTGAGCTCCAGCGGATCGTCCGAGCTGGTCTGCAGACGCAATGTGCCGCACCGGAAGAACCGATCGGTGAAGTCCCGATCGTGCTGGACGTCGCTGATCCTGGACAGGGGCAGATCATGCCCCGACTTGTTGATAATACCGGATCGGGTAATGACGCGCTTGGAGGTCACCGTGTAGGTCGTGCTCATCCAACTCAGACACGGCGCGACGAACAACGGAATGCTGACGAGCAGGATCACCGCCCAGATGGCCACGACGCCCCACGGGTTCCAGGAGTCGGGAACCGCCACGGAGCAGACGACGGCGAGAACGAGCAGTACGATCTCAAGAACGATCCGCCACAGGAGGACCTTGATGTGGGTGTGCATGTGCCGCACCACGACCTCGTCGCGGCTGAGCAACTTCTTCGACAGAGCCATGGGCACATGGTGCCATGTTCTTCGAACCGGCAGGTGGTCCTCCGGCCTCGGCGCCGCGGGAGCGCCGGCCCAGGGGTCAAGTCCCCGGTAGTGGTGTAGTCCAGGTGGTGGTCGACCTGGGCCTCGACGACTGCTGCGTCGGGCTGGTCGTAGACCGAGTAGACCGAGTGGAGCATGGTCTTAAGAGCCGGCCAGGCGCTCTTGGGGGTCCGTCATCAGGTTGGCGGCGTAGTGGGTGCGGTATCGCCGCCAAGTCGCTCCAGACAGGTTCGCGACGATGGCCTCGACCAGGCCGGCGTGGGCGACTACCGTGATCAGCGCCGACTCCGCCCGCTTGCGGCGCTCAAGCAACCAGTCGGGGACGTACGAGCCGGTCCGCAGTATGGGGCCAGCAGGGTCGACAATGTGAGGAAAGGGCGAGGTCGGCCCCTGAAGGAGACGAAACTGTGAGTGTGGCTGTGAATGAGACGCGGGCTGCGGCATCGTCGAGGCCCTCCCAGGGGCTATGCTCGCCGGGGTAGTTGCGGTCTTGTTGATATCGATGAATGAGACGATGACCTCTAGCGGCGGTCGAGATCCGCCTGGGTGACATATGCGCTCGCCCTGCGCAGAATCTCATTGACTCGCCCCAGCTCGCTCGCCCCTTTCCCCGGCTCCCTGATCCTCCGGGCGTCCTCGCTGATGGTTCCCCGTCGGGCGCCGACGTCGATCTCGGCCTGCCTCACCCAGGTGCTCAGCACCTCGGGTGGACGCCCGGCTCGTCGAGTGGACGCCCGGCTCGTCGGCGATCCTGCGGATCGTGGCCTGGATCCCCCGGTGATCACTGAGCGGAGAACTCGAAACCCTTGCCGATCAAGGCATGCAGCCACTGGCTCCTCGCCATCTGCAGTGACTTGATCACAACATGATGGTTCCATCGATTGGGGCTGACCTGAGTGACCTTGTGGATATTCTTGTTGTTCTCCTGGCGATCCAGGGTCACATTGAAGTACAGCGTGCCGTCCGTGGTTTTCTCGTAGGCCCACATCCAGAGGAACTTCCGGTTGACGGCGTAGCTGACCTGCGAACGGAATTCTCTCTTGATTTTACCCAGGCTCATGACGTACTCATCGATCGCCTGATAGAAGGAATCAGTTTTCAGCTTATCCGAGAACTCGCTGATCATCTTGTTGCTCGGCATAGTCGTTCCTTTCTGAGGAGAGGTTCATCGGCGGCTGGGCGGCTTCGTAGTCGACAGCATCTCGGCACCAGGCCCAGGCCCGTTCTCGGCGATGGTCGTGCACCCGCGGAGTCGTAGTGCGTGGGCGCAGGAAGAGAGCCCACCGCCCACCCTCTCACACCCAGTGGGCGAGGCGCCGGGAACGATACCGACACCGTCTGCTGTAGGGTGCTGTGAGGGTGTCGCATGTGGTGGTGCCCGGTACGGGTGTGGTCTTTTGTTGAGGGGTTCGTCTGTGGGCTGGGGGGTGCGGAGGTGGGCGATGGTGGTCGGTCGGGGTCTGGCTCGTAGTGAGTTCTACGAGCGGGCGGGTGCGGGCGCGGTGGTGTGGTCTGGTGTCGTGTGGTTGCCTGGTGCGGGCGTGGCGCGGGCTGGTGCGTGCAGGGGTGGAGGCGTGGTCCCGGCCACCCGCGTCGGCGTAAGCGTCGCGCGGTGCGCTCTCCGTTGGGGGGCGCGAGGGCGGGTGGTCGGTGGCGGGTCTGGTGTGGTCTCGGGGGTGTTGTGTGGGGGGTTGGGTCGTGTAGGGTGGGTGGTGTGTTCCCCGTGCC
>ERZ772940.94-NODE-94-length-54670-cov-4.2828_pt1 | contig 54670 bp, 51 predicted proteins | sample MGYA00511682_ERZ772940 | MGnify/ENA primary metagenome ERZ772940 (study PRJEB29015, sample SAMEA2737922) | human oral metagenome | biome: human oral; feature: human-associated habitat; material: dental | place: China | collected 2031 ... | reverse complement strand
ACAATTAATCAGAGACGCTTAACGCAATTGGTAATGTAAAATAATGTAAATACGGAGGAAAATAAAATGGCAGCAATTGAATTGACAACAGAGAATTTTGAGCAGGAAGTACTACAGGCAGACAAGCCGGTTCTGGTTGATTTCTGGGCTTCATGGTGCGGACCTTGTAAGATGCTATCGCCTGTAATCGATGAAATCGCAGGAGAGAGAGACGACATCAAGGTTGGTAAGGTCAATGTTGACGAGCAGCCTGAGCTGGCTCAGAAATACGGCGTTATGAGCATCCCTACAGTTCTTGTCATCAAGGGCGGTGAGGAAGTTAACAAGTCGGTAGGAGCGGTTCCCAAGAAGGCTCTTCTCGATCTCATCGGTTAATGCCGATACGAGATTTCAGATACAGAATCACTTTATTGAGCCAATCTCATAAGGCAGCAGCAAACGCCTGATTTATTGATAATCAGGCGTTTGTTATGTTGGAAGAAACAATGAAGCTCTTTCACGATATTTCACCGATTTTTACCTCTCCTATTCCCTGTGCAAGCTTAATAAGATGCTTGTATTCACCCATCAACAACAGAATTGCAATCAAAATTATAATGACATCATTCAATGGCAATGCAAGCCATACACCGAGAACATCTCCATTTAGTAAACGAGGTAACAGCAATACTAACGGAACTACCAGTGCAAGCTGTCTTAGGATAACCAATACTCCTGCCTGTTTTGCTTTTCCGACAGCCTGAAAATAAGTAACTGTCATTATGAGTATGCCGTAAGTAGGGAATACGCAGTACATAAGGCGAAAATTAGTTAGCCCCGAACTTACAATAGCTGAATCGGTAATAAATGCAGATAATATCTGCACCGAAAAAATTTCGATTATGGCAAAGAAAAATCCGGCAAGACAAGTGGAGCCTATAATAAATACATTAGTAAGCTTTTTAACTCGCATATACTCTTTTGCTCCGAAATTCGTTCCGACAGCAGGCTGCAGTCCTTGACTCATGCCCCATATAGGAACAAATGCAAGCTGCATAACTCTTTGGGCGGCTCCCATAAGAGCTATTTGTTTCTCTCCGCCAAAATGCACCGCCGTATTATATACGACTGTCATTTGAACCAACATCATGATTTGCATGAGCATAGCACTCATTCCCACGGAAAAGATTTCAGGCAATAAGTCTTTTGCGGGTTTTATCCCGTGAAAACGAACCACCGGGCTTTTTTTCCGGAAGTATATTAAGGTGACCAAAGCTTGACTGATTTGAGAGATCACAGTTGCGATTGCAACAGCCTGCGGTCCTCGAGACGGCATAAGCAGAATGAATACAGGATCTAATATAATATTCAGAATGGCCCCGGCTGCCATGATCCCCATGGCAATTCCCATGCGTCCTTCTGCCCGTATTACCATGTTTGCACCCTGCATAAAATTTACGAATATGGAGCCGAGATATACTGTTCTTAAATAAGAAACACCCATCTCCAGCACCTCTCCGCCGGCACCTGATAAACGCAAAAATGCAGGAGCAAATATGATACCGATAATCATAACTGCTGACGATAAAATGATTACCAGAAAAGTCAGATTCCCTATAATCTTATCAACGGTAGCTTTGTCTTTTTTCCCGATTGCCCGAGAAAGCACAGAGCCCGAACCTATACCAAGAAGAACTGCAATTGCATTGTTGATCAATACAAACGGAGATGCCGCCGAAACTGCACTCATGGCGTCGGTTCCCACCATTTGTCCGACATAAATTGAATCGACAAAGGCATATAATCCCACTATCAGTTGACCTAGAATTGCAGGCAAACTAAGTTTAATCATCAATTTCCAGGAGTTTTCCGTAAGTAATTTATCACGAACATCCATTATACCCCCTCCTTAATTTTTCATATTATTTTGTCTGTATTTTTCAGCTTTATTCATCTGTTTTTTCCTTTCCCGTTCATAAAGCAAAAGTCACATTTTTCACCGTTCATCCCCAGTGTCCGGCTTCGCTCAAATACCAAGCCCTTTATATTCCCGAATACAATATGGTCACACAGACAGAATATTTCACAAAGCTCCGGGCATTCAAAAAACTTGCAGGTATCCGCCCAAAGACACTTGAGCACATCGACGCGGTAGCATCTACCGTCATCCGACAGGATTCTGCTTTTCCAAATTTCATCACCTGACATCCCTTTTTTCATAAACAGACAGAACAGACGGAAAAACCCGGGGATATGAAAAAACGTTTTCAAAAGCTTATGTGCCTTTTCAGCAACATAAAATGAATACTCCTTTACCAATTCTTTGGCCTCGTTTTTTGAAAGCCCTTTATCTATGAAGCATCGGTACAAGGCTATATTTGAAATGATGCTGTTTTTTTGCCTTTTTTTCTGTTTTTCCGTCCATGACCCTTGATTGATTTCTTTGATAAGCTGCTTCATTTTCGTTTTATGCTCTGCATCTATATCTTTTAATATTTGTGTATTTAACCTTCCGAAGTAAAATCTTTCGTATGTCATGCCCGATCCCCTCCTGCTAAAATATAATTTTCGATATCTTCCTTTTCTTCTCCTTTCAAATCGGCGATTATTTTACCGCCTGACAAAAGCAAGACTCTGGAGCATATTGTTTTTATAAATTCAATGTCGTGTGTAATAACAAGCAGGATTTTACCCTGTGCAGACAGACGCTCTATCAGAGCTCCCACTTCTCGCATGCTTTTTAAATCAAGCCCACTGGTCGGTTCATCAAAAATAAGGATTTCTTTATCACAGAGTAAACTGATTGCCACTGCAAGCCTTTGCTTCTGTCCGCCTGAAAGTGACAAGGGATGTCTGTCTTTCAATTCGGCAAGGGACAGCATCGATAGGGTTTCATCAACGTGAATTTCATTTTGTGTTTTTGTTCCAAGTGTACATTCGGTTTTTACACTATCTGTAAAAAGTTGATGGCCGACATCCTGCATTACCATATAAGATTTTTCAATTCGCGCTTTTGCAGTCAAATTTATGCCGTCTGTAAATATATTCCCCGATTTTTGTTTTAAAAGTCCGCAGATAGTGCGTGCCAGTGTCGTTTTCCCCGCTCCGTTTGCACCGGTAATTGCGACGATTTCTCCGCCGTTTGCGGTGAAAGAGATATTTTGCAGGATTGTCTTTTCGCCATATTTGACATGGATATCTTTTAACTCCAAGGTGTGGTCGGAAAATTTTTTATCATCGGTATTTGTTGCGATCTCAGAAAAGTTTCGACACCTAAGTCCCATATTCCGTATCTGTTTAACAGGAAGTCTGCAAAAGTCCTGCATGCTCATATCCTTGAAGATTTGACCGGCTTTCATCAAAAGGACTCTATCTGCAATTTCTATTAAGTACCACAAGCGATGTTCGGCAATGATAATCGTTTTCCCCTGCTGCTTTATTCTTTCTATAAGTTTTTTCAGTTCAAGTACAGAATGAAAATCCAGATTGGAAGAGGGTTCATCCAATACAAAGATATCCGGATTAGCGGCATATACAGATGCAAATGCGATCTTCTGTTTCTCTCCGCCGGAAAGCTCAAAAATATTGCGGCCTCTTAATTTTTCTATGTGTAAATCGTTGGTAACTATTTCAAGCTGCTGTCTTAATTTTTCAGGCTCAAGCATTCTGTTTTCCAGTCCGAAAACAATTTCACTGTCTGTGTCTGTATTAAAAAATTGTGTTCGCGGATTTTGAAAAACTGTACCGACACTATCGGAAAGAGTTGAAATTTCAGTTTCAGCAACATTCATTCCTCCTACAGTTACTTTTCCCGAAAGGCTTCCTTCAAAAAAATGAGGGATCAGCCCATTCACCAGCCTCGTAAGAGTTGTTTTTCCACATCCGGATGCACCGCATAAAAGAACACATTGTCCTTTCGGAATATCTAAGTGCACTTCCCGCAGAGAACCTTTTGCCGACTCCTTGTAGGAAAAAGAGAGTTTTATAAATTCAATCAAGGGAATATACCTCCTCGTAAAAAATCAAAAGTCATCATACATATAATCCCTATATATATGATTACCATCAGGGCATCCCAAATTGAAAAACAAACCTTCTCCAGACAGCTGCGTCTTCCTGCATGATCAATCCCCCTTGTGATAGCGGCTTGCGTGATTTCATCAGAGATTCTGGAAGCGGATACCAGCATCGGCACATACACATACTCCATTATCTTGATCGGCTGTCGCAGAAATCCTGCAAAAGACGCAGAGAGTCCTCGGAGGGCCATAGCATCTTTAATATAATTCCATTCCTCAGCCATTGTCGGAAAATATCGCAATGTAACGGAAAGCGCAATTGTAAAGCCTTTGGGCAGCTGCAATCGACTGAGTGCAGCCAAAAAAGCGCTTACCCTTGTCGTGCGTATTAAAAATGTGCCAAGCATAAAACAAGGAATCAGCTTCCTTATATAGACATCAAACATATATATGATGCCCCCTAACGTAACGGGCAATTTCAATATCACCAGCAGCTGCACTGTCAATAACACAATAAAGAGAATTCCGTATTTTGAAGCCGTCCGGAGTTCTTTTGCCTGCAAGAGCAAGAATACGGGGATGGCCGTGAAAAGGCATTCTATGACTATACTTTCATTCAGGAAAACGGAAATACTTGTTATCGACAGAATCAGAAGCTTTGTTCTGGGATCCAAAAGCATCTATATGATCCCCACTTTTTCGAAGTGCTTTTTCAATAATTTTCTGCCAATAAGGCCTCCAATTACGGCGCAGATAATTGTCCCTAAAATCATCAGAGGGATAACCCACCAATTTACTCTGATAGAATTGATAATTCCTTCAAAAGAGGAAACATCGCCTTTTCTACGCATGAATTCATCAAACTGTGCGGGCATTAGTACCATAGGTATATAGGCTCCCATTGGAGATAGTGCAAATACACAATATGCAATTAAATTCCTTCTGAATAATTTGAAATTTCCTGTGCGGCAAATAAAATCCGCAATAAATCCAAATATGACGAAAAATACAGACATCATCCAGAACATACCGGTAACAAATAGCAAGATTCCGGCGAGAATGCCGAGTATGGCAAGAGACCCCCGCTTCGGTATTTTGGCGGTATACAGCATAAAAACACTGCCTGCAAATAAAGCGACTACCATTGGCATAAACGGAAAAGTTACGGGTGTCAGCTGTGCGATACCACCTATCACGAATGCAATAACAAAGTAAATAAGCGAGAAGACGCCTATGGAAATATAGTCTCTTGTCAATAATTTGTTTTCATTTTTCATAATCAGCACATCCTTTATAATAATATAAATGTTAGTTGAAACTAACTAAGCTATAAAAATTTTTGCACCTTACGTAAGCCTTAAAAGCCCCTCCCATCCGGAATTGAAAAAAACGGCAAGCTCTTCAACATATTCGATCGCCTGTTCTCTTGTCATATCGTGAACTACTGTTTCAAATACAGCTGTAAAATATGCACTGGTGATCATGTGATGTAAATCATGACTGACGCTCCCTGTTATTTTGCCCTTCTCTTTAAGAACAGCATAGTATTTTTCTGTTCGGGATACTTCCAGTTCTACAAGTTCATGAATATAATCTGCATATTTTGTGCCCTCAGAGCAACAAAGCACGAGCTTGAATTCTTCAAAATAATCATAGATATAATTCACAAAATGCAGAAGATATTTCGTAGACAGCTCTCTGCTTTCTGAAGTTTTATTTGCGGGAATTAAATCAAAATGTGCATCCTGTGCAGCTCTGAATTGTTCCGTCAAACCATCCGCCGCCTCGGAAACAAGTGCCTCAAACAAAGCTGCTTTATCCGGATAATATCCATAAAAAGCACCTTTGGTAAATCCCGCTTCCGCTACAATTTTCCTAAGGGACGCATCCTTAAAACCTTTTTCCAAAAGTTCGCGTTTACCGACCTCTAATATTTTCTGTTGTGTTTCTGATATTTTCATCCAATCTCTCCACGTTAATATACCGGTGGTATATACCACCAGTATATTAACATACTTGTTCCTTTTGGTCAATAAAATTCGTGTCAATAAAACAGTTTATACTCAGCTTCGTTTTATTATCTGTGTTCTTCCGGCGTAAAGCTCACTACTTCGCATTGCTCTTCACACCTTCGATTACCGCCTGTCTGTCCTCCAGCAGCATTGCATTCTCTTCCTCGCTAAACACATGCTTCCCTATCACAACGTCACTCTGAGTGAGCCTGACTGCAACCACAACCCGGATGAGGAGGCTTACAATAAACACAATAATAAGCATAAACAGGAAAAGCTGAATTTCTTTAAAGGCACTATACAGCGCCGGATAAGCTTCAGTACCTTCGCCAATAATCTTATAACCGTACTTTGCAACTATATAAACAACGCCTGTCGTGCCGATTGACTGCAGCACAATTATGACAATCATGCCATATCTATAGAATTTTTCCGCTGCCGTCAGGTTTTGAGACTGCAAGCTGTTTCCTATTACATCGACAACTCTTCGTGTTCCGAATATCAGGTTTCTGGTATATATTATTTTGAATACATTCGATACAAGCTGTACCGCTATAAGTATGGCCAATACAATGCATACAAGATGAGTTACAGATGCATTATTGATACCTTCTTTTTTAATAGACAGCATCAGATATCCAAGAGACGATACTACAATCGCTATCACGGCACTTACCGCTGTCACGACAAATATCAGGTTTATGATATTGAATTTAAAGGCTATTCTATAAAACGGATTGACTGTTCGCAGATAGCCAAGCCCTATCAGCAACAAAATAACCTCTGCCATCTTCAGGATTATCACTACGTCATAAGTCACTTCCGTCGTATATGCAAATGAATAATCAGTGGTGTCGCTCATCGCTGACATCACACCGAGGCTTATTATTCCGGTTGCCCCTCCGAATACTGTGTATGCAACCTCTATCCAAATTGCTGTCACCGCGACTTTGAGCCCGCCAAGGCCAACTGCATTGTTCTTCACGGTTTCCTTCTTTCTGTTTTTTAATGATAACTATAAAATCATTATATGTGCGAACAAGTTGAGTAAACAACAGATATAAGGTAAAATAATAAATAATTAAGAATTAGGAGGAGCTATGGAAGGTAAGAAATATCGAGAAGCGTTTAACAATAACGTACCTGACGGTTACGACGCTGACACATATATCATCAAATGTCCTGTATGTAACAAGGAGTTTCAGGCATCGCCGGGCGATGCGCTATGTCCTGAGTGCGGTGCAGAGCTGAGCTTCAGCGTTGATGAGAATTAAGCAAAACATCCTATCTCAGCGATTGCTGTAATAGGATGTTTTTTATTGCTATTTGATTGTAACATAGATGCCGCGATCTCCGTGTACCTCTACTCTAAGCGACTTGAAGTCGCTTACAAATTCCTTGAGGTATTTATAGCGCTTGCCGCCCTTCATGCTGTAGTATCTGACGTCGAAGTTCTTGTACACGCGATTCAGCTCGTTGCCAATCTGACCGAGATCTGTTGGCTTACCCTTATCATTGTTCTCCATGATAATCTGTTGAATCCTGGACTCAATCGTCTTCTTGCTGGGAGTATTGGCCGTATTTTCAATCACCTCGCGGCTGCGCTCATATTCCTCCTGGCGCTTCTGCTTCCTATACTCAGCCTCCAGCTCTTCCTCTGCGAGTCTCTCCTCTTCTGCCTGCTTGGCGAGAAGGTCGATATAAATGAACTTGTCATATGCGTTTTCAAGTGCCTCTGTTGCCTTGTCCGACTCCCCCATGCCGAGCACGAGACAGCCCGACTCGCTCAGTCTCCTGGCAAGCGAAGTAAAATCACTGTCAGAAGACACTATGCAGAAGCCCTCGACATTGCTTGTATAGAGTATATCCATCGCGTCGATGATGAGTGCCGAATCAGAGGCGTTCTTACCTCTGGTATTGTTGACCTGCATCATCGGCTTAAGCGAATGCTTCCGTATCTCCTGCTCCCACCTCGTCTTGACAATGCGCTCCCAGTTTCCATAGATGCGCTTGTAGGAACAGATTCCGTACTTCTCAATCTCTTCTATGATGTCCCCTGCATATTGAGCCGAAATATTCTCCGCATCAATGAGTAGAGCAATTCTAATATCATCTGCCATCTTAATTTTCCTTATATTTATTAATTTCTGCAACCACAGCCTTGGATATTCTCTCCAATCTGCTCTCTGCTGCTGACTCCGTGCCGTAGAACCCGTAATAAATCTTAAACTTCGGCTCAGTGCCGGAAGGTCTGAAAGCAATCCAGTCCAGACCATTTAACTCATACAGCAGCACATTGGATTCAGGCATGTAATCTGCGTAATTCCTGACATCCAGAATGCCGAGCTCAGTCCCCGGCTCGCCTAGCGTACCATTAAGTGAACGCAGATGCTCCATAAATTTATCGCCAACTCCCGCACCCTCGATACAGATGCTCTTTTCAGAAGCATATCCGTACAGCTTGTGCAGTGACTCCAGCTGATCTATCAGGGTTAAGCCCTTTGACTTTGAAAGAGCTGCGATCTCAGCAATAGCAACAGCTGCCATAACGCCATCCTTATCGCGAACAGACGCGTTAAGCATATATCCGTTGCTCTCCTCGAAGCCGAACATGAATGACTCATCGCCATCATCTGAACGCTCTCTAATCTGCTCAGCGATGTACTTGATACCGGTCAAAGTCTCATACAGCTTGATACCGTATCTCGCAGCAATCGCTCTTGCGAGGTGAGTCGAGACGATTGATGTAACCGCATATCCATTTGCAGGCAGCTTGCCCATCTTCTTGGACTCGGACAACAGGTACTCGAGCAGAATTGCTCCAATCTGGTTACCGGTTAATTTCTTGTATTTGCCCTCGTCGTACACCGATACTCCGAGCCTGTCAGAATCAGGGTCAGTCACGATAATGATATCAGCGATGGACATATCGGCATATTTCATGGCGAGTTCATAGGTATCGTCATACTCAGGGTTGGGCACTCTGAGGCTCGGAAAATCTCCGTCCGGCCGATCCTGCTCATCGACCGCAAAGACCTTCTCGTAGCCGAGCTCTCTCATTGCGCGCCTTACAGGCTCGCGGCCGGAGCCATTTAGAGGAGAGTACACGATGCGTAGCGAAGTGCGCGCCTTCCTGCTCACGCTGCTGCTGTTAAAGGACTCGATGACCATAGCGTTATAGCTGTCATCAAGCTCTCGACCGAAGTACTCTACCTTGCCCGATGCGACGAGCTCCTCGAAGGATGCTGCCGATGCGATGATCTGAATGCCTTTAATCGGAGACTTGATGCGAGACTTGATATCCTCAGTCTCACAGTCAATCATCTGAGCGCCGTCAGCCCTATATGATTTGAAGCCATTGTACTCCTTAGGGTTGTGCGAGGCGGTAATCATGATGCCGCCGTCCGCTTTGTAGTGCCTGATAGCATAGGAGAGCATCGGCACCGGTCTCAATCTGTCTGAGAAGATAACCCGTGCGCCTGCGGTACATATCGCAGTCGCAGCTGCCTCCGCAAATTTTCTCGAATTATTGCGCGAATCGTATGAAATGACAATTCTAACGTCCTTAATCTGCTGCTTTTCCCCGAGCATCTCAGCCATAGCGTAAGCAGCTGTCGCTACGGTGTAGATGTTCATGCGAGATGCTCCTGGCCCCATGGCGGCTCTCATTCCGGCTGTACCGAATTTGAGTTCTGTCCCGAAGCACGCCTCGATATCATCGGGGCGGGATATCATGTTCATGAGGTCCTGCCTCATATTCGGATCGATTCCCTTGGCATTAATCCATTCTGTATAATTCCTGATTGCCTTGTTCTCTTCCATGTCTATTCTCTAATTCTTAATTAAATGCAATACGTCCTGTCCAATCCACTCGTACACCTTCACTGCGCCCCGGCTACTCTACGGTTACGCTCTTGGCGAGGTTGCGAGGTCTATCGATCTCGCAGCCTTTCTCCTTAGCTACATAGTATGCGTAGATTTGAAGAGGAATAACGCTGAGCAGAGGTGTGACCTCATCCAGGCAATTAGGGATGTAGAAGGTTTCATCCGAATGCTCCTCGATTGCTGTATTGCCCTCCTTGGCGATGGAGATTACATGGGCATTGCGAGCCTTAACCTCCTGTATATTAGATACCATCTTGTCAAAGAGCTTAGACTGTGTTGCAAGTGCAACGACTATTGTCTTAGGCTCCATCAGTGCAATGGTTCCGTGCTTGAGCTCTCCGGCGGCAATAGCAAAGGAATTGATATATGAAATCTCCTTGAGCTTAAGTGAGCCCTCGTAAGCAACGCTGGAATCCATACCTCTGCCAATGAAGAAAACCTGATCTCTATCGTACAGCTTCTTGGCCAGTTTCTCAATGGAGCCTCTCATCTTGAGTACTTCTTCAAGCTTGCCCGGAATTGCAGCGAGCTCCTCTATAATCTCGCTGTAGTACTCCGGCGTAATGGTATCTTTTAGGTCTCCGAGATATAGAGCCAGCAAATACAGCGACAAGAGCTGAGTTGTGTACGCCTTTGTCGAAGCAACCGAAATCTCCGGTCCTGCCCATGTGTAGAACACGTCATCGGACTCACGAGCCACCGAACTTCCAACTACATTGACGATGGATAAAACTCTTGCCCCCTTCCTCTTAGCCTCGCGGAGCGCCTCAAGTGTGTCGGCGGTCTCACCGGACTGGGAAATCGCGATAAACAGGGTCTGCTCATTTACAAACGGATCTCTGTACCTGAACTCAGACGCCACATCGACCTCTACAGGGATTTTGACAAGCTTCTCAATGATATTTCTTCCAACTAAGCCGGCGTGATATGCAGTCCCGCAAGCCACTATACAAATCTTGTTGAACTTTGCAAAGTCTTCCTTGGTGAGTGTCATATCGTAGAGCTCAACTCTGCCGTTGTCGCTGAGATTGCGCTTAAGAGTCTCCATGATTCCCTCCGGCTGATCGTAAATCTCCTTGAGCATGAAATGCTCAAAGTCACCTTTCTCCGCAACGCTCTCGTCCCAGCTGATGTGCATAGTTTCACGCTTTATTTCCTTGCCCGTCTCATCGTAAATTGTAACGCTGTCAGGCGTCAGCACCACCGTGTCCCCGTTCTCCAGCAAATACACATCCTTGGTGTATTTGAGCAACGCTGAAAAGTCGGAAGCTACAAAGTTGCAGCCATCTCCCTTTCCGACGATCAGAGGGGCATTCTTTCTATATGCTACGAACATGTCAGGCTCATCTGCTGCGATTGCTGCCAGTGCAAATGTACCTGTCATCTCGGAGGTAGCCTTGTCCATAGCGGCCTTGAGGTCGCCTAACATGTTGTAGTATTTGCCGATTAGAACCGCAGCAACCTCAGAATCCGTGTCACTCTTAAACCCGATGCCTTCGTCCTCGAGTGCTGTTCTCAGCTCTACGTAGTTTTCGATGGTGCCGTTATGTACGAGCGCAACTCTGTTGTCGGCACTCATATGTGGATGAGAATTGACATCCGAAGGAGCTCCGTGAGTAGCCCACCTGGTGTGGCCTATTCCCACATGACCGCCGAGGTTTTCCTTGCCGATAAGCTTCTCCAGGTTGACGATAGCGCCAACATGCTTTCTGAGCTCAATCTCACCGTCGCTGACAACGGCGATGCCTGCAGAGTCATATCCTCTATATTCCAGTTTCTTAAGTCCCTCGATAATGATGCCCTGAGGCGCGTCATTACCTACATAACCTACGATTCCGCACATAATATTTCCTCCAATATATTCTTATAAATAGCAATCCTTCGGCGAGCCGGAGAACCGCTAACGATCACTCTGTATTTGTATGAGAGATGTATAAGCCTATCCGAACTTCTTATGGATGAGCTCAGCTATCTGCTCAGCGTATCCCCGGATCTCTTCACTGTCTTCGCCTTCCAGCATTACCCTAATCAGAGGCTCAGTACCCGAAGGCCTGATGAGCACTCTGCCGGTGCCCTCCAGCTTGGCCTCAACCTTGCCTATAAACTCCTTCACCTCCTCGTCCTCGAGCGCAGCCTGCTTATAAGCGTTATCCACCCCGGCGTTTACGAGAGCCTGTGGATAGATATGAATCTCATCCCGCAGCTCGCTCAGCTTGCTCCCTGAAGCAAGATATGCCTTCATGAACTGCAGTGAAGAGAGGACTCCATCACCTGTAGTCGTGTAGTCCAGGAATATCATGTGTCCGGACTGCTCACCTCCCAGCACCGAGCCGGTCTGAAGCATCGACTCCAGCACATACCTGTCTCCGACCTTGGTTACGTCTACATCAATTCCGTGCTGCTCAAGATATTTGTGCAGTCCGATGTTACTCATCACCGTCGCTGTAATCTTGCCCTCTGCAAGCTTGCCAATATCCTTGAGGTACTTGCCGCAGATACACAGAACTCTGTCACCATCGATAATGCGGCCTTTCTCATCCACAACAATCAGTCTGTCAGCATCACCGTCGTAGGCAAATCCCACATCTGCACCGATCTCTACGACCTTGCGCTGTAGATTCTCCGGATGTGTAGACCCACATCCGTTATTGATGTTGATTCCGTCCGGTTCATCGCTGATCACAGTCACGTCTGCGCCGAGCGCCTCATACACGATATGAGCAGTCTCAAATGAAGCTCCGTTTGCAGTATCCAGCACGACCTTGACTCCGTCCAGCTTCTTATCGATGGTTGTGAGCAAAAAGTCTGTGTACTGCTTGATAGCGTTTGTATCATCCTCGCGACATCTGCCGAGCTTATCACCGACAAACTCGTCTGTGCCGATCTCCTTCTCGCCCAGCAGGATTGACTCTATCTCCTGTTCAACGCTGTCGTCAAGCTTGTAGCCCTTGCCGTTAAACAACTTGATGCCGTTGTATTCAAACGGATTATGGGATGCCGAGATTACGACTCCCGCATCTGCATTGTATTTCCTCACGAGATACGCAACCGCCGGTGTCGGAATAACTCCGAGCTTAATTACGTCTCCGCCAACCGCCAGCACTCCGGCCGTAAGCGCATTCTCCAGCATGTCACCGGAAATTCTCGTATCACGTCCGACTACCATCACCGGTCTCCTGTTGTTTTCACCCAGCACAAACGCTGCAGCTCTACCGATATCGAACGCCAACGAAGCTGTCAGCTCTGTGTTGGCAACGCCTCTCACTCCGTCTGTTCCGAATAATCTACCCATTAACTTCTCCTTAATAATCTATCTGCAATATATAAAAAGCTTGTCATTTACCGACTGCATGCACATTGGCGCTAGGCGTATATCTGCGTCATAGAAATCCGCAGCTTTCCGGAATATACATGTAACGGGCTGCTTTCGACATGGCACTACCTGATATCTCCCCCTGTCGCTATTACATCCTGCCGTCAGTAAGTAGCCTTTCGACATGCGCTACTTGATATCTCCCTGCATCCAAAACTTAGAATTGCATACATCATATTTCTTTCGACATAACGCTACTTGATATCTCCCCCACAGAAGTCTGCAGCTTTCCGAAATAGCACCTACTGGATAGTGATAGTTATCTGCGTACGCTCAAGCACAGCCGTCGCCCCGGAATTATTGGTGAGATATGCCGTGACAGTATGTTGTCCCGCTCCAAGGCCTCCGGCATCTGCACTGACCACGAAGGAGCCTGCACCGACATTTGCAAGTCTGGATTGGCTGCCCTTCACAATTATGTTGACACCGCTGTCAGCACTCGCCGTAAGCCCGCTGCCGACGTTGCTGATCTTAATAGATCCTGCCGGCACATTTACTGTCTTCTGTATATTCTGATTGACCTTAATCTTGAGCTTGACGTTGCGAGACTCATTGGCGATGCTTACTCCCTTAGGCAGGTCGTACTTAATATTTATATCACCGGTCTCGGTAATGGAGCTGATATCCATATTCTCTGTTGAAATCTCCGAGATATCCTTGATATCCTTGCTTCTTCCTTTAATCGAAATTGTGTTAGGTGCAGAATAGGTTCTATCCAAGGTTCCGTCCAAATTGTTGGTAACGCTTACCTTGAGCTTGACCGTCTTGACCTCACCCTTATAGGCTGTTACCGCCACTCTGCCGGGACCGGTCATCAGGTACTTGATCTGTCGTCCGCTCCCATCTACAGGAATTGCATTTGCGCTAAACTCCCTCGCCTTATCTGTAACCTTATCAGCATCGAGCTCAAGCTTGACCGCATCCACGTTCTTGACTAGGCTTGTCGCTCCCTGCACCTCGACTTCCTTATTCCCCTGCTTCTTGACCACCGGCTCACCGGACTGGCCGTCCTTATAAGCTGCATATGTGGAAACCTTCTTGACCTCGAGATCCTCGACTGTTACAGCAACATTATTTTCACTCTGAGATTTTATGGTTATGCCGTTCGGTACCTTGACCTGAACTGCAAGCGCATTTTCACCCTTGCCTGCATTAGCTGCATCCACGGTCGCCTCGATATCCGACTTCTCCAGTTCATTAATCGAGGATCTCCTGCCGCGAACCGTGACATTGATCTTCTCCATATCCATCTTACTGACCGCAAGGTCGCTCTTGGCCAGATCCCTGGCATTGGTAACCGTAAGAGGTATATCTGTGTAAGTCTTGGAAACGGTAGGGTTTATGCTATATACAACGTACACCCACGCTGCAAAAGCAATCACTATAGAAAGCACAAGATTAACCTTGTTGATGCCCTTATCGCTTGACACTTTATTTTGCATCGTGCTTCCCTCCCTTCCTGCGTACGAACTGTGCTACCTTGCCGTACATACCGGCTTCGGACGGCAGGTACATGTTGAGAAGAGTCTTTTCGATGGTCTTCATGTCCACAAATCTGCGGATCTTGCCGTCCTCGCATATTGACACTACGCCTGTCTCCTCAGATACTATAATGACCAGCGCATCACAGACCTCACTCAGTCCCACACCTGCGCGGTGTCTGGTGCCGAGGTTTCTGCCGATATTCTTTTTCTCTGTCAACGGGAATACACATGAAGCTGCATGTATTCTGGCTCCACGTATGATCACGCCGCCGTCGTGCAGTGGTGAGCCCTCGTAGAAGAGATTGCCCAGAAGGCGCACAGATATCTCCGCATCCACGACCACGCCTGTCTCGATGATGTCATTGAGCATTGTCTCGCGTTCGATTGCAATGAGTGCTCCCGTCCTGGTTGCCGAGAAATCGTCGATGGCTGCTACGATTGCAGCAACAGCCTCCACCGCTTTGCTCTTATCGATGTTACGAAAAGAGTTTGTATTCATGATATTCTTGCGCCCAACCTGCTCCAGGGCTCTGCGCAGCTCCGGCTGGAACAGCACAACGACCGCAAAAAGTCCCATGGTTACGAGACTCTTGAGCAGCCAGTTGAGTAGATACAGATTGAACATATCTGACACGAAGAATGCCACCACGATTATCACGATGCCCTTAACCAGCTGCATAGCCCTGGTATCTTGGATGAAACCGAGCATCTTATATACGATGTAAGACACGATAGCTATATCCAATGCATCTTCGGGTCTAAAATTAGATAGAATACTTTGAATTGTGCTCAGCATATCGGCTTACCTCCTCTCACAAATACCCATTTTACATGGCATAATTCATATTATTATACAATTTTGCAGGATTTTTATCAATAAGACCTAAGGTGTGGTTTTCGTGTAAATTACAACAAAAATGAGCCACACGTCGTTGCGCATGGCTCCGTCGATATCACACGAAATCAGGGGCAGGCCCACTCGAGCGAAGTTCAAAATTCATCGGATTTGAGTTGGATTTAATTTACATATGCACATGCACCCGGCAGACCTCAATTCTCATTCGGTTATTCGGGCACGGACAGCTTTATCATAAATGTCACACTCGATTTGCGACGCACAACCTTGTGCTCTATACCGTAGCTGAGTAAAATATTTCGTACTATGTACAAACCCAGACCGTTACTGTTATCCTTGCTCAGATCAAAATTCACTTCAAAGAGCCTGTCTATATCCAGCTGTTCCGCATCCTTGCAGGTGTTATTCACATATATCCACTCCTCAGTAACACCTATCGTTACTTTGCCCGGCGAGTCGGAATACTTCACTGCATTGCTTATGAGATTTGACAGAACTATCTGAAGAGCTGTTCTGCCGATATACATTTTCTCATCTGTAATTTGGTTAGCAATGACTATCTTTTTATTAGATGCCATCAGAGAATACTTGTCTATCACATCCTGCAGCACGCTGTTCACTTCCAGCCACTCCTCGTCATCCTTTAAATGCTCAAGAGAGGAAATTGATAAAATCTGCGAAATATTCTGTGACATACCGTCTACTATATCAATGCAGCTTCCGATGTATTCATCTCGATTCCTGTACTTGCCGATATTAAACTTCATATTTTCCAGGATTATCTTGAGGCTGGCAAGAGGTGTTTTTAATTCGTGAGAAGCCCCTCTGAAAAAATCATATTTTATCCTTTCCAGCTTCAGTATTTCGCTATTCTTAACTTCAAGGTCGTCTATGAGCTCCAACAGCGTCGCGTACAAATCATTAATATGCGCCTTGAGCTGCCCAACCTCGTTTGTTGACTCAACCTTTAAACATGCTCCCCTGTCCAGCTCCATCATCTTTGTGGTAACATCTTTGATTTCCTGAATATTATTTGTTATTGTCTTTGCATAAATCAGCGAAATAACAACTGAAAGCAGAAGCGAAATTGTTATTGAAAGCGGCAGGAATTTAAAGCTCAGCTCCTTTGCATCCCTTTGCATATCCGCCGTCGATACGAACTGCACGGATACCTTCCTGCCGTTATTTAATTTTATTTCCCTTTCCTCGATTATCAGAGAATTGTTATTGCTTGACAGATCAACGTTATCATGATTTCCGAGCCGAACCTCGTTATTATCACTATTTCCTCTTATAAAGGCTTTGATCTCGCTGCTCTTGGAATAGATTTCCAAAGACTGCTCTACGAACTTAGCATCCTTGCCTTGGAGACTTTGAGAAATTTCATTTGCCTTCGAGTTAATCTCCTGCTTCCTCGTCTCGAAATATGTCCGCGGAAAAACCAGGAAAATAAGGAGATGTACCAAAACGATTAGTATGCCGAGAATGGCAAATGTATTTAAGAACATTTTCGGAAATATTTTTAAATTTCTCATTTTCGCTCCAATTTATATCCCACGTTCCTTATGGTGACAATACAGTCCAGCCCCAGCTTTCTGCGAAGCTCTTTGATATATACATCGATTACCCGATCAAATGGCGGCTCTTCTGTTTCTTTCCACACTTTGTCTATTATCTGTTCCCTTGTCAAGGCATAGCCTTCATTATCCAATAGGCACTTGAGTATCTCGAGCTCCTTTGCGTTCACATCAACTTTTTCATTATCAACCTTGGCAGTATAGCTCGTAAAGTTCACCTCTGTATTCTTGTATTCCAACCTCTCAACTTTATTATAGTGTCTCTCAATCAGGGAATCGATGCGAACCTTCAGTACATGCAATGAAAACGGTTTCTCAATGTATCCGTCTGCCAGACTCGAAAATGCCTCAATCTTATATTCCTCATCGCCAAACGCTGTTAGCATCAAAACCGGCAGCTTACTCTTCTTTCTGATTTCCTTCAGGACTTCCAGACCATTTATAAATGGAATCCGGATGTCCAAAATTACCAAATTAACATCTTGCTCTTCAAATTTTGATAAGGCTTCACGACCATCCTCCGCTTCGATTGTATCGTATCCGAATTCAGACAGAAATCCGCAGACTCCTTCCCGTATCATTTTATCATCTTCAACAACAAGAATTTTCATAAGCCCTCCTGATTATTTTGTATCTATCAACAGCTCCTTTGGTCTCTTCCTCAGGATCTTTGAAGTCGCTATGAGAAGCGAAACTCCAAGTATCACTGTCATGAATAATACCACATAAACGAAAGCTTTTGGATTAACCATAACATCTAAGCTTGTCAAAGTTTTATTAAATCCGTCGACCTCGGCTCCACCACCAAGTCCCGATGAAGCGGATTCCTTAGCAATCTGACTTGCAATACCGCCTGTCACCCTGTGTAAAACATTGTTTCCGATGGCCTTTCCCATAATTCCTGCTACAAAATACGAGGCTACAAATGCGGGGACAGCTACGAATAGGAGCTCAAAGGCAAATTGTCCGAAGATTCTCACCTTGGATATTCCCAGAGACAGCAGTACTGCAATCTCTTTCTTTCTAGCATTCATCCATAGGAACAGCAACAGCGAAACCACCAGTCCGGCAAATATCAGAGAACCTCCGAACAGCTTATTGGCAATGGAATATATTCCCGAAATCGACTGCTGCAATGCAGGGTAATTCGATGAGCTCTTTACCAGATTGTACTGATTCCAATTTATATTGAGTTTACCCAGATCCTTCATAACCTTATCCAGATTCTTATTTCCCTTTACGAAGAAGGTTGCATCCTGGTACACGGCTGTCTGCTCAGTATTTCCATAAAGCTTGGCAGCTGTGTGGACGTCGCCAATCAAGGTGTTTTCATACAGCTCTGTCGCCGCGCTAACCCCTCCGTTGTTGTGACCGTCAAAAAGTCCTTTTATTTCAACCTCTATGGTCTCATTGGCCTGCTTTTCATTATCTGCATCGTATACATTGGATTTAATCTTAATCTTATCCCCGACCTTCAAATTGTTCTTTTCGGCCAGAGCTTTATGCATTAATATTTTATTTTTGTCATCCTTGGCTAAATGCTTTCCTTCGACTAGCTTGAATGCCCCCGAAACGAATTTTGTCTCCTTTGAAGAATCATTTACGCCCGTCATCATTGTAGTTCTCTTGAATTTTTCAGCTCGATCAGGATCCTCACTGTTCGTAATCTCCTGAGTTCTGATAATATCATGGTCAACCAGATCTGCCACAGCTCCAATTCGCTTGATATAATTATCTATATGACCGGAATCAACTATTTTTTTGATATCCTCTCCGCGTATATTGCCGCTGCCCCTCGGAGTGCCGGGGTTCACCTGCCTGTTTATTTCCATGGTAAAGCTGTTGGTGATACTTCCAAAGGTCTTATTGGCAGCTCTGTTCGTAGCATCTTTGATCGATAATCCAATTAAACTGAGGGTAGACATGGATAGGATCACCAATAATATGATTAACGATTTAAGTCTCTTCCTTGTGACATATGCAAAAGCATTTCTTATCATTGCTTATCCTCCTAGTTATCCTTGCGCACTTCTTTTAATTTCTTGTTGCTCAATTCCAATATCGTATCTGCTGCAGCGGCCACTTCTTTACTATGCGTAACTACTATGACGCACTTGTTGCGCTCTTTTGCCAGCTTCTTAAGCATCTCAATTATTTCTCCTGCTGTGTTGGGATCCAGATTTCCCGTAGGCTCATCTGCCAATATTACAGGCGCCTCGGATGCCAAGGCTCTGGCTATGGCGACTCTTTGCTGCTGTCCGCCGGAAAGCTTCATTACGTTTCTCTTTATCTGGCTCTTGTCGAGACCGAGCTTAAGCAGCATCTCATCGGAAGCGTTGCTGTTTACCAGCCTTATATTTTCCAGAGGTGAGAGATAGTCAATGAGATTATAGTTCTGAAATACCAGTGAAATATTGTTTTTTCTATGATTGCTATATCCCTTTCTCTCGATATTTTCCCCCCTGAACATGACATCACCGCTGTTCGGTCTGTCCAATCCGGCGAGAAGTGACAGCATCGTTGATTTTCCGGCTCCCGACTTTCCGGTGATTGCGTAGAATTTCCCGAGCTCAAAGCTCCGGCTTACTGATGATAGAATTTTCTCTCTTGATCCTATGTAGCTATACGTCACATTCTTAATTCTGAGTATCTCCATTATCTTCCTCTCCTAACTTATTTTTGACAAAATTTCCTTCGGTTTTTTTACTAAAATTATCCCTGATGTTGCAGCGACAGATATGACAATTATCAGCAGCAGAAGTCCGTAGCTCTGCACAAATGTCAGTAAATTATCGCCTATGCTTTCATTCTCGATAAAGCTGCTTGTAATCGACGCATTGCCATCTGCACCGGCGAATCCGCCTATAACTTTTTTAAACATAACATTCCCAAGCACCAGCGATATAATCGCCGCAGGCATAGAGATGAGCACCAGCTCTGAGATAAATTGTGCCATAATCTTTGCTTTATTTACCCCGATAGACAGCAGTATCCCTATTTCATATATCCTTTCCCGCAGCCACAGGATTAAGATCAAAGATAATACTATCAATCCGCCTATCATTATCGAATATGTCATGATTCTGATAATATGCTTGATGCTTGCTAATGAAGCAATGGCCTCCTTGAAGGCACTCGTATCCTTCTCCACCTTATACTTCTGCCACTCTATATCGAGCTTCTTGATCCTTTTCATTACAGTATTCATATTTTCAGGGCTGTCTGTGAATATGGACAGTTTATTTGCAATTCTGCTGTTGCCGGCCGGATTCATTGCCCTTTGTCCGGAATCATAATCGGCAAACATCGTATTCTCACTCAGATCTGACGACAGGCCTGTGTGTTTTTCCTGTTTTTTACCGCTGAATATCCCGACAATTTCAAACTCCCGATTTCCGGCGTTGCTGTCGGTTCTATTTTCACTCAAGAACCCCAGACTCACCTTATCATGCAATTTCAGATTGTTTTTCTTGGCGAATTCGCTGTGAACGAGTACCTTGTTTACATCATTTTTCCTAAGATGCCTTCCCTTCTGCATCGTAAAAACCCCGCTGTTGAATAAAAGGCTTCTTTCGGAATTACTTGTCAATTGTACCGATACAATATTTTTTAAATCTCCCGGCAGATCATCTCGCTTTACCTTCTGGTTGCTCTCAATTACGTTACTGTCCGATAATCGAGCCAGTCCGTCATACTCGGGAACTATCTCCTTGATACCATTGATTTTTTTCAAGCTTTTAAACCTGTCAATTTCAAAAGCACCTTGGTTCTCCTTCCCGGTTATGGACAATGAAGAATTTGAGGTCTTGTAGAGAGACCTTTCCAGATTGTCACTTGATTTCTTTATGCTTAAGCACACATGTATACATGTGAGAACCAAGGTCAAAATTATGAGGATTATAAACGTTCTGTACCTTCGCCTAAGAACGTAAGCTATCGCGTTTCTAATCACCTTACACATCACTCCTTCTAAATAATTCTTAATCTAAATTGAGAAGATCCTCTTTACGAAGAGCATATTACAGAAGATTTATGAAACGTTTATGAAATCAGAAAATAAATTATTTTATTGCTTGTATATCAATTGTTAATCAGGCATCCGCCCGTTATACGATTTAGCTTTTTGATGAGCCTTCAAAGCTGTGTATAATCCGGTTAATCTGCTGCAGGTAATTTAAAAGGACGAAACCCGAAGATTCCGTCCTTCTACCTATTACAATCATGTCTAACGCAAGCTACGCACGACGTCTTATCTTAATTAGAACCATAAGTACCACAACGGCACCTACAACCAATCCGCCATATAGGAAAATCATCGATGCATCTCCGGTTCTAGGGCTTACCTTGTGAACCTTAACAACCTTCTTCGTTGAGTTGTTACCACCTGCAGGCGCGTCCTTATATACAGGATATACATTTGTGCGCTGTTCGCTGAAAGCAGCGTTAGAATCAAATGCTCTACCTGTATTGGCATTAACCCAATGCGAGAACACTTTGCCTGCAGGAGCTTTTGGTGCTTCAGGAACTTTTGCACCAACAAAGCCGAGCTTATTGCCACGTATAGTCGACAGGCTCACGATCATCTTATCAGCTTCATCTTTGTCGAGAGCTTCCTTGCTCTGCCAGAATCTGACCTCTACTGCAGGAGCCCATACGTACGCTGTACCGCCATGATTTTTACCTACTCTGTACGTATATGCAGGATGAGCTGCATTGCCCGGATCAGCTGCGATATCAATATTTGAAATTTCGAAATTCTTGAGGTCAAAACGCATCAGCTTCTCACCGGCTGTATTCACAGGCTGATTGTCGAGATGATTGCCGGCAGGATTTTCAGTAACTACTCCGTTAACTACGCTTGTCTTGTAGTTTTCTAAAACCGAGCCGCCCATAATGGTCGAACCGTTAGTACCGCCTGTAAGCACCTTAAGGGAAGCATTATCCATAACCTTACCGTTAAGCGTAACTAATGCACGATCCGAAGCTTCGAGCAAACTACCGTCAAAAGCATAAGAATACCCTTTGACATCAAGGACGCTGCCTCCTTTAACGGATACCTTTGCACGTCTTATGCCGCTCGTAGCTATACCGCCCTTAGCTGTGACATTCAGCTTGGCACCATTTACAAGATCAATAGTATTGGTTGCGTTACTGCCTGCATTGATACCTCTTCCTGCAGCACTCGTGTTGATATCAACTGAGCCGGCGTCAACCTTGAGCGTTCCGCCTCCCGCAAGAACCATACCGTACCCTGAATAACCTGCTTTACTCTCGTTAATTATCACCTTGGTTTTAGCTCCGGTAACCTCCATTGCACCATTCATGTAAATATCACCAAAAGTACCGTTACCGTTATTCTCAGCAATCAGCTGTGCTCCGTCAGAAACATTGAGCTTGCCTTTATCAAATTCAATCCCTCCTTCATTGCCTGTATTGGAACAGTTTTTAACGGTAAAGCTTCCACCCTTTATGTTCATTGTGCAACCGCCAAAAGCATAAATTCCGAAATTCTTAGCTCCATCTATAGTGAAATTAGTGTGGTCGAAATTAAATTTAGCATTCACATTGCTTGAAAAAAAGCCATAACTGTTCAAATTGTTCATCTCAAAGCTGCCTGCACCTGTAAAGGTAATGTCTGCTGAATTGTTATGCGCTCTAAAGCTTCCGCCCTTAAATTCAACCTTGGCACCGGTGTCAGCCTTTACCTTTACCGGTCTGCTTATAATAACGGGGTCAGGAAGATCATATTTATAATTTCCTGCAGGGAACTCAACACTGTCATACGGGTTGCCTGAGGCATCCGGCTTAGTGCCGGCAATTATCGCCGCAATATCTGCACCTGACTCAGTTCCGGTAGCCGTATAGGTGCTTGCTGCATATGCCATATTAGGCGGCATCAACATCATTAGTGCCAGCAAGAAGGTTATAATCACCGCCATGCTCTTGCCATAACTATGCAAAGTTCTCATTTGATTCTCCTCTCAAAATAAATATACGATATCCATTACGAACATTATACTTGTTTTCTACATACAAGCAAATATGCAATATATAAAATTGCCGATATTAGCAAATAAAAATATGCTGAAACAGTATCTGCTACTTTGCCGAATTCCTTAAAGCATCCGGGGAAATGCGCTCCGGATATTTGCCTTCCGTTAAAATATCGGAAAGGTACTTATTATCCAAAATCATGTCATCACGAATAAGCTGCCAGTTAGCCTTCTTTCTATAAAACACCTTGAATATCAGAAAATTTATGATTGCCCCTATGACCGGAGTCTGCATACCGAAGGCTTCAGTATGGCGGAAATGGCAGCCCTCAGGGGTTCGGGTTCCCTCAAAAGTTATTACAGCGGTCTTTTTATCGCTTTCAAATTGAAAGATGAAGTGATCCGCATCTCTCTCAGCATGTACTATCTTACCGGTCACATCATAGTCAAGCCCCATTACAATCTCATAGAACCGAACCCTGTCTCCGACATTTATTCCGCCATCAAATAGCTGGCATGCCAAGTGGTAAGGACTCCATTTGACAAATTCCTCTTCAAAATTATCCGCCCACAGGCAGAGCTTCTCGAACGGCGCAGGAATATTAATCTGTTCAGTCAATATAACCATAATTACATCCTCCTCTTTAACACAATAATCCCCGTTTTCGATATTATTCGATATTAAATTAAACATTCTCAGCCATCAAGCCCGGATGAGAGGGTTGAAGCACCGTTCTGTTTTCCACGTAGCTATATGATCTTATATCATTGAAATACACATGTGCTTATCGAACAGATAGAGATAGGCCTCTTCGACTCTTGAGCCTGTCCCTTCCTCGAGGGCACGCTTATATAGTTCAATCTGCTCCCGATAGTCTTCCTTGATGCGTTCGAGATCTGCCGATTGATTCTTCCTGCTCAGGCGGTTGCTCTTGTAATCCACCAGCACGAGCTTGTCCCCGTCCCGGAAGTAGCAGTCGATAATACCCTGCACCAGCACCTGTTTATCATTGTGCTCGACCCGTAGAGTGAAGGGCTTTTCCTTTTCCAGCGTGCCGTCTCCGGCGGCGGCAGCTGCACGTCTGCCTATCTCCGATTCGAAGAACGAATATATCTTGCCTAGCTCGAGCGCTGCAAACACAGGCGCGGTAATGGCTCCATTGTCACGCAGCCTCGCGGCTCTTTCATCTATATAGGTTCTATCCACGTCTCCGGATTCGCCTACGGCCTGCTTGAAATCCACGAATTCCATTATCCTGTGATAGGCCGTACCGATGTTGGCAGCATCCGCAGTAGATCTGCGCTTCACACGTGTACTTCTGTCCTCTATTCTGTTGTCAAAATGCCGAGCTTCGTTTGCCTCGCGCTGCAGCTCGCTGACTGAATACTTTGCCTTGCTGTTCAGGTCATCCTTGTATGCATATTCGTAATCGAGTCTGCGCTTGACTTCTGCAAATTCCTCACTCAGCTCTATATCCATCGGCAGCTTGTCTGTAGTCAAGAAATTGTTAAGTCCTCGAGGAAGCCCGGGGCGCATTACCTTGTGCATTTCCACGGACTTGTACTCATTGAATGTGTCCGAATCACAGAGACTGCCCATGATTTTGAAAAAGCTTGTCTTGGAGCGGAGATTATTAGATATAAAGTCTTCCTTTTTGTCACAGCCGATTAGATATAGCTTCTCTCTTGCACGTGTCATCGCTACGTACAGAACCCTGAGCTGCTCCTGATACTCGTCATCCCTGATCCTGGCGGTAATCTGCTGCTGCATAAGCGTCCTGCGCCAATAGTGCTGCTCCGGATTGACGTAGCCGAGCGCTATACCGAGTTCGTTATGGAACTGGAAGCCCAGGCTGCCCTTCGAATACTGCAGCTTATTACCCATGCCGGCGACTATTACAAACGGGAACTCGAGACCCTTACTCTTGTGAATGGTCATGATCCTCACGACATCGTCGTCCTCGCTGACCATGGAAGGCTGTCCCATTTCGACATTTTTCGTTCTGAGCACCTCGAGATAGCTGATATAGCTGCTAAGCGAAGCTATACTCGACTGCCTGAATGCTCTCGCTCTCTCGACAAGGGCACGCAGATTGGCCTGCCTCTGGCGGCCACCGTACATCGCGCCTGCGTACATGTAATAATTCGAGTCGTTGAGCAGATACCAGATGTAATCGTCGAGAGGCATCATCTGACCGCGTACGTGCCATCTCGCGATAGTCTCGAGCGCATCATTTACACGATCTCTGAGCTCCTCGTCGAGCCCGGATTCGGCATATGCCTTAAGTGCCTCACAGTAGGTCATCTGGTTGCGTGTCACCTCTTCACCCCTGTCCGCAGCTTCTGTCCATTCGCGCTGATTCTGCTCCCTCGCAAAAGCCCTCACTTCGGCGAGGTTTTCCGGTGTGAACCCGAAAATCTCCGATCGCAGCACGGCTATAAGAGGAACATCCTGATGCAGATTGTCCACAACCTTGAGAATAGCCATCGCAACAGCAACCTCGACAGTGTTGAAATATCCACCGTCATCTGCGATGTGCGAGGAGATGCTCTTACTCATCAGGGATTTGTAGTACATGTCCGACTTATTTCTTGTCGAGCGAAGCAGAATGGCTATATCCCTAGGGGTAGCAGCCCTGACCTTTCCGGTCTTGCCGTCGTAAAACTCGCTGCCGATTATCTGACTGACTATATTTGCAACATGCACAGCCTCCGTCTCTGCTTTTGACAGAGCCTTTAGCTCATCATCGGCCTCTGACTCAGAATCGTCATCAGTCATGATTCCCACAGTTCCGGCAGCTTCAAGATCCATACCGATCTGATCCACGCCTTCGCCGTCTTCGTTGTCTCCATCGGAATAACCGCTGTCCGGATCCTTTGCGTCTGTGAGCAGCAGGTGCACCTCCGGCTTGAAATTGTACTCATCACTGCCGGGCAGCCCTCGATATAACTTTTCGTCCTCATCATAACCGGTCATGAGATCCTTGAACACATAGTTGATATAATCTATCGTCGCGCCGTTGCTGCGGAAATTTCTATTGAGATTTATCTGAATTGCGTCCGTGTTGTTCTCATCCCTATACTCCCCAGCTGTCTCCTCAAATATGTGCGGCTCGGCCTGCCTGAACCTGTAGACGCTCTGCTTGACATCGCCCACCTTGAACACGTTGTCAGGTCTTGACACCTGCGACACCAGGAACTCCTGCAGAGAATTGACGTCCTGATATTCATCCACAAATATGAATTCAAACCTGTCACGCAGCACCTTACACGCTTCTTCGTTCTTCAAGATATCCGCCGTGATGTGCTCCATGTCGCCGTAGTCAATGACCTTCTGCTCGCGCTTCCCGGCGTCAAAGATCTTCTCAAATTCCTTGAGCAGCTCCAAATAATACATCGTATACTTGTAGGTCTCCGCCTGCTCTTCAAATAGCGTACCGAGTGTAGCGAAGTTGTTCCTCTTAAAGAAATCCTTAAATTTCTCCTTATACGCATCTCTGACAGGTTTACAGGAATCCTTCACCTGATTGTATGCGTCCTTCTCTTTAGCGCCGTAACTAAACGTGTCAAATATATCAGTCTGCAATACCTGCATGGCGGCTGCTTCGGCTTCTCGCATTTTATCTGTTGTCAAAATGTCTCCGGACAACGCCGCATTTAAGCTGCGAAATGCGGCAATCTCCCGGTCCAGCTTGGCTGCGGTATTAGGAAGCTTATAGCCGGTTAGCCGTTCATGCAGGCCCAGCGCCTCATTGAGAGTCTCGTCCACAAGCGCCTTTGCATCATCCCATATAGAGTGAAAAATTTCACTGTCACGGTAATCACCGCTCTCCGGTAGTCGCAGCTGCTCAGCCATACGGCCCGCCCATTCAAAATAGTCGGGCATACTGCGCAGACTGTCATACGCTTTTATCATTTCCTCCATAAGGAGCTTATCGTCGCGCTCCTTGCTGTAACGGTCCAGAAAATCGCGGAAAGAGCACCCTTCAATGAAGTCATCCTTCTCAAATCCACGCTCAAACACCTCCTCAATCGCTTCCTTCCTCATTATCTCCGCCTTTAGATTATCACAGATCCGAAAGTCAGGCTCGAGGTCGGTCAGGTAGAAGAATTCCTTGATGATGCGATTGCAGAAGCTGTGCACGGTTGAAATGTACGACCTGTACATCCTGCCGAGCTGCCGCCTGAGCCTGGCAGCGCGTTCAGGGTCAGTATCCTTGCATACTTTGACTTCCTTGTTGATAGCCCTGATGAGCTTGAGCCTCATCTCGGATGCTGCCGCGTTGGTAAAAGTCACGACAAGCATGCGGTCAACGTCCGCCTTGCCCTGCACTATTATGTTGATGATGCGCTCGACAAGCACCGCCGTCTTGCCGGAGCCGGCGGCTGCCGATACAAGGATACTTTTGTCTATCGTATCTATAGCCTTCTGCTGATCCGGTGTAAATCTGACGTTTGCCATGGTAAATTCTCCTTACCCAATGATGATAATATTATATTTTTATTCAGCGGCAGGTTCAAGCGGGGAATCCTTCGCAGGCACTTAATCACGCATACTCGAAGTCCTGGAAAAGCCTGCCCCTCTTGTGTATACTTATGTGTGTATAGCAATCCGGTAAATAGTCAAGAAAGACTCTAAAGCATATTGCTATGAACAGAATTTAAAATATATTGCTATGAAAAGGTGCACTTACGGCCCAACACAGAGAGCTTAAAAAAACACTTCACACTTTGGAGGTAAGCAATGATTAAGCATAGACCAACAATGCTGATGATCCTCGACGGATACGGCATCCGCGAGGAATCGCACGGCAACGCAATTGCTGCCGCTAACAAGCCTAACCTTGACAGGCTTTTCGCCAAATACCCTTTCATCACCCTTGAAGCCAGCGGTGAATACGTCGGACTTCCCGACGGGCAGATTGGCAACTCCGAGGTTGGACACACCAACATAGGTGCCGGAAATGTGGTGCTGCAGGATCTGCCTCGCATCAACAAGTCGATCAGCACCGGCGAATTCTACACCAACAAGGTGCTGCTCGAGGCTATGGAAAATGCAGCTTCCGGCTACACTCTCCACATAATGGGTCTCTGCTCTGACGGTGGAGTTCACAGCAAGCTCGAGCATCTATATGCAGTCCTCGAGATGGCAAAGCGCTCAAAAGTAAAAAACGTCGTTATCCACTGCTATCTCGACGGACGTGACGTACCGCCTCGCAGTGCGATGACATATCTCGGTGCACTGGAGGATAAATGCAATGAGCTCGGTGTCGGACGAATAGGCATCATCTCAGGCAGATTCTATGCTATGGATAGAGATAAGCGTTGGGAGAGGCTCGAGTCGGCATACGACGCGCTCACTCTCTCCGAAGGTGTACATGCATCCGGCGCAGCCGAGGCCATCCGGCTTTCATACGGCAAGAACGAGTCGGATGAATTTGTGCGCCCGACAGTCGTGGATGCCACCCCTGTCCGGGACGGTGACTCCGTCGTGTTCATTAACTACAGGCCTGACCGTGCACGCGAGATAACCCGGGCACTCGTGGATCCTGATTTTGACGGATTTGACAGAAAGAAGCTCCCACAGAATCTCACATACGTCTGCATGACCGAGTACGACGTGTCTATGCCGAATGTCAAGGTCGCGTTCCCGCCGGAGGTAGTAGAGCCAACGCTGGGAGGCGTAGTATCGGCCACAGGCCTGACACAGCTCCGCATAGCGGAGACCGAAAAGTATGCGCATGTGACATTCTTCTTCAACGGAGGCGTTGAAGCTCCGGTCGCAGGTGAAGACAGGATACTCGTGCCGTCACCTAAGGTCACAACCTACGATCTGCAGCCGGAGATGAGTGCGCCAATCCTGACCGAGAAAGTGCTCGATGCAATCGACTCGGATAAGTATGACCTGATAATCCTGAATTTTGCAAACCCGGACATGGTAGGACACACCGGAGTATTTGACGCTGCAGTCAGTGCTATTGAGACGCTCGACGGACTAGTGCAGCAAATCGCAGAAAGGGTACTGTCCAAGGATGGTCAGATACTGCTCACTGCAGATCACGGAAACGCAGACTACATGCTGGATGACAACGACAATGTGGTGACCAAGCACTCGCTGTCTCCTGTGCCGCTCTGCCATATTGCAAATGAGCCAAGGCCATTCAATGTATCTCACGGCAAGCTGGCGGATATAGCTCCGACGCTGCTGACCCTGATGGGGCTGGATGTGCCTCAGGAGATGAAGGGCGAGGTGCTGGTGTAATAGAGGTTATGCGCGCGCCTTCGCGTTACATGTTTACAGCAACTATTTCTCCAGCTCCTTCCTCAGCTTCCGGAGCTTCCTGGCACAGTGTATCGCCAGCTTATCCTCTGCATCCGAAAATATCTCCTTGTCGCGCGCATCCGATATATCGCAGGTGCTCTTGCAGAAGTAATTCCAACCCATACACGAGCACACATATTCCCAGCCATAGTCCTCGTACATCTGAATATAATCGGCCGCCGCACGTCGGTTATGGTATTCGATCCGGTATACGCTCTCCTCAGGCTCACATGCCTCGAACACGAAGAAGCAAGGCGGCACGACCTTTACCAATCTCCATCCTCTCCTGTGCTGCTGTTCCAGCCACTGTTGCTCTTCAATGTAGTCTGCTATTGTAAAGACTCTTACTTTTGTCGTCCTTTTACCCATGATATTCTCCTCCAAGGCTGTTTAAGTATAATCTCTTGATCCTCTTCAGCTCCAGGCTCAGTATCTCCCGGCCCAGGTCTGTGCTTTCGTAAATCTTGCGCTTACTCTCCTCGTTCACGAATCGTATCAGGCCATCTTTCTCCATCTTAGACAATGTACCGTACATCGTTCCCGGACCTATGCTCACCTCCCCGTCCGTCATGGAATTAACCTCCTGATTAATCCCATACCCATGCTGTGGGCTCTGCAGGCAGTACAATATATAAAACGCCGTCTCTGACATAGGCATGTACACCCTCTTAAGCTTTGAGTCCATGTATTCCTCCTTACATCAAATTTCGATATATCGATCCTCGATGCATATCATATATCGCACTTCGATATATTTGTCAAATAAAAAAGGAACTGCATTTCTGCAGTTCCGACGTTAATAAAATTAATATTAAACTTATCCGCCTCGTCATTTCTTGAACCTCTTCTGAGCATTGGCAATAATTACTATGCCAATCAACAGTCCCGCAAAAATAGAAGTCAAAACCCCCACAACAGATTCCAAATACATGAATCCCCCGGATAACAAGCTCCCCAGACCAATTACATACAAACCCTTTGAAATAAGCTTTGCATACTTAGGCATATCCTTCTCTTTTATATTTCTAACATGATAATCATGTATCAAGTTCGTATGCCCTTTACCGATTTGAAATGCCAGATAAAAAATAACACCGGCAATTATCGTCACAATTAATATACCCGGATACATGCTTCACCCCTACTTGCGTTTCATGATGGTTACTCGAAGAACTTCACCCTCTTGCTTATATCCTCTTTCTCCTTAGGATCCGGCTCAGCCACGATTCCGCCAAACGGCATCTCCGCCACCAGCTTCCAGCTCTCCGGCACGCCGAACATCTCGCACACGAGCTTGTCAATCGCCGGGTTATAATGCTGGAGATTAGCTCCAATCCCGAGCTCCCTGAGCGCACTCCAAACGCTGATCTGCAGCATGCCGTTTGCATGATTGGCCCAAGTCGGGAAATTCTCGGCATATAGCGGAAATTTACCCTGCATATTCTCCACGACAGCCTCGTCATAGAAATACAGCACAGTACCGGCCGCCACCTTAAATCCGTCAATCTTATCCCTCGGCACCTTGCCGCCAAAAGTCTCATAAATGCCGTCCCACAGCTCATCCTGCTTGCTGCCGAACGCCACCACAACCCGCGCGCTCTTCATATTGAACGCGTCCGGGACGAGCTCCGTAACCTCTTCGATCAGCTGTTGCACAACATCCTTGCCGACAGGCAGCTGCTTATCCAGCCGGTAATAGCTCCGCCTCAACTTGAGTTCCTTGTAAATATCCATATCTGACTCCTCCAATCGATCATGTCTCGGTTTTCATAGATCAGTTGACACTATCCATCTCTTAATCAGTCTCAAATCCTACGACTTTATTGTACTCGAACTTCCCCGACGAACTGTGAAGGAACGGTGGTATGATGCGGTGAAGTTGAGCAAGCGCTTATTTCATCGCTTATTTAATTAACATTGATGGATCCGAATATCAGACACCTTTTCATTCACCCGATCAAAAGCCCGCGCTCTCGCGCAGGCTTCCACTATTGCTATTTAATTGCAATTTAATTATTCGCTACGCAGCGCCTCCACCGGATCGCGCTTTGCCGCTGACCTGGATGGTATTAAACCGGCTATATAAGTCAGTAATACGGAGATTCCTATTAGAATTAACGCCGAATGGATTGGCAGTCTCATGATGTGATCGACATTGAAGTGCGACAGCACGATTGCGTTTACCGGGATGCTCACGATATAGACGAACAGTATCGCAAACACGCCCGATAATAGCCCCTCGATAAAGGTCTCGGCATTGAAGATATTTGCAATATTTCGCTTGGATGCACCCATCGCGCGCAGAATACCGATTTCCTTCTTGCGCTCGAGCACCGAGATATACGTGATGATACCGATCATTATCGAGCTGACGATGAGCGACACACTGACAAATGCCACAAGCACGTAGCTGATCATATTTACTATATCCGTAACCGACGACATGAGCGCGCCCATGATATCCGAGTACGTGATTGCTCGCGACTTGTGCCCCGTCCGCTTCATGCGAGCATTGTAGTCGTCGATGCCCTTTATAACAGCGTCCTTGTGCTCGAAGCTGCTTGGGTATATCGAGATAGACTCAGGGCTAGACCTGTCGGCATAGCCCATTTTCTTGAGGTTCGAGTCGTACGTCACGAGGCTCGTATTCATGAACTGGCTGAACAGCGCCGCCATCTGCGTCTGATCCATGTTCAGCTTGAACGCCTTGGCAAAAGTCGACGGATTGACGCTAAACGCACTCTGCAGTGTTCTAAGCATCTGTCCGCCTGCGGCTGCTACATTGCCCAGCTGCGAACCGAGCTGCTTCTGCATCTCGTTCATCACTTGTCCCATGAACTGACCCATCACTCCGGACATTCTGCCCTGCATATAGTTGCTCAGGGCTCTCTCTATAGTTCCGCTAAATCCACTGTTTCCCAGGTTCTGAGCTATCCGTGTTGCAGTGGTTGATACCGCTGTCCGCGCAGTCGTGCTCGAAAGATACGAAGTTATAATCTCGTCCCGGCTCGCTCCTGGATGTTTCGCTGCGTAGTCGCTCGCATAGGTCGGATAGCCCGCGAGGAGAGTGGCTATCAGCTGACTCGTTTCATTTGTGACCATTGTCTGGTCGGCAGGAGACAACGTAATATTTTGCTGCTGCAGATAGGCAGGGAATCCCGCCAGCTCCTGCATCAGACCGCTCATCATGTCCTGAGCGAGTCGCGTCGTATCCACTCCTTGCAGAGCCTTTGAATAATCGAGGCCGGAGAGCGGGCTGCTGCCAAAGGCCTTTTGCAGCTTGGACGCGTCGAACTTGAATGCGCTAGCCATCATAGACTGGTTGACGCTAAACAGCTTGCTCATGTCAAAGGCAGAGCCGTTCGATGCCTTGAGCGACTCAAACGTCTTGCCCGTAAATACGTCTACATCCGGGTGCGCGAGCTGCTGCTTGACGATATCTGCATCCTTCATTCTGTCAATAATATTAGAAGTTAAGGATGGCAGATAGCTGATACCCGGCATCAGGGCGTTCGTCCTCGACTTGCCGTTAGGTTTGAGAACTCCTACGACCTTGAGCTTGATCCCCTTGTCCAGCCGGTCGCGCAGGAATTCCTTGTTCTTGGACTGGTCGAGCCACGTACCGGTGGCTGAATTGTAGGTGTATATCTCACCCGGTGAGATGACGCTGTATCTCAGCTTGAGGGCATCCTTGTATCTAAAAGGCTTCTGCTGCGAGCGCTCCAGTTCCAGCTTGCCTGTCTGCCTGTACTTTGCCATAGCATCCTTATAAGCCTGGTGGTCGTAGTAGCCTAGCTGGTACAGAGTGTAGTCGGCAATCGAACCATCCTTGTTCAGGACGAGAACCGCTTCGTCAGGTTCCTTAGGCCATTTACCCGCAACTACTTCATATTGCTGCCTGAGCAGCTTCTCATCGTCGAGCATCTGCTGGAATCCCGTGTTGGAATTGTTCTGGATGCCGAAGCTCTCATAGTTGGCATCCATATCGTTGGCTGCGTTAACATTTACAGGCTCCGCACCGGTCTTGTCCTGGAAAATCATCGGAGTGATGCCGTAGTTATACGTGATAACCGAAGCATTTTTACGAACCTTGTTGTCCTTCTTGTCTAAGAATTTTTTGAAGGCCACCAGGTCATTGCGTCTGGTGTTGCCAAAGACTGAACCGAGCACGTTATTTTGCTTGATTTCCTTGCCGTCTGCCGATTTTGCGGAGCCGGAGTCTGAGTTCGAGGAACCGTTTGCTGAGCCGGCGTTCTCGCTTGAGCCAGAGCCGGAACTTGATCTCGCAGCCGAATCCGAATCTGTATCTGAGCTTGAAGCTGAATCTGCTGCGCCTGTCGTGTCCTTGACCTCGACTGTATCCGAAGCCTTGTCCTTTTCTTTGCCCTTATCCTTACTGTCGGACTTTCTATCATCCTTGAAGTTGCCGGTTAGGTTGGTAAACATGCCGGTCAGGTCGGTTGCTGTCTTGGAAATTGTCAGCGGATATGAAGACAGGGTGTCTTCCTCGACCTTAGCTATGTAACCGTTTACTCCGTTGGACAATGCCAGAATCGCTGCTATGCCTATAATTCCAATAGAACCGGCAAACGCGGTAAGGAACGTCCTTCCCTTCTTGCTCATAAGGTTGGAGAAGGACAGTGCGAGGGCTGTCTTGAAGCCCATCGAAGTCTTCTTGCCCGCATCGGAAGCCGCTACCTTGTTTCTGACGCTTGCATTTAGCTCATCAGGAGCTACAGGCTTGCTGTCCTCGAGGATTCTACCATCCTTGAGGGTGATTATTCTATTTGCATACGACTCTGCCAGAGCCGGGTTATGGGTAACCATGATGACCAGTCTATCCTTGGCAATCTCCTGCAGGAGTCCCATGACTTGAATTCCTGTCTCGGTATCCAGCGCACCTGTAGGTTCGTCGGCTAAGACGATTTCAGGATTGTTGACGAGTGCGCGAGCTATGGCAACACGCTGCATCTGACCGCCTGAAAGCTGACTCGGTTTCTTATCCTCATGACCCTTTAAACCGACCTTCTCAAGGGATTCCTCTGCTCGTGCACGTCGCTCAGCCGCTTCCACGCCTGTCAGGGTCATAGCCAATTCAACATTTGCTCGCACCGTTTGATGCGGGATTAGGTTGTAGCTCTGGAATACGAACCCTATCCTGTGATTTCTGTATGTATCCCAATCTGACGGTCTATATTCTCCGGTTGAAATTCCGCTTATTATAATCTCTCCGGAGTCAGCAGTATCAAGACCTCCCAGTATATTCAAAAGCGTGGTCTTCCCCGACCCGGAAGGACCGAGAACCGCTACAAATTCGTTGTCTCGGAAAGCTACCGAAACTCCGTCGAGTGCTTTTTGAATAAAATCCCCGGTCCTGTATTCTTTTCGTATTTCCCTTACTTCAATCATTTGCTTACCCTAATCCAAGCTAATCCCGCTGACCAGCTTCCACGGGATATCATAATGCATTGCATCAAAAGCACATACTGTCTACTCTATCTTGTCACACCACCTTATTGCAGACATTCACATAAATATGTCAGCCTATCACCTCGAATACCTTGTGTATTTATGCACCCTATACTGCATATATATAAAAAGGCCCCGGCGAACCGAAGCCTACTCATAGCCGTATGGTCTATCTCCTTAATAGTTCTCTGCGTGAACTTCGAAGAATGACTGTGGGTGAGCACAAACCGGGCAGATCTCAGGCGCCTCAGTTCCAACGCAAATATGTCCGCAGTTGCGACATTCCCACACCTTCACTTCGCTCTTCTTAAATACTTCCTGCATCTCAACATTCTTGAGCAGTGCACGGTATCTCTCCTCGTGGTGCTTCTCAACCTCGCCTACGAGGCGGAATCTGGCTGCGAGCTCCGGGAAGCCCTCCTTCTCAGCTGTCTCAGCAAAGCCCTTGTACATGTCTGTCCACTCGTAGTTCTCGCCATTTGCAGCGTCTGCCAGATTATATGCAGTGTCGCCTACACCGTCGTTGAGCTCCTTATACCAGAGCTTAGCGTGCTCCTTCTCGTTTGCAGCCGTCTTGAGGAATATATCAGCAATCTGCTCAAAGCCTTCCTTCTTAGCCTTAGATGCAAAATATGTGTACTTGTTGCGCGCCATCGACTCCCCTGCGAAAGCCGCTTCAAGATTCTTCTCCGTCTGTGTTCCTGCGTATTTCTTATTAGCCATAACCTATACCTCCTTAAACCATTTTGTCAATCAATTAGTGAAAATGAGCCCTCTGTCATTCTCTACGATGATTGTACCATTTAATATTCAATTGTAGAAAATTATTTTCTTGAATATTCCTTCACAAAAGTTCAATTCTCAAGCTCCTTGCACTTGCCTGCCGGCAGTCTGAGAACGCCGCCGTTCACAGTTCAATAGCCTGTAATCTTATTGATAATCTTCCTGTACATAATATTTCTCTCTTGCTTCCACATTATTCTCAACAATGCTGCTTCATTTAAGGGCAAGATAAATATAGCATATAATTAAATTGCGCGCAATATATAAACTTGTCATTTATGTGTAGATTTAAAGCATATATCGAATAGAGACTACGCAGCCAAAGAGTACTCGCTCTGCGAGTACTCTTTGGTTAGTGCGCCGGGTGGGCGCACTAACCAAAAGCCGGGGGCAGATGCCCCCGGCTTTTGGCGATTAACAAAATGACTTAAATATGTAGGTTGAAAGTATGATTATTATGGCTTGGATTTATCTGCTTATCGTTATTAAGCTTTAATTAATATTATTTTGTACGATTATTCGAACATACCGTTGTCTAACGTATCGGTGTCCGCCTATGCGTTAGCCAGCGCCTCTCCAAGAGCCTTGCACTGTGCCAGACCTGCATCATCAGGCTCGTTGTTGCAGATTACCGGTTCCTCAACGATTACTGCACCGGCAGCCTCCATGCGGTCCTTCCATGAGCGCATCCACTCGCCATCGCCCCAGTCGTATGAACCGAACAGAACGAGCTTCTTACCCGAGCAGCAGCCCTCCAGCTCTGCGATGAAAGGCTCCATCTCTTCCTCTTCAATTACCTCAGCTCCCATAGCCGGGCAACCGAGAGCAAGCTTATCTTCGCCCTTTACATCCGCTACACTCACTTCAGATACAGGTACAACCTTAGCATCTGCTCCGATGCCCTCGCCAACAGCGTTAGCCATAGCTTCAGTATTGCCTGTAGCGCTCCAATATACTACGTACATGTAAACACCTCCTGGTAACTATATTCTGTCATATGTTAGATTTCTCTAACCGGAATTCATTATATTAGATATCTCTAACTTTGTAAAGTACTTTTTTGACTTTTATTAATTCTTTACAATCTAATCTTATGTAAGTGCCCTCAGAAATTGACAGGTCTCCACAGCAGTCGAAATAATTCACGAGGCTTAGTAGAAATTCAAAAAACACTCGCTAAAGATTGGCAGGTGTCTCAGGAGCTCGCAAGGCCTGCCGGGAAGCTTCAAACACTCACGAGGATTTACAGGGATACGCAAAAGCTTTCAATAAAAGCTTCGGCAAAGCAAAGTCTCACAAAAGGCGAAGAACGAGCTCCCTTAGCTCGTCCTCCGCCTTTTTAGGAATATAGAGAAAATGTTACTGATGGTATACCTCCCTAACGGAAAGAGCTACCATATTTGCTCCTGTTATATGCCATCTTGATTAAGCCGTATGATAGAATCATGCATCCTCCCGAAATTATTAAACCTACTGTTGCACTTATCATATTATTGTCCTCCTTAATCAAGATTTTTAATCGATTACTAAAATCGTTTCTATTTGTTTTCACGTATATTCTATCTAATTGCAAAGCTTTGTCAACAGTTTATCATGTATTTTTATTTATATATTACAATTAATCAGTCTATCAGGAGGTATATTTTGTGCTATAAAACAAATATTCAGACTCATTCATTGTAAGCCTGCCTAAAATTCCTATATCTATGTTTTTTAATCTACAATTTACTACATATAGTCCTTATTTCAGCCAATTTTTAACTTCCTGTAAGGTCTCTAAAATTACTTAATATCCAGATATTCCTCTATAAATTCGCAGACATCACGAACGCAATCATCGCAGCTTCTGAGCATCTTCCCGGTCTTAAGCCCCTTGAGGTCTTTGCAGATAACTGACGAATTGCGCTCCTTGAATTCGCCTGTGATACGCTTCATCTCCCCTGCAGTCTTGGTTTTGCTCTCACCCTTGAGACTGAGAATAACCGACGCACCTGACAGGCAGCCGCAATGACCCTCCATGCCGCCTAGTCCGCCTCCAAATCCTTGGTTTATCATATACAACAGTTCCTCATCTGCGCCCACGCAGTCAGCGTAGGTACAGGCTATCGCCTGTGCACAGTTATGCCCGTGATGCTTTCGCTCGATAGCGAGTTCACCTCTCTTGCTCATATCACTTTACCTTCCATTTTCTTAATCTTGTCTTGTTAATCATATCATTTCAGCCAGTCACTATCTACCGTTTGTGTTGCCAAATATAACTTGACTTCGATTGTATCATTCCCGCCACCAAGCAGATTCGAGGATTTTACCCGGTAGAAAGTGTAATCGCCGGATGCAGCAACTAAACCACTCCCCCGCCGCCGATGATGGCAGTGTGGGAACCTTGGTATGTCTGTTGTCTAAGCCGGAATTTATCAGTCCAATCTCTTTTCAGGCATATGTGCATAGAATACCCGCCTTTCCGTATCAAACAGCAGTCCGCTGTTGTCGCAATAAACAAAGAACGTATTCGTATTATCTTGCTATTTGCCGGTAGATTTTTCATTACCTTCAGAATTTAAATTAAGATGTTTATGGCTATCACAATAGTAGTCTATTTATATATTACTTTTCATATCTCAATAAATTTGCACATAAATCACAATCACGAGAAAAAAATAACTTCATCACATACCTCTTCTAAAAATTCAATGTCATGAGAAATTATCAAAATCAAGTTCTTTGTTTCTTGGAAATTTTTTATATTCTCAGCAACTACTTTCATACTCGCATAATCTAATCCGCTTGTTGGCTCATCAAAAAACAATAGATTTTTATTTGAAAGTAAAGCAGATAGAATAATAACCCTCTGCTTCTGTCCACCCGATAAGGTATGAGGATTCTTCTGTTTTAAATTATCGATTTGCATGTTTTTCATGCAAATATTTATTTTTTCAGCGCCGATATCAGATGTTAAATTTATCTCGTCATAAACCGTATCTGTAAATAACTGATTATTTACCTCTTGCATAACCAACAAACTATTTTTGATCCTGTTTTTAGAGCTTAATTGTCTATTGTCTTTGTAAAACCTCCCGGAAGACGGTTTCTCAAGTCCGCAAACAATTTTTGCAAAAGTAGACTTCCCCGTTCCATTTTTCCCAATTATTCCTATAATCTTTCCACTTTCAAAGCTCAGGTTATCTACCATCAAAATGGTTTTCTTTTTTCTTTTATATAACAAGTCTTTTATTTCCAGTTCAATTGTATTTTGCAAAGAATTTGATTTTCTTTTAAAGTTATCACTATGAAATTCAGTATGCCTAAGCCCTGTTCTTAATCTTTCCTCTTCACTTAAATTTTGAATTTCTTCCATAATGTATTCTTTTGTGATTTTTCCATCTTCCAGATATATTGCTCTATCAGCTACGTTTTTCAAATACCATAACCTATGCTCAGCAATTACTATTGTTTTACCTACCACCTTCAATTTTTCTATTATCTTTGCAAGTTCCTTCATAGAATCAATATCCAAACTGGAAGACGGTTCATCAAAAACAAATATTTCCGGATCTAAAGCATACACACTGGCAATTGCTATTTTTTGCTTTTCTCCACCTGAAAGCTCAAATATGTTTCTATTCATCAATGATTCAATGTTTAAGGCGTCTCTAACTTTTTCAATCTTTTTATTTATATCCGCCCTTTCCAATCCGTAATTTTCTAAACCAAAAGCGATTTCATCTGTGGTATTTGTTGTATAAAACTGTGTTTTAGGGTTTTGAAAAACAGATCCTACTTTTTCAGAAATTTTATATATCTCTGTCTCAAAGGTATTCATGTCGCCGACTTTTACACTTCCATCTATCTCTCCATTACAAAATTCCGGAATGATACCATTTATTGTTTTTAGCAGTGTGGACTTACCACAACCGCTTTTTCCACATAAAAGTACGCACTCTCCTTTACGAACAGATAAATTTATGTTTTTCAAGCTGCAGTCATCATCCTTACTATATTTGAAGCTTAAATTTTTAATTTCAATCATAGCTGATACCCCCATAACCTCATTAAAACAACCATACATATTACAACTGCTAACGATGCAAAAATTATGCAATCGCCTATTTGTATTTTAATAATATGCCTACTTGTCTTTACTGCAGGAGCATCTAAACCTCTTACAATTGCAGATTGAGATAATTCATCACCGATTTCTATAACACTGACAAATAATGGTACAAAAAAATATTCTATTGTTTCAGTCGGTCTATTAACCAAGTTATAAATACTGAAGCTGATCCCCCTTGTTTTCATAGCCATATTTATATGCGACCACTCATCTTTAATTGTAGGAAAACATCTAAATATAACGGAAATCATAATAAGAGCATCTTTTGGCAATCTCATTTTTTGTAAAGTTGCAACAGCTAAAGATGAACTTGTAGAGCTTAAAATCCATTTCCCAATAATAATGCATGGCAAAAACTTCCTGATAATTGCTACAACGAACAAAATCAAATTCACAAAAAAGTGAATATCTAAATTTATTACGATTATTTCCACAGCGACACTAAAGGCAAAAAACAAAATATATTTTAAAGCCGATTTTATGTATCCACTGCTTATAATAACCATCAAACAAAGCAATGTTAAAAAACTTTCATACAATATACTGTTGCCAAGAAATATTAAAATATTTGCTCCTATCAATAAAGCAAGTTTTGTTCTGAGGTCATATGTATGCCCCAGAACAAACTTTTTAACTTCCATTATAATACCCCAGCTGACTCTAATTTTTTATTTAGCACTTTCTTTGTTAGATAAGAACCCAGTAAAGAGAACAAAAATGTTCCCAAAATCATAACAGGTAATACCCATAGTGGAGTTAAGGTTCTCACCGTATCACAAAAACTTTGATCCAATCCGCCTTGTATTACACTCTTAAAAAATGCCTCTCTCATAACCCAAATTGGTATAAATCCTCCAAAAAGATTAAGCGAAAAAAACAAATGACTTATACTGTTTTTCTTAAAATCTTCATAGTTACCGTTTTTTGCAATTAACAAAGCTATAATTCCAGCCGGTATTGATACCAATGGTGCAATAGGAATATGTCCCGTCGCTACAAGAAGTACACTTGGTAACACTGCTGCTATAAAAATAGCTGTGCTTGATTTTGTTTTTGCAAGAAGCATGTGGTAAGTAGGTGCTGCAAATAATGCTACTATCATAGGCATTAGTAAAAACAAAATTGGTATTGGCATCGAAATAGCCCCAATTATTGCATAGGTTACAAGATAGAGTGCAATTAAAACTCCCGCTGTGATAGCATTTTTTGATGATTTTTTCTTTGTTGACATAATAATCCTCCTCAAATGTCTTCTTGACTATTTACCAGATTGCTAAAATTTAATTTAATGTATTAGCAATTTGCCAATGTTTTGATTTTTCTTGATAATCCCAAAGGGATTTATATACTCCTCCCAGAGATAGCAGTTCTTCATGTTTGCCCTGCTCTACAATCTTACCCTTGTCCAGAACAACAATTTTATTCGCTCCAACAACATTTTTCAGTTTGTGGGCAACTACTATAACTGTCTTATTTTTTATTAAATTAGAAATTGCATCTTGAACAGCTACTTCATTCTCAGGATCAAGCGATGCGGTAGCTTCATCAAGTAATATGATTGGAACATCTTTTAATATAGCCCTTGCCCAATATGTGAAACTATTTTTTTCTCCAGATTTGCAATAAGTCTATAAGCAAATTTATGGCATGAAATTCCTCCACTGTAAATAAACAAGTATGCAAAAATTACAGATATAAACCCATATAAAGCATAGTTAATAATATTCGTACTCGGATTATTTCCGTTAAATAACTCCCTAATAATCTTGAATACTGCAATAATGGGACCTATACTAAAAATCATCCCTATACTAACAAGGAAAATACCAACTACTAAATTTCCTTTATTAGTATCACTGTAAGAGACAATGTCTCCTATGGATTACTTTTTTTCTTCATAATTTAACCTCACTTTCTTACCGAACGAGTTCGTTCAATGTCCCTAAAACGAACACAAGGAAAACAATTTTACATGTTTTCCTTGTCTCAATAGATCATTATATTTATTTTTAAATTTTATTATCTCAAGTGAATATTTCACTAATAATATCAAATGCCCCATCAGGATTATTCACCTCTTTTATTCCATTTATAGAATCATTATAAATTGTTCCTGTTGCCCCATAAAGAATAAATGCAGCGATATTTCTCGCATTTTCTTTAGTAACACCGATACGATTTTTTATCTTTTGTGTCTCAACTCCTTCAATAATGAAATCAGCATAAGCCTCTACAAAGTGTCCAATATAATGCATTAATTCCCAAAGTCTATATGAATTATCCGTTATAGAATTATCTGCTGAAAAATCGAATCTTTGTGCAAATTGGTTGATGTCATTTACAATAAGCTCCCTCAAGGTTTTTATTCTTACTTCATATGCTATTTCCTTGTTTTTTAATATATCGACTTTCACTTTGAGCCTCTCGGAAAAATAACATTCCATACAAGCTAAAAATATGTCTTCTTTGGACTTAAAGTAATAATAAAACATACCAGGGGCGCCATTAACCTCTGAAAGGATGTCTCTGACCGAAACGTTTTCATATCCTCTTGATTCAAAAAGTTTAGTTGCTACTTCTATTAGTTCTTGCTTTCTCTCCTCCGGAGCTTTTGAAATTCTGCTTGTCAAGTTATCACCACCAATTCATTATTGACCGACGCTCGTTCAATAGCTGTATGTTAGCATACTCTAACTGCCAAGTCAATCAACAATAAATTGTAGAAAATCACTTACTGATATCCCTGTCCTTTTCAAAACCTTTGGTTTTCTTCATCTACTGATAAGTATCCAAGGATAAATTCTCCGTACATTCTAAATTGACATACATGGGATTTAATTTGTACATAAGTAGCCTTACTTTCAGCACTTGTCAAATCCATCTCACCATCGGTTGCTTCACTCAGAGGTCAATAGGTCTGTGCTACGTATAGAATTTAGTCAGAATACTGCCGATAATAAGAATAAACGTCATAACAGATGACATGCAGACTGCGACTTTTCCACAGAATCGTCCTCTGTATGCCTTATCCTGATACCCCTTTCCCTTTAACACTGAGTTGGCTGTCATGATGGCAGCAGCCCCTGTAACAAGCCCGGGAATACCTGTGAAAAACAAAACTAGGGAAATGATACCCAGTATAAACGATAAATTCGACGTCCTGCGTGACTCCGGAGGTGCGATTTTCACAAGATCCAGCACGTTCTCAACCATCTTTTCTCCGTCACGATGTTTGATTATAGGGCATTTTTGCTTTTGGGGAAAACCGGAGAGCAGTCCAGCTTCTGCAAACAGCGATTCTATATATGCGGCATATAGCTCGTTAACCTAGGATGCTAATCCGCGCAGCTCTGCTGTCAGACCCATTTGACCATAGCCACCAAGCACCACACTTCCCGCCAGATCAATCTGTCCTTCAAGATTGGGCATCACAGTAATAATAACCTTATCTTTATGCGGATAAATAGATATCACATATCTTTTAGTCGCAGGAAGCAGGATGTAATCTCTGAACGCACCAACAGCAGGTCTGCCTAAAACGAAGTCGTTATATGTTGTCTTATCCCAACATTGCTGCATGAACTCATACAATTCTTGCAGCGTTAAGGTCCGATTTATATTAATTACTTCACGCACTTTCATAGCACTACCTCCCAATTCAAGTTAATCCAAATAGCCCTCGTTTTTCAGCAGTGTGCGAAGATGCTCTGTGTAACGAAGCAGGGCTTCTTCTGCCGGTCCTTTTCTTTCCTTATGAATGGACATTGTTTTTTGAATTGACCAGACTCCGGTCAATGCGTTGCTTGTCACGAGGGAAGATATCAAGCTTTCCTCAAAGCCTTCCTGATTTTCAGTAACTGAAAGAATGATCTTGTCTTTTCTGTTGAATAATTCTCCGGCTGAATGAGGTACAACAAGTACAACGTGACGGGCAGTTGCAGGAAGAATGACAGCCTGACCCGCAGCTAATGATGTGGGCTTGCCAACCGTGAAGTTGTTGTAATGCAGAGTATCCCAGTGAATTTTCATAAACTCTACCAACTCATCAAGGGTGAAAGAGCGGTTAGGGTAAAGGTATTGTAATCCTTTCATAGTCATATCCATTCCTTTCGCGTTTTTGACACTCAAGGCACAAAACATTATAAAAACATGTTGGCTACCCTGAGCTTTTCTTATAGGTGTAACTCATAGTGTTTCGAGGTAAAAGCCTACCTTATTGGTGGGAAACCGCATATTGACCGCATCCTTAATTGTTTGTATATTCGTATATTTTTACATTATCATAGGTCACAGCCATTTTTTACAGATAAAACCAAAATGGTTGTGCCAAATTCGTGGCATATTATGTGTCATATATATTGAACCGGTTTGGCATGGCTGCTATAATAATCGAAAATTCTATGTGGAGGGTGGCATATGTTTGCAGAGCGGTTTGATGCGCTGATGAATATTGCGGAGGTTTCCAACAGCCTGCTGAGCAGAGCTGTCCATATAAACAGCTCGCACATCGGAAGACTTCGCACCGGTGCGAGGCCGCTGCCGAAAAAGCACGAATATTTGGAGCCCATGTGCCGGTATCTTGCGGAACATATCAAAAAAGAGTACCAGTGCAGTGCACTGCAGAAGCTTACGGGCATCGGAGACGCCGCATTTAACTCTGTGGAACACATGGCGCGATATCTGGAGCAATGGCTTCTGGAAACGGAGAATGATACCGCCGCCACAACCGGCAGACTGATTTCCGGCTTTTCGCGGGTTGTCTTTAGTCCAGCTGCTGCCCCGGGCAACTTAAGCGTTGAGGAAGCACCGCGGAAATATGCCCGACATCTTTACGGAAATGCCGGTAAGCGCAAGGCGGTGGAGCAATTCTTTCTGATGATATTGCAAGAGAAAAAACCACAGACGCTGCTGTTGTTTTCCGACGAAAGCATGGCCTGGCTTTATGAGGATCCGGCCTTTTCTGTTCGATGGATGGAACTGTTCAAGCAGGTCATTCTGAAAGGCAACCGGGTTCGGATTATCCATACCGTGTCGCGGGATTTCAACGAATTTATGGAAGCCGTCACAAAGTGGATCCCCATCTATATGACGGGCATGATTGAGCCATACTACTATCCGCGGCTACGGGATGGTGTCTTTCAACGGACGATGTTCATTGCTCCGGATACAGCGGCTGTCATTTCCTCCTCCGTACATCAGGATACGGAGGGGATGCTTCACATCTTCCTGACAGACAGAACGGCGGTCAGTGCACTTGTAACGGAATACGAGCGTTATCTCACGCTTTGCCGCCCTCTCATGCGCATTTTTACGGGGCAGGAGACGGAGCGATTTCACAGAGATTTTTTCGGTCTTGCCTATGTTGAAGGAAGCGTTCGCCTGCGCTGTGCCATGCCGCCGCTGTTTACCATGCCGGAGGCACTTGTCCGTGAATTGACGACGCAGACCGGAAGTGAGGAGCTGTTTCAACTGTGGGAGCGAATCCTTGCCTTATTCTGCAGGAATATACAAAAGCAGCGTATTACACTGACGCTGTTGTATCCGGAGCTTGCTCTGCTGACGCCCTCTCGTCTAAAGCTGCCTCTGGCAGAAGCGTTTTCTATCCACGACTTTACCTATACGCGAGAGCAGTATCTGGCACACTGGGAATGGCTGAAATTGCTGGAAAGGCAGTATGAGAATCTGACTGTTACTCTCAGCAGTGAACCGGACTTCCATACACTGCTATATGTGAAGGATGATGCCGGAGTTGTGATGGCAAAAGCTGACATGCCCTTGGCGGCGTTTATAACCAGCGAAAGAAATATGGTTAACGCCTTTTGGGATTATCTGAACGGGTAAATTTACTTCAGAAAAAACTCATTGATTTATGGTCAGATGCTCCAAAAGGCTTGATAACGGTACATCAAAAATATCTTTATGGGATGCGGTGGATCTTATAATTCGCAAATGGCAAGAAAATAAAGATAACATTTCCGGGGCAATGAAGGTCTGCTACATTGCCCCATTCATTTTAATCGCCGTTCGTTCTCACTCAAAAGATTTTCTGACTGAATTGTACGCATGCTCCACCATCCTCCTAATATATAAAGTGTAGTGGTCAGTAACCTCACATCCAGCGAGGAACTGCTCATCTCATTGTTAAAGCTGTTAAAATGTAGTGGCATGGTTTTGGCGTAGTCCTCCTTGGACTTTTATGTCCGTCGGAAAGCCTGCCGTCCGGTCACTCATTTGCAGCTGTTTGGTTTATGTAGGTTGAACCGCTCTATACTTGCGTGTTCGTTTGATGCCCAGGAGATTAAATAAGCAATGAGAAAGCCCGGTACCATTGCAAATTTATTCTTTAGGAGGCATAACTATGTTAAACGCTGTAGGTATTGATGTTAGTAAGGGTAAGAGCACAATCGCGGTTCTTCGCCCGGCAGGGGAAATTGTACGTAAGCCCTTTGATGCAAGGCACACTCCAAAGGAGCTTTCTATCTTGTCCTCGTATATCCAACACCTTGAAGGCGATACTCGCATTGTCATGGAGTGTACCGGTCATTATCACGAACCGATTCTTAAAGTTCTTTCTGATTCAGGTTTCTTCGTTTCTGCTGTAAATCCTCATCTCATTAAAGAGTATGACGGCGATAATTCTCTTATAAAGGTCAAGTCTGATTCTGCCGATGCAAAGAAGATTGCAGGATATACACTTGACAAGTGGCACATTCTTCGTCAATATTCAGCTATGGATAATACACGCACGCAACTAAAAACCCTAAATACTCAGTTCCAGTTTATTATGCGACAAAAGACAGCTCTTAAGAACAATCTCATTTCATTACTTGATTTAACTTATCCCGGTGTTAATGCATTCTTCGACAGTCCTGTTCGCAAGAATGGTTCGCAGAAATGGCTTGACTATGCCTATTCTTTTTGGCATGCAGATTGTGTAAGAACCATCGGGCTGAAAACTTTTACCGAGCGCTACAAGAAGTTTTGTAAAAGGCATGGCTACATCTTTCAGCCTGATAAGCCAAAGAGTCTATTTGAATCTTCCAAAGAACTCATTGCCGTTGCTCCCAAAGACCATATTTACAAAGATATGGTTCTCTCCGCTATTGTACAGGTTAATCTCATTTCCGCACAGATTGAATCCATGCGTCTAAAAATGGATGAATTAGCTTCTACTCTGCCTGAATATGAAGTAGTTATGAACATGTTTGGCGTAGGTCATACCTTCGGTCCTCAGCTTATGGCTGAAATCGGAGATATTTCACGCTTTAACCATCGCTCAGCTTTAACTGCCTTTGCAGGTGTTGATCCCGGAGTCAACCAGTCCGGCAAGATGAAAATTGACAGTAACCGTGCTTCCAAACGTGGTGCTCCAAGACTCAGAAAAACTCTTTTTCAAATCATGCAGACATTGATGCAGAATGCTCCTGCTGATAATCGTGTCTATCTTTTTATGATGAAGAAGAAAGCGGAGGGCAAGCCTTATCATGTCTATATGACTGCCGGTGCAAACAAGTTTCTTCGCATTTACTATGGAACTGTTAAGGCTCATTTAGCTTCTCAATCTCAAACCGAATAGAACACCTCCTCTTCTGTTTTTTAGCCGGCGATTAACGGTGGCTCTTTTATTGTGCTTATTTTTACCAAAAAACATTTTTATTTTCCTTTCAAAAAGTGCTTGACTTTTTATTAGTAGGCTCCTAATAATCCAATAGATTTTTCATCTATAGTTATAGAGCAAGCACTTCTCAAATTCCTATTAATCAATACGAATATAACCTCTAAAATGTTCTTATACTATATTATAAATTCTTAGTTGTCTATCAACACTATCGATTAATTTTCACCACCATAAATCGAATCCCAACTTTTTCAAGGCAGCTATTTGTTTTCTTTGATGTTCCGGAGTACCACCTAAAGCTAACCCACAAATTTCACTCTGTGGCCAATTTTCATAGTTTCTATCAAGAAAATTTTCTTGGCATATTTCTCCATAAATAGGCTCGAATATACCATAAGTGTCTTGTGTTAAAAGTCTTGCATAATAAACATTTTCTTTTCCATTTATTTTATAAATTGCCCCTAACTCATATCTCGCCATTCTTCAAACTCCATAAATTCAAATTTGCCTACACCACTTTAATCTTATCATTTATCAATTTACGAAATTCTTATTTTTACAATATTGTTCCTTCTGAAAGAATGTCTACATATTTTTTATATACATATTGTCTATATCTTTTTTTCTCTTCTACAAGCTCTAATATTTCCATATCCATTAAATTTTCTAAAATTTTATTGACAGTAGGCTTACTAACATGCACTAATTTTTTTATATCCTCTGCTTCTACAAAAGGATGCTTCAATAGATATTCATAAAAGAAGATTTGAAATATTGCCGCTTGAAAACTTTCGAATTCTCTCGATATCTTTCTTTTTAAGCTCACTAATCTTTTGAATAGAAGTGATTGCATCTTCAGATATTTCACAAATTCCGTCTATAAAAAATTTAATCCATTCTTCAAATTCCCCTTTGATACGAATGTTGTTAAGAAGTTCATAATATCTATTCCTATTTTTCTTAAAAAAATAACTCAAATAAAGAACCGGGTATTCAATCAAGCCTTGCTCTCTTAGATATAGTATTATAAGGAGTCTTCCCATTCTTCCGTTACCATCTAAAAAAGGATGTATCGTTTCAAATTGATAGTGAATTAGAGCTATCTTTATTAAGTTTGAAATATTGCTATCTTCGTGTATATATTTTTCCAAATCACTTAAACAAATATCCATCTCATCAGGTGCAGGTGGAATAAAACTTGCATTTTTTAAAGTTGATCCTGTGTGTCCAATCCAATTTTGTGATTTTCTAAATTCACCCGGCATTTTTTCTTCTCCTCTAACATTAGACAGGAGAACAGAGTGAATTTCTTTAATCAATCGCATACATAACGGCAATTCATTGAGTCTTTTAAATGCATAATGAGTTGCTTTGATATAGTTTACAATTTCTTCAGTATCTTTTATCTTTTCATTTCTCTTATCTTTTTGTAGCACATCAACAAGAGAAGCTTGTGTACCCTCTATTTGAGAACTTATAACTGCCTCTTTTTGAACATACATAGATACAAAAAGATCAATATCCGGTAGTGTTATTGCCATACCGTCTAATCTTCCCAATAATAAATATGCTTTATTGATTAAAGCATTTATTTCACTATCAAGACTTAATTTTATATCTTTTAAATTATGTGGAACAAAGCATTCGTAATCACTTTGCATTTTCTTTAATTGTCCTGCTCTATTATTTTCCAATCTCAAAATATCCCCCCTAAGTCTAATCTATTTTACTTAGAATAAGCATAGCCGTTTTAAGTAAAATTTTCAAGCGCATCTTTTACTTATATCATATAGAAGGGGATCTGAATAAAATCTCTTTTACTAAAAAAGTGATTGGATTTCTAGCTTTTCTAATCGCATTAACTGTTTTTGTTTTATTAAGTGGTGGAATGCATGTCTCTCTCATCTTTTGATATAATTTTGTGTATTCATTCATAACTGACACCTGCTTAGCTATCTTGCAGGTTCCTTTCTTTTTGTCAAAGTAATTTCACCTCAATATTTGCAGCATCAAAAATTTCTTTTACTTCATCAAGATTGCTGCTCATAACAGTTGCTTTCTTAAGATTTGGAAATTGCTGTAGCTCTGTCAAAGTTATTTCATTTAAGTCAAAAGTTTCATCTTCCCCATCCCACTGCGGAATAATATTCATATACACATCATTACCACCGTCCATATAGATTGTTTCTACATAGGGTGCAAATTTCTTTGGAATTTCCAATTCCTTAAAGAAGCTCATTGCAGGTTCAATGATGATGTCACTGTCTGTATCAATCTCTTCTTTATATCGGTCGGCAAAATCATAAATATCAAATTCCGAATTTAGTAACTTTAGATCATACATCAACACTTGAATAATGGCCAGCTTGAAATTCAAATTATCAAAATGAAGAATATCTTCTACATTTTTTTCACTAAGAGTCTTCAAATGTGGCTCTTTTGTATCATCATTTTTCATACTTATCACAATCTTAGTCGCCTCGGATTTAAGGAATTTGTTCTTGTATATAGAAGCAACAATTAAAGGTATTATTAAAACAGGTAAGCACACAAGTGTTCCCGCAAAAGCGACGCCTTGATAGTGATTTTTTGTGTGACTGCCTCCTATAGAAATATTATTGAGAAAATCCGCTGTCCGGCTAAGAATGTTACCTCCACCTAACATCAATAACAACACGAGCTCTAAAGCCAATAATCCAAAAATGATAATCATCATTTTCTTTGCTGCTTTCTTACATATTTCCATTTTTATTTCCATACTGATTAGCTCGGCATCGGGTATATTGGAAAACCATTTTTTTATTCGTTCGTCTTTTGTCATAATTCCTCATCTTTCATAACTTCAGATTATTCAACATATTTATCTCAATTTGCGAAACTTATTTTACGTTATCATAAAGTAGTCAAAGTAATTGCTTATTGTAAACTGAGATGTCTTTATATTTTTCTCTGACATAAAAGTATCAGCCAGTTTTGTCTGGTTAGATAACGAGTCAATAGATGAAGATACGATATCTAACAAATCATCCATTATAGATGTATCTTTAAGAATTTTACTACGCTCTACTACATCTTTTATGTAAGTGCTCGTAAAAATATTCTTCAAATACTCCCTCTTCTTGTCATGACTTTTAAGTTGCACAAATATTGGCATTCCACCATATAGACAGTATTCATCAAAGGCTTTTCCTTATCATCATAGCAGTATTCAAGGCCTGCTTTCAGTTTCTCGAGTTCTGTCACCTTCTTGTGTTCCTTTATTATAAGTATTTCCCAAAGAATTCCATCAGCTTAGCCGCTTCCTGTTCCACGAACTCCGGCACGAAGTAGGTCGGAATATGACGGGCGCCTTCCACGATGAACAGTTCCTTATTCTCTGTTCCCGTTGCGAGTTCGAAGCAGTCCTTTGTCATATAGAGCGTGTCAGCCTCGCTGCCTGCCATCATCAGAAGCGGAACAGTGATCAGATCCATGTTCTGTCTTGCATCGAAATCCACAAGGTCAAGCAGGTTCTTGATCGGAGCCTGACCGCCGCTGTTGGGATGAGCATAATCTCTGCCATAGTAATACATGCCATCCTTATAAAGACCGTCAGGCAGAGAATCAATGTACTCCTGTGTAATCTGCCCACGAGGTGCAGGATAGACTACTTTGCCTGTCCTTGCTGCTTCGGTTCTTGCGTCAGCGGCTTCCTTCAGCCTTTGCTGGATGGTATCGGCCTGCGAGTTGCCGAGACCGAAGAGACGGACAATTCCTGTGTTGAATGCTGAAAGCGTAGCTACAGCCTTTACCCTCTTCTCAAGCTGAGCGGCCTTGAGTGTATATCCGCCGCCTCCGCAGATGCCGAACAGGCCAATGCGTTCAATATCGACACCGGGGTAGGTCATGAGATAATCCACCATCGCATGGATGTCCTCCCCACGGTTTGTAGGAATATCTGTATTCCTCGGCTCACCCTCACTTGCTCCCTGATATGCAGCATCGCAGGCAATGGCGATATAGCCATTCTCTGCAAGTTTCTGCGCAAACAAACCGGAAACCTGCTCCTTCACGCCGCCGTTCGGGTGAGCAATGGTTACCGCCGGATATTTATTATCTGACTTTTCATCATACCCTGCCGGTGTATAAACATTTGCAGCTACCTTAACACCGTTTACAAGATAATTCACGGGATGAATATTTACTGCGCCTTCAATATTTCTGTGATCGCTCCGTCATAGACGAGTCCCCATTTATTGTCTTCTGCCTTTGCCATTGTTATTTTCCTCCTATGTCTTATTTAAAAACTGTACTCTGTCAGCCATGCAACAGCCTTCTCAACCGTCTCGGCAATATCCTTGCCATCTGCAGTAACGACAACAGATTGTTTATCCAGACCATATACAATATTATTCTTTCGCGGCGCTATCAGATTTGTTCAACAATCTCGCCCACAAACACCCAATGAGGCTGCCATTCGCCGTTCTCATCCACTGGATATACCTTAGAATTGGTCTTGTAGTATTCCCGCACATCGGGAGCGATATCTTCCTTCGCCAGCTGATGCTGATAGATCTTACGGCACAGGAAGGTCATACTTGCCTCCTGATAACCTACGCTGTCTCCAACAGGAACAGGCGTAAGACCGGAAGCCTCCACTTTGTTCCCGTCACGGCCGGATCGTGAACCCAGTATTCCCAGTGCCCTTTTGCAGGTGGGCGGAAAGAAACTGACCGTAAATATTTCACTGGCAGTCAATATCTCACGGGTATAACGAGTCGGATATAGATATACGGTAATGACTGATCCGTTCTTGCCCGGTCTGGTCCAAAGAGTCCCCATGCTACCCCAGTTGACGGTGCAGGAGTTAAAATGCTCCATATTGCCTGCGGTTACAACCGCCCACTGCTTTTCAAACAGTTCAAAAATCTTGTAGTCCTTTTCTTCAAATGAACTCATATCCCTGATTCCTCCGTCTATTCTCTTGTGAATTTCTTGTCCTCTTCGTTTTCTTCAATACTGACATACCTCTCTACCGTCATATGCAAATCGTATTTGTCTCTTAGCTCAGAAATCGTTTGCATCATCGGTGACGCATGGTGTGCGTCAAGTGCTGTCTGATCTTTCCATGAGTCGGTGAGCAGTATCGTCTCCGGATCGTCGAAAGAGATGTAATATTCGTAGCGGAGATTCCCCGCTTCCGCACGGATTGCTGTGACTGTTCCGCTGGAAACCATTTCTTCTGCAAACTTCCGGGCAGACCCGTCTTTTCCAGTATATCTTAAATGAACTGTGATCGCCATCTGGTTTTCTCCTGTCTCACACTTTCACGTTCTTAGGATGGCAGCATTTGAAGTATGATACCTCTATATGCATGAACTTGGATTTGTAGAAACTAAAGTTTACAAACACTAATATTCTTTTTTATCGCTCCAATTTGCTTTCTTTATCATAAGCAAAACATATCTTATTTCCTATTTCTGAATATGTTTTTTATGGTCAAGCCACACTACAAGCAACAAAAGTGCACAAGAAGCAACAAAACCAAGCATCCACCAGCCTGTATATTGAAAACTCTCCTTAATCATAAAAACTAATTCAGAAAAACTAGTGCCTTTATAAAGAAAAGAAAGAAATATTAAACTAAAAAAAGTAATCCACGTACTAAAAACCATAGAAGCCATCATCTTTAGTTTCCATCTCCACGGTGCTCTATTTCCACCTTCTTTAGAATAGCCTTTCCCAATCAAGAAAATAGAATAACCTGCCGGAATCAAAACTAATATTATTGAGGCGTGCATTCCCCGTGTAATCCATAAACGCCAGTTTTGTAATGCAATTCTCAAATTAGGGATTTGCTCTGAAGCAATGAATATCAATACAAGTATTGAATACGCGAGCATCATACCAAACAAATATTTGAGAACTCCGTTTCTTATTTTATCTAGGCAAATTCTCTTAAAAAGGAACAATATAATTCCCCAAATTAACACAATCGCCCAGCACAATAAAGACGCTTCCGCTGTATTCATATTTGCCTCTTTCACGATTCATCATAAATCACAGACATCTGTCTCACAGCCACAACTCCCCGACATCTAACTCGGCAACTCAACTCTCACACTTTTTGACCTGATTTGCCTTTGGATAAGTTACCGAGAAGCGTTTGGCTCGACAGGCCCTTATTGATGTCAGTCATCGGGAACCTGTTCAGACTAATATGGTATGTACCAAAATATTTCCATTTGTTTGTGGAAACATATCAACAAATTCTGTAGCAAAAAATCCAGATACATTCCGCTATCCATATCACAGTCTGAACCTCACCTGTCCACGGAAAAAGTTCACCTTTTTTATTCACCCCTAATATTGTATTGCTCTCAACATAAAAGTCAAATCTTGCGAGGAGCCTTCTACATCTAAATCATATTCTTCCTCATGCCATCCCGCATCTGATTCCTCAAGCGTATCGTAGTATCGATCCTTTGTTTTCTCTATCTGCTTTTCGATACTAATATATTTTCCAACGCTATAACCGTTTTTATACAATAGGAGCAATGTCAGCAGTCTGTTCATTCTCCCGTTGCCATCATTGAATGGATGGATGCAAAGAAAACCACAGATAAATGTTGGGATCAATATCAAAGAATCTATTTTCTCATTTGCTATAGCCTGCTCATATGCGTTGCATAAATTCTCCACAGCTCCCGGTGTGTCATAAGGTGCAATCGGAGTGAATCTGGTAACCACTGCTTCATCATGCTTTGTTTCATTGATATAGTTCTGAACCTTCTTAAAATGTCCGCCATAAGAAAAGTCTGCCCTCTTTAGAAGATCACGATGAATCTGCAATATATAAGAAGGACGAACCGGAATATATTCATTGCTCTCATGAATTGTATTCAGCACATCCCTGTAGCCCATGATCTCATCCTCATCACGATTCCTGGGCATTGCCTTTTCTTCAAACAACTGTTTCATCCTGGATTCACGGGAATCCAGGGTGAAAAGAAGAAATTCTAAATGGGCTTATTTCAGTTATTCTGTTGATGGAAAAAATATTTATCTAAAAAATAGGATACATGTGTCAATGAGTACAAAAATTGTTGAAAAAAATAAAATGTGATAAAAGAATTCTTGAAAAATTATATGGTTTTTCAGTAAAATGGTAAGTGAGAAAGGATAAATTATGGAATTAGATTTTTTTACA
>ERZ772940.90-NODE-90-length-57164-cov-4.17913_pt1 | contig 57164 bp, 50 predicted proteins | sample MGYA00511682_ERZ772940 | MGnify/ENA primary metagenome ERZ772940 (study PRJEB29015, sample SAMEA2737922) | human oral metagenome | biome: human oral; feature: human-associated habitat; material: dental | place: China | collected 2031 ... | reverse complement strand
TCGAAAAACAATCTATATAAGACTATTATTGTCCCGTTAAAATAGGATTGTAGTAAAAACTAATCAAAAACTCAATCAAAAAGAGGGTAATCGAGTCTTTTTACATCATTGAAATTCATCTTTTCAAATAAATATCTAAGAGGAGCCTTATCGGTCAATGAGATACCTATACATTGACCTAAACAACACCTATTGAGAGATGCTGTTTGCTTGAAGCCTATACTGTTTTGTAGCTCCACAAAGCGATTATAAGAGACAAGATGTGGAAACTTGGGCCGACCTGAGCAGGCGATGTATTGAAGATAAAAAGCTTTTCAATTTTGATGTTTCGAGAGATGAAACAGGATCAGGATGGTCATGATCTTGCTGTCCGAGATCTTAACCTTTCTATTCTAACGTCGAACAGATATTGTAATTAGTCACAAACCGGGCCTTTCCAAGTGCCGACTCTTTTTCAGTACACGTCATCGGCACAAAAGAAACAGTCGTTGGACTCAACTAACAAAAGAAACTTTTTCAAAACATACTCCTACGGAAATATCGTATATATTTGTATTCAAATGTATAAACCCGATGAAACGCCCCCTGCTCTGCCTCATTGTTATTACTCAGACCATCCTATCCTTAACGGCCCAGACCACAGAAGAATTGAGCCGAATGCAGACTCTCATCGACCGTATGGCCTATACGGAGGCTTTGGCTTGGGCGGACAGTTGCAGCCTGCAAGACGAGCAAGCTCTACACCTCCGAGCCAAAGCTCTCAGCGAACTGGGACGACATCCCGAAGCCTTTGCCGTCTACCAAAGGATCATACGGATGGATCCTCACGATGCGATAGCTTATCGTTTGGGGGCAGCGTTGCAAGTGGATATGCAGGATTATGCCACAGCGGCCGAAATGCTGCATCAAGGCTATGAGCGCACATCCGATATTCCGACAGGGTACGACTTGGCCAAACTGCTCGTTCACATCGGACAGGATTCCACGGCATTGGTCATCACAGACAGGATCTTACGGCAGGATTCGCTCCCTCCCGTCATTCGCCTTAGGGCAAAAGCACTCAACAAACGACAACAACCTTCTCAAGCGATAGCACTGTTGGAAGAGCAGATGCTTCGGGATTCTACCGATTTCCTTACCCTGATTGATCTGGCTACCCTGTACGGACAGGTAGAAGAAACGCGCCGGCAGGAACAGGTGACAGCACGCTATCTGCAAACCGACTCGCTGAACGTGGCCGTGCTTCTGGCCCATGCCGAATCCATGATGATGCTACAGGAGGCGGACAGTGCCCTGCATGACTATGAGCGGATTATCGGTCGAGGCCATTTCCCCACCTCATTCAAGGATCTCTTCTATTGCGGTTTGGCGTACTACAAAGCCGGTAGGTGGACCGTAGCCGAAGAATGCTTCAGACGAGCCGACGAATCCGCCTTCCAACAAAACTACCTGACCAAATACTACTTGGGCATGTGTGCCTATCGCCAAAAGCTGTGGGAAGAAGCGGAAAAGCGGTTGCAGAAGTTGCTCGATCTGATCGAACCGAAAACGGACAGACTCACCGATGTGCATACGATGCTCGGTCGATGCGCCAATGAACAAGGGCGAACGGAAACAGCCATATCCCATCTGCGCTATGCCATAGAATACGATAGCGGCAACAGCGAGGCCTGCCTGCTCCTTGCTCAATGCTTTGAAAAGACAGGCAACCGCACCGGTGCGATCCACATGTACCGGCGTGTCCTCGACAAGGAAAGAGCAAGTACGGCGAAAAACGACATAGAGGGCTTCCGCCGATTGGCTGAAGCACGGAGCAGGCTATCCCTCCTGAAAGCCGACGATTCGGAGGACGAGGAAACGCCGTAGACATTACGTATATACATTCATTCTCCGGAACGATCCGAAATGGAGACAATCTTCGCGATCATATTGTTTTGTGCTCATTGCCAAATTTTTACATCCCCATACGGCTACTTTGATTCATAGAAGTTTCGACTGAGATCTTCGTGCCGTTTCTTCTCCACCGACAACTTCCGACAACGACCCGTTCACACTCCTCGAAAAGGAAGCGCAGAATCCCCATTTTTGGGGAGAATCAATGTGTTTTTGGGCTACTTTGTTAGTCGGGTTAGCAAGATTTGTGTATTTTTGCCGCATCATTAGAGTTGTTCGCCTTAGACAATCAATCAAAAAGACAACCACATTTGCCTAACTATTTAAAATGGGCGAGATTATCAGTCATAGCGGAGTTGTCAGCCGAGTGGAAGCCGACAAGATAACGGTATGTGTGCAGCAGAAAAGTGCATGCGCCGGTTGTCATGCCGCCGGCTATTGCTCCTCTACAGACTGCAAAGATCGATATATCACCGTAATGGGACCCGCACCTGACATCCGCGAAGGTGATCGGGTTTTGCTGGAAGGTCATAGTGCCATGGGACGTCTTGCTGTCGTCCTCTCTTTCATTGTTCCTTTGATTTTGTTGCTGCTTATGCTTGTCCTCACCATCAGTATTCTGAGGTTGGACGAGGGCATGAGTACGCTTATTTCTTTGGGAGCTTTGGGAGTATACTACCTGATTCTCCGGTTATTCAACGGCAAACTGAGCCGACGTTTGGTATTTACTATTCGAAAAAATAATCAGTAACAAACAAATATGATACTTACTACTGTGATTGTTTTGGCCGCAATCGGTGCCATCGGTGCACTGGTTTTGTTTTTGGCCGCAAAGAAGTTCGAGGTCAAGGAAGACCCACGCATCGGACTGGTTGCAGAGGTACTCCCTCAAGCCAACTGTGGGGGATGTGGCTTCCCCGGATGCTCCGGTTTTGCCAATGCCTGCGTCAAAGCCGAAAGCCTCGAAGGACTGCTCTGTCCCGTAGGGGGAGCAGCGGTGATGGGGCAGATAGCCGACATCCTCGGCATGGCCGCGGCTGCTCAGGATCCGAAGATTGCCGTGGTTCGTTGCAATGGCAATTGCGATGCCCGTCCGCGTACGAACCTGTACGACGGAGCCTCCAGCTGTGCAGTAGCCGCTTCGCTATATAGCGGAGACACGGGCTGTAGCTTCGGCTGTCTGGGATTGGGCGACTGTGTGGATGCCTGCGGATTCGATGCTATCCGCATCAACCCGACAACCTTGCTGCCGGAGGTGGTGGAGGATGCTTGTACGGCATGTGGTGCTTGTGTCAAAGCCTGTCCCAAATCGATCATTGAACTCCGGAAGAAAGGGCCTAAGAGTCGCCGTATCTTTGTTAGCTGCGTGAACAAGGACAAAGGCGGTGTCGCCAAGAAAGCCTGTAGCAATGCTTGTATCGGCTGCTCGCTCTGCTTGAAGCAATGCCAATTCGAGGCTATCACCATCGAGAACAACCTCTCGTACATAGACCACACCAAGTGTCGCATGTGTCGCAAGTGTGTGGAAGTATGTCCCACGAATGCCATCCACGAGCTGAACTTCCCACCGAAGAAGAAAGTGGAGCCGGCTGTCGCCACAGAAGCTGCCGCACCGGCACAAGAGACTGTCTAAGGAATAAATAACAACAAAGACCACATAGAATTATTATGTTGAGGACTTTCCGAATCGGTGGTATTCACCCCCCCGAAAACAAGTTGTCGGCAGGCAAGCCCGTAGAGGTGTTGCCTATTCCCTCACAGGTAGTCATCCCTCTTGGTCAGCACATCGGTGCACCGGCAACTGCCACGGTCAAGAAAGGGGATGAAGTTAAGGTCGGGACTATCATTGCTCAGGCCGGAGGATTCGTATCAGCTAATATCCACTCATCTGTGTCGGGTAAGGTGCTGAAGATCGATAACGTATACGACTCAAGCGGCTATCCCAAGCCCGCAGTCTTCATTAACGTAGAAGGTGACGAATGGGAAGAGGGCATCGATCGCTCACCGGCCATCGTCAAAGAATGCAATCTGGATGCAAAAGAAATCGTAGCCAAAATTTCTGCAGCCGGTATTGTGGGTCTCGGTGGTGCCACCTTCCCTACCCATGTGAAGCTGTCCCCTCCTCCGGGCAACAAAGCTGAGATCCTGATCATCAACGCCGTAGAGTGCGAGCCTTATCTGACGAGCGACCATGTCCTTATGCTGGAGCACGGCGAGGAGATCATGATCGGCGTGAGTATCCTGATGAAAGCCATTCAGGTAAACAAGGCCGTCATCGGAGTTGAGAATAATAAGAAAGATGCTATTGCTCACCTCACCAAACTGGCCACTGCATATCCTGGCATAGAGGTAATGCCGTTGAAGGTGCAATATCCTCAAGGCGGTGAGAAGCAGCTGATCGATGCAGTGATCCGCAAGCAGGTAAAAAGCGGTGCCTTGCCTATCAGCACAGGTGCCGTAGTACAAAACGTGGGTACGGTATTCGCCGTGTACGAAGCAGTACAGAAGAACAAGCCTCTGGTCGAGCGCATCGTGACGGTTACGGGAAAAAAACTATCTCGTCCGTCTAACCTCCTCGTTCGTATAGGTACTCCTATTGCGGCTCTGATCGAAGCAGCAGGTGGCTTGCCGGAGAATACGGGCAAGATCATCGGCGGAGGTCCGATGATGGGACGCGCTCTGCTGTCACCGGATGTACCTGTAACCAAAGGCAGCTCCGGAGTATTGATTCTCGACAGAGAAGAGGCAGTTCGCAAGCCTATGCGCGACTGTATCCGATGCGCCAAGTGCGTCGGAGTGTGTCCGATGGGACTCAATCCGGCTTTCCTGATGCGCGACACCTTATATAAGAGCTGGGAAACAGCGGAAAAAGGCAACGTGGTTGACTGTATCGAATGCGGTTCGTGCAGCTTCACCTGTCCGGCCAACCGTCCTCTGCTGGATTATATCCGCCAAGCCAAGAAGACTGTGATGGGTATCCAAAGAGCACGTAAGCAATAAGAAAGGAAATAAGCGATGGAAAATAAAATTATCATTTCTCCTTCACCGCACATCCACAGCGGAGACAGCATCAAAAAGAATATGTATGGCGTGCTGATTGCCCTCTTGCCTGCCTTGGCCATGTCGGTATATCAGTTTGGAATCGGTGCGGTGATCGTAACGGCAGTATCCGTTCTTACTTGTTGCATCGTGGAATACCTGATCAGCAAATATATGTTGGGCAAGGAGCCTACCATCATGGACGGCTCAGCTATCTTGACCGGCGTATTGCTGGCTTTCAACCTGCCGAGCAACCTGCCCGTTTGGATCATTATCATCGGTGCAGTAGTAGCTATCGCATTGGGCAAGATGTCCTTCGGCGGCTTGGGGAACAACATCTTCAACCCCGCTTTGGTCGGTCGTGTATTCCTCCTGATCTCTTTCCCTGCCCAGATGACTCTCTGGCCTACCGAAGGACAGATGACTTCCTATCTGGATGCCGAGACCGGTGCTACGCCTCTCGGCCTGATGAAAGCAGCAATGAGCGGCGACACCTCGGCTTTGGCCAATATCCCCACAGACCTGCACATGTTTATCGGTGAAGCAGGTTCTTTGGGTGAAGTCAGTGCTATCGCATTGCTTCTCGGATTGGTCTATATGCTGTACAAGAAGATTATCACGTGGCATATCCCCGTGTCTATCTTCGCATCTGTGATCGTACTGGCAGGTATTCTGCACTTGGCCAGCCCCACATCCTTCCCGGCCACTCCGTGGTTCCACCTGTTCTCCGGCGGTATGATGCTCGGAGCCATCTTTATGGCCACGGACTATGTGACTTCGCCGATGACCAAGTCCGGACAGATCCTTTACGGCTGTCTGATCGGTTTGCTGACCGTCGTGATCCGTACATTCGGGGCTTATCCGGAGGGAATGTCATTCGCCATCCTAATTATGAACGGTATGACACCTCTGATCAACACTTATATGAAACCTAAACATTTTGGAGGAAAGAACAAATGAAAAAGCTAAAATCTTCACTCCCCAATATGTTGCTCTCTTTGACGGGCTTCTGTATCGTTGTTTCTGCTGCTCTTGGCATGATGAACGAAATAACGAAAGAGCCTATTGCAAAGGCGGAAGTGGATGCTAAAGTCACCGCTATCAAGCAGGTAGTCAATGCCTTCGACAACAATCCGTACGAAGAGAGATTCGAAGTTGATGTAGATGGAGCCAAGCTCACCGTATTCCCGGCCAAAAAAGGTCAGGAAATAGTGGGTTACGCAGTAGAAAGTTATACCGACAAGGGCTTTAGCGGTAAGTTCACTGTGATGTACGGATTCGATATGGATGGCAAAATCCACGACTTCTCCGTGCTCAGCCACAGCGAAACACCCGGTCTGGGAGCCAAGATGCAAGAGTGGTTCCGAACGCCGGCCAAAAAAGAAGGACTGATCCAAGATGTACGTGGTGTACAGATGAGTGATACTCCTCTGACTGTTTCCAAAGACGGCGGTCAAGTGGATGCTATCACAGCCGCGACGATCAGTAGCCGAGCCTTTTTGGATGCAATGGATCGTGCCTACAGAGGTTTCAAAGCCGCTCAAGGCAGTGCCGGACAGACTGAGGCAACTGTCGATACTACTCAGGCTGATTCTACGATAAATACTAACACAGATAATACCGAAGCGCAATGAGTAAGAATTTGAGTGTTATTATAAACGGCATTATCAAGGAGAACCCGACATTCGTCCTCCTCCTCGGTATGTGTCCTACGTTGGCCACGACAACGTCGGCCATCAACGGTATGAGTATGGGACTGGCCACCATGTTTGTATTGATCTGCTCCAACATGGTAGTATCCTTGGTCAAGAATCTCATCCCCGATATGGTTCGTATCCCGGCTTTTATTGTGATCATTGCAGGTTTCGTGACGATATTGCAGATGCTTATCAAGGCTTATATGCCGGATTTGGACAAGAGTCTCGGTATCTTCATCCCGTTGATCGTGGTGAATTGTATCGTACTCGGTCGTGCAGAAGCCGTTGCATCGAAAAAAGGTCTGCTACACTCCATGTTCGACGGTATCGGTATCGGATTGGGCTTTACCCTCAGTTTGACTGTTCTCGGTATTGTCCGTGAGCTTTTGGGTAGCGGTAAGCTTTTCGACTTTGCAGTTTTCAATGAATCCTATGGAGCATTGATCTTCGTATTGGCACCCGGAGCTTTCATCGCTTTGGGCTACCTGATTGCCTTGGTGAACAAAATGAAGAAAAAAGCATAACTCACTTAAGTAATTGGCATCATTATGGAATTTTTCATGTTATTCATAGCGGCGGTTTTCGTTAATAACGTCGTGCTGTCGCAGTTCCTCGGTATATGCCCATTCTTAGGCGTATCGAAGAAGGTAGACACCTCAATCGGTATGGGTGCAGCCGTGACATTCGTATTGGCACTGGCTACCTTGGTTACCTTCCTGATTCAGAAGTTCGTTTTGGATCGTTTCGGATTGGGCTTTATGCAGACCATTGCATTTATTTTGGTCATTGCCGCCTTGGTACAGATGGTGGAGATCATACTCAAGAAAGTATCTCCTCCCCTCTATCAGGCACTGGGTGTATTCTTGCCCTTGATTACGACGAACTGCTGTGTGCTCGGTGTGGCTATTTTGGTTATCCAGAAGGATTATACCCTGCTCCAGAGCTTCGTCTATGCAATATCCACGGCTATCGGTTTCACCTTGGCAATGGTTACTTTCGCAGGTATTCGAGAGCAACTCGATATGACCAATCTCCCCAAAGCTATGAAGGGAATACCTTCGGCACTCTTGGCTGCCGGTATATTGGCTATGGCTTTCATGGGCTTCAGCGGTATCGCCTAACGAGTAAAGAACAATAAATAGAGAGAGGGTATGTCCACCGCGGTGCATACCCTCTCTTGTTTTTTATTGTGACTTGGCCGTATGGAGAATCTCCCCGAACTGTCTGCCAAATCTTTTTCGTTCAGTTACGACAGATGCGATCCCGTTCTAAAAGATTGTACCGATCCGAAGAGAAAAAGACAGAGGCTTGGAGGATTACAGACGAGGCTCGATTACTTGGCTACTCGTTTCCGGAAGCCTTCGTTCATCACAGTCTTATAAGAACCGCCTCCATCGGACAAAATAAGCATATAGTCCACACCGGAGAACTTGGCTGCAATAGCAGGAACACGCTCCGAACCGACCACCATAAAAGTAGTAGCCAAGGCATCAGCCGTCATACAATCGGGAGCAATGACTGTGGCACTCAGCACATCCGTCTGCACAGGATAGCCGCTAAGCGGATTGATCGTATGTGCATACTTCTTCCCATCCCGGACATAGAAATTCCGATAGTTGCCCGATGTCGCCAAGCCTCCTTTTCCACTAAGCTCTACGACGAGTTCGAACTCCTGCATCGCCAAGCCCAGACTGTCATCCTGCGGTTTACTTACTCCTATGCGCCAAGGCTTGCCTTGAGGATTGAGGCCATTGAAAGCAACCTCTCCACCGATCTCTACCATATAGTCCCCGATCCCATGAGCAGCCAAGGCTTCGCCCACCAGATCCGAAGCATATCCTTTGGCGATGGAAGAGGTGTTCAGCGTAGTGCGCGGATCATCCTTAACAACCGTCTCGCCATCCAATCGTACCCTCCGGTAACCGACAAAGGCCCTGATGCTGTCGATCAACTGTGCAGTCACGTCCTCTTTATGTTCGAAACCGAAACCCCAAGCATTGATCAGCGGAGAGCAAGTAATATCGTAAGAGCCGCCGGAAACGGCTGCAATCTCCTGCGCCCGACGAAATACCCGGCGGAACATACTGTCAGTCCTGACCGGAAGATTCCGATTCACTCCGGCAATGATACTGGTACTGTCGAACGGATTAAGGGAATGATTGAAAGCTCTGAATACGCTATCCACTCGCTGCGAATGATCTGCCTCTCCCTTATATTTGATATGATAATAGGTATGGAATATCTCCCCCTGCAATACCGTATAGGCAGGTGCTTTCCGGCAAGAAAAAAAGGCCGCACCGAGAATGATCATCCCCGGAACGGCCGCTAAACCTGACCAACGTTTCATAATTTCTCGAAGCTGACTACCTCTTCAATGGTTTTGCGATTGAAAGCCTCACGCGGAGGTACGGTCGGATCGCCATAGCCGAGAGCCAATATGGAAACAGGTGTCATGTGCGGATGTCGAAGATCTCCGAACAAAGAGCTTGATCGAAAGCACAGACCCACGTACATCCAAGTCCCAGACTATGTGCTTCCAGCATCATATAAGTCATGGCGATAGAGGTATCGATGTCTACCGAATCGCCTGCTCCTCGCTTCCATGCTCTTTGATGATCGCCAAGCGTGATGATATAGATGGGGGCACCCGGGAACCAAGGTTGTTGGGAACAGGGAGCCAAGCGTTTGCGGCCCTCTTCTTCTCTGACCACGAGGAAATGCCACGGCTGGTAATTATGTGCCGAAGGAGCTATGCGTCCGGCTTCGAGGATGGCCATCAACTTCTCTTCCTCCACAGGACGATCGATAAACTTGCGTACAGATCTGCGCGTGCGGAAGAAATCTTCTATCAAACGAAAATCTTGAGGAATCTGTTTCATTATATCTCTTTCTCTATTTTATAGTTGTTTCTGTCCGAAGCCTGACGGCTGATCATCTCACCGACAAATCCGGTTAGGAACAGTTGCGTGCCGATAATCATCGCCGTCAGCGCGATGAAGAAATAAGGCCGATCCGTCACCAAAGGTGCCTGCGTATGCATGATTATAGCGGACAACTTATTGACAAGGACAACGGCCAAAGCTATGAAGCCGATTAGGAACATGCCTGAACCGAGCAGCCCGAAGAAGTGCATCGGCTTGCGTCCGAACTTGCTGATAAACCAAAGCGTAAGCAAATCGAGATAGCCATTGAAAAAACGGCTGATACCGAACTTGCTCGAGCCGTATTTACGCGCCTGATGCTGTACTACCTTCTCCCCGATGCGTCCGAAACCGGCGGATTTGGCCAAATATGGAATGTAACGGTGCATATCGTTGTACAACTCGATATTCTCCACTACCTCGTGTCGGTATGCTTTCAAACCACAATTAAAATCGTGTAGCTTGATGCCGGACAGCTTTCGGGCTGTAGCATTGAAAAGCTTTGAGGGCAGATTCTTGCTGAACAGAGGATCGTACCGCTTACGCTTCCAACCGCTTACCAAGTCATATCCCCCTTCTGTCACCATCCGGTACAGCTCCGGGATCTCATCCGGACTATCCTGCAAATCCGCATCCATCGTTATGACTACCTGCCCCTGTGTGCGGGCAAAACCACATTGGAGACCGGCCGACTTGCCGTAGTTGCGGCGGAATTTGATCCCTTTGACCTCGGGATGCTCTGCTTGCAAACGTTCGATCACACTCCAGGAGCCGTCGGTACTCCCATCATCTACGAAGATGACCTCATAGGAATAGCCATGCTCATTCATTACACGCCTGATCCAGGCAAAAAGTTCGGGGATCGACTCGGCCTCGTTCAGCAGAGGGATTACTACAGAAATATCTATCATAACGAATGCATATTGTCCGACGCAGCCTTTCTTTTCAGGATCAGCCCTACCGGAATGGAGAACAAAGCTCCCCAGAAGAAGTTGGATGAAATATCATTGATCACACGCGACATGGGACGCACCTTGAGCATCTGCTCCATCACCTCGCGCCACTCATCGGTACCGAAGAGTTGGGTCATAAGCCCGGAGGACTGCTCCAGCTGTGCCATAATATCGGGCATGTGTGCCGGCATTATCTCGGCATAGAAATAGTAGTGAGGGATGGCAACCAATACAGCCGCGAAGAGATAGAGCAAAGTAGAAAACTGCCATCCATGCATAAAGCTGAAACGCATTTCTTGCGGTAGCACGTTCCGATAACGCTTTGTCAGGATATAAGCCAGAAAAGGGACGAAACAAGTGAGCGGAATATACAGCAGCAGCAAGAAAGGAATCCCGAATGCCAGCATCACGCAGATGTACTTCAGACACCAGAATGCACCAAAGATCAAACCCATCAAAGCACTGAGGCGAAAAAGATTGCTTCTATCTTCCATATACTATTATATTAAAAACGGCTTTCCATGCGCCAAAAATACAACATTAGTCCGACTCATCTGCCCCCCCTTTCCGACAACCACAGACACAGGTGCTTCCGCTGAAGTAAGCTCAAAACCGATTCGACCGACTCCGTTTGGATCGAAACCATACGAAAAGCTTCCTCCCCTTTACCAAGATACCAAGATAAAAATCGACTTCATCGAATAAAAAGAGGATACTATATTGGAGAATAATCAGTAGTAGTTTTTACTTCTCGATCAAAAGCTTAAGAGCTTTTCATCAAAACAATAAGGACCTTTTTGAAGAGAAGCTTGCTCGTTTCTTGATCCGGTTAGTTTACACACCGAAATTTTTGTATTTGCAGTGTCCAAAAACGTGGCGCGTAAACTTTTTCGTTTTGGCGTGGGAACGGAAAAATTTACGCACCGCAACGAAATTTTTTTGGTTCCGTTTTTCCCGAAAAGCGGTTTGAGTTTTTCCCGAAAAATGGTTCGTAATTTTGTTTCTTCTATTCTTCTCTCTTTCGGACGGTTTCGAGGACGAGAGGAAGATCTTTACTCCTTGCTTTGGATTCTATCGATCTCGATTATTGGATTTTCGTTCTTTTACATTGTATTCTATATCAATAAGAAATGCTATCTTTGCGGTCGATATTCCTATGTATGGTCATAAAAGTGACCCGAATATGTGTGTCCACCATACGGGGCTAACAAGTTTAGTAGAAAGAAAGTAATGTACGTTATCGTAGACATTCAGGGACAGCAGATGAAGGTAGAACAAGGCCGTCGGCTGTTCGTGCATCACATCAAAGATGTAGAGAGTGGTGCAAGCGTAGAATTCGACAAGGTTCTCCTCGTCGATAATAATGGTGCTATCACCGTGGGTTCTCCTCTGGTAGAAGGCGCTAAGGTGGTATGTGAAGTATTGACTCCTCTTGTGAAAGGGGATAAGGTGCTGATCTTCCACAAGAAGAGAAGAAAAGGATACCGCAAGCTGAATGGCCATCGCCAGCAGTTTACGGAAATTCTGGTGAAAGAAGTCGTTGCATAATCAAATCCACAAAACAGAAACACAATCATGGCACATAAAAAAGGTGTAGGTAGTTCCAAGAACGGTCGTGAATCGGAAAGCAAACGTCTTGGCGTGAAAGTTTATGGTGGAGAAATGGCTAAGGCCGGCAACATATTGGTTCGTCAGCGTGGCACCGTTCACCACCCGGGTGAAAACGTAGGTATCGGTAAGGATCATACTTTGTATGCACTGAAGTCGGGCGTGGTAGTATTTACTCGTAAGAAAAACGACCGTTCATACGTTTCGATCAAGACCGAATCATAAAGAAAGCAGAACGCTAATAAACAGTTAGGTAAATAGGGGGCGAATCTCTACAGGCTGTAACCGCCTTGGGGATTTGCCTTTTGTTTTTTTCGATATACTATGCTGACACTCAAGCAAATCATAGAAAACAAGGAAGAAGTGATCCGTCGCTTGGCGGTGAAGCACTTCGATGCAGCTGCTATTCTCGACGAAGTCATCTCTCTCGACAGACAGCGACGCGAAACTCAACAGAGTCTGGATGCTCGCTTGGCGGAGCAAAACGCCATTGCCAAGGAGATCGGAGCTTTGATGAAAGCCGGCAAGAAAGACGAGGCAGAGGCCATCCGTGCGAAAGTAGCCGATATGAAAGCCGGGAGCCACCATCTGGAAGAGCGGAAAGCTGATCTGGAGAATGCTATACGCCAACAGCTTCTGCTTATCCCGAATCTGCCGCATGAGTCTGTCCCTGCAGGCAAGACCGCAGAGGAGAATGTCTGTGTGAAGACAGGCGGCACAGTGCCGGAGCTTGGAACGCACAAGCTCCCACATTGGGATCTGGCCAAGAAATACGATCTGATCGACTTCGAACTCGGCGTCAAGATAACCGGAGCAGGCTTCCCTGTCTATAAGGGCAAAGGAGCACGCCTGCAGCGAGCTTTGGTCAACTTCTTCTTGGATGAAGCCCGCAACGCCGGCTTCACGGAGATAGAGCCGCCCTATGTAGTCAATGAGGATTCCGGCTACGGTACGGGACAGCTCCCTGACAAGGAAGGGCAGATGTACCATGTCACGGCGGACAACCTGTATCTGATCCCCACGGCAGAGGTGCCGGTGACCAATATCTTCCGCGATGTCATTCTCTCCGAGGACGAATTGCCCATTCTCCTGACCGCTTACTCGGCTTGCTTCCGACGCGAAGCCGGTTCGTACGGCAAGGATGTTCGCGGTCTGAACCGCCTCCATCAGTTCAACAAGGTGGAGATCGTCTGCATCGACAAGCCCGAACACTCCTACGAACAGCTCGATCAGATGGTCGGCTATGTCCAAGGCCTTGTAGATAAGTTGGGACTTCCGTGGCGTATCCTTCGCCTCTGCGGCGGAGATATCAGCTTCACTTCGGCATTGACTTACGATTTCGAAGTCTATTCGGCTGCCCAAGAGCGGTGGTTGGAGGTTAGCTCGGTGTCCAATTTCGAGAGCTTCCAAGCCAATCGTCTGAAGTGCCGTTATCGCAATGCGGATAAGAAAGTGGAGCTTTGCCACACGCTCAACGGTAGTGCCTTGGCCTTGCCGCGTATCGTGGCTGCTCTGCTGGAAAACAATCAGACAGCCGATGGCATCCGCATCCCCGACTGTCTGGTACCTTATACAGGCTTCTCGATGATCGATTGATAGTCGCTTCTCTTACTCGTCCTTTGGGTAGAAGTCGAGTTCGAAGCGGATATCTTCGCATAATTCATACAAAACCGGTGCTGTGTCTTGGCTCGATTCGGGCAATAGGCACAGCACTTTTTTTGTCCGTTCTGCGGAGCCTCGCCCGTACCGCTTGAGCAGAAGTGCGGAAGCGCGTCGAAGCTCCGCTTTCTGCTCCTCATCGGAGAGATGGAGAATGGCCAGTGTTAAGAGTTTCTCTGCCGGCACGTCTTCCGGAAAGATGCCGCGTGTAAACAATCTGGCTGCAAGCATCAATACTCCCGTCATCATGTCAGGGGTAGTCTCTTTGCTCTCGATCCATCGGCCGATGCTCCGGATCGCTTCGGGCATTCGCTCCAGCAGATTGGCTGTCAGTTGCTCGCGAAGTTCCACGTTGTCGGCCTCTCGGAGGAATCTCGTTGCCTGCTCATGAGTCAGTTCTTCGGCCGGAAAAATCATCGTGGCGAGTATCTTCGTCTCCCTTACATCGCGTCTCCACAGATAGTCGGCCAGTGGAGCGGAAGCGTCGGCCGTGCGAGCCAGTCGGAGCAGATGTTCGCGAGTGACTCCAAAGTTGATGCCGTAGTGGAGTCCTTTCTCACGCATACTGGCCGATAGTACACCGTCCATCGCCCGTCGGAGGTGCGAGCGCAATCTTCGTGCCTCCTGCAAAAGCGGACTGTCTGTAGGCAGGAAGCTATATTCTGCACTGTAGCGAAGCATTTGTTCGGCATAGCCTTCCGTGTATTCTATCGTTGCATCCGTAAGCCTGCCCTCCGAATTATATACGGGTCTCAACCGAGGATTGACAAATCCCTTATACGGAGCAATATCCAGCTTGGCATAGCGCGTCAGCACTTCCTCGTGCAAGAGCGGATCCACGTGGACGGCATAACGCTCTACCAACGCTTTGCCGGCGGTATAGTCGCCCTCGCTCTTGATGCGTTGCACCTCGGTCAGCAAACCGGCAATGATCGCACGCACTGCTTCATAGTCCTTGATCACGAGTGCCGTCTTGCCCTCTTCGCAGACCAGCGACATTGCCCCCGGCCGCTCGGCATGCTCCAAGACGTAGCGAGCTATGAGTGCACGGTTGCGCATATGCGCCTCCTCTATCTCCTCTCCTCGCTTGATACGCACGAGTTGGGTCATCAGACCGTTGAGCATGTATTTGTAGTAGTTGGCTTTGTAAGCATCGGGATCGGTCAAAAGACCTAATTCGATCATTTTGGGATCGGCCAGAAAATAGAGGGCGAAGAGGTCGGCACGCGTCTCCTCCAGCGTGGAGGCGTGTTCTCCAAGTGCATCGCCTGGTACACCGGGGAGCAACTGTCCGCTGCCATGTCCGAGGCATTCGTGCAGGTCGGTGTGGAGGCTGTCCGTTAGGTCGGCATGCAGCTCTACGTGTCTGCGTACTTCCTCGTCGGGGATAAACTCCTCGTACAGACCTGTCCCTCGCGCGGCATGGTTGTATGCATCCGTGATATTGTCGATAGTGACGGACTTGGATCCGTGTTCGGCACGAATCCAGTCGGCATTCGGGAGGTTGATTCCTATCGGTGTGGCAGGATAGCTGTCGCCGGCTATGGTCAGTACATTGACCACCGTAGCCGATATACCATGGGGATTCTTCTTGCGGAAACGTGCGTCGATCGGCGAATGTGCTTCGAACCAACCGGCATGTTCGCTGATGATGCGCGTACGTCTGTCGGCTTCTTCGTCCTGCATGTGTACCAGTCCCTCCCAACTGCCGTGTATGCCTATCGGATCGGCATATACTTCGGTGAATCCGTTGATAAAATCGATCCGAGTACGATTGTTTTCCACCCAGCGAATACAGAACCGGTCGTACAGCCTGATGTCTCCTGTGCGGTAATAGTCGCACAGCAGTCGTATGCATGCGGCCTGTTCCTCATTCTCAGTGTATGGTATGGCAGCCTCCAAGGAAGCGACTACAGCTTCTATGGCCGGGCCGTACAATCCGTCTATACAGCAAACCTCGTCTTTCAATTCGCCCGAAGTCGAACGGATCAGACGGGTATTCAGTCCGAAGCTCGGCGGACAGCTTTTCTCGTTTTCGGGAAGAGCTTCTATCAGGTTTTTGTAATGGCTTTCCGCTTCGGCTCGGGTGATACCCGGTGCATAGAAATTGACCGAAGAAGCCTTGATAATATCCTCTTCGCCGCTCTGCTCGGTCTGTTTGGGTAGAAAATCGGTATCGTACAATACGCGCTCCAAAAGCACCTGCTCTTCCGGCTCCAGCTCCACGCCCGCCTCTCTCAGGGCTGCCCGCAAGAAACCCGGACTGAAACGGGCAATGAATTTGGCTCCGCTGTAATGGTGGTGAATGCCATTGGCAAACCAGATGCAGAAGAGGTATTCTTCCAGCAGGGCAAAGTCGTCGGTTCGTTCCGATTGGCTAAGATGGGTGTAAATACGCTCCGTCAGACTGCGTACCCAGAGGTTGTAGCGGCAGTTCTGTATGGTTGTAATATCCCGTCCTCGCAGGGCTGCTTCCGATAGGTGGTAGCAAAGCATCCTCTGCTTAGGGGTCAATGTGCCGAAGAGGTCGGCTCGATAGCTGAGTACTTCTATATCTGCAAATCGGGCTATGCGCTCTCCCGATCGGTGTTCGGTTGTTTCTTTTGTCATCGTGATTGAGGCTTTGAGTCAGTAGGGGAGGGGAGTAGTTCTCTCCCGTATAAAACCACGTGGTGCAAATTTAGGACAAAGGCAAAGAATAAAGCGGAGCATAGCCACAGACCGATCCGATACGGCATACTCAAAACCCGACTGAAAAATCGATACATGAGAAGTATCCTTTCCTTTTCTTCGCACATTTTCGTTCACGATTTGCGAACCATAAATGAGCAGATTGTGGCGTGTGTTTTCCTGAAAACACGAACCAAAACTATTTCGTTCTCGCGCGTAAATTTTTTCCTTCCCGCGCCAAAACGAAAAAAATCTCGCGCCACGTTTTTAGGGGCGTTGGGTGGAACAATTCTCGAGCGTAAACTCGATTTTCTCCCCGTTCTCTCTCAGCTCTTCGGAATGTCGGTATTCTGCCTGGACGCCGATCCGGAGCGGTAAACGATGGGTCGAATGGCTGCTGCTGTGCCTGCATAAAAATGCTAAATAGACCTTTACAATAAAAGAAAAATGTACCTTTGTTGCGATAGGCATACGAAAATTCGGGCAAAATGCCGAGTATGCCGGTCGGAATTTTCAGCGTGTAAAATCTTATTTCAAAAAGAATAGAACTATGAAACGAATCGTTTTTGTAATGATCGCACTCCTTATCGGAATAGGAGTAGCTACGGCGCAAAACGCAAAGAAAGCAGTCATCTCTTCGGACAATGTGGAGCATGACTTCGGTACGATCAAAGAAGCAGATGGCAGTGTGACTCACACTTTCGTTATCAAGAATACGGGAGACGCTCCCTTGGTGATCACTCGCGTAGTGGCATCTTGCGGCTGCACGACACCCCAGTTTAGCAAAGAGCCCATCGCTCCGGGTCAGACAAGCAAAATAGACGTCACATATAATCCTGCCGGCCGTCCGGGCCAGTTCGTAAAGACCATAGCCGTGTACAGCAATGGTAAGGATGGTACCTTTACGCTACGCATCAAAGGGGTTGTAGAATAAATAGCATAGCTCTGCAAGTAGTACAAGGCGTATGATCGTCAGTACATTTCGAGGGCTGCTCTTCTTCCTTTTCCTATTGACTCCTCTGTTGCTGACAGCTCAGGAGAGTCCGGAAATACAGGTCGAGGAGCAGTCCTTTAACTTTGGCCTGATTCCGGAAGAAAAAGGATCGGTAGGGCATAGCTTCAAGTTTCGCAACAGCGGTACCGCTCCTTTGCTCATCACTCGTGTGATGGCCGATTGTGGCTGTACCACTCCGACGTGGCCGGAGGAAGCCATCGCTCCCGGAGAGGAAGCGGAGATCCGCGTCCTCTTCGATCCTGTCGGTCGGTCAGGAGCTTTCGTCAAGCGGATTCGGGTTTTCTCCAACGCGCCTTCTTCACCGCTGGAACTCAGTATAAGCGGCACGGTTACGACCCTCGGAGGTGCCATACCGCATGCTTATGCCTTGGCGATAGGGCCGCTACAGGTGAGCAATGCTCGCCTGCTTTTCCCTATTTCCATGCCTGAAGACGAGGGGGTGGTACGGTTGGTGGTAAACAATACGGATGAGTTCGACCTGCAAGTTGCTGTCGTATCGCTACCTTCATTTGTATCGCTGGACGATCGGGCATTCCGGCTGCAAGCTCGTGAGCCCAGAGAGCTGAATCTTTCGCTTGCCGTACCTCGCAATATGCCTCCGGGGATGAAGGACGAGCCTCTCGTTTTGGAGGTAACCTCTCCCGAAACAGGAATAAAAGCCGTTGATTCCGTCATGGTCTCCTTGCCGCTGGTGGACAATTTCCCTGCCCTCACTGCAGCCCAAACAGGCGTTATGGAACTCAGCACCTATTTGGACATGGGACAGTTGGATGGAGAGACGACAAAGGCTGCGATAGAGATTCGCAACGTCGGTGCCGGCCCTCTCCGATTGCATAGCGTCACCACACGCAATCCGGCTTTGACTGCCGTACCCGACCGGACGGAGATAAAGCCCGGCGGAAGCACACTATTGCGCATCGCTGTGGATCCGCAGGTGATGAAGGCTGAGGGGTGGCAGAGTATAGCTGCCGATATTTCCATTATTTGCAACGATCCGCAGGCTCCGCTACGTCGTATCAAGGTCAAAGCCGAACTGTAGCTTTTCCCCGTAGAGCTGCTGCCAAGTGGTACTGCAAGCGAGATTGCCGCAGATCTGATAAACAGAACAATAACTATGGACGAACTACTTCATCATCCCGAAAATGATGATTGCTATAAGGGACTGAAAGTGAACAAGGGCGTTTCCAATATGCCCATCATCAATCCCTACCTGAATAGGACAAGACGCAAGAAGCTGACGGTCAAGGACTATGTGGACGGCATTTTGGCCGGTGATATAACCATCCTGAGCCGTGCCGTCACGCTCGTGGAAAGTCTCCTGCCCATGCATCAGGATACGGCACAGCAGATCATAGAGCAGTGCCTGCCTCATGCCGGCCGCTCCATGCGTATCGGCATTACCGGAGTACCCGGAGCGGGCAAGAGTACTTCGATCGATGCTTTCGGTATGCATCTCATCAAGCAGGGGCGGAAGCTTGCCGTGCTGGCCATAGACCCCAGCAGCGAGAGATCCAAAGGGAGTATTCTGGGCGATAAGACCCGTATGGAGCAGCTCTCTCGAGAGAAGAATGCCTTTATTCGTCCCAGTCCTGCTGCCGGTTCGCTGGGTGGCGTGGCACGCAAGACGCGTGAGACCATCGTGCTGTGTGAAGCGGCCGGATTCGACACGATCTTTGTAGAGACGGTAGGAGTGGGACAGAGCGAAACTGCTGTTCATTCGATGGTGGACTTCTTCCTGCTGATCCAACTGGCCGGTACGGGGGATGAACTTCAGGGTATCAAGCGCGGGATTATGGAGATGGCCGATGGTATCATCGTCAATAAAGCGGACGGAGACAATATCGACAAGGCCAATCTGGCGGCTTCGCATTATCGGAATGCTCTTCGGCTATTCCCACAGGCCGAATCGGGATGGAAGCCGCGAGTCCTCACCTATTCAGGCTATTATGCCATCGGCATCAAGGATATTTGGGATATGATCGACGAGTACCGCCATTTTACGACGGACAACGGATTCTTCCGACTGAAACGTCAGCGTCAGGCCAAATGGTGGATGTACGAGACGATCAACGACGAACTGCGCGATTCGTTCTACAACAGTACAGAGGTTCAGAGCCTCATACCGGAGGTCGAAGAGGCTGTGTTGGAAGATCGTGCCACGAGTTTCGTCGCTGCCCGTCGTCTGCTGGATGCCTACTTCCGCTATATTTCCAACAAATAATCTTCTTGATCAAGCAACCCCCAACCTTATGCGTAAACTACGGATCGGCCTCTTGCCCAAGATCATATTGGCCATTGTCCTCGGTATCGGCTTCGGCAACCTCTTCAGCTTCCCGTTTATTCGGATCTTCGTCACGTTCAATGCTCTCTTCAGCGAACTGCTCGGCTTCTCCATTCCGCTGATTATCCTCGGATTGGTGACGGTGGCTATTGCCGACATCGGGAAAGGTGCCGGCAGAATGCTTCTTATCACCGTGCTGATAGCCTATATGGCTACGGTGTTGTCAGGCCTATTCGCCTACTTCGCCGGCAATGCTTTCTTCCCGTCTTTGATTTCTCCCGGTACGGGTATGAGCGATGTCACTCAGTCGCAAGGAGTACAGCCTTACTTCTCTATCGCCATACCGCCGATGATGAGCGTGATGACAGCTCTTGTCCTCTCTTTCGTACTCGGTCTGGGTTTGGCCGGCATGGAAAGCCGTGGCATGAAGGGAATGATGCAGGATTTTCAGGAGATTATCACCAAGTTGATCGCCAAGGTTATTATCCCATTGCTGCCCATCTATATCTTCGGGATCTTTCTGAATATGACCCATCAGGGCGAAGTGGTAAAGGTGTTGTCCGTCTTCCTTAGTATCATCGGTATCATTTTCGGTCTTCATATCATCCTGCTGATCTTCCAATACTCTGTGGCAGGATTCATTGCCAAGAAGAATCCTTTCAGGATGCTGTGGCGAATGATGCCGGCTTATTTCACCGCTCTCGGTACGCAGTCTTCGGCAGCCACTATTCCCGTCACGCTCAAGAGTGCGGTGAAGTGCGGTGTATCGGAAGAGATAGCAGGCTTTACGATCCCTCTCTGTGCTACGATTCACTTGAGCGGTAGCACGCTCAAGATCACTTGTTGTGCTTTGGCACTGATGATCATGCAGGGGATGCCTTATGATGCAGGTCTGTTTACCGGATTTATCTTTATGCTCGGTATTACGATGGTGGCAGCTCCGGGAGTACCGGGTGGAGCCATCATGGCAGCTTTGGGTGTTTTGCAGAGTATGCTCGGTTTCGATGAATCCTTACAGGCACTCATGATAGCATTGTATATAACCATGGACAACTTCGGTACGGCTTGTAATGTCACAGGCGACGGTGCTATCTCGCTGATCGTGGACAAACTCATGATGCGCAAGAGGCAGGCAGTCGCAAGGTAGACAAGAGGTTAGGAAGAAAAAGAAAGGAGAGGAGACTGTCGGCATGTATAGGTCTCCTCTCCTTTGTTTATTTGTTGGAGGCTTTACGTCCACAGGATGGCGCAGTATATGTCTGCCCGTTTTCAGCCGCGGATCATGGTGAGGAGCATCTTGAAGCGTTTCGTAGCATGGAGTGCATGGCTGACGTTGGCCGGCATGATGACGGACCGGCCGGCTTTGAGGAGAAGAGGTTGGCCTCCGATTCTTATTTCCGCTTCCCCTTCCAATATCTGTACGAAGGCATCGAAAGGTGCTGTGTGTTCGCTCAGTCCCTGCCCTTGGTCGAAGGAGAAGAGAGTAATGTTGCCTACTTCGTTCTTAAGTACTTGTTTGCTGATGATTCCGCCGTCGGAATACTCTACTGATGCCGATATGTCGAGGACAGTAGCTTTGGGGTATGTTTCTTTTGTCATTGTTTGTTTTCGATTGTTTAGTCTGATCTCATGTCTTGTAAACGGGCATGGCATTACCCTTATTGCGTCGGAGCGACCCTATATGAGAAGAGGGTGTGCCAAACGAAAATACTTCGTGGCACACCCTCTCTTTCTTGCATTCGGAAAGCCTGTATCTCCCTCCCCTCAGCGTAAGGAATCAGCGGGAGAAACGTGGCTCGTTAGAAAGCATATTCGCGAACGAACTCCGTGGCTGCCTGTATCTGTTTGTACATGACTACATCGTCCTCCACCTTGGGAGCTACCTTGCGCAGCTCGCCGAGCATCTTCTCCAAGTACGGAGACGTCTTGGTCGGACGGCGGAATTCGAAGGCTTGGGCTGCATCGAGGAGTTCGATGGCGAAGATCATCTCCAGGTTTTCTATGATCGGAAGCAGCTTCGTTGCTGCGTTGGCTCCCATAGAAACGTGGTCTTCCTGCCCGTTGCTGCTGACGATACTATCGCTGGCTGCGGAGAAACAGTACATCTTGTTCTTGCTCACCATAGCTGCGGCTGCATACTGCGGGATCATGAATCCGCTGTTCAGACCGGGATTGGCTACGAGGAACTCAGGCAGATTGCGCAGACCGAGTATGAGCTGAGCCGTGCGACGTTCGCTGATATTGCCCAGTTCAGCCAAGGCTATAGCCAGAAAATCATATACGATGGCAAGAGGTTGGCCGTGGAAGTTACCACCCGATACGACAAGATCTTCATCGGGGAAGACCGTGGGATTGTCGGTCACGGAGTTGATCTCTCGAATGACTACCTCTGTAACGTAGGCAATGGCATCGCGGCTGGCTCCGTGAACCTGCGGCATACAGCGGAAGCTGTACGGATCCTGTACCTGCTTCTTCGGGCGGGCTATCTGCTCGCTACCTTTAAGAACTTCCTTCAGGTGACGAGCTACGGCCAACTGTCCGGGGTGAGGACGTATGATGTGGAGGTTGTCGGTAAAGGGGGCATCCAAGCCATCGAAAGCTTCGAGCGAGAGTGCACCGATACAGTCTGCTACCTCTACAAGACGGTGTGCCTTGAGGAGGGCGTAGACGCCATGACTGCTCATGAACTGCGTACCATTGAGCAGAGCCAAGCCTTCTTTGCTCTTGAGGATGATCTTCTCCCAGCCGAACTCCTGCATCACATCGCAGGCATTGCGCTTCTCTCCCTTGTACATGACTTCTCCCTCACCTATAAGCGGCAGGAAGAGATTGGCCAGAGGGGCGAGGTCGCCCGATGCGCCGAGCGAACCGCGATCGTAAACGATGGGGAGTACGTCGTTATTGAGCATGTCCAGGATACGCTGCACGGTGCATAGCTGTACGCCACTGTGTCCCAACTGGAGGGCATGAGCTTTGAGCAGAAGCATCAGGCGCACGATGTCCTCATGAACGGGCGTGCCGCAGCTACAGGCATGACTCTTGACGAGGTTCTCCTGTAAGGCGGTAAGCTGATCCGGTGTAATTGTCCTGTTGCAGAGAGAGCCGAAGCCGGTGGTCACGCCGTATATGGGTTTGTCCGACTGCTTCACTTTCTCGTCCAGATAGTGGCGGCAGTGCTCGATACGTCTTACGGCATCGGCTGAGAGTTCCAGCTTGAAGCGACTATCCAGATATTCGCGAAGCAGATCCAGAGAGAGCGGTTCGGAACCAACTTGAAAAGAGGTACGTGCCATCGTTATTCGCATGCTTTTTTGGTGATAGCCAATATCTCGGCCTCGCGACGTATAGCATCGGCTTCGATCGCATTGGCTTCTTCCGTATGCGTCTTGACGAAATCCTCGTCCTTGATAGACGTCAGGTTGATACGAACATTCAGCAGGGCACCGATGATAGCCGTGCGAGCGCACATCATGGCTACACATCCGTCCGTAATGGCATTCTGATTGCCTTTGGCTACGACTGCTTCGATCAGCGGCAACAGACTGTGTACACGCCGAGCCACCTCCATAGGTACGGACGCCGCATATTTGGTCATCTCCTGAATCTGAGCCGAGCGAACGGCCTTCTCTTCCTCCGTTTCCTTGGGGAGCTTGAAGGCGGCGAATACCTTATTATAAGCATCGCTGTCGCGGTCGATATCCAATACCAGTTCTTTCTGTATGGCGGCAGCTTCGGTAGCGATAGTCTGCATCTCTGCTTCCACCTCGACGTACTTCTTCTTGCCTATAGTCAGGTTAGCCACCATCTCGGCCAATGCTGCTGCAATTGAGCCGTTCAGAGCGGAGATACTGCCTCCGCCGGGTACGGGTTCCTGGCCTGCTGTCTCGGCGAGGAAGCCTTTTACTGTAAGATCTGTTAGAATCATTATTACGTGAATGTTTGGTGATTATTATAAGAAAGGTATCTGATAGATCAGACCGGCGCGAAGAGCATTGGTGCTTTCCGTCTCGGTCGCACTGTACCGGTAATGCCGTCCTATGTAGGTGACGAACAGACGGAAGTTGGTCTCCGTGGGGTAATATTCCACCCCTCCCATATAGCCGTAGGAGTGGCGCGTGTGGCTGCTCTCGCCGTATTGGGCAGGCGCGTAGCCGTTCTCGTACATGCCTTTGAGGAAGAGATTGACCTGATCGAAAATGCGGAAGTTCCACTTCGATACCAGAGCATAGTACTTGACGTCCGTGAGGGTCTTGCCCTTGCCGTAGCGAGCAGTCATAATGCCTTTGTCGTCCAATCCCTCGATCGAGTAGGTGAGGTCGAGGTATCCGTTGATCCGTTTGCCCGGATTGAACAGGTTGCCCGCAGTGAAGTACCACATATTACGCTCTTGGGCCTGGTGAGCCATCGACACGGCGTAACGCATGTGCAGTGCTCCTCCGAGGAGGGTACCGTTCCACTGTGCCGAGTAGAGGAGCGGGTAGCTCGTGGCGGTAGCGACATCGGGTGTCACGTGGTAGCGGTCGGCGAAGCGGTTGTTGTAAGCATTGAGTACCTGTAGCTGCAGCTGCTGTTCGGGGTGGAAGTTCCATGCGAAGTTCACGCCCGAAGTATAGCAGGTCATGTAATCCACAAGGTCGCTGTACTGGTAGATCTCTACGGGGTTCATGTCGTATTCTATCCCTCCGAAACGCGCGTACTGACGTCCGAAGAAGAAAGCCACCTTGTCGTTCGGGTGCCAGTCCACACCTGCGATGTCGATGGCATCGGAGAGATTGTCGGCAAACGAAGTGCCGTCGGCGGCACGGTTGAGACGTTGTCGCCAGTCGAAGCTGAGGTGGCAGTTCAGTTCGCCATGAGCAGACATCCGCAGCTCCTGTACCTTGAAGTGTCCGATGTGGGATTCGTCATCGACAAGCGGCTGGTCGTAGAACGACTGTAGGCCTAAGTACACCTTCAGCTTTTTCTGCTTCTGCTCCAGACCGAATACACGTTCGGCCAGAGAAGGCTCGCCGTTGCGTTCGGCCGGTCCTGTCTGTTGGGCGATGGCCGGCATACCGCACAGGATGAGGCATGCCAATGATAATAGCGATTTGTTCATACGTTGGTCGGGTATCGAATCAAATGAGTGAGATGAGGACAAAGAGCCAATGGGCGAATATGCCGGCGACGAGTCCGCCGATCGCATGTGCTCCGATCGCCTGTGTGATGAGGCGGCGGTACTTGAGACTGTCGAGCATGGCCGTGTGCGTACTGAGGAAGCCGCTCCAGCACATACCCATGGCGGTGAAAACGGCTACTGCATTGCCGTCCAGGATACCTTGCGCCGAGAAGTTGGGTACCAGTCCGAGGGCTGCACCGACTGCTCCGAGCGCGGTGATCGGGAAGGCGATGAGGCGGGAGTCGGTGAAGCCGAAGAGCCAGCGGAAGAGGAAGTCCACCTTGTCGGCAAGGGCCGGCAGCAGGCCGACGCCTTCGTATGCCTTGCCGGCGAAGGTGCCGTCGGGTCCGGCAGGTCCGTTGGTGAGCATCATAACGGCCGTACTGATGATGAGTACGCCGGGGATGATGGCGATACCGAGGTCTACACCCGTCTTGCCGCCGTCCAGTACGGCATTGAGCATACGCAGGAAAAGGTTCTCCTTATGCTCTTTCGTTTCCTCGTGCAGCATATCTTCCACATTGACCGGACTGTCCATTTCCGGATAGCGGCGGAGCGTGCTCCGCTGCATCAGACGAGTACTGACGATACTGCCGATGATGGCTCCGAAGAGGCCGATGATGGCACCGCTGCCGTAGCCCTGTCCTGCCATGAAGATGATAACGACCATACCCATGCCGAAAGCCGTACCGAAGTTGGTGAGGCTGACGAGCTGATATTTCTTGAAGTAGGAGCAGAACTTGCGATCCTGTGCCAGAGAGATGATGGCGGGATTGTCACTAAGGAAGGTGAGGATGCCTCCGAGTGCCGACACGCCCGGCAGGTTGTAAAGGGGCTTCATCAGGGGCCTGAGGATACGCTCGAGCATATCCACGACATGGAACTCCACGAGCAGACTGCCCAAGGCTCCGCTCAGTACCGTGATACCCATAATATAGAATACGGTCTCGAGCAGGAGGTGATAGGAGGTCTGCATAATCGTATTGAGCATATTGGGCAGACCCATGACATGCCCTACATAGCCGAATATGGCGAAGAAGAGAATGATGAAGCCGAGGGCTTCGAAGAGATGACGCCTGAACGTCAGTTTCTTGTGTTGAGATCTTGTCTCCATTTATAATAATGTATGCGGTGGTTTTTGGTGGGGAAAAGACAAGGCCGGAGCGGAGCTTCGTTCGGTGCTCCGCTCCGGTCTTTGCCGTGTGGTTTATGAGTTGGTGTAGACGACCCTGCCTCCTTTGACGGTATGCTCCACGAGGTTCATACCGAAGTGATAGGAGAGGAATTTGTACGATGGGTATTGGAGTACGACGAGGTCGCCCTTCTTGCCCGGCTCGATGCTGCCGATCGTATCGGCTCTTCCTATGGCTGCAGCCCCGTTGATCGTGAGGGCCGTGATGGCTTCTTCGACGGTCATGCCCATGTAGAGGGTGGCAAGGGCAAACATGAGGGGGACGGAAGCCGAGAAGCAACTGCCCGGATTGAGGTCGCTCCCCAGTGCAACGGCACAGCCGGCGTCGATCATCTTACGGGCCGGAGCGTAGTCGGCACGGAGGCTGAAGGCGGTACACGGTAGCAGAGTGGCCACGGTGTTGCTTTCGGCCAGGGCCTTGATTCCCGCGTCGGATATCCGAAGCAGATGATCTGCCGAGAGACATCCCAGTTCGGCAGCCAGCTCAGCTCCGCCGAATGGCACGATCTCGTCTGCATGCATCTTGACGGAGAGCCCTGCTTCCTTGGCGGCCGTGAGCATGCGTCGGGTCTGTTCGTGATCGAATACGCCCTTCTCGGTGAAGATGTCGCAGCACTCGGCCAAGTTCTGTCGTACGACTTCGGGCAGTACTTCGCGACAGAGGTACTCGATGAATTCGGTGGGACGTCCTTTGTATTCGGGCGCAGTGTCATGTGCTCCCATGAAGGTGGAGTAGAGGTCGAGGGGCTGCTCGTCCTGCAGGTCGCGCACTACGCGCAGCTGCTTCAGCTCCGTCTCGAGGTTCATCCCGTATCCGCTCTTGGCCTCTACGGTGGTGACGCCCATCTTCATCATATTGGAGAGGTGCCGTCGGGCCGATGCTTTCAGCTCGTCTTCCGATTCGGCACGAGTAGCGCGCATGGTGCTGGCGATCCCTCCGCCGCGCTCCATGATACTCATGTAGCTGTCGCCGGCGAGCCGCCATTGGAACTCATCTTCCCTGTAGCCTCCGAAGACGAGATGGGTGTGGCTGTCCACAAAGCCCGGCAGTACGCAGCGTCCCGTGGCGTCCAGCTCCCGGCAGCCTTCGGTCATGGACGGGGCTACGTCCGCCATGCGGCCGGCAAAGGCGATGATGCCGTCGCGGATAACTACTGCGGCAGGGCCTTCGATGGTGTGTATCTGCCCCATGGCTTCGCGGCCGTGTTTGGCTTCGGTGCCTTGGCAGGTGACGAGCTGGGCGATATTCTTGATGTAGAGGTTCATTGTGTGGGGGGGTGTTAGGCATGTGTGTCGGTAAAGAAGCTTGCCGATAGAGCCCCACCGCGCCACCCGGAAGAGGGTGGCGGGTGGTATCTCTATCCTTCAAACAAAAAACATGCTGACGTTTACTCCATGATCCGTGATTCGAGGATCTGATCCATGGAGAAGTTTTCGATGCCGAGGTAGTATTCGGCACAGTCGATCAGTGCCTGCATGGGTACGAGTCCGATCACTTCGCTGCCTACGACGGATACGCCGTATCGGGCGGCTTCCATGCGTACCATCTCGTGAGCGCGATAGACGGCCGTCTTGGTAAAGTCCGTCAGGTTCATGGACACCTGCACGATGCCGCGGTCGGTAAGCTCTACGCCCATGGCCTTGCAGAAGCGCAGACCGCCGCCGAGGAAGCGTACCTTCTTGGCGATGGCGTCCGCGATGGAGAGGTCGTTCGTATTGAGGTTCACGTTGTAAGCGACGAGCGGCATACGGGCACCGACTGCCACGGTGCCGGCTGTCGGGTGACGATCGGCCGGGCCGAAGTCGGGATGCCAGTCGGCTTCGTGTATCTTCTCTGCCATGCCTTCGAACTCGCCTTTGCGGATCTTGGCCAGGTTCTCACGGTGGGGAGCGGTAGCCGATTTCTCATAGAGGAATACGGGCACGCCGTACTTCTCGCCTATCGTGCGGCCTACCTCCTTGGCGAGGGCGTCGGCGTCTTCGGCAGTCACATTCTTGATGGGGATAAAGGGGATCACGTCCACTGCGCCCATACGGGGGTGCTGACCCGTGTGTTTGGTCAGGTCGATCAGCTCTACGGCTATGCCTACGGCTTCGAGCACTGCCTCCCGAAGGGGCTCGGGTTCGCCCACTACGGTCACGACGAGACGGTTGTGATCCTCATCGTTGCTATAGTTCAGCAGCTTGACGCCTTCGCGCGTGCGGAAGGGGTTTACTATCTTTTCGATTTTCTCTCTGTCGCGGCCTTCCGAGAAGTTGGGCACGCACTCCATGATTCTTGATAATGCCATGTCTGTATTATTGTTTTTGTTGGTTGGTTGTTCTTACCACTTAATTCTTCTTTTTTTTGCATGAATGCCTGTAATACTTCCATATTTTGGGCAAGTCTTTCTTGTACTGTCTTATATCCCAATCATATCCCATCGAATTGACGTAATCGGAAAGAGGATCCATCCCGATACCTGCACGACGTTCGTCCACATGGTCTATATCTTCAATGGGAATGACGAAAAAGAACTTATTACCGTTCTCCTCCTTAACGTGATAGGTTTGTGTCCCATAGATCTGTTCCTTGCATTCGTGCATTCGAATACGATCCACAAGGTAGGCATAATGCATGGGGTCTGTTCTTTTTTCTTCGACAGCTTTTTGGAGCATAGGCAGATAGCGAGTAGCTACTTCCGGCCTTTGATCGGCATGTTGGATGCAGAGCCAAAGCGTTTGGTCAGCAGAACATCCTAATCTATTTGCTCCCGGCCACTCGCCGAATGTGTCTATAATATGTATGGCTCGTTCCGTATTTTGCCTATCGACGAGGAGTATTTCGTCTCGTACCTTCTTTCGAATGTTATCGCCGGTTTCGTTAGGGAGTCGGAGCCATAGAATTCTGATGCCTTGATCTTCGCGCTGAATCTGCCAGATTTCATTACGCATATCCGCGTGCGGATTCCTTTCGACCGAGTCGATCCAACTCTTGTATACTTCCCATCGTGGCAAAGTGTAATAGAAGGCCTGATATTCGGGCTTTGAGAGAAGATGATAGGTAAAGGCATCCTCTTCAGGATCGGATGTCAAACTATCCAACCGGGCTTGGATATATGTTTGATCCCGATCCTGAATGGCTTTGTCAAAGGGAGCGCATAAAGCTTCGGTAACGTACTGCATGAAAATATCCTGATAAGTCTTTCTGAAAGCAGTACTGTCGTTCTGTTCTAAATACTTTATAGACAGGTTGATCAAGTCTTTAGTCGTATTCTGTGCTTTCGAAAGATTACAAGCAATCAGAGAAACAAGCAATACAATGCCAAGTCTACTTATCCGAAACATTTCCAAACTGTATTTTGTCGTGTGATGATTCGTTACAGTCCGCCGCCGGTGCCTCCCTGTCCGCCGCCACCATCGGGTGTGGAGGGAGAGGGCGTCTGATTGTCGCCTGTGCCGGGTTTCTTCTTAGGCTGCGGCTCCACACGCTCGTAGTCGAAGGCCAGGGCGGAAGACCCCGGGCGGAGCTTGCCGCGTGCGGGGATGCTCTTGAGCTCTGCCGAGGGGATGAAGACGAGCCTGTGCTTCTGGATCTGATCTACAGAGAAATTCTTGGGGTCGTCCAATTGTTTGGAGCCGAACGAGAGGCGGAAGCTGCCCAGCTCGCCGATGCGAACCGTCTTGCCGTTGGGCAGCTCCTCGCTAAGGATATTGACGAGGCGGTCCAGGATGCCTTTGACGTCGGCGGAGGTCAGAGCCGACTCCTCGGCTATTCGCTTGCAGAGGCTGTGGAAGGTTACAGAGTCTTGTGCCGCCGGCTGGGCATAATAGATGGTCTGTCCGGCTTTGGGGCCGATCTTGGCGACAGACTTTTTGATCACATACTTTAGGGACATAACTTACTTATTATTAGTTTCTTATTATTTGATGACCACTCATACCCGATACATCCCTCAAGTCCTCCGAAAAAAAACGTCTGGACGTTCGGAGGAAAACGTCTAGACGTTCCGAATAAAACGTCTAGACGTTTCGAGCAAAAGGTCTAGACGTTTCGGGCAAAACGTCTAGACGTTTTTTCGAGGGGATATTGCAGACGGCCACGGCCACGTCCCGGCGTTTCCCGGGGGAGGCTCTCGGCCTTCCTCCCGTGAGGTGCGTCGGCTCCTCCCGCACGCGGCTGACCGAGGGGGCGGCCACGACTTGCGGGGGCGGTCTGCAAACCGCGGCAAAGGTACCCAAATAGTTCGATTCGGCAGACAGTAAAATAAATACTCTTGCCGTGTCGTTTATAGAGACGAAGGGGGGGCGGCGTCCCGCTCTTTGCGATCGACTCTCCGCATCGCCCCCGTGGGCCGTAGCATCCGCAGGCGCAGCCGGCCTCGGCGAATAAGGCGGAGGGAGTAAGACCATCATTCGATTTATTTCTTACATTTGCACGACGGAAAACGAAATAGACACCTATTCTCTATCCTTTCGTCCTGCGGTATCGAGTATCCTGACAGTCTCATTCCGAGATGCCGTATCCCCCTATCAACACTTATCATATTTCTAAAAAGCTCATCATCATTTATTATGCAGAAGTACACGATCGTCGATTTGAACGAAAAGGCTGAAGCTGAACTCGCTGCCATAGCCGGCGAGCTGGGTATTGCCAATGCCGGCTCAATGCCCAAACAAGAACTTATTTACAAAATACTCGACGAGCAGGCTATCAGTGTAGCCGGCGTCCGGAAGGAAAAACAAAAAACGACGGAAGACCGGCACACCGAAAGGCGCAAGCCGGGTCGTCCGCGCAAAAACGCCGAGGAGGAAGCTCCCGAAAGCAAAGACGTCGCAGCCGCTCCTGCCGAGCCGAACGACGAGGAAGCTCAGGCCAAACGCAAGCGTGGCCGCCCTCGCAAAGCGGCGGAAGAGATAGCGGAAGAGACCCGGGAAGATGTGCAGCAGCTCGTGGCTCTGGCTGCTGCAGAGGAGACGAATGCAACGGAGAAGGAGAGTGCCGGGCGGAAGCCGGCGGCGAAAACGTCCACCGCATCCCCTGCCAAAGCCCCTGCCAAAGCCCTTCCCCGTCCGGCAGAGACCACCCCGCGCGTGGCACCGTCTCCCCCTCCCACGACGCCCGTGAGCGAGCCGGCCAAGGATGATGCCAAGCCCGAGACGCCCGCTCCTCCCCCCGCCATCGAGTCCATCACCACGACTCCTGCTGCCGGAGCCGTCGATGAGGGCGGTGCTCGCCGCCTCGTATTCAGGCACAAGAACAGCTCCTCGGTATTGGATCAGGTGCTGCCGTACAGCTCTCCCCAGCCCCCGCAGAGGCCCAAACCGGCCGGTGCTCCGGTCGGCAGCAGCCCGATCAGGCAGCGACAGGCGGCCGGCGTGCCGACTCCCCGTCGCGAACCTCAGCAACCTCTCTACAACTTCGACGGCATCCTCGAGTGCATGGGCGTACTGGAGATCATGCCCGACGGCTACGGATTCCTCCGTTCCTCGGACTACAACTATCTGTCCTCTCCGGACGATGTGTACGTGTCCCAGCTGCAGATCAAGCACAACGGACTCAAGACCGGCGACGTCGTGGCAGGCACTATCCGTCCGCCCAGAGAAGGGGAGAAGTACTTCCCCTTCGTGCAGCTGCGGAGTGTGAACGGTCGCAGCCCCGAAGAGATCCGCGACCGCGTGCCCTTCGATCATCTCACACCCCTCTTCCCCGAGGAGAAGTTCACCCTCGAAGCACCGGGCATCCGTGCCGTAAACGATAAAATATCCGTCCGCGTCGTAGACCTCTTCGCCCCCATAGGCAAAGGACAGCGCGGCCTGATCGTATCGCAGCCCAAGACGGGTAAGACGATGCTCCTCAAGGACATTGCCAATGCCATCGCAGCCAATCACCCCGAAGTGTACATGATCGTCCTGCTCATCGACGAGCGTCCCGAAGAGGTCACCGACATGGCGCGAAGCGTGAACGCCGAGGTCATCGCTTCCACCTTCGACGAGCCGGCAGAGCGTCACGTGAAGATCGCCGAGATCGTCCTGAACAAAGCCAAAAGAATGGTGGAGTGCGGTCATGACGTAGTCATCCTGCTCGACTCCATCACCCGCCTGGCACGTGCATACAATACCGTACAGCCCGCATCGGGCAAGGTGCTCTCCGGTGGTGTCGATGCCAATGCCCTGCAGAAGCCGAAACGCTTCTTCGGTGCCGCTCGCAACATCGAAAACGGCGGCAGTCTCACCATTCTGGCCACGGCGCTGACCGACACGGGTTCTAAGATGGACGAGGTGATATTCGAAGAGTTCAAGGGTACGGGCAATATGGAGCTGCAGCTCGATCGCCGCCTGTCCAACAAGCGCATATTCCCCGCCGTGGACATCATGTCCAGCAGTACCCGCCGCGACGACTTGCTGCAGGACGAGACCACGCTGAACCGTATGTGGATCCTGCGCAAGTACCTCTCCGACATGAATCCTGTCGAGGCCATGGAGTTTGTGCGTAAGCAGCTGGAGAATACGCATACCAATATGGAGTTCCTTGCCTCGATGAGCAACTGATCAGTTCCCTGCCGCCGCCTCCTCTCCGACAAGAGAGGAGGCGGCAGCGGACAGGACTCTGAGTGACGAGCCGCCCTCTATCCGGATGCAGACCGGCAGACGAGGGGGAGGGAAGTCGAAGAGCCGGGCATATCGTCTTTCGGTCTCCTCCGTGCGGCTTACGGTTTCGTCCTGCTATACCTTATTATTATAAGTATCAATCCTCAATATTCGTTACGGCAGCATTCATGACATCTTCACGCCTCTACGGTCTTGCGGTCGGTATACTGTCGTCCGCCACATTCGGGCTCATCCCCCTGTTCACGCTGCCGGTTTCGGCTAAGGGGGCTTCGTTCGAGCTTATTCTCTTCTATCGCTTTTTCTTCGCAGCCATCGCCATCGGTATACTGCATCGCCTCTCGGGCGGCAGCTTCAAAGTCAGCCGTGCGGATATAGGGCCGCTGGTATTGCTGGGCTTCTTGTATGCCGGCACGGCACTTTTCCTCTTTCACGGCTATGGCTATATGGCCAGCGGTGTAGCCACCACCATCCACTTCCTCTATCCGCTGTTCGTCACGGCTCTGATGCTTCTTTTCTTCGGGGAAAGACTTTCGCCCGTGCCATTGACGGCCATTTTCATCGCCCTGATAGGCGTGGGCCTGCTGATGGGCCTTACGGGAGGGGGCGATCGGGTAGGGCTTACCGGCTTTGTGATAGTCGCCATCTCGGCGCTTTGCTATGCCCTCTATATCGTCTTTGTCAATCGGAGCCGGGTCCGAATCATGCCGGGACGGCGGCTGACGTTCTACGTCTTCGTCGCAGCCGCAGGTTTTTGCCTGATCAACGTCCTGGTCAGACAGGGCGAAGTGGCTCCTCTTCCCGACGCGGCTTCATGGGGCAATATCCTGCTCTTGGCTTTGGTGCCGACGGTAATTTCCAATCTGGCTTTGGTAGTGGCTGTACGCAACATCGGCTCCACGCTCACCTCTGCGCTGGGAGCTATGGAGCCGCTTACGTCCGTATTGGTAGGTGTGTGGGTCTTCGACGAGGTGTTGGGGGCCTCCGCTATAGTCGGTATGGGCTGTATCCTCATAGCCGTCGGACTTATCGTCTTCTCCGAACCGCTCGAACTGATGCTCCGCAGGAGGAGACGATAGCTGCCGTTCGCTACCGTTCGTCTGCTGCGATATTGCTTTCGGCCACCAAGTACAGGGGCCTTGCGACTATATTTTTGTTGATCTTGGATATATAGGTGCCGATCACCCCAAGGCATATCAGCTGCACTCCTCCCAAGAACATGGAGCTTACGATGACGGAAGTCCATCCGCTCACCGTCTTATCCAGCAGGAAGTGCGAGATGAGGGCATAGACGATCACGAATAAGGAGAGCAAAGAAACCCAGGCACCTAATTGGGCCACCCATTCGAGCGGTCTGCTGGAAAATCCCGTGATGCCGTCGATGGCCAAGGCAAGCATCTTCCTGAGCGGATAGTTCGTTTGGCCGTATTTCCTTTCGTCTCTGTCGAACTGCACCCCTGTCTGGCGGAATCCCATCCAGGCGATTTGTCCCCTCAGGAACTTGTTCTGCTCGGGCATCTCTCGCAGGCACTGCACGATCTTCCGGTCGATCAGCCGGAAGTCGCCCGTATCCAGCGGCATATCGATAGACGTGATCTTGCGCATCGTCCGGTAGAAACCTTTGGCCGTCGCTTTCTTGAACCACGTTTCGCCTTCGCGATGCTTCCGCTGTGCATAGACCACTTCGTAACCCTCACGGTATTTCGCATACAGTTCCGGTATCAATTCCGGCGGATCCTGCAAGTCGCCGTCGATGATCACCGTAGCCTTTCCCCTCACATGGTCTAATCCTGCCGACACGGCTATCTGATGACCGAAGTTGCGACTCAGGTTGATGTAGAAGAAACGGTCATCACCCTTGCACAGGCTGCGCAATAGCTCCATCGAACCATCGCGGCTGCCGTCATTGACAAAGATCAGTTCGTAGTCCTCCGTTATCGAAGCCGCCGCCGCACTCAACCGCCGCACCAGCTCGGGAAGTTCCCTTTCTTCATTATAGATCGGCACGACGATGGAAAGCTCCTTCGTATAAGTCGTATTGACATCCATTAGAATTGACGTTTAGATTGTTTTCGGCACTCTCAGGTGGAAAATGAAGTGCTTAGGTGACAAGGGTCAGGACGGTCCCTTTGTCCGCTTCGGGATGGAACCAGCGGATCGTACTGTCGCGTCTGAACCATGTCATTTGCTTGCGGGCATATACGCGACTGTTGCGTTGGATCCGCCTTACGGCCTCTGCCCGATCGATCGAGCCGTCGAAGTATTCGAACATTTCTTTGTAGCCGACCGTATTGAGTGCATTGAGATGGCGCAAGGGATAGACGGCGCGAGCCTCTTCCTCCAGACCTTGCTCCATCATTTCCAATACACGGGCGTCTATCCGTTTGCAAAGTTCCTCGCGTTCTCTGTAAAGCCCGATCTTGACGATTCGGAACGGACGCTCTTTGGCCTCATGTCGGTGGAACGAGGAGAACGGCCGTCCGGTCGAAAGGCATATCTCCAAACCGTGGATCACTCGCTTATAGTTCCGTCTGTCCACCTTGGCGTAGTAATCGGGATCCAGTAGCCGGAGCTGTGCCAGTATCCCATCCAATCCTTCCGCTCCGTATCGGGCGTAAAGCTCTTCCCTCACCTCCGGAAAGGGGTCGGGAATATCGTCTATCCCCCGACAAACCGCATCGATATACATCATCGAACCGCCGGTAAGGAGCACCCCTCTATACTTTCGGAACAGTTCTTTCAGAGCTTCGAGCACTTCCACCTCGTACATTCCCGCGCTATAATAGTCCCTGACGCTATGCGTGCCGACAAAAAGATGCGGCACCCTCGCCCGCTGTTCGGGAGTGGGTGCCGCTGTTCCTATGGGCAGTTCACGAAATATCTGTCGGGAGTCGGCCGAGATGATCGGGCTGCCCAAACGTTCGGCGATGTCGAGGCTCAGATCCGTCTTGCCCACACCGGTGGGACCAAGGAGGACGTATAGCGTATGATCCTGAGTCTCCAATGCGCCGGACGTATCGGGGTCAATAGTTATCGGACAGGTCGGGTGTTATCTCATCGAAGCCCTCGAATCCCTCGCGGTCTATCTCGTCCTCATTGTACTCGCTGTCGCCGAAGAAGTCTTCTTCCAGATCCAATCCTTTGGCTTGCTTGGTTGGAATGGCAGTCGGATCCATCAGATCGTCCAGAGAGCTTTGTTGCGGAGGCAATCCTTCCGACGTGAGGAGCTTAGGCTCCGAGAGCGATTTGCCCGGTACTATATCCATCACTTCGATAAAGAAGTAACGCTCCGTCATCAAGTCGAATTCGAAGACGAGACGTTGGTGTTCGTCCTCGATGAACTCTTCCAAGCGTGTATTTTCCATCACATACGAGTCCTCATCCGAGGCCGTGTCCATCTCCATCAGTGTAATCTCCTGCCCCTTGTGCCAGTCCTCATCGCAGAGGAAAAAAGACGTTAGCTCGCTGTGCGAATAGCCCACCGAGTCCAGAATCGCATTTTGGAGGTCGAGGAAGGTAGCTTCGGAGTCGATCGCTATCTCTCGGCGGAAATCTTCCACCTCATCGGAAACTATCAGAAAGTTGAATACCATATTGCAGTTTGTGCTTATCGATTATGCAATCCAAAAGTAGGAAAAAAACACAGGCGACCTCTGTCGCCCCCTCTTTCCACGGTATCAAAGCATACTTCCTTCTCTTTTTCCCTTTTGGAACGAAGGCTTTGCGCCACCTTTGCGAGCTGAAAGGGAGCCGGGTTTGGGTATGTGAATATTCGTCAATATGGTTGTAACTTTATAGCCATGAAATAAAACGGCAGGCATTCGGCGCATGACGAAACCCGATAGGCCTGCTTATCGATCCACACCACTTATTTTAGAATATGACAGAACAAAACGAGAGACCGTACAACGGTACCTACTACACGCTGGAGGACAAACATTTCTGGGCAGCTTTCTTCAATCTGGCACGTCACAACGCCTATATTACCCTCGCCCACATCGACAGGCAGCTCGCCTACAGCAAGGCCGATATAACCAACGATGAGGATATACTCTTCTTCAAGGGCCAATGGAAAAACCTCGACAACGATCTGGAGAGGAAAGCTCGGCTGAGAAGTTTGATCCTGAAGCATTTCTCCTTTTTGGAAGGAGCTGCATACGGCAAGAAACTCTTCGAAAGCCAATCTTCCGGAAACAAATCCTCCAAGAAGAAAGAACTCACGAAAAAAGAAAAGGAGGAACTGCAAGCCAATGCACTCTCCTTGGACAATCTGAAGAGCATCCTGTTCGACTTTCTGCAAAAGCTCAAGGATTTCAGGAATTACTACTCCCACTATCGACATCCCGAATCTTCGGAATTGCCCTTGTTCGATGGAAACATGCTTCAGAGACTGTACAACGTCTTCGATGTGAGTGTGCAACGGGTGAAAAGAGATCACGAGCACAACGACAAGGTCGATCCCCACCGCCACTTCAACCACCTTGTCAGGAAAGGCAAGAAAGATAGGTACGGCAATAACGACAATCCCTTCTTCAAGCACCATTTTGTCGATAGAGAGGGAAAAGTCACGGAAGCCGGACTGCTGTTTTTCGTCTCCCTCTTTCTTGAGAAAAGGGATGCCATCTGGATGCAAAAGAAGATCCGAGGCTTCAAGGGCGGCACCGAAACTTACCAGCAGATGACCAACGAGGTCTTCTGCCGGAGCCGGATCTCCTTGCCGAAGCTCAAACTGGAGAGCCTGCGCACGGACGACTGGATGCTGCTCGATATGCTGAACGAACTGGTTCGCTGTCCCAAGTCGTTGTACGATCGTCTTCGAGAAGAGGATAGAGCGCGTTTCCGAGTACCCGTCGATATTCTGTCCGATGAGGACGATACGGACGGTACGGAAGAAGACCCCTTCAAAAACACGCTGGTCAGGCATCAGGATCGCTTCCCCTACTTCGCCTTGCGATACTTCGATCTGAAGAAAGTCTTCACTTCCCTCCGCTTCCATATAGATTTGGGCACCTACCACTTCGCCATATACAAGAAGAACATCGGCGAGCAGCCGGAAGACCGCCATCTGACGCGCAACCTGTACGGCTTCGGCCGAATACAGGATTTCGCCGAGGAGCATAGACCCGAAGAATGGAAGCGTTTGGTGCGGGATTTGGACTACTTCGAGACCGGCGACAAGCCCTATATCACCCAAACCACTCCGCACTATCATATCGAGAAAGGAAAGATCGGGCTGAGGTTCGTGCCGGAAGGGCAGCATCTTTGGCCGTCGCCGGAGGTAGGAGCAACCCGAACGGGACGAAGCAAATACGCCCAAGACAAACGGCTCACGGCAGAAGCCTTCCTGAGCGTACATGAGCTGATGCCCATGATGTTCTATTACTTCCTGCTGAGAGAAAAGTATTCCGAAGAGGCAAGTGCCGAGAGGGTGCAAGGAAGAATCAAGAGGGTGATAGAGGATGTGTACGCTGTCTACGATGCTTTCGCCCGAGACGAAATCAATACGCGCGACGAGTTGGATGCCTGTTTGGCGGACAAGGGTATTCGGCGAGGACATCTCCCCCGGCAAATGATCGCCATATTGTCCCAAGAGCATAAAGATATGGAGGAGAAAGTCCGCAAGAAACTTCAGGAAATGATGGCGGATACGGATCACCGTCTGGATATGCTGGATCGGCAGACCGACCGAAAGATCAGGATCGGCAGAAAGAATGCCGGCCTGCCCAAGTCGGGCGTCATAGCCGACTGGCTGGTACGGGATATGATGCGCTTTCAGCCCGTGGCGAAAGACACGAGCGGCAAGCCTCTGAACAATAGCAAGGCCAACAGCACCGAATACCGGATGCTACAGCGCGCCCTCGCCCTTTTCGGTGGAGAGAAAGAGCGTCTGACACCGTATTTCCGCCAGATGAATCTGACGGGAGGGAACAATCCCCATCCTTTCCTGCACGAGACCCGGTGGGAGAGCCATACCAATATCCTGTCCTTCTATCGCAGCTATCTGGAAGCAAGAAAGGCTTTTCTCCAAAGCATAGGACGAAGCGATCGGGTGGAGAACCACCGCTTCCTCCTGCTCAAGGAACCCAAAACCGATCGGCAGACATTAGTGGCAGGCTGGAAGGGCGAATTTCATCTGCCACGCGGGATTTTTACCGAAGCGGTCAGAGACTGCCTGATAGAGATGGGGCTCGATGAAGTCGGGTCATACAAGGAAGTCGGATTCATGGCCAAAGCTGTTCCGCTGTATTTCGAGCGGGCTTGTAAAGATCGGGTACAGCCTTTCTATGACTACCCCTTCAATGTAGGCAACAGCCTCAAGCCCAAGAAAGGACGCTTCCTGAGCAAAGAAAAGCGAGCCGAAGAGTGGGAGAGCGGTAAGGAGCGGTTCCGAGACCTTGAGGCTTGGTCGCACAGTGCTGCTCGTCGGATAGAGGATGCTTTTGTCGGAATCGAGTATGCAAGTCCGGGAAATAAGAAGAAAATCGAGCAGCTGTTGCAGGATCTCTCCCTTTGGGAAGCCTTTGAGAGCAAGCTGAAAGTCAGGGCAGACAAGATAAATATCGCCAAACTGAAAAAGGAAATACTCGAAGCCAAAGAACACCCCTATCTCGACTTCAAGTCGTGGCAGAAGTTCGAGCGCGAACTGCGCCTTGTCAAGAATCAGGATATTATCACTTGGATGATGTGCAGGGATCTCATGGAAGAGAACAAGGTGGAGGGATTGGATACCGGTACTCTCTACCTGAAAGATATTCGGACCGAAGTCCAAGAGCAGGGGAGCCTCAATGTGCTGAATCGCGTGAAGCCGATGCGCTTGCCCGTGGTCGTGTACAGAGCCGACAGCCGAGGCCATGTACACAAGGAGCAGGCTCCTCTGGCGACGGTCTATATCGAAGAAAGGGACACCAAGCTGCTGAAGCAGGGCAATTTCAAATCCTTTGTCAAGGACCGCCGGCTCAACGGCCTTTTCTCTTTCGTCAATACCGGCGGACTCGCGATGGAGCAGTACCCGATCAGCAAGCTCAGGGTGGAGTACGAGCTGGCCAAGTATCAGACGGCAAGGGTCTGTGCCTTCGAGCAGACGCTGGAGCTGGAAGAGAGCCTGCTGACCCGATATCCTCACTTGCCGGATAAGAACTTCAGAAAGATGCTCGAAAGCTGGTCGGATCCTCTCTTGGACAAGTGGCCGGATCTACACCGGAAAGTCCGACTTCTGATCGCTGTGCGCAATGCCTTCTCGCACAATCAGTATCCCATGTACGACGAGGCCGTCTTTTCGTCCATCCGGAAGTACGACCCCTCTTCCCCCGATGCCATAGAGGAAAGGATGGGGCTGAATATCGCGCACCGGTTGAGCGAGGAAGTGAAGCAGGCAAAAAAAATGGCAGAACGAATCATACAAGCATAAGAAAATGATGACGATGACTATTTGTTGGACACCGATATGCGTACAGCTGATCAAGCTATCGGGTATCTTCATTGCCGCATATCTGGCGTATCGCTATGCCGTGCGCAAGCTCTCCAAAGAGAGCATAGAGAATATCGAACGCTGCAAATACCAAGCCGTGCTGGAGGCGCACCGGAGTTTCTACAAGCTGCTGCGCTTCACCACCGATACGGAGAATGCCGATAGCATATTGGTATGGCAGAAGGCCAAAGGGGGCGGAGCGAAAACCTATTATTTCAGGCCGGCCTGCATCAGCGGATTCCTGTCCGAACTGACAGACGAATTTTATAAGAATGGGAACGGTATTTTCTTGTCTAAAGAGATTATTTCCCGTATCTTTGAGTATAGGAGTATCGTTTACGGCCTTTTGCTTTCGGAGAGGCAGAACTCGGATGAGAGGATTGTGATGAACAAGCCCGAAACGGCCGAACGGATGATTCGTATTCATCAGGAGCTTACCCAAACCGTTAGAGAAGCCATCGCACTGAAAAAGCGAACGTTGAACTTTTGAGCGCGAACCGGCAGGAGCACAGGAATGATTTTTTGAGAGAAAATAGCATAAACCCGACCGTAGAGAGTCATTTTTTCAATCCTAATATCCCACTAAAATGATGATGACAGACTGTTTTTCGCCGGTTTGCAATGGCTCCAAAGCCTTACCGTCACTCGCTTTCTGTGGAATTATGACTTCTCAATCGGTTTCAAATTCGATGGGGGTAGGTTGGATCTACCCTCTATTCGAAGGGTACACACAACTCTTCATCGCAAAATCCCCATCTTCCAGACGTTGGATCTACCCTCTATTCGAAGGGTACACACAACTGTCAATCGAAAAAAGAATAAGAACATACTGTTGGATCTACCCTCTATTCGAAGGGTACACACAACCACTTTTGCAGACACAACAGAACCTTTCTTGTTGGATCTACCCTCTATTCGAAGGGTACACACAACTTCTTTTAGTTTCCATACGATTTGTTTCTTGTTGGATCTACCCTCTATTTGAAGGGTACACACAACCCCAGCCGTTAGTAGGATACCACTCGATACGTTGGATCTACCCTCTATTTGAAGGGTACACACAACATGATTCTTGATTGGTGGCTTGGGCGTTGGAATGTGCAGTAGTGTGGGGATTCTTCCTCGTTGGGCTTTTTCGCTACATTTGCAGGTGGACAAGCTGCTCCCCTCTTCGGTGAATTTGTACCGGGGAGTGCTTTCCCTTTCTATGGAATGACTTTGTAAACGACTAAATGAATGATAGATATGTGCTCCGATTCTTCTCTTCCCTGCATTCTTATTCGGCCGGTTTCGTTCGGCCTGTGTGGTTATATGCCGGCGCGTATGGCTGATACAAACCTGCTGTATGAGCGGTAGAGCCTGAGAGCCGTTTCGTACCCCTTCGAATAGATGAGGCACCCACCGAGTTCCTGCACGAACTCGGTGGGTGCCTCTTTATTTACCTCCCCTAAAGGCCTTTTGAGCTGCCCGATTTATATCAAATCGGGCTTACAATCTATATATTTATCGCAATCGATTTATATATAAATTAAAAATGATTTATATACAAAATGAAAACGATATATATACAAATCGAAAAAGCTTTATATATAAATCGTGATTCGACCTTTGGAAAAGCGAATCGCGACCTGAAAGTCCCGGCTTTCCGGTCTCCTCTGCTTCAGGATCCGCTCCCTCGCAGGTGCTTATTTGGAATGATTCCAAACTCGTCTTCGTTGTTGAAAACTTTTTTCGCGCCTGTTTTCAGATCCAAGAACGACCCGGCAAAAGACACCCGCCGTCGATCGGATATATAAAAGCGAACCCCGAAAATCCGTCGACGGACTTTCGGGGTTCATATTGTCTTTTGTCAGGCCTTTATGCAGCCTTTGGGGTGTTTAGATCAGGCTGTCCAGACCGTGTTTGAGGTCGGCGATGATGTCCTCCACGTTCTCCAGACCCACGGACAGGCGTACCAGTCCTTCGGATATGTCGCTGGCAGCACGCTCTTCGGGTGTGTAGGGCGAGTGGGTCATGCTGGCCGGATGCTGGATGAGGGTTTCCGTATCGCCCAAGCTCACGGCGAGGGAGCAGAGGTGCAGGTTGTTCATCAGCTTCTTACCGGCTTCGCAACCGCCCTTCACTTCGAAGGCGATCATGGCTCCGGGCAGTGCCATCTGCTTCTTGGCCAATTCGTATTGGGGGAAGCTCGGAAGTCCGGGGAAATAAACTGCTTCTACGGCCGGATGCTTTTCGAGAAATTCGGCTACGGTCTGAGCATTGCGGCAGTGCTGCTCCATACGTATCTGCAGCGTCTTCATGCCGCGGCTGATCAGATAAGCATCGAACGGACTCATATTGGCCCCCGTGAGGTCCTTGACGCCGACGAGCTTCACCTCCTTGATGTAGTCCTCTTTACCTACGACGAATCCGGCGATGACGTCGCCATGTCCGTTCAGGTACTTGGTCGCGCTGTGTACCACGATGTCGGCACCCAGCTCCAGCGGACGGCAGATATAGGGCGTGCAGTAGGTATTGTCCACCATGACGCGTACGCCTTCGTGCTTATGAGCGATGTCGCAGACTGCCTTGATGTCGGTCAGGTACATATTGGGGTTGGCCGGAGTCTCCAGATAGACGAGCTTCGTATTCGGGCGAATGGCAGCCTCCACCTCTTCCGGATGGCGGGTATCCACGAGGGTGACTTCCACACCGTAGCGGCTCAGTCCGTGGGTGAGGAAGGCGAAGGTGCAACCGTAGAGCGTCTTGCCGGCTACGATATGGTCGCCGGCCTTCACGCATACCCAGATGGCAGAGCTGATGGCTCCGATACCGGATGAGGCCGATGCGGCGGCTTCTCCGCCTTCGAGCATGGCCAGTTTCTCTTCCACTTGGGTGCAGTTGGGGTTGCCCAGACGGGTATAGATGTATCCGTCTTCCTCTCCGGCAAAGCGGCGGCCTCCCTGTTCGGCAGTGTCAAAAACGAAAGTCGATGTTTGGTAGATGGGAGTGGCTAAGCAGCCGAAGGCGTTCTCGATAGCGCCTCCATGGATGGCACGTGTGGCAAAGCCACTACGCATAAGGTCTTCTTTTTTCATTGTTTGTTAGTTAATCGAAGAATCGACGACCGCGCGACCTTTCGACCGAGGATCGTCTATGTTTCTATTCTGTCGTTACGGCAACGAAGGTAGTGAAAAGTTGTTGGCAGTGTGGCTGTTCGTTCGTTTTCGATCCGATTTTACGCGCCACCGATCGTCCGCTTACCGATGTCCGGCTGCTCGTTCTTGGGCTGCCTGCCGATAGTCGGCACGCTTTTTACGGCCTTTTTTGCTGTCGGCAAAGTTGTCGAAAGCGAAGATCTCTTTCCAGTCCTCGGCATTGTCCTTGACTGTGGTTCGGCCTCCCTGCTTCTTCAGGTGCAGGTCGTCGTACGGGCGATTGTCGAAGGTGGTGGAGCGGTAGCGGATCTCTCCCTGCGTGACGTGGATGGTCTGATAGAGGTAGAGGCCGGAGCCGATCCTGTCGTGCTGCTCGGAGAATCCGTTGCGGTAGTGCTTGGGCGATGCGCTGCTGATGATATATACGGGTGTCGTCTTCGTGCCGGACTCCGTCTTGGTAGTGATGCGGGAGTAGGCATGATCGTGTCCTTGCAGGACGAGGTCGGCACCGCCTTCCTCCAGAATGGAGCGGAAGCCGTAGCGGATGATCGGGTTCATGCGTCCCTGCCGCACCGAATACACTCCGTGGTGGAACATGACCACCTTCCACGGCTGTACGGTGGTTTCGAGTGCGTTTTTCAACCACGTGCGGTGGTTGAATACGGATGCCGGCCATTGGATGTCGTTGGTGTCCATGACGATGAGCCGCATATGGGGGAAGTCTATGTAGTACGAACGCCGCTCGAAGCCTTTGGGACCATTGGCCGGATAGTTGTACTGAGGTACCCAACGGGGATCGAGCTGTCTTTTCAGTCCTTTGATATACTCGTGGTTGCCGGTAGCGGCGATGACGGGTGTCGATGCCGTCCAGTCGCCTATGACACGATGCCATACTTCCCAATAGAAATCCGTGGGGCCTTCGATCTGATCGCCACCCAAAGCCAGAAAATCGGGGTTGGGATGCAGGGTGCGCAGCCGTTGGAGCAGAGCCTGACTGCCTCCGTTGCCCGGATCCTGAACGTCCCCGATATAGATGAAGTCGGTAGCAGCCGAACTGTCGGGAATGGAGAATCGGTACCAGGGCGATGTCTGCTCTCCCGTCTTGACCCTGTAGGTATAGGTGCGGCCGGGCTTGAGTCCGTTTATCTTAGCGTGGTAATAGTAGTTGCGTCCGGCACGGGTGACGACTTCTTTTCCCTCGGCCGGCAGCGAGATCAGCAGGGTATCTGCATCCGCTCCGTCCGGAGAGCGATAGTCCAGCCAAGAGTCTTGCGGCAGGGTGTCGCACCGCCAGCTGACCGTCCTTTGGGTAAGGAAATCCTCACCCGGTGTCAGGGTGAGCCTGTCTATCGTATGCGGTACGGTGTAGGCGACTTCGGCCGGAGAAACGAACCAAGCCCTGTATCGCTTGGCTATCCAGATACCGAGGGCGACAAGGAGGAGCAGGCTGATCATCAGCCCCCATCGCCGTCCGTTTCTTCTCCTCTTTCTCGAATATCTGCGTCCGGAATTTCGTTTGCTGAACTTCCGCCTGCTGACTTGGTAGTAGGGATTGGAGCGTTTCTTTCGCATGACTATTCGTTTGTTTGTGGACTGACAGGAGTAGAGGAAGGTGCGTTTTCCGCTTTCGCTCCCGTGCCGGGGTTGTGGAAAGAAACCGGCTGTTCCAAAGAACGCAGCCGCGCTTCGGCACGATCGTATGCGATGGACTTGTTCTTGAGTGCTATCTCCAGATTGGTATTCCGACGAGCCAGACGCACCCACTCGCGGACTCCGCGGACGGACAGCCCTACGGCTATGGCCGCTATGGAGGCGATGAAGCCTTCCCCGTAAAGAGGCATCTGTCCTTCGGACGTGCCCGGTATAGTCCATTGCCAAGCGTGGTGGAAGACGACGGGAAGCAACATGCCTATTCCGCCCAAGGCCAGCGACAGCACGATATAGGGACGAAAGAGGTGCCTCTTGATCATGAATGGGGCTATCAGAAAATAATTGATATAGTACAGGACTATGATATAGGCATCAACGATCCATACGGAATAATAAGCGGAGGGCGTATTCCAAAAGGAAGGGGTGCCGGGGTTGGCGCTCTCCAATGCCAGACTTTGCAAGACGATGAGCAAAACCCAAACGAGGGTATAGATAAGAATTATAAGCGATTTGTTCATATTCTGATTGAGGCTTAACCGGTAAAAGAAAGCTATCTTTGTATGTCACAAAGATATAATTATTGTACGGCTATCCGTATATAAATAACGACAGAACCGAATGGAAATAAAAAAGGCGGCATTTGTAATCAGTAATACCGATGTGCGCAAATGTCCTGATACGAGGCTCCCCGAATATGCTTTCATCGGCCGTTCGAATGTGGGCAAATCCTCTCTGATCAATATGCTTACCGGCCAAAAGGGACTGGCCATGACCTCCCAAAAGCCGGGTAAAACGCAGCTGATCAACCATTTTATCATCGACGATTCGTGGTATCTGGTCGATTTGCCCGGATACGGATATGCCCGTTTGGGTGCGTCCAACAGGGAATCCTTGCGCAGGATCATCGAGACGTACATCCTCTCTCGCGAGCAGCTTTCCAGTCTCTTTGTCCTGATCGATTGCAGGCATGAACCGCAGAAGATCGACTTGGAGTTTCTCCAATGGCTGGGTGAGAACGGGATTCCGTTCGGGATCGTATTCACCAAGGCGGACAAGCTCTCGTTCAGCCGATTGAAAGAGAATACGGAGGCTTACAAGCAAAAACTGCTGGAGACATGGGAGGAACTTCCTCCGGTATTTATTACCTCTTCCGAAAAGAAAACGGGCAAGGAAGAATTGCTGGATTATATCGACTCGATCAATCAAGAATTAGCTACGAAATAAGAAACCGAAATGAAACAAAAGATTCTCGTTACCGGCGGGACAGGATATATAGGATCCCATACGACTGTGGAGCTACAGCAGGCAGGCTATCGGGTCGTGAGTGTGGACAACTTCTCCAACTCCAATGCTGCTGTGCTCGACGGTATAGCCCGGATTACAGGGGTTCGCCCCGATTTTTATGAGGCCGACTGTAATGATACGGAGGCGATGGAGCGCGTCTTTACGGCGCATCCCGATATAGCAGGCGTCATTCATTTTGCTGCAAGCAAGGCCGTAGGCGAATCGGTGCAGAAGCCGCTTTTGTACTACAGGAACAATATCCTCTCACTGCTGAATATCCTCGAACTGATGGAGCGATTCGGCACTCGTGGAATCGTATTTTCCTCATCCTGTACGGTGTACGGACAGCCGGAGGTATTGCCCGTAACGGAAGAGGCTCCGATACAGGAAGCTCTCTCTCCCTATGGCAATACGAAGCAAATCAACGAGGAGATTATCCGCGATGCTATCCATGCCGGAGCAGGGTACAAGGCTATACTTCTGCGCTACTTCAATCCGATCGGGGCACATCCCACGGCGCATATCGGAGAGCTTCCTAACGGAGTGCCACAGAATCTGATCCCTTATTTGACTCAAACGGCAGCAGGCATCAGAGCCGAACTGAGCGTCTTCGGCGATGACTACGACACGCCCGACGGCTCTTGTATCCGGGACTATATCTATGTGGTGGATTTGGCCAAAGCGCATGTGGCTGCCATCGAACGGATGCTGAATGAAAAGAAAGCGAGCGATTCGCTCGAAATCTTTAATATCGGTACGGGTAGGGGCGTGAGCGTGCTGGAGCTTATCCGTACCTTCGAACGGGTGACAGGCGTTGCCGTTCCTCATCGGATAGTAGGAAGGCGCGAAGGCGATATCGAACAGGTATGGGCCGAGCCGAAGAAAGCCAATGAGGTGTTGGGTTGGAAGGCTTTGGAGTCGTTGGAAGACACACTGCTGAGTGCATGGCGTTGGCAGCAACGCTTGTCGGAGAAGTAATCCGCAGCCCGTTAACGCACCCGATACCCTATCTTCTGGCAGATGGATATCCTATCGACCAAAATCACTTACCTGACCGGCGTAGGGCCGAAGCGGGCGGAAGTACTGAAGGAGGAAATAGAAGTACGTACCTATCTGGATCTTCTCCATTATTTCCCCTTTCGCTATGTCGATAGGAGTCGATTTTATGCCATACGGGAGATACGCTCCGATATGCCCTATATCCAGCTGCGCGGTGTCCTTCGCAACTTCTCCGAGGTGGGCGAAGGACGGCGCAAGCGGCTGACGGCTACTTTCTCGGACGGTACGGGAAGCATAGAGCTGGTTTGGTTCAAGGGTATCAAGTACATACGCGACAAACTGCAGGAAGGACGGCGATATATCGTTTTCGGCAAGCCTGTTTTCTTCGCTTCCGGCTATAACATAGCACATCCCGAAATAGATGCGGAGGAGAAGGCAGAGCAGGTAGCCGGCGGACTGACTCCGATTTATCACACCACAGAGCGCATGAAGAGTATGGGGCTGGGCAGCAAACAGCTCCAGCAACTCCTGTACGTACTCCTCAATCAGGTATCAGCCACACTGACGGAGACACTGCCGCCTTACATCCTTTCGTCTTATGGGTTCGTCTCCTATCAGGAGGCCATCAGACAGATTCATTTCCCTCAGGGGGTGGCACAGCTGGAAGCTGCCCGTACAAGACTCAAGTTCGAAGAGCTGTTCTATGTGCAGCTACATCTGATCGGCAGCAAGCTGGAGCGTAAAGCGCGTTTTCAGGGAATTGTTTTTGCTCAAGTGGGAGCCTTGTTCAATACATTCTACAAGGAACATCTGCCTTTCGAACTGACCGGTGCGCAGAAAAAGGTGGTACGGGAGATCCGGCAGGATACCCTCAGCGGACATCAAATGAACCGACTGGTGCAGGGCGATGTGGGTAGCGGTAAAACTTTGGTAGCCTTGCTGTCCATGCTGTTGGCTCTGGACAATGGCTGTCAGGCTTGCCTGATGGCTCCGACCGAAATTCTCGCCAGACAGCATCATCATACCCTGTCCGAGCTGTTGCGACCGCTTGGCATAGAAGTCGGTTTGCTCATCGGAAGCTGTACCGCACGTCAGCGGGAACGCTTGCTTCCGCGTCTGGCCGATGGCTCACTCTCCATCGTCGTCGGCACGCATGCCCTATTGGAACAGGGAGTGGCCTTTCATCGTTTGGGAATGGCAGTCATAGACGAGCAGCACCGATTCGGCGTACAGCAGCGAGCCCGCTTGTGGGAAAAGAACCTCGACACTCTGCCCCATATTCTGATTATGAGTGCCACCCCCATACCTCGTACATTGGCCATGACGTTGTACGGCGATCTGGATATTTCCGTCATCGACGAATTGCCTCCCGGCCGTAAGCCCATACAGACGCTCCACCACTTCGACAACGATATGGCTCCGGTCTTTCGTTTCCTGCGATCTCAGCTTGCCGCAGGCCGACAGGTGTATGTGGTGTATCCGATGATCGAGGGGTCGGAGACGACCGATCTGAAGAATCTTGAAGATGGCTTCGAGCTGTTCTCTTCCATTTTCCCCGATGAGGGCGTGACGATGGAGCACGGCAAGATGAAAGCCAAGGAAAAGGAGGCACGTATGGCGGACTTCGTCAGCGGTCGCTCCCGTATCTTGTTGGCTACGACGGTTATCGAAGTCGGAGTGAATGTCCCCAATGCTACGGTGATGGTAGTGGAGAATGCCGATCGTTTCGGCCTATCGCAGCTACACCAGCTTAGAGGACGTGTAGGCCGCGGAGGAGAGCAAAGCTATTGCATCCTGATCACGGGAACGAAAACAGGAGAGGATTCGCGTCGGCGTATTCAGGTGATGGTGGAGACGAACGATGGATTCGAAATAGCAGAGGAAGATATGCGCCTTCGTGGTTTCGGCGACTTGGAGGGTACGCGCCAGAGCGGTCGTCAGATCAGCCTTCGGATAGCCAATCCCGCACGAGATACGGAGCTGATAGCTCTTTCCCGAAGTATAGCGGAGCAACTACTGGAGCGCGACCCCGAACTTCGCCATCCCGACAATCAAATGCTGGCTCTTCGTCTGAACAAACTTTTCCCCAAGGAGGAAGACTGGAGTGTCATAAGCTAATGGAGAAAAAAGAGTCGATGGACTACAATAATATAACGGAGGCATTACAGGCTTTCCGCACAGAGAAGGCATACCGGCATGCCCCTCTCCGTTCGTGCTTTTTCGATATGGACGGAGTGCTGTTCGATTCCATGCCGGCACATGCACGGAGTTGGGTGGAGGCTGCCGGAGAATGCGGTATCGCTGCGGAGCCGCTGGATTTCTATCGCTGGGAAGGACAGAAGGGTAGCGATACCATCAAGATCCTGTTCGAACGGGGATACGGACGACTGCCGACAGAAAAAGAAATAGCCGATATGTACGGGCGCAAGAGCCAACTCTTCGCTTTGTACAATTCCGGAAACGTGATCGACGATGCTCCGGCTCTGGTGTCGGACGTTTGTGACCGGGGCTTGCGTATCATGCTGGTGACAGGTTCGTCCCAGACTGATATATTGCAGCGTTTGCAAAGAAGTTATGGCGACAACTTCAGTCCTGCGAACATGGTGACAGGTGCCGATGTACACCGTGGAAAACCTCATCCGGAGCCTTATCTCAAGGCATTGGAGTGCGTGGGGATGTCGCCTTCCGAGGCTTTTGTGGTAGAGAATGCTCCGCTGGGAGTTCGTGCTGCTGTCGATGCCGGTATCTTTACCATTGCGGTGAATACAGGTTGCTTGCCCGATGCCGATTTGTGGGATGCCGGTGCATCGCTTGTCCTTCCCTCGATGGCTGTCCTTCGTTCACTATTGGGCGAATTGCTTACCGAATCTCTCTCTTCCTCGGCCTAAGCACATTGTCACCGGTTCATGGTGAAAAAGAAAGGGCTGTACCTCTCGGAATATCATCCATTGGCACAGCCCTTGATCGTTGGGTAAAATTCGTTTACGGCATCGCGGTTTTGATCGCATGGCTGCCGATACGTACTACATAGGCTGCACCTCTCGGGAGCTGTATTTCCATGGCTGATCCGGAAGCGACAGATGAGTACATCATGCTTCCTCCCACGGTATATACCTGAACGGGCAAGCCCTGCTCCATACCGGAGAGGTAGAGGATGCCATCTTGAGCATATACGGAATATTCGCTCTCACCTTCGATGGAAATCAAAGCCGTTATTCCGGGGAAAGGCTCTCCCCACGAGGTAAGTACCTTCCAATTCTTGGCCTTGGCCATTTCCACGTGTTCGGTTGTACACACGTTCTCCTCTTCTCCTCCTTCATCGTCGTTGTAAGGAACGAACCTGCCTTCTCCTTCAGTGATCGTAGGCAGGCTTTCGATCAATGCACGCATGGCGGTATCTTTGATCCGGTTGGAGTAGCAATTCAACGTTGTCAGTTTCGGCGTTTTTGACAGATCCAGAGCAGTCAGCTGGTTGTTGCTGCATTGCAGTGCTATCAGATTGGCGTTGGCAGATACATCTAACTTCGTCAGCTTATTGCCGTTGCAGAAAAGCCACTCCAAAGCCGTGTTGTCGGAGAGATCGATATTTGTCAGCTCGTTGTTGAAGAAGCTTAGAGTCGTCAGCTTGGTATTGGCCGAGAGATTGAGGGCGGTCAGCTGATTGTTGTTGCAGTGGAGTATTTTCAGCTCTTTGTTGGCTGCGACATCGAGTCCGGTCATCTTATTGTTTATGCAATACAGGCTTTTCAAGTTCGTATTGGCAGACAGGTTTATCGTAGTCACCTCGTTGTTAGAATACACCAGCTCTTCGAGGAGCGTATTGGCGGAGAGATCCAAGGCTGTCAGCCCGTTGTCGCCCACATAAAGCTCTTTCAGCTTGGTATAGGTCGAGAGGTTGAGACTCGTTATCTTGTTTTTGGAGCAGTTCAGCGTCTCAATGTCCGCATTTGCGGGCAGGTCAAGCTTGGTCAGCTGGTTTTTGCCGCAGTTTACAAAAGTCAGACCGTTTGCTTTGGACAGATCGAGTTCTGTCAGCAGATTGGCAAAGCAGTCGAAAGCAGTCAGGCCGGTACAATTGCTAATATCTATAAAGGTAGCACCATAGTCCCCTGCAGAAGAACCTCTAAACAAGAATTTGGCCATTTTGCCATAGACGATGGCTTTTGTTTGTCTGAACTCAACATCACGAAACTCACCTGAATCGAGCCTCTCCCCCGAATCGTACTTGCCGTTTCCGTTGAGGTCTGCCCAAATGTCGTTGGCATAGCCATCCTCGGCTTCTATTTTGATTGTACACTCCACATCGGCCTCACTTAGCTCCATGATAATGCGCTCGCCATCGACGGGTGCAGGAACTTTCTGTGCTGAGGCCGGGTGAACCGATCCGAAGAAGCCGGAAAGGATTACAAGGGCTGAGAATAGCGGTTTTCTTTTCATAACTGGTTAGTTTTTGGTTTGTGAAAAATGGTTAGTATTTGTACTGATCTCATGTTTTCAAAATCTCATTGCCAATTCGGCCGGAGGGTTTGTAGCTGCCATTATCCGAGGTTGGAAGAAAAAAGCGAGTCTTCCATTTTCATTTCGTCGTAGGGCAACGAAGGAAAGCGGATGGATCTGTTTTGGTTTGTGCACCTTTCTCTGGATAGCGCCTTTGTTCGAACTGCGTCAATACAGAGGTATTATCCTTGCCTTAGGTAAGACAAATATATAGAGTATTTCATGGATATTGGGACGTTTTTCTCCTAAATATGTCTATTTATAAAGAGCTTCGGGCAGATCGTATGCTCGTCCCAATGCCTCGCACGGATGTAACTGCTCTGATTTCATAACTTTGACTTCCTAAACGGTATAAAATTGTTTTCGATGGCAAATAATACTCTTTTGGCGAAGACTCGACGTTATGTCTGCCTTGTCGGTTTCTGTTGGCTCATGGCGATGATGCACCTCTCTGGACAGGAAGTCACTATGTGGGGGGACAGCCATGGAGTGGCGCCGAACCAAGTGCGCCGAACGCTGGTGAAGGTAGCCTTAAGTGAATCCCTTCCTCCGGGTGCAAAACAGATTCGTATCGGATTCTCTCTTCCGAAAGAAACGGAGGAAAAAGTCACTGCCCTATATCTCCTTGTGAGTGATTCTTTAGCGGTGCGCGACTTGCCGGACTACAAAGGGCGAGTCTCTTACGATAGCTTCCCGATCTCAAAGGAAGATCGTACCACAGCCCTTTCTGCGGATTTGGTAGCCGGACGCCGCTTCTTTTATTTGGCTGCGGATATAGGGCCTGTTGCTTCTTTTTCCCGATCCGATACGCTGACTGCCCGTGTGGAAGAGGTGGCTGTCGATGGCCGCCCTTTGCCGTTGAAAGAGCTGTCGCCTGCCTCCCGTCGTCTGTATAGGGAGTATGAGGCCCTCTTTGTACCCGGTGATGGCGGATCGCGGAACTATCGTATCCCGGCCATTTTGAAAACGGCAAATGGAACACTCATAGCGATGGCCGACAGACGAAAATATAATCAGACGGATCTGCCGGAGGATATAGATATAGTCATGCGGCGCAGTACGGACGGAGGGAAATCGTGGAGCGATCCCAGGATTATCGTACAGGGAGAGGGGCGCAATCATGGCTTTGGCGATGTAGCCCTGGTGCAAACCCAAGCAGGAAAGCTCCTGATGATCTTTGTCGGTGGAGTAGGCCTGTGGCAGTCTACCCCCGATCGTCCTCAGCGCACTTATATATCGGAAAGTCGGGACGAAGGACTGACTTGGTCGCCTCCTCGGGATATAACCCATTTCATCTTCGGCAAGGATTGTGCCGATCCGGGACGCAGTCGTTGGTTGGCCTCCTTTTGTGCTTCGGGACAAGGGCTTGTGCTGCCATCCGGTCGTATCATGTTTGTGGCTGCCATCCGCGAATCAGGGCAGGAGTACGTCCTGAACAACTATGTCCTCTATAGCGACGATGAGGGCGATACATGGCCGCTTTCCGACTGTGCATACCGCCGTGGCGATGAGGCAAAGCTTTCATTGATGCCCGATGGCAGGGTACTGATGAGCATACGCAATCAGGGACGGCAGGAGAGCCGACAGCGTTTCTTCGCTCTCTCCTCCGACGATGGCCTTACTTGGGAGAGAGCCAAGCAGTTCGAGGGCATCCATGACCCCGGCTGTAATGGAGCTATGCTTCAAGTGAAAAGGAACGGAAGGGATCAAGTGCTGCACTCCCTGCCTCTCGGCCCGGATGGGCGTCGCGATGGAGCTGTCTATCTCTTCGATCATACCTCCGGCCGCTGGTCCGCTCCCGTTGTTGTCAATTCAGGATCGAGTGCCTACTCGGATATGACTCTGCTGGCGGACGGAACGATCGGTTATTTCGTCGAAGAAGACGATGAGATCTCATTGGTTTTCATTCGGTTCGTCCTTGACGATCTCTTCGATGCCCGGCAATGAGAATAGTGCTTTTTTTATCGAGTTTTTCTTAGGGCTGCCGTTGGAGGACAGCTCTACTATCGAGTCAATATCCATCAACCGCTATCCCACCGATACGAGCCGAAAATCCTCTGATTGCGGCGCGTCTTTTCTGAAGAAGGTGGTGCCGGAATTTTTTCGTTTTGGTTCGAGATTTTTTTACTTCTCGCGCCAAAGCGAAAAAGTTTACGCGCCACGTTTTTCCAAACTGCAAACACGAAAATTTCGGCACGTAAACCGATCGGCTGTGAGATGATGCCTGCTACACTTTTCTTCTCTTTTGTCGGCTTAGCCTTTCTTTTCCTCCTTCTGTCTGCTTCGTCTTGTAGATTGGGGATAACCTTTAGGGCCTGTACGGTATGTCTGTTGTACCTATAATAATTTATCTTTGCGGTATATCAAATTATGCAAGACTCATGATAATCCGGTGTCTTATCCGTCGTTCGAGAACCGTCCTGTTCGGGTTGATATTCGTGGTAGGTCTTTTCTCTGCGATGGCGCAAGAGAAAAAGGATAGTCTCTCTACGGTTCAGCCAGTACCGAATAGCAGCATGGTGGAGCAGACCCCTCTTCTCTCCATTGATCACCCCGTCCTGCCCGCTTCTTTTCAGAATACCCGTACACTGAAAAGGTTTAGAGACAAACATCTTTCCGATGCTTTGCTCAATGGATTGAAGCCTCATCGCTCATCTTTGCAATTGAATGAGGAACTCAACTTCGCGGCAGAGCGTCGGGATTTCGTTTCTCCCCTCTTGCAAACTCGCCACGCTACCGGTGTCCTTTCATGGCGACCGACCGATAGGATGCATTTTTATACATCGGGCAATATCGGTCTTGGCCATGATTTATTGACCGGTGTGCGCAAGGACTTCGGATGGAATGCAGGTGCCGACTTCTTGCTGAGTCAAAATCTTACGGCACATATCCAAGGCGGTTGGCAGCAGAATTTCGGCTTTATACCTATGACGGCTGTCAATGGCCAACTCCGTTGGCAAGCCACCGAGAGATTGAGTTTTACCACCGGTATCGATTATCGACAGGTGCAGTGGAATGCTTTCGATAATAGAACGTTCTCGCTTAAAGGAAGTGCTCGATACGAAGTGATGGACAATATCTTTGTCAATGGATTCGGCAGCTATCCTCTCTACAGCAGTACGCGCTCAGGACTCAATATGGCTGTTCCGATGCATGGATTCGGCCCTCAGTACGGTGGATCGCTTGAGCTGAAAGTCTCCGAGCGATTCGGCTTTGCCGTCGGTATGGAGCGCGAATACAATATCTGGACTCGTCGGTGGGAAACGCATTACTTTGCTTATCCTGTATTCTATGGCGATAAGAAGTAGTAATATACAATCAATACAGTGCTTTGTGATGAAAAAAGAAAAACTTTGGATTACGATCGTCGCCGGTTTGGCTTTCGTATTGGGCCTTTATGCTCTTGGCCGTAGTGTCGCTCAGCTACGCCGCTCTCAGCCTTCGGTGACTGTGACCGGTATGGCCGAGCGTAATTTCAAATCCGATCTGATCGTTTGGACTGCTTCGTACCAGCTCCAGATGATGGATCTCGAATCGGCCTACAAGGCTTTGAAGGAAAAACAGATATTGGTGGCAGACTATTTGAAAAACAAGCAGCTGCCCGATTCGTCTTATATCTTCTCAAGCGTAGCCATCTCTAAAGAGTACAACTACTATTACGATCCTCGGCAGGAACAAAACGTCAGGACCTTTGCCGGGTATCTGCTCAGCCAGACAGTTACGGTGACCTCACAGGACATCGAACATGTGGAGAAAATATCTCGCGATATAACGGAGCTGATCAATCAGGGGGTAGAGATTACCTCCGACCGTCCGGCCTATTACTACACCAAGCTCAATGATCTGAAGGTGGAGATGCTGCGCAATGCCTCCGAAGACGCTTTCAATCGTGCTTCGGTCATTGCGGAGGGGAGCGGTTCCTCCGTGGGTAAGATGCTATCTTCTTCGATGGGCGTGTTCCAGATAGTGGGGCTCAACTCGAACGAAGATTATAGCTGGGGAGGTTCGTTCAATACGTCTTCCAAGATGAAAACGGCAAGCATAACGGTTAAGGCTTCCTTCGCTTTGAAGTGAGCTTTGCTTCCGTCCATATCATTCAATCAATTATATTCCTTAAAAGATGAAGCATATCGTATCTATTGACCAGTGTTCGGCCGAGGACATTCTTCGCATTCTCGATCGGGCAGAGCTATTCGAAAAGAATCCGAATCGGCACCTTTTGGAGGGTAAGGTCGTAGCCACTCTTTTCTTTGAGCCTTCTACCCGTACGCGCCTGAGTTTTGAGACGGCTGTGAACCGCCTCGGAGGCTGTATCATCGGTTTTTCGGATGCATCCACCTCCAGCTCTACGAAAGGCGAATCGCTCAAGGATACCATTTCCATGGTGGGCAACTATGCCGATCTGATTATTATGCGCCACTATCTGGAAGGGGCGGCTCGTTATGCTTCGGAGGTAAGCCGTGTGCCGGTAGTCAACGCCGGCGATGGAGCCAACCAGCATCCTTCACAGACTTTATTGGATCTCTATTCCATTCGCAAAACACAGGGCACGCTGTATGACAGGACTATCGCTATGGTAGGGGATCTCAAGTATGGACGTACTATCCATTCTCTGATAGAGGGTATGTCGCACTTCCGCCCTCGTTTCATCTTCGTTGCTCCCGAAGAGCTGTCTCTTCCGGAAGAATACAAGCAGTTTTGTCGAGAGCATGATCTGCCTTATACGGAAACCAAACATTTCGACGAAGAGGTGATCAATAACTGCGACATTCTCTACATGACACGAGTACAACGTGAGCGGTTTACGGATCTGGAGGAATATGAACGGGTCAAAGATGTCTATGTGCTGACCAACGCTATGCTGTCCGACAGCCGTCCGAATCTGCGCGTACTGCATCCGCTACCTCGTGTGGGGGAGATTGCCTATGATGTGGATGACAATCCCAAAGCCTACTTTATCCGGCAAGCACTGAACGGGCTTTATACGAGGCAGTCCATCATTTGTGAAGTGCTCGGCATAGACGTTGCAAACTAAGCAGATATTGTAATGAAAAAGGAAGAAATGCTCGTCGCCGCGATTAGAAACGGCATCGTGATAGACCATATCCCCCCGACGAAACTGTTCAAGGTGGCTACTCTCCTGCAACTGGATGATTTGGACAAGCGGATCACCATCGGCAACAATTTGCGCAGTCGGAGCCATGGTTCGAAAGGAGTTATCAAGATAGAGGACAAGACTTTCGAAGAGGAGGAATTGAACCGCATCGCTCTTATTGCCCCGAATGTGCGCCTGAACATTATTCGGGACTATGAAGTTGTAGAAAAACGTCAGGTGGAAGTACCACACGAGATTGTGGGTCTCGTCCGTTGTCCGAATCCGAAGTGTATTACGAACAACGAACCGATGCAAACCCGAATAGTGTGATCGACGCCGTCGCCACTGCGAAGGGCGGGG
>ERZ772940.88-NODE-88-length-57767-cov-221.72_pt1 | contig 57767 bp, 53 predicted proteins | sample MGYA00511682_ERZ772940 | MGnify/ENA primary metagenome ERZ772940 (study PRJEB29015, sample SAMEA2737922) | human oral metagenome | biome: human oral; feature: human-associated habitat; material: dental | place: China | collected 2031 ... | reverse complement strand
TCGACGACGCCCGGGTGACCCACGCGCCCGTGTTCCTCACCCGCCGGGGCCGTCGCGTCGCCGCGGTGATCGACGCCGATGACCTGGAGCGCCTCACCCAGGCGGCGGAGGACCTGGCGGACATTGAGGCCGCCGACGCCGCCCGTGCCGAGATCGCAGAGCACGGCACCATCCCCTGGGACGAGGTCAAGGCAGACCTCGGGCTCGCATGACTCACCGGATCGAGTTCAGCCCGGCTGCGGCCCGTCAACTGCGCAAGCTGGACGGCCACGCGCAACGCCGGATTCAGGCTGTCGTTGAGCTACTTGCCCAGGAGCCCCGCCCAACAGGTGCCAAAAAACTCGTCGGAGGGCACGGTGAGTGGCGTGTACGCACCGGCAACTACCGCATCATCTACGAGATCGACGACGGGGTACTGGTGGTCCTCGTCCTCGCCGTCGGTCACCGCCGAGAGGTCTACCGCCGAAGGTAGCTGCAGGTGCTCGCCCGCGCGCGAGAAGTTCTTGAGGAGGAAGTGAAGTAGGAGGACTGCCGAAGAGATGCTTGCGAGATCGAGAACGCCAACAATGGGGAGGGCCCGGATCCTGTGGCCACGGTCGATGATCCTGCCCTCGCAAAGATCGTGGTCGCGCAGATACACTTCCGTGCCGCCGAGTGTGCGCTCGATGAGGCCGTGATGGATACACGTGATGTCGGCCTGTCATGGCAAGTCGTCGAGGGTGTGCTGGGCATGACTCGACAGGGCGCGAACAAGCGCTTCCATGCCGCCTGAAGAGTCGTGCATTTCCATGCGGCCACGCAGAGACTTGTGGGACTCTGTTCTTGTGATGGATGCAGGTCTTCCTACCTTAAGTGGCGCATCAACTTTCGCGGAAGTTTCAGGTCGCCATGGGTTTGTATTCAAAATTCGTTCGAACTTGGCCACTTGAACGTGAGAAAAGAATAATGAAAAACTTAGATTTCTTTCCAGATGGGGAAGCGTCCGGTGCGAGATGCTAGCCACGTTGTATGCTCCCGACTAATCGCTTCCTCTGCGTCTGCGGCGACTACGGCCCAGTCTGCCTCGTTTACAGTCTCTAGTTTAGATGCTTGAATTCCCAATTCCTTTGTAGCTACGGAATAGGCGGAAGCGAGGGAAGAGTATTGTTTCACTGCAACCCAGGCGGTGCCGGCAGAAATTGTAGCAGCCAACAGGCCGGCAAAGTCAAAGTTCCATCTACCGAAAATGCGCCCAACCGCGAGTATTATGGCCATAATCTCAACAATGGTAAGTAGAGTCCATGACGCAGTTGCTCGCTGCTGATTGGCGCGCGCCTTCTTCGAATACCACTCCCGTTGCTCTAAGGTCCTACCTTGTACATAAGCGTCTCGTCTTTCTTTGAAGCTGAGTTTACGTAATGCGCTCATGGTGTCGCTGATTACGGAATCTGAGTTATCGAAAATAATTCTGTCTGACATTTGGTTGGTGATTGATGATATGCGCTGCCTAAACTTAGGCTCCGCTTCAGAGCGAGGCATTCGTTTCGGGAAAGGGTCTGCGCAGACGGCGTATCTCCAAGCAAGAGTTTTAACGGACTCTGCTACGGCTCGACCTTCGTACCAGATGCGCTCTGGTTTGAGGCCTAGGGTAAATACTTCGCAGATGAATGCGACTATGAATCCTATGAGGATTACCCATGCGGAAAGGTTGAGGTGACCTAGATGCCAGGAGAATATGCCTCCTACGGCTGATGCTAGTCCACCTCCGATCTTGACTCCTGTAAGCCATAGCGTCAGCAGTTGGCCTCGTTTAGATTCGTCGTCCGCATTCCTCCAAGCGCCGGGTAGGTCGGCCTCTGTCAAGGTCATGCTTCCTCTAATCAAGCGTTACGCTGGCGGAGTAGGCGTCTATTGTTACGAAGATAATCCTTCTTGGTTCGGTCGGAGTAGGCAATTTCAATAAAGTCTGCCAGGGTGTCGGAGTTAGACGGGTATCGCCACCAGCGTGCGTAACCTTCTGTCCCATCCTTGCCTTGAATATTGTCTTTCAGTCGATAAGGTAGTTGCCTGCCTGCGTAGGCTGCCACCGAAGGCAGAGTGATGGCGAGAAGCCCGCTGGCTGAAACTTGCGGGGTATTTCTAAGAGATGCGGCAATCTCCCAGTCGACGTACTTTCGTCCCCAGGTCTCCCGGCCGATCATCACGATCGTGACGGAGGTATCTCTCAAGTACTTTTCGCGAATTCGCCTCATAATGTAGTCTTGATCCGAGCTGTTGATGATGTCGCCAGACATGCTTGCGCCAATGCCTCGGGCTATGAGCACATCTTGGTTGTGGTCGAATGTCTGGATAAACTGCGCAACTTCTATCTCATCTGCGTGATGGTAAGAGATAAAACACTTGCGTCGTGTTTTGGTGGCTAGTGTCGTCATGGGATTCTCCTCGCGTTTTGATGAGGTGGGATGTGGGTGGGGGTGTAGTTGATTTACCGGGGGCAGGGATTTGTGCCTACTCGGAGATAGTAGGTATCCCTATGCCGAGGCCGGGCTGGGTGAGGGCGGTGTGGATGCGGCGGAAGTCGGATTCGCGGTCGCGGATGCGGAAGGGGAGGTCGTAGACGTAGGAGACGCCAGAGCCGGGGTGGGTGTGAGTGCGCTCGGAGAGTGGCATGTCCTCATTGGAGGTTGGGCGCTGGCGCTTCTCCCAGGCCTGGCGGACCGGGGTCGGCAGCTGGCGACCATTCGCGTCATAGACGTAGGCGCCCTGGCCTCGGCCATGGTCGTAGTCGTACAGCACCGCGAACTGGGTGCGGTATATCGTGCACAAGTCCTCAATCGGTACCCCTAGTATCATCGCCACCATGACATCGATCTCCGCCTGCGCATTACGACGATCCTCCGCCCGACGCAACGGCGTGTCGGCCGCCCACTTCGGACCGATCGGCCGCTCGTCATAGCGCTCCAGAATCGGAAAGTCGGTTACAAACGAATTATCCCAACACTCCGCCCATAGGTCGGCATAGGCATCCGTGAGGCAGTTGAGGCGGAGAGCGCGGATGAGGACTCTGTGCTTGAGTCTCGAGTCGAGAGGAAGTAAAGGCAGTAGATTGAAATCGTTGCCTCGGATGTCGTTTCGGGCACGTGAGCGAACGTGAAAGTCAGCCAGAATGGTGGATGTGACACTCTCTGCGAGTATGAGGTCAGTCAGTTCTCCGTCAGGTAGTCCAGCGGAGAATACAGGGTCTACGTGTGCGGCTCCAGGTGGGACGATGGTTGGAATGAGCGTCCGTTCTCCGGTGTTTGCGGCCATGCGGCGCCAGGCGATGCGGTAGTGGTCGCGGGCAGGAGAATCGTCCCAGTGGGTGTAGAGACGGTCGTAGGTGGCGCGGTCGCCTGCGGGCTTGTACTGGGTAACGGGCTGTGCGCTCGGGGAAAGCGCTTCCAGGTCGGTTGAGGTCCAGTCCAGGAAGTGCCTCATCGTCTCGTTGGGCTGCTTGTATAGCGGCGTGGAGACGTAGAGGTGAGGGCCCTGAAGGATGGCATTGTCCCAGGATGCCGGACCCCATTCTTTTGAGAACAGTCCTTTTTGAAAGTCTGTTGTCTCGTTCCAGCCGGTTGAGAATTGGAGGCCGAGGGTGCTGATGCGTGGTCTGGTTGCCAGTGTTGCGAGTGTACGTGACGCTGCCGAGTTGACTGTTGAAACCATGGGGGCGGATCGCCAGTCGTCGACTTCCGTCACCATTTTCCAGGTCTTCAAGGTAGATTCGTCAACAGACTGAATGCGGGCTGCATGTGGTCGCAGGTCCCAGGTTCCTGTGTGTGGGTCCTTGAAGCCTGGCTCTTCTCCACTGCCATCGTGCATGAGAGAGCGCTGTACAGTCTCGGGATGGTAGAGCGAGGTGGCGTGGAGGAATAACGGCGACTGTTCTGTGCCGTACACGTGGATGCCGTAGATCTTTTGGTGCTGGATGTCGAAGAGCTGGAGTTCGTTAATGAACTGCCAGTGCCGGCGCAAATGCCGATAGGTGGCGGCGCGGAGTTCTGGGGTCTTGGCGTCGGTGAAGTGAGTCTCCATGTGGATGAGGGAGGAGATGCCCCGCTGCTTCTGGTGCTCCCAGACCTGGCACATGAAGGCTCGGTAGAGATCCGGCCGGCCTTCCATGATCGGGTAGACGGTCTGGTCGCTGATGAACTCAGCGAGGACCTCGGTCTCGGCGGCTCCGTCGAGCACTGTGGCGAGGACGCCAGGACGTGCCAGAGTGCGAGGCAGGCGCTGCTTCCGATCCGCGACTGGTGGTTTCTTCGTGAGCATCCACCAGGGATCACCGTCAGCGAGAAGCGTCTCGACAGCGACATCGGGCCTCACCCACGGCGGGTTGCCGACCTGGAGGTCGAAGCCGCCGCGGGCGAAGACGGTGGCGAAGTCCAGCTCCCAGTGGAAGAACCCCTGTACCGCCGTTACCTCCCGCACCACGGTGAGCCACTCGTGCTCGTCAACAACCGACTGCACTTTGCGGGCTCCGGCGAGACCGAGCTCAACCTCCTCCATGGTCTCCAGCTCCGCCCAGGAGGAAGCATCCACCAGAGTCCCATCGGTGCCCTTGGCGTCCTTGACCTGCTTGCCCAGCAGCCCCTCCAGGGCGCCCAGCCACTCATCCAGGCTCGGCGGGGTTACATCCGTGGTCAGCGGCCAGAACCACAGGGCGCACCACGCATCCATGACCAGCCTCAGCCGCCGGTACGCCGAGCCCGGTGCCGCCAGGTAGGCCTCGATCTCTTCACGGGATACCGTTGAACCGGCGGCGTCCTGTGTCTCGTGGCCCCACAGGTCGATGCGGCGTGAGGCCTCCGCTTCCGCCACCCGCAGGCGCCGCAGGGTCATCTCCCACAGGACCTCCACGCGTCGAGCCAAGGCCGTCAGCCGGAGGGACTGACTGGCGCTCAGGGCCTTCGTGATGTCTTTGCGCCAGGTCTTGAGGGCCTTGAGCCTGCCGGCATCGACCAGGTCCCGCACCTGCTTGGGGACCTCCACCGCGCTGCCCCAGCCCTTGGCCGGCAGGAGGAAGTGGTGGATGCTCCCGGAGACGTCCAGCGCCCCGCCGATCCGGTGCCGGGAGGCGGCATCGGCGTCGTCGAGCACGGCCGCCACCTGGCTCAGCGGCTCGGGCACCGGAGCGGCCGACAGCCAAGCCCGCTTCTTCAGCTGGGAGGTCGAGTACAGGGCCCGGCGCGCCCCCACCAGCGAGTTACCGCGCCGCAGCCGCAGCCCGAACCACGGGGCCGCCAGCCCCTCCACCATCGTGTCCAGCCACAGGGACACCTCCGCCAGCTCCACCGCCGTCGCATTGAGGTCCACCCCGTAAACCTGGTGCAAGGCGATGAAGGCCTTCACCTTCGCCAGCTCCCGGGGGCGCTCCTCAGGATCCACGCGCCGGCCCAGCTCGCGCTCACGCCGCGAGAGATACTGCTCCGCCAGCTGGCGCACCGCCTCAATCGCGAAGGCCCCCGACCCCAGCGCCGGCTCACACACCGTCAGGTGCAGGATCTCCTCCGCGCTCGTCGTCCGCCCATCCTGATCCAGCAGCTCGGCCAGCGCCTGCTGCACCGTGAAACGCGTCAGCACCTCCGGGGTGTAGAAGGAAGCCGAGCGCTGCCGGTCCCGGCCCGAGAGCCGGTAGACGAACTGGCCCTTCTCATAGGTGACGTTGCGGCGCTCGCCCGTCACCTCATCCTCCACCGTCACGAAGTCCTTCTCCTCCAGGCCCTTCATGACGTCCTCGGGCACCACCCACGAGCCCTTCGAGGCGTCCCCGCCCGGCGCCACCTCCCACAGGCGCTCGGTGGCGAAGGAACCCGAGTAGCTCATGAGCCCCTCGTAGACGGCGCCCAGCTGGTTGATGCCCAGCTCCACATAGGAGATGAAGCCGCGGCCGCTCTTGCTGTTCTCCTTAGTCAGCAGCAGGTGGCGCAGCACCCGCAGCAGCGCCCCGTTACCCAGGCCCACCTCGTCGATGAGCGCCGTCGCCTCAGGCCGGAACAGGTCGGCGCGCATCGGCTGGAAAACCAGCCCGTCGAAGGTTTCCTCCGCCTCGGGGTCCACCAGTGCGTTGAGGCCGCGGTTGACGAGCTGGAACAGTGTGTCCAGGGACTGGTAGATGTGGATGCCTGCGCGTGCCGATTCCTCGTGTAGCTCCGTGAGCGCCAGCTCGCGCAGGCGGTCCAGGCCGTAGCCGGCGTCGTACTCGGCCGCGCCCACCGGCAGGACACCCAGTTCCGGGCTCGCTTCGGCGTAGAGCAGGAAGATGATCCGGTAGATGTAACGCAGTGCCTGGAGCGCCAGCGGCTGGGCCTGTTCTTGCGGCAGCGGGCCCAGGCCTCGGGCGGCGTGGCGTTGCACCACCTCGTTCGCGATGATCTCGATCGAGGCGCGCACGCCCTCACGCAGGTCTTTCGAGACGCCCACCGTGTGGGCCGCCGAGTCCTCCAAAGTGGCCGCCCACCAGGTCTCGCCCTCCGGGCCCGGCACGAGGGAGGCGGCGTCCAGGCAGGTCAGGGCCCGCTCCACCTCCCCGCCGCGCGTGGTCTCATTGCGCTCGACGACGAGCTGGATATTCACTGCCAGCCACCGACCCTCCGGCCACCGCTCCTTGTCCACCACCAGCGCCCACTGGCCGGCCAGTACCAGGGCGAAAGCCGGGCCGTGCTCGTCGGTCATGAGGGCCGATAGCGCCCGGGAGACCGACTCTACCGGCTCGGCGCCCTCGACCGGCTGGGCCGCCGGCTCGGCCAGGTCCACCGGTTCCCACGCCTGCGCGAGCGTGCACGCGTCCTTGACGAGCAGGTCCTCGATGGTCGCCGCGGGGCGGGCCCGAAGCAGCGCCGCAGGCGCCGGTCCCTCATCCCCCACTGGGCGAACCAGGGTCACCGGCCCGCGCTCGGTCAGGCGGTACTCGGCCGAGGCGAAGCCCAGGATCTCGCGCATGAGCGCATCAAGCTCGGCCGTCGCCTCCAAGGCCGCCCCTGTTGTCGATTCCTCCGCTGCCGCAAGCGCTGCGAGCAGCGCCTCCAGACGGGACCGCTCGGCGCGGAAACGCGACCGCGGCGTCGCCACCGGCGCAGTCCGAGGGTCAGCCGGTTTCTCCAGAGCCCATTCCTTGCGGCGCTCCAGCACCCGCGCCAGGAAGGACTCCTTGGTGGCGTCGGTGGTGACGTAGTGTTCGCTGATCCAGTCCTCGCCCACAACGAGCGCATCCGACGTCGCCATCAGCGCTCCTCTTCCGTCCCGAAGTCCGCCGTCCCGAAGTCCGCTGGCACTACGACCAGCAGCGGCCGCACGAGCGTGTGCGCCGGCAGGTGCTGGGTCATCAGTTCTTGCTCCTCCTTGACCATGCTGCGCTGTGCACGCAGCTGGCGATTCTGAATGAGGGAACCGGCCTCGTCGTCCCAGGCGTCCGCATGGCTCGCCCACGCCTCCACCCGGACCTGCGCTTGAGTTCGTGCCGCTTCCACGGTCAGCCGCATCTGACTTTCGGCCGCATCCACGGCCGGGGCGATGAGCGACTCCAGCAGGGCGGGGTCCGCGGTGACACCCGAGTTCGTCAGCTCGTGAGTCACCCCCGCCGCTTCAAACATGTCCGCGGGAGAGGAATGCACCCGGGCGATCGCCACCGCCTCGGGCCGACGCCCCGCAGCTAGCTCCGCCCGTGCGGCCTCCAGATCCAGGAAGGGGAAGGCGGCGCTCACGCTCACCAGAGAGACCGTCCGGCCCGCACGGTTCGTCAGCGTCCCCATGAGCAGCACCGTCGGAGCCTCGACCTCGCCGCGCACCGCGAAGACCGAGGAGCGCCCGAGCCTGGCCAGGACGCGGTCGCCCGCCCACTCCAGCACCGGGTGCAGGGGCCCCAGGTAATGAGCCTCCGGCCAGGAAGAATCCGAGGAGTCCCGCAGCGCGTCGGCCAGCAGGCGCGCGCCCTTCTTCTGCGTCGTCGCCAGCAACAGGTGCTCCTGGACGCGGCGCTCACGCAGATAGGACTGCGGCAGCACCGACAGGCGGCGACGCAGACCCGCCGGCGGCACCAGCTCCGCAATGTGCTGGGTGGGGTGCTCCCGCCAGGAGACGCCGCCACCATCGGAGCGGGCGAGCTCCTTCTCCTCCGGACGCTCGTAGAGCTCGATGAGGGCCTGACGCAGATAGTCCAGCTGGGTGGCGTACAGCGTCGAGGTCGGCAGCGGGGCGGCAGACCCGGAGCCCGGCGCCGTCGGGAGGGAGTCGGCCGGGGCTCCGGGGCCGGCCTGGTCGCGGCCCGCTGGAGTACCGAGGTCCGCCGCGGCGCCAGGGCGTGCCCCGATGTCAGAGCCCGCCACGGCTGCACCGTCGGCCCTGGCCTCGGCCGTGCCCGTGAGTGTGGCGAACAACGCCGCCATCGGATCCAGGGCCGACCTCTCGTCCGCATCCGGCACGACCTCGTCGATGTCCGTGCCGGCTGCGAGGGCCTCGCGGATCGCCGCCTCCTCCTTCTCGCCCGAGTACAGGCCCATGAGAGAGGCCGCGTCGCCCAGCGCCCGGTGCGCCTGATCCTCCTTCTCCATGAGACGGGTCAGCACGCGTACGTCGCCGGAGAAGCTCGGATCCGAGGGGCTGAGCAGAAGAGTCGTGATCTGCGGGCTCGTCTCCTGGCCGTAGCGGTCGATGCGACCGTTGCGCTGCTCGATGCGGATGAGCGACCACGGAATGTCGTAGTGGATGAGCTCGTGGCACTGAGCGTGCAGGTTGACGCCCTCCGAGGCCACGTCACCGGTCACGAGAATGCGCACCGGGGTGTGCGACTGGCGGAAATCCTCGACGACCTCCTGCTGCTCGACGTCCGACAGGCTTCCATGCATGATGCGCACCGCCTCCTCCGGGAGCCCCAGGTCCGCTCGCAGATGCTCCGCCAACCAGGTCAATGTCGCAATGCGCTCGGCGAAGACGACGACGCGCTCGGTGGACCGCGGCCCGATCCCGATGCGGGCCAGCTCGGCGAGCAGGGCCCGGTACTTGCCCGAGTCGGCGGCGTCCGCCCGAGCCGCGAGGGCGCGCAGGCGGGTCAGCGCCCGGGTCTGCTCCGAGGTGGTCAGGGCCTCTTCACTGGCTGCCCGTTGCCGGCGTCGGTTGACACGCTGGTCGATCGTCTCGATGAGCGCCGCGGGTGAGGACAAGAAAGCTTTAGCCAATGTCCAGGAGAACAGAGCGTCGCCGGCCCGGGCGGTGGCGCCGGGAACTGCGCCCGGGGCCGCCGCGCCGTCGGGCCGGTGCAGCCACACGCGTGACAGCTCACTGGCCACCGCATCCTCCGCGGGCGACGGCATCACCAGCCGGTTGACCGGGACCAACCGCTCCCTCCACCGGCCGCCCACGACGTCGCGCACTTCATCGGAGTGGCGGTGCCGGCGGATGACGAGGCGGCGGACCGCCTCCTTATCTAGTGTGCCGTTCGCGTGCACCGCCGTCGGCTCCAGGAGGCGGATGAGCTCGGCGAAGGACGTGGGGTCGCCGTTGTGAGGCGTGGCCGAGGCCAGGACGAGGGCGTCGGTCTGGCGCGCCAGGATGTCCGCCAGACGATTGTTGAGGGTGCCGCGGTTGGTGACGTTGTGGGATTCGTCGATGACGACGGCATCCCACCGCTGACGGCGCAGGTGGTTCAGGTAGCGGTCCGACTTGAGGGTGTCGATCGAAATGATCGAACGGCGGAAGACCGAGAAGGGGTTGCGGGTGGCCGGCACCGAGCGGCGCACCCGCTGAATGCCGAGCGAGTCCAGGCGCACGAAGGGCAGCGCGAAGCGGGACCACATCTCGTGCTGCATCTGTTCCAGCACATGGCGGGGAGTCACGATGAGGATTCTCTCGCCCCGGCCGCGGCGTACCAGCTCGGCCAGGATCATCCCGATCTCCAGGGTCTTGCCCAGGCCGACGGTGTCGGCCAGCAGGATGCGCGGGCGCAGGCTCGCCGGGTCCAGCGCCTGGCGCACGGCTGTCAGCTGATAGGGGAGCGGGTCCGCCAGGACGCCGCCGACTACCGCCAGATCGGTGGACGAAGCGGGCAGTGCCGTCTTGCGCAACGTCGCCTCCAGCCACAGGCGCGAGAGGCGGTGGCGAGTGGAGGTGTCTGCGACGACGCGCGTGCGGCGCGGATCGACCGGTTCGATGCGGTCGATGCCAGCGGAGAACTGGGCGGTCGTATCCTGGACCAGCTCCGAAAGGCCCTGCACTGTGATGAGCGTGCCGTCGCTGGTTTGCGAGATCTGGGTGACGAGCCAGTCCTCATCGCGCACTCGCACCACCGAACCCGAGGCGACGTCGAGGGACGGGGTCTCCGGCGACGGCGAAGCGGGCGCAGCCGGGCCGGGCGCCGGCGGAGCTGCGGGGGACGGCGCAGTGGAGGCGGCGTTGGGAGGGACGGCTGTAGTCACAGGCATGATCCTAGAGAGGACCACCGACACGGCGGAGCCGCTGCTGAGGCGGAACCGATCCGTGACCTCGGGGCGCGGGTCTTCCGCCAATCATGAAGACTCAAGACTAGTGCGGGCCGTTTAGTGCGGGCTTCCGTCGGATTGGCGAGGGATCCTATGCGCAGGAGCGAGGCACCGAGGTCGTCTGCGTGGTTGTGCTCTCCGAGTCGGTGAGAACTGGCGGGGGCCGGCGAAGAGGAGTCGGCGGTGGTTTCTGCTTCCGATCGGGGTCGGGAGCGCTCGCACTCGTGCTACGAGTCGCGTGCCGTCGAGCCGTGCCTCGTCGTGCAGGCGGTGATTAGGCGGTGATTGTCCAAATCTGTCACAAAGGGGCTCACGAGCCCCTCATGTCGCCGACGGAACCGCGGAATCATGCGGTTTCACGTCGTCCGCCCGCGCCCAATCGTGGCCTTTGTGACAGATTTGGACACCAGAGCGATTCTGGCGCCCAATGCGGCCTCGGGGCCGGATCACCGCCAGTGCTTCGCCTTCGAGGGCTCGCCGCCGCAGAGCTGCAGGCGTGCGCCTCGCCCCGAACCGATGCAGCAGGCCGTTATCCTACGCCCGGCCGTCGATGACAAGGGCCGGCGCATGCGCAACCACGCCAAGTTCCTCGTCGTCGACCACCAGATCCTCGTCGTGACGGGCGCCAATCTCTCCTTGAGCGCAGAGGAGCGCAACGTCGAGTTGGGCCTGCGGATCGACGATCCGCTCCTCGCTCGCGCAGTCGAGGACCAGATGCGCGCCCTGGAGGACGTCAGGATCTACGAGCGGGTCGGCGGGAAGGGGTAGCCCGAACGTCTATTGAGCCGGGAGGCGATCTGACGGCCATCTATTCCCGGCTCCTGGACGGCGAGCACAGCGTGGCGGGCGGCATCGGTGGGCGGCGACGAGCGGTGCATCGCTCCGCCCCGGGCCGGTCGTCATCCCCGGGCCGGTCATCATGCGGTCCAGTGCATCCGAACCACGCGAATCGTCCCCTCGGGCCGGGGTCGCGAGGCAGAATCCTGGTATGGGAATGGACCCTGCCCCTGATGACCGCCTTCGGACCCTGCAGTACTGGTGGATGCTCGAGCTGTTCAGCCCGCAGAAGGTGCCGAAGCCGATCAAACAATCGACACGTCCGGAAGGCCGCCAGGTCATCGAGTGGCGGCCAGGTGAGCCCTTGCCGTGGTGGTCCCTGCGCCCGCCGGCACCGGTGGGCAGAACGAGACGGAGGTGGCAGCACACCGTCTACCTCGGCCTGTACGACCTCGAGGACGTCTACCAGTACTTGCATCACGCCTTCGCCGAGGACCGGGACGCCTACGACGAGCGCCGTGCCGGGGTCAGCGCCTGCGCGGCGGTCATGCTCGACGACCGCGGGGTGCTGATGGTCGACTCCGCGACGCTCTCCACGGCGCTGTGGGCCGTCGCTCGGATCAGGGACTCCGGCGCGGCGCCGAGCCCGCAATGGACCGGCGGATTCTCCCTGGCCGCCCAGGAGTTCAAGGAGGAGGTGGACGTCGTCGAGGGACTCCGCCGCGAGGCGGCCCGGGCCGAGAAGGCCCCGCCCCAGGACGAGGACTCCCTGTGGACGCTGCTGCACATCGCCCACGAGGCCTCGGGGATCGCCGGCACGCCCCGGCTGGCCGGCCAGCGGATCATCATCTCATCGGTCGCCGTCTCCGATCGCCGCACCGGCGACGCCGCTGCGGACATCGACTTCCTCAACAGCTTCTTCCTCGACGACCTCGCGGCCGTGCAGGTGGCCCTGACGGACGGCCGCTGCTCGCCGGCGCTGTCGGAGTACCTGACCGCCGACGCCCTGCTCCCCACCGATCTGCGGTCGGACGTCATGACGGAGCACGCCGTCGTCGACGCCGGGGTCGGGATCGACCGGCTGCCGAAGGGCCGATGGCCCTCCAACCCCGAGCACGGACTGGCGCTGCGGCAGCAGTTCGCCGTCAACCGGGCATTGGACGACCTGTCCGGGACTCGCGGCCTCATGGGCGTCAACGGGCCGCCCGGCACCGGCAAGACGACGATGCTGCGCGACATCCTCGCCGGCAACGTCGTCGAGCGCGCACGACGCCTCGCCTCCTTGCAGCGCCCCGAGCACGCCTTCACGGCGACCACGCACCGGTGGTCGTCCAGCGACGGATACTCGCGCACGATCCGCCAGCTGCGCCCGGAGCTCACCGGATTCGAGATGGTCGTCGCCTCGGCGAACAACGCCGCCGTCGAGAACATCAGCGTCGAGATCCCCGCCCGAGAGGCGATCGCCGCCCGGTGGAGGGACGACGCCGACTACTTCGCGGATATCGCCTCCGCGATCCTGGCGACCGCCGTCGCCGGTGCAGAAGAGGGGGAGACGCCGGAAGGAGCAGAGCGAACAGAAGGAGCAGAAGGATCAGACCGGAGGGCCTGGGGGCTGGTCGCCGCCCGACTGGGCAACAAACGGAACCGGGCAGACTTCCGGTCGGCGTTCTGGTTCGACGCCGTGGACCCGCGCACGAGGCAGCGCGTCCCGGCAGCTGCCCCGCGCATGCAGACGCGTTTGAGTCAGTGGCGGGATGGGACGGCGCCGCGCACCGACTGGTCGCGGGCGCGGGAGGACTTCCGCCGGGCCGAGCGGCGCGTCGATGAGCTCCTCGCGCAGCGGCGGGCCGCCCAGGATCGCCTGAACCGTCTGGAGGCCATCCTCCGGGAGGAGGACGAGCTCGCCGCGCAGGCGCAGGGGCGGGGGGCCGAGGTCTCTGCGGCTGTTGGCGAGAGCCGTGCGTACGCGGCCGCCGTCGAGCGCGCGGCGGCGGAGTGCTCCGAGGCGCGCACGGTCCGGGACCGGCAGGTCGAGACCAGGCCCGGGGCGCTCGAGACGCTCTTCACCCTGGGACGCGCCGTCCGCGAGTGGAGGGCGCGGCTGGAGCCGCTTGAGGGCCGGTTGCGAGCGGCGGAGCAGCACTGGCGGCAGACGTGCGACCATGCGCAGTACCTCGACGGACGGGCGCGCCGGCTGTCGGAGGAAGTGACGACTCTCGAAGCAAGGCGCCTGCAGGCGGTCCGGGAGGCGACCGAACTGCGCTCGCGGGTGGCCGCGGACCGTGATGCGTACGGGCCCGCATACCCTGAGCGGACCCGGGCGGGGAAGGCCCGTGAGAAGAGCACCCCGTGGCTCGACGCCCGGCTCGACGAGGCTCGCTCTGAATTGTTCCTGGCGGCCATGCGTCTCCACGAGGACTTCCTGGCCAACGCGGCCGGTGACATGCTGAAGGGGCTGCGCGCGGCCATCGAGGTGGTGTCCGGCGCCCACCCGCGCAACCTGGAGCCCGAGAAGCTACTGGCGGCGTGGCAGACTTTCTTCCTGGCCGTGCCGATGGTCTCGACGACCTTCGCCTCCGTCGGCCGCATGTTCGCGGGTCTTGGGGCCGAGTCCCTCGGCTGGCTGCTCATCGACGAGGCCGGGCAGGCGCCCCCGCAGTACGCCGTCGGGGGGATCTGGCGCGCCCAGCGGGTCATCGCCGTCGGCGACCCGCTGCAGCTGCAGCCGGTTGTCACCATGCCGCGCAAGGCCCAGCGCGACATCGCCGCCGCCTTCCACGTCTCCCCGACATGGATTCCGCCGCGGGCGTCGGTCCAGACCCTGGCTGACCGCATGTCGCGCGACGGCACCGCCCTGCGTCAGGGCGAGGAGTCGGTGTGGGTGAGCATGCCGCTGACGGTGCACCGCCGATGCGATGACCCGATGTTCAGCCTGTGCAACAGGATGGCCTATGACGGCATGATGGTCAGCGCGGTCCATCGTCGTCTGGACGACCCCGAGCACCCCGACCTCTTCGACGGGCCGGACGGCGAGCCGAGGATTCTGGCGAGCCAGTGGTTCGATGTCCCGGCGACCACGTCCGGGACACATCTTCAGGACGAACAGATCGTGCAGGTGCGCCGCCTGCTCGAGGACCTCGGGGATCAGGGCATCGCCACCTCGCAGATGATCGCGATCTCGCCTTTCCGGGTGGTGGCCGACGAGCTGGAGTCCCTTGGGCGGCAGTACCCGGGGTTGCGCGGCGGCACGATCCACACCGCACAGGGCAGGGAGGCCGACGTCGTGTTCCTCGTCCTGGGAGGGGATCCGAGCGCCCCCGGGGCGAAAGGCTGGGCCTCGTCGACCGTCAACCTCGTCAATGTCGCCGTGAGCCGGGCGAAGCGGCGCCTCTACGTCATCGGCGACCGCGCGGCCTGGGCGCCGTACCCCTACTTCAACGGGCTCGCCGCCGCGCTCGGCCGTCAGCCCGGCGCGGCCCCGGAGGCGGGAGGCTGAGCACGAGTCGGTGAGGGTCGGCGGAGATCGGTGAGGGCGAGGCGGCGGAGGCCGCTCACCCTCCCGGCGCAAGCTACACCTCTCCTCAATGGATCGGCGGTTCCATAACGTGCTGCATTGCCCTTCAACAGACCGAAGGTCTGTTATTGGTGGCGGGTCGTCGCGGCCCGGCGACCCGCTTCCGCCCACTGACTGTTTCGGCCGTCGCCCGACCGCTGAAAGGAACCGCCCACGGAGGACGTCACCCTGAACAACGGCGTGAGATGCCGATCCTGGGCCTCGGCGTCTTCCAGATCCCCGAGCCCGAGACCGAGGCCACCGTTCGCTCAGATGCGACCGGACAGTTCGTACTGGGCCCTCGTCGTCCCGGCCCACGCCCTCACGGGGATCGGGCTGGGAATCATGTTCAACTCCGGGTCCAATACCGCCACCTTCGGTCTGGCGACATCGGACACCGGCATCGGCGCAGCGGTCTACAGCACCTTCCAGCAGCTGGGCGGAGCCACCGGCACCGCGCTGATGAACACCATCGCGACCTCGGCGACCGCCGCCTGGCTCCTCAGCCACCCGGCGGGGGCCGGGCAGTCCGGCGGCTCCGCCGCGGGGACGGTCCACGGCTACAGCGTCGCGTTCTGGGCCTCGTCGGCCATCTCCTCGTCGCCGCGGCGCTCGCGGCCCTGCTCATCCGCGCTCCCCGGCCCGAGGGCGGCCAAGTGATGGCCGGGCGGCTAGCGTTCTCCTCCCGCACCGCCCCGTGGTCGGGGCGGTGACCGGAGCGGGTGCGCTCGGGCTCGTTGAAGGTCGCGGGTCGCGTGCTGTGGATGGCCGAAAGGGTCGCCGGTTGTCTAAATCTGTTGCAAAGGCCGTTGCGGGGTCCGGGTGGCTGAGATGAAACCGCATGATTCCGCGGTTCTGTCACCAGTGCATGGGGTTCGCGGGCGCCTTTGCAACAGATTTGGACATCGTGCGCGAGTCCGGGGTCCGATTCGGGCCCGGCGCCGGTTCGTGGAGAGGGTCCTGAGCCGGGGCCGCCGGTCGCTGAGCCGCGTGTGCGCGGCTCGATCCCCGGATTGCTGCGACGAGCCGGGCTCCACAAGCAGGGTTCCGCGCCACCTGTTCACAGGGCTCGATCCGGAATATTGCCGCTCCCTTACCCGGTGCGCAGCAATGGACTCATGCACGACGATCTCCTCGCCCTCGTGCGCGGCTGCTACGGCGCAGTGCGCATACGGGACCTCGGACTGAATCGCACCCAACGGCGTCACCTCGCCGCTCTCGTCGAGGCGGGCGATCTCACCGCCCACGAGCACGGCGTCATCAGCATTCCGGGCACCGACCGCGCCCTCGTTCTAGCCCGTATTCACGGCGGACTTCTCACCTGCCAGGCCGCCATGAGCCACTACGGCCTGCCGGTGGCCCAGGGTCGCGAGCAAGTTCATCTCGTCGTCCCGGACAGAGGACGCTTCGCCGCACTGGGCCGCGAGGTTCTCCATGCCGACCGGAATCAGTCCCAGCCGTCGCCCACGTCCTTCCCGGTGCAGTCGCTTCCCAAGGCCCTGGCGCGCTTCCTGCGCTGCCATGCCCGGGACGACTCCCCGCTCATCGCTCTTGATGCCGCCCTCCATGACGAGCGGGTCACGGCCGAGCAAGTCCGCGCGCTGCTGCGCGGCCCCGGCTCGGTCAGGGCGCTCGCCCGACTCGATCGCGCGAGTGCCCGGTCGCGATCTCCCCTGGAGACGCTGGCGCGAATAGACCTCGAGGACGCAGGTCTGAGTCTCGAGGACGGGGTGGATGTCGAGGGTGTCGGTGAGGTGGACCTGGTGGTCGAGGGGTGGATTGTCGTGGAGCTCGACGGCTACATCTACCACTGCGACGAGTATCAATTCACCCTCGATCGGTGGCGCGACAGCCGGCTCGTCGCCCGCGGCTACCTGCCTCTGCGCTTCACGCGGAAGGAGGTCTACGCGCATCAGGTCGTTCCGGACGTTCTGAAGGCCCTCGATCGCTGAAGAATGTCCAAATCTGTCACAAAGGCTACGGTTGGGCGCGAGCGAGCGATGTAGAACCGCATGATTCCGCGGTTCTGCCGGCGACGTGGGGGGCTTGCGAGTCTCTTTGTGACAGATTTGGACATGGATGCCTCTTCGGCGGAGGCCATTGGAGCCAGCCGGGCCCTGGAGGTCTGGGCGGGCCGGAGGATCGGGCCCTGGAGGCCTGGGCGGGCGCGCCGGAGGCCGGGACCCGCCACGGTCCGGGCGCGCCGGAGGCGGGGGCGCGCACATTCCAACCCGACCGACCTTGCACCGCTCGCCGCTCACCACACCCCGATGATGCTCCACCAGATCGGCCCGACCACCAGCCAGCTGGCCATGTGCACGATTCCCAGCACGAGCCCGCTCCGCCACCACGTCCCGAGTTCCACGTACCCGGATCCGAAGTACAGCGGTGCCGGCCCGTTGCCGTAGTGGGTGTAGTGGGTCAGGCATCCCATGAGGGTCGGGATCGCTCCGAGGAACACGGTCGGCGGCACCCCCGGTAGCCCGAGCGCCAGCCCCACCCCGAGGAACACCGCGAACATGGAGGCCGTGTGAGCAGTGCCCGAGGCGAACAGGTAATGGGTCAGTGCGTACACACCTGTCAAGGCGGCGAAGGCGGCCACGGTGTCGAGCCCTCCCATGCGCGCGCCGATCTGGTCTCCCAACCACCCGATGAAGCCGAGCTCGTTGAGGTAGGTGCCCATCATGACCAGCGCCGCGAACCAGGTGAGGGTGTCCCGTGCGCTGTCCCGTGCGCTCTGTTCGGTCTTCGGTGGGGGATGCGGGGCGGAGCCGCGGGCGGGGCGTGCGTCTCACGTGCCGCACGCCGACGACACGCGAGACGCGGTGCACGACATGCAGGTGTTGTGATCCCGCACACATATATGTCGGGTCGCGGGGAGTGGCGGAATCGTGCCGAAAGCACCCGCCGATGGGATCGATAAGAGCCGTTGTAACCACAACATATTGTGGTCGAAAAAGGGTGATACACCTACATGATGTGTTGCATGGCTGTCGTTCGGTTGTACTGTCGGTCCTGGTGGTGCTGCTCCGGACACCCCGCCCGGGACCGGAGCGGCAGCACCCGCCGTCGTGATGACGGCGGCCGCATCCGTTCAGCGAAGTACTGGAGACGCCCGTGTCAGACAGCAGTCAGATCCCCACCGCCGCGCACCTCGCCGCCGCGCACCCCGAGCTCGTCGCGCGGGGCTCCGCCGACTCCGCCGTCGCCCACGGCTCGCGGCCCACGGTCGACGCCGTCTCCACCATCACCGAGTACCTGGACCGCTCCGACTGGCGGGTCAACGCCAACGCCAATCAGGGCTACTCGCTGGGCGGGATGATTCTCAACACCTCGGGGAAGATCATCGCCAACTACTGGCTGAGCCAGATCTACTCCCAGGAGGCGGGCGACGCCCACCGAGCCGGCGACTTCCACATTCACGACCTCGACATGTTCGCCGGCTACTGCGCCGGATGGTCGCTCAAGAACCTCCTCCAGCAGGGCTTCAACGGGGTGCCCGGCAAGACCGCCTCCGCGCCGGCCAGGCACTTCTCCTCCGCCGTCGGGCAGATCGTCAACTTCCTGGGCACCCTGCAGAACGAATGGGCCGGCGCTCAGGCGTTCTCTTCCTTCGACACCTACATGGCGCCCTTCGTCCGCCTGGACTCGATGACCTACGACCAGGTTCTCCAGTGCATGCAGGAGCTCATCTTCAACCTCAACGTCCCCTCCCGGTGGGGCACCCAGACGCCGTTCACCAACCTCACCTTCGACTGGACCTGCCCGGCCGACCTCGCCGACGAGCACCCGCTCGTCGGCGACGAGCTGTGCGATTTCACCTACGGGGACCTGGCCGACGAGATGGCGATGATCAACCGCGCCTTCATGGAGGTCATGACCACCGGCGACGCCGAGGGGCGGGTCTTCACCTTCCCCATTCCCACGTACAACATCACCAAGGACTTCGACTGGGAGTCGGAGAACTGCGACCGCCTGTTCGCCATGACCGCGAAGTACGGGCTGCCCTACTTCCAGAACTTCATTAATTCCGAGCTGGATCCCGGCATGATCCGTTCCATGTGCTGCCGTCTCCAGCTCGACCTGCGCGAACTGCTCAAGCGCGGCAACGGCCTGTTCGGATCCGCCGAGCAGACCGGGAGCGTTGGCGTCGTCACCGTCAATATGGCGCGTCTGGGGTACCTGCACGCCGGCGACGAGGCCGGGCTCACCGCCGCCCTCGACCGGCTGCTCGCCATCGGGCGGGACAGTCTGGAGCTCAAGCGCACGGTCATCCAGCACCACATTGATGCCGGTCTCTTCCCCTTCACCAAGCGGTGGCTCGGCACGCTCGATAATCACTTCTCGACTCTCGGTGTCAACGGCATGAACGAGATGGTCCGCAACTTCACCCGTGACGAGTTCGATCTGACCGACCCGCGCGGCCACGCCATGTGCGTGCGGATCCTGGATCACGTGCGTGACAAGATGGTGGAGTTCCAGGAGGCCACCGGTCACCTCTACAACCTCGAGGCGACTCCGGCGGAGGGAACCACGTACCGTTTCGCCAAGGAGGACCGCAGGCGCTTCCCCGGTATCCTCCAGGCCGGCACCGAGTCCAATCCGTACTACACGAACTCTTCGCAGGTGCCCGTCGGCTACACCGACGACCCCTTCGAGGCCCAGGAGATGCAGGAGGAGCTCCAGACCAAGTACACCGGGGGTACTGTCCTCCACCTGTACATGAATGAGCGGATTTCCTCGGCCGCCGCCTGCAAGGAGCTCGTGCGGCGCAGTCTGACGGCATTCCGCACCCCCTACATCACCGTCACTCCGACCTTCTCGATCTGCCCCACTCACGGCTATCTGGTCGGGGAGCACCTGACCTGCGAGAAGTGCGCCGAGCTGCACCCGGACGCCGAGCCGGTCGAGTGCGAGGTGTGGACGCGCGTCATGGGCTACTTCCGCCCCGTGAAGTCCTTCAACATCGGCAAGAAGGGCGAGTACATGGAGCGGCAGATGTTCACCGAGGACGCCGCCGGCGCCCACGGGGCCGCCACCTCCCGGCTGAGCGCGGTGAGCGCGTGAGGACTCGCGGCGGAGAAGGAGGGGTTCTGAGCGTTCGGCTGCCGGATGATCTCAAGCGCCGGCTTGATGACCTGGGGAGTCGGACCGGTCGTCCGGCGACGTTCTATGTGCGCGAGGCCGTTGAGTCCTCCATCGATGACCTGGAGTACGCGTACGCGCTGAAGGCGGACGCGGAGGCGGTGCGGCGCGGTGAGATCAAGACGCGCCGTCTTGATGAGATCGCGGCGGCCCTCGGCCTCGATGCCTGAGGCTGAGGAGGCGGGAACCCGGTCGACCGGCCCTGCTGATGCCCTGGTCATCGCCGGGCTGGTCCCGATGAGCACCGTCGACTGGCCCGACCACCTCACCGCGACGGTCTTCCTGCAGGGCTGTCCGTGGAACTGCTTCTACTGCCACAATCAGGCGCTCATTCCCACGCGCACGCCCGGGGCGATCGCCTGGGGTCGGGTGCGCGCCCTGTTGGAGCGGCGCCGCGGGCTACTCGACGGCGTCGTCTTCACCGGTGGCGAGGCGCTGCGCCAGGATGCGCTCGCCGACGCCGCTCGCGAGGTCGCCGAGGCGGGATTCCGCGTGGGGCTCCACACCGCCGGCGCGTATCCGCGGCGCCTGCGCGACCTGCTCGACTCCGGGCTCATCTCCTGGGTGGGGCTCGATGTCAAGGCTCTGCCCGAGCACTACGGGGCCGTGGTCGGCCGCCCCTCCGGCGGTGCGAAGGCCTGGGAGAGTCTGCAGGTGCTGCTGGAGGCGGAGGTCCCGTTCGAGGTGCGCACAACGGTCGTGCCCGGGGATATGACCGCCGCCGACGCCGTCGAGGTCGCTCGAAGAGTGCACGAGGCGGGGGCGCGGGTCTACGCCCTCCAGCAGGCGCGGTCCGAGGGCACGAGCGGCGATTTCGCGGTGACGGTCCCGGGCTGGGACGCCGAGTGCGAGCGCATGGCCGGCGAGATCCGGTCCCTGGGCTGGGAGAGATTCACGTACCGGCCGGCGTGAGGACGGCCGGGCGTCGAACAGTAGTGCGGCGCGGACGGGGCCCCGCGACTCATCGTGGACGCTCGGGCGTGCGGCGGGCTCCTCTTCCGGGGGCGCCGTTCCCACCCGCGCTGGCCCGTCTGGCCGACGCCGCCCGACTCGTCAGCCGCACGTCAGGAAGACCGCTCTTACCGCGGCGACCCTGGACGCCAGCGGCCCGGGCGCGATGTTCCTCGAGGAGATCGGCGGCAGCGTCGCGATGAGGAACACGAGCTCGGTGTACGCTCTGGCCGCCGCTCGCCGGTTCGCGCCCGGGTCCCGCCACGTGGCCGCGACGACGTCGTAGCCCAGGGTGGAGACTTCCCGTTGGACGCCCCGCCATGGCCCGAGGGCGGCGGGGTCGTCGGGCCGGGCGGAGGACAGCACCGCTCCGGCCCGCCCCAGCTCGAACACGAGGTGGCGGCGATGCTCCCTCACCAGGGAGGTCAGCGGATGCCGCTCGACTCGGCCGGCCGCCCCGAGCAGCCCGACCGGTCGCCATCGGCGGTCGCGACCCGCTCCTACCGCCTCCCCGGTGCGCACAGTGGTGTCTTCCAGCCCATCGGCGAGATCCGCCAGCACCGTGACGATCGAATCGAGAGTGAGTCGATACTGCCTGCGCACGAGCAGCACCGGCGCCCTGCGCCCCATGGACCAGGTCACGAGTACCGCCGCCCCCGCACCGATGGCGGTCTCCAGCACGCGGTCGCGCATGAGAACCGCGATCTGCGCAGAGGAGGCCGTGGGGGTGAGCATGAGCGCGAAGACGGTGACGAAGACGACCGCGACGGCGTAGTTCCGCGTCACGATGCTCTCCAGTCCGTAGACCGCGGCGATGACCAGGCACAGACGGAGCCAGACCGGCGGCTCCAGCGCGATGATCCCCATGTAGACGAGCGTGCCCAGGGCCGTGCCCACGACGCGATGAGCGGCCCGGACCGTCAGGTCCGCGCGCGAGGCCCCCATGTGCAGGACGATGAGCGAGGACAGGATCGCCCAGTAGGGGTGACCCACCGGCGACAGGAGAGCGGCCGAGGAGGCCAGGAGCACCGCCGTCGCCGCCCGTCCCGCCACCAGGCGCGGGCGGGAGCCGCGCTGGGCCGCGGTGCGCAGCAGGTAGCGAGCGCTGGGCAGCCCCATGGGCACCAGGTCGAAGTTCTTCGTGATGTCGAGGTGATCGCCGGGGAAGGACTGGTCGTGCAGGGTCGACACCAGTCGCAGGTGGGCCCTGCGCAGCCTCTCCTCCAGGAGCCGCCCCTGGGCGCTCAGCGGCACGGTGCCCGGGGTGCGGCCGGTGCGCAGGACGTGCCAGGCGTCATCGACACTGATCCAGGCCCGCGAGCGCGCGATGGCGCGCTGCCCGATCGCGGAGGACCCGGCAGCGGACCCGGCGGCCCCGCTGCCGCCGTCGGCGGGCTCGGGCGAGTCGCAGTAGGTGTCGACCGCCCGCTCGGCCGCCTCCACGCTCTCGCGCTCGGGCGCGTGAGGGTCCAGGGCGAGCAGCAGCAGGGATGCCGTCGCTCCCAATGCCCAGGCCAGGGCGGTGATCGGGACGAGGGTCGGGATCGTCCAGCCCTGGGAGCCCATGTAGGTGCCGAAGGCTCCTGCGAAGACTGTGTTGATCGGCCCGGGCGGCCCGGCCTGGAGCGCGTGCCAGGCCCACACGACCGTTAGCGTCATGACCGTCATGACCGGGGGGATGAGGGCGGGATGCGGGGCGGTGAGGATGCCGATGCCCTGGCAGATCAGAGTCGTGGCCCCGATGGTCAGCAGCATGCGCGCGCGACGGCGCACCGGCGCCTCGCGCCCGGCGTTGGCCGCCATCGCTCCCAGCAGGCCGAGTGAGCCGCGTGCGGGCCCCAGGATGAGGACGGTTCCGATCAGGCCGAGGGCGATGGCGGCCACCCACCTCAGTGCCCGGCGGGCGCGCCCGGGGGCGGGCTGGAAGGTGATGAGGCTGCGGCCCAGCCTGCGCAGGGCGAGGCGCCACGTGTGCATGCCCTCAGAATAGGGTTTCGGGCCGACTCCGCTGCGAGTGGTGCGCCTCGCTTCACGAGTCCGATGTCATCGCCGTCGGTGTCGATCCGAGAAGTCGGCGTTCGCCGTATGGGCGGGGAAGGAGGCGCGACCGTCTCACTCCACCCGGTAGGCCTCCTCGAAGGTCAGCCGCGGGTTGCGCTTCTGGAAGGCGTCGTCGGTCGGGCGTCCCACGTTGATGACCAGGAGGATCTCCACGTCCTGCTCGGGGAAGAAGGCTCGCGCGAGCGCCTCGGCGTCGTCGCCGTTCATGGGCCCGGCGGCCATCCCGATGGCGCGGATGGCCATGATGAGGAAGCCGGCCTGGACCAGGGCGTTCGTGCGCGCCCATCGTTCCCGCATCTGCTCGCCGCCGGATTCCAGGAGGTCCCGGTAGCGCTCGCCGCGCGGGTGGAGCCGGGGCAGGGCGTCGGCGAAGGCGCGGTCGGCCGCGCACACGAGCGTCAGCGGCGCGCTGGCCGTCTGCTCGCGGTTGCCCTGGGGCAGGCAGTCCAGCAGACGCTCGCGGGCCGGCTCGGAGCGAACGGCGACCACCCGCAGCGGCTGGGCGTTGACCGCCGTGGGCGCCCACTGGGCCAGCTCGTAGATGGCGCGCAGGTCGGCGTCGGTCACGGGCTCGTCGGTGAAGGCGTAGGCGGTGCGGGCCCCGCCGAAGAGCAGGTCCGCGTCCCCGGGTGCGAGCACGCACTCCTCGGGAACGGGGGAGGGGACGACGGGGTGCTGGATGCGCTCGGTCATGCCCTGATCCTGCCACGGGCTCGGATTCCGGGCACGCCCGCCGTCCCGTCATCGCCCGCGGTTATACGGCGGAGAACTGGTGCCGGTCGGCTCGGTTCGAGCGGGGGAGGCGCGCGGCCGTAGGCCCTGTCGCCGCGATGCTTTTGCGCTCATAGTGGCGATCCCATAAACTGAACGCGTTCATCGAACATGTTTAGCGAAAGGATTGTCGTGCCGACACGGTCCGAGCTGCGTGAAGCGACTCGTCTGCGCGTGCTGGACAGCGCCCGCCGGCTCTTCGAGGCCCGAGGCTTCAACGCCACCACCGTGCGGGCCATCGCCGCCGACGCCGGCGTGAGCGCGGGCACCGTCATGACGGTGGGGGACAAGCGCACCCTGCTCGTGAAGGTCTTCGACGAGGCCATTGGGGCCGTCCACGCTTCTCGCGCCTTCCGTGCTCCGGACGGTGAGTCGGCGACCCGGGATGCGGCGGCGGTCGAACCGGTCGAGTCTGCGACGCCGGACGGATCTGCGGCCGGCCCGGTGCCGCCCGAGACGCTCGCCGCGCAGGTGACCGATCTGCTTGAGCCCTTCATCTCCCTATTCGCTGCGCATCCCGACCTGTCGCGCGCCTACGCCGCCGCTCTCATCTCCGGTGCCCACGCTTCGGAGGTCTTCGGCGGACTTCGCACTCTCCTCATCGCTGAGATCGCCTCCGTGCTCTCCCGGGCGGCGGGCGGTGACGCCGGGAGTCGGGTCGATGCCGATGCTCTGGCGGCCAGCATCCACCTGCTCTACATCGGGGCCGTCTTCGAGTGGGCCACGGGTACCGAGCTCGACGCCGGCGCCCTCGCCTCCCGGATCCGGGAGGCGCTCCCGCCTCTCATGCCCGCGCTCCAGAAGGACCGATCATGATTCTGCAGCCCTGCGCGCCCTGGCTCGTCCTGACCCTCGCCGTCGTCCTACTGGGCGACGCCCTCCTCATGCTCCGCCCTCCCGCCTTCATCGTCACCTGCCTCACGGGGGTCGGCTTCCCCCGCGAATGGTGGTGGGCCCTCATCGTCATCAAGATCCTGGCCGCCGCGGGCCTGGTGGTCGGCCTGCGGGTCCCGGGCGTCGCCGCGGCCGCCGTCATCGGCGTCGTGTGCTACTTCCTGTGCGCCGTTGCCGCTCACGTGCGCTCGAAGTTCACGGGGCTGGCCCCCGCCTGGCTGTCGTGCTTGACGTGCCTGTCCCTGGCCGTCGTCACCGGCGTCGCCTCCTTTCTGCTGTAGACGCCCCGCGCTCGGGCCGGGTCCGTGCGGCCTCGTGCAGCTCGCGCGCCAGGTCGACGACGTCGAGGACCACCCGGGCGGGGGAGAGCGGCAGGACCGCCCCCAGTGGTGCCCGCGCGTCGTCGCCGAGTCGCAGGCGCGCCAGGCCCGACTCGAGCGCCTGGGCGGCGTCGAGCGGGACGATGCTGACAGCTCGGCCCTGCGTCAGCAGGTAACGGCGCGCCCCCGAGAGCCGGTCCGCTCCGATGAGCAGCAAAGGCGACAGGCCGCGCGTGCGGCACAGGGAGACCAGCGAATCGAAGTACTCCGGGTGGTTGTCCCGCGGCCACAGCAGCAGCGGGATCGAGGCGAGCGCGCTGAGATCATCGGGGGAGGGGACACCGGACAGGACGTCGTCGCGCCCGATGAGGACGAGCTCGTCGGAGCCGAGCACGTCGGTGCGCGTCAAGCGGGTGTGCCGGGGGTGGTGGCACAGCCCCAGGTCCGCCTCCCCCTGGTCGACGAGCGTTTCGACGCCGCCGGTCTCGACCTCCTTGACCGTCACGTCCAGCTGGGACATCGACCGCTCGATCTCCTGGAGCAGCTCGGGCAGGAGCCGGTTGGAGACACTCGGGGTGCAGGCGACGCGCACGGTTATCGTCTGCCGTCGCTGAGGAGTGCGCGCCGTGAGCTCGAGCTCGGCGACTTCCGACAGGACTCGCCTGGCCCGGGGCAGGAGTCGCAGCCCCTCCTCGGACAGGCGGGTGTTGCGGCCCGACCGGGTGACCAGCTCATGGCGCAGGGTGCGCTCCAGGGTCTGGATCTCCTTGCTCACCGTCGGCTGGGAACGGCCCAGCAGCTCGGCGGCCGCGGTGAAGCCGCCGGCGTCGGCGACCGCGGCGAGGGCCTCGAGCTGGCGGAGGGTCACATGGCTGGTGGTGCAACTCGACATAGTAAAAGCCTATGTTGGAATTCCAATCTTGATATTGTTTTCGAATATAGGGCTCGCTACCGTGTTTCCAGTAGCCGACCACGAAGGAGTGCCGCCATGACAGCCGCAACCACGAGCCCCATCCGCGTCAGCGCGCCGGTGCGCGCCGCGCTGGACGAGGGCCGTCCCGTCGTCGCCTTGGAGTCGACGATCTTCACCCACGGGCTGCCTCGGCCCCGCAACCTCGAGGTCGCCCTCGAAGGGGAGGAGATCGCCAGAAGTCACGGGGCCGTCCCCGCCACCATCGGCGTCTTCCGCGGCGAACCGGTCGTCGGCCTGTCGAAGGCCGAGATCGAGGAGCTCTCGGGATCCGAGGGCCTGCTCAAGGCCTCGGTCAGGGAACTCGCCTACGCCCGCGTCCACGACCTGAGCGCCGGCACCACCATCGCGGCCACGTCCTTCCTGGCCTCCCGCGTGGGCATCGACGTCTTCGCCACCGGCGGACTGGGCGGGGTCCACCACGGCGCTGCGACCACCTTCGACGAGTCCGCCGACCTCGTCGCCCTGTCGCGGACCTCCCTCATCCTGGTCTCCTCGGGCGCCAAGGCCATTCTCGACATCAGGGCGACCCTGGAGCGCTTCGAGACCCTCTCCGTGCCGGTCGTCGGCTACCGGACCATGGCGTACCCCGGCTTCTACGTGGCCGACTCCGGCTTCACCCTCAACCAGCGGGTGGACACCCCCGAGCAGGCCGCGCAGATGCTCCGCACCCAACGCGCTCTGGGAGTCCCCGCCGGCATCAACCTGGCCAACCCCGTGCCCGTCGACGAGCAGCTCAACGCTGAGGACTTCGACGAGATCCTTCAACGCGCATGGGCTCAGGCCGACAGCGACGGCGTCACCGGCCAGGCCATCACCCCCTACCTCCTGGACTACCTGCGCGTGGCCACCGGCGACCGCAGCCTGGACGCGAATGTCGCCCTCTACCGCAACAACATCGCGCTCGCCTCCCATGTGGCCCGCGCTCTGACCGATGGAGGCGAGTGATGCTCGCGGTCATCGGCGACATTGTCCAGGACATCGTCGTGTGGCAGCGCGAGAAGGTGCGTCCCGCCACCGACACCGCCTCCGACATCTTCATCCAGCGCGGCGGCTCGGCCGCTAACGTCGCGGCGTTCGCCGGCCCCCGCACGCCGACCCGCTTCATCGGCTGCGTGGGCGACGACCTGGCCGGGCTCGTCCTGACCAGGGAGCTGGAGAGCCACGGCGTTGAGGTCAAGAATCAGGTCCGCGGCGCCGACGGCGCGACCGGAACGATCGTCCTCCAGATCGATCTCGACGGCGAGCGGAGCATGTTCCCCTCGCGCGGGGCCAGCGCCATGCTCACGACGATCGATCCGGCCTGGGTCGCCGGCGTCGACCTCCTGCACCTGACGGCCTACTCCTTCGAGACTCCGGGACCGCGCGACGCCGTCATCGAGGCGGCCGCCCGAGTGCACGCCCACGGCGGGCGGGTGTGCCTGGACGTCTCGAGCGTCTTCACCATCGAGTCCCTGGGGGAGGAGCTCTTCTGCGACACGATGCTGGCTATCGCCCCCGATTACCTGTCGGCCAACGCCGATGAGACCGTTCGGCTCGCTCTGGCGGACGGCGAGCGGCCCGGGCCGGCGCTCGCCCGCATGCCGCAGACGATGCTGCTGGCCCGCCACGGTGCCGAGGCGACCCACGTCCTGACCGGCGACGGCCTCGTGTGCACCGTGCCCGTCGAGCCGGCCGAGAAGATCAAGGATCTCACCGGTGCGGGAGACGCCTTCAATGCCGGGTTCCTCGCGAGCCTCGTCAATGACGGGCCGGACCCCGAGCGCAACGTTCGAGCCGCGCACGCCCTGTCGAGGCGCGTCCTGGCCAGTCCCGGCGCCACCGAGCCCGACGACTGAGGGCGGCGCCGCGACCCGCGGCGCCGCCGTCGACGGCCCGCCGCTCGTCACCAGTCCCCAACCACCCCGATACCGACAAAGGACACACGCATGGTCACTTCAATGAGGAAGTCGTCCAGCACCGCTGGCCTGATTCTCGCCCTCCTCTTCGCGATCTTCGCCTTCCAACTCAACGCGTCGATGCTCTCCCCGGTGCTGGCCACCATGGAGCAGGAGCTCGGCACCACCACCGCCCGGATCGGACTGACCCAGACCGCCTTCTTCACCGCCGCCGCGCTGTTCTCCCTCATTCTGCCGCGCTGGGGGGACCTGGTCGGCCGTCGCAAGATCATGGTCGCCATGGTCGCAGTGACCGCGGTCGGCTCGATCATCGCGGCGCTGAGCGTCAACGTCGGCATGCTCTTCGTCGCCCGCGTCGTTCAGGGCGTCTCCGGCCCCATCGTCCCCATGGCCCTCATCATGCTGCGGGCCCAGATGAACGACGATAAGAAGTACGCCCTGTGGATGGCGGTTCTCGCCTCCGTTAACGGCGGAATCGCCGGCGTCGACGCCCTGGCGGGCGGCTGGCTCGCCTCGGCCTTCGGCTTCCGCTCGGTCTTCTGGGCCATGGCCGCCGTCGCCGTCCTCGCCGTCGTCTTCGTGCTCATGGGCACCGAGGACACCCGCGGAGCCCAGAGGCTGCCCATGGACTGGCCGGGCTCGGCGGCGCTCGTCGTCTCCCTGGGCACCGTGCTCACCGCCTTCAACCAGCTCGGCAAGCTCGGTGAGGCCGACTTCGTTCTCATCGCGGTGCTCCTGGTGATCGGAGCCGCGGCGTTCGCGGCCTTCTGGCGGATCGAGTCCACCTCGTCGGCCCCGCTGGTGGCGACCCACTACCTCAAGCAGCGCCGCACCTGGGGTCTCCTGGCCACCACGACCCTGACCATGACCGGCGTGTTCGCCATTATGAACGGCCTGATCCCCAACCTCGCCCAGTCGCAGACCTTCGCCGGCCTCGACGCCGGCACGGTCTCCTGGGTCACGCTCACCCCCTACGCCCTGGCCGGACTGGTCTTCGGGCCGGTCGCGGGTCGCCTGGCCGCCCGGTACGGCTACGTGACGGTGCTGCGCGGCGGCATGATCGTGACGGTCGGCGGGATCGTCTTCTCCCTGCTCGTCGTCTCCGTGCCGACGGCGGTCACCCTCCTGATCGTGTCGGTGTGGCTCGGCATCGCCTATGCGGGCGTCGTCAACATCATGCTCAACGGGCTGGGTGTCGTCCTCAGTCCGAAGGACAACGCCGGCTATCTGCCGGGAATGAACTCCGGCGCCTTCAACATTGGGGCCGGCCTGAGCTACGCGCTGCTGTTCGCCGTCAACACCGCGCTGGCGTCGGGCCACGGCGAGGCCGCCGGTTACCGCGGCGGGCTCGTGACCGCCATCGTCGTCGTCGCCCTGGCCCTGGCGGCATCCTTCCTCATCCCCTCCCCCGCATCGGTCAACAAGGCCGAACCCGCAGCGAAAGACTGACATCATGCTGACCATGAGCACCAGCACCACGACCAGCACAACCGCAGCGACCGGCCGGGTCGACGCCTCCCGAGCCCGTCCGCGTCCGATCATCCTGGACTGCGACCCCGGGCACGACGACGCCGCCGCGATCATCCTCGCCCTGGGCAACCCCGCCATCGACCTGCTCGGCGTGACCACCGTGGGAGGCAACCAGACGGTGGAGAAGATCACCCGCAACGCCCGCAGCGTCCTGCGCCTGTGCAACCGCGAGGACGTCCCCGTCCATCAGGGTGCTTCCCGGCCGCTGCTGCACGACGTCGAGGTCGCCGCGCAGATCCACGGCGAGTCCGGCCTCGACGGCGTCGAGCTGCCCGATCCCACCGTCCCGGTCGCCCCCGGCCACGCCGTGTCCTTCATCATCGACACCGTCATGGCCGCCGCACCCGGCGAGATCACCCTCGTGGCGACCGGTCCGTTGACCAACATCGCTCTGGCGGCGCGCATCGAGCCGCGGATCGTCGGGAGGATCGCCGAGCTGGTCGTCATGGGCGGCGGTTTCCACGAAGCCAACTGGACGCCGGCGGCCGAGTTCAACATCTGGGTCGACCCGGAGGCCGCTCGCATCGTCTTCGAGGAGTCCTGGCCGATCACCATGGTGGGCCTCGACCTGACCCACCAGGCCCTGGCGACGGCGGAGGCGGAGGAGGGCATCAGGCGAATCGGGTCGGAGCTCTCGGAGGCGTTCCTCGGCCTCATGGCCTTCTTCCGCAGGGCCTACAAGGAGAATCAGGACTTCGATGACCCGCCGGTGCACGACCCGTGCACCATCGCCTACCTCATCGACCCCGCGATCGTGCGCACGCGCCGCGCCCCCGTCCGTATCGAGACGCACGGTCAGTACACGACCGGGGCCACGGTGGTGGACCTGCGCGGTCAGGCTCCCGAGAACGTGCACACCCAGGTGGCCACCGAGCTCGACCACGCCGGTTTCTGGCGGCTGATGACCGAGGCCATCGCGGCATTGAGCTGAGTGCTCCCAGGGGCGGTTGCGCGACGCCGGCCCGGCCGGCGCCGCACAACCGCGCCTCGGCTCGTCGCCGCCTACGAGGGCCGTCGACGAGTCGGGGCTGGTTCGACCGGGGTGGAGGGCGAACATCGCCGCGCCAGAGTGACGCGCTGGCCCGCCGCCCGCCGACCCGGCAGACTGACACCGCAGCGCCGCGGGCGCCTCCGCGGCACCCCCGTCGACAAGGAGAGCCCTCATGAGCACCTGGTCCTTCGAGAACCAGATGAATGCGATCCAGACTGTCGCCACCCACTTGAGCGAGTGGATGCAGCAGACCGGCGTGCAGGAGACCGTGATGGATATCGATGCCCTGGGTGAGCGCGTCCTGTTCCGCACTCGAGCCTTCTATCAGGGACGCTGGATCGACGATGAGGTACCCGACCTCATCGTGCGCGAAGCCACCGATGCGCGCGCGGCCATGGCCCAACTCGGAGGCGGCGCCTGGACCAAGGGCCACTTCGCCATGAAGGCAGACGACTACCGTCTGACCACCGACTTCGACTACGACTCCGCGCCCACTCTCGACCCGCCCTACACGCTCGCCGATTGCGCCACCGAGCTGCGTCTGTACCCGCGCCGCCCCGAGACGACGCCCGACTGGCTGCACGCCTGACCGCGGAGAGGCGACGGCCGCGGCGATGTCGGCGGGCGTGCGCTGTCCGCCCGCGCCGGGGCGCACGACGTCGGCCTCCGGCCGCAGGAGGACCACCGCGGCAGGCCGGTGCACGGATGAGAGCGGGCTGACGTCCACCGGTGCGGATGGGACCGCCCGCGCCAGACCGGTGCACGGAGCCTCGCCCGCGGCCGGCCCGCGTAACGACACCAGAAGAAGAGACCTGACGCCTCTTGAACAGTTAGGTGAGCCGTCCCTAATCTTCTCTTGCGCCGTTATTCGGCATCCCGCCCGACTGCAAAGGAGTCTCATGCGCATGCGTCGACGTACCCTGCTCCTCGCTCTTCCCCTTTCAGCACCCCTCGCCGGATGCGGGGCCGTCTCCCGCGCAGGCAAGAGCTCCGACGACAACGCCAGCGCCGGCGGTGGGAGCTCCTTCGAGGTCACCGACGTCCTCGGACGCACGGTCGGCTTCGACTCCCAGCCCGAGAAGGTGGTGCTGGGCGAGTCCCGACACATCTACTCCCTGCTGTTCCTCAACAAGGACAATCCCATCGACAAGGTGGTGGCCTGGGGCAAGGACCTTCAGAAGGCGGCCCCCGACTTCTACGACATGCTGGTGGGGGCGTTCCCCGCCGCGAAGGACATCCCCGAGATCGGCTCCGTCAGCAACGGCGACCTCAGCGTGGAGACGCTGGAGGCCTACCAGCCCGACGTCGTCGTCCTGACCCTGGATATCTACAACGCCGGTCAGCAGGCGGGGTTCATCGACAACCTCGACAACCAGGGCCTGCGCTACGTGGTCACCGACTTCCGGCGCGATCCGGTGAACAACACCGAGACGTCGGTCAAGCTCCTGGGCGACACTATGGGCCGGCGTGATGACGCCCAGGCCTTCCTCGACTTCTACCACGAGCAGGTGGACCCGGTGGTGGGCAGGGCCTCGTCGGCCGACCCCAGGCCCACCACCTTCCTGTGGCGCGCCCCGGGCCTGAACGATCCTTGCTCCACCTATGCCAAGGCCAATCTGGGGGCCGTGATCACGGCGACCGGGGGCACCAACATCGCCGATTCGCTGCTGTCGGGCGAGGAGGGGGTGCTCACCGTCGAGCAGATCATCGAATCGGCCCCCCGGAACATCATCGCCACCGGCGGTGAGTGGGGCGCCCAGAAGCTCAAGGACACCGCCAAGACCAGCTACGTCCATCTCGGGTACGAGGCCGACGAAGACTCCGCCAAGGCCAGTCTGGCTCAGCTGAAGGATCAGCCCGGCCTCGAGCAGGTCGAGGCTTTCGACGAGGGCCGCGTCTTCGGCGTCTACCACCAGTTCTACGACGCCCCCTTCAACTTCATCGCCTACCTGGCCTTCGCCAAGTGGCAGAACCCCGACCTCTTCTCCGACCTGGATCCTGAGGGCGTGTGGGACGACTTCCACGACAAGTACATGCCGTGGGAGTCCCAGGGCGTCTTCATCACCGGCATCTGATGGGACGTCCGATGACGGGTGAGGACGGGGCGGCGGGACCAGCGGGGGGCGAGGCCGCCTACGCCTCCTATCGTCGTCGCACGGTGCGGCGCGCGGCCGTGCTGCTCGGCCTGACAGCGCTGCTCCTCGTGGTCTTCATAGCCGCCCTCATGGTGGGGTCGTTGAGATTCACCCCCGGCCAGGTGCTCTCCGCGCTGATCCAGCCCGGCTACGACCCCCGGATCGCCGACGTGATCGTCAACCTGCGCCTGCCGCCGGCGCTCCTGGCGGTTCTGGTGGGAGGGGCTCTGTCCCTGGCGGGCGTGCAGATGCAGACCATCTTGGACAACCCCCTGGCCGAGCCCTTCACCCTGGGCATCTCCGCCGCGTCGGCCCTCGGCGCGGCGGTGGCGATCGTGACGGGGCTGGCGCTGCCCATCGCACCCGGGGCCACCCTGGCAGTGGCCGCCATGACGACCGGACTGGCAGCCTCCCTGTCCATCGCGCTGATCTCGCGTCTGCCCTCGGTCACCAAGGAGACCACCATTCTCCTGGGTATCGCGCTGGTCTTCAGCTGCCAGGCCCTGCTGGCCCTCGTGCAGTACCGGGCCTCCACCGAGAGTCTGCAGCAGATCGTCTTCTGGTCCATGGGCTCCCTCATGCGCGCCACCTGGCCGGCGGTCGGCGCCGCAGCAGTGGCGCTGGTGGCGGCCACCCCCGTGTTCTGGATCAACGGCTGGCGTCTGACCGCGATCAGTCTGGGGGAGGCGCGAGCCGCCGCCATGGGCATCAATGTCTCGCGTCTGCGCTCGTGGAGCCTGGTGGGCGTGTCCCTGCTGGCTGCACTGTCCGTGGCCTTCGTGGGGATCATCGGCTTCGTGGGCCTGGTGGGTCCACACATGGCCCGGGGCCTGGTGGGGGAGGACCAGCGGTTCCTGGTCCCCGCCTCCATTCTGGCCGGGGCCGCGCTGCTGACCTCCGCCCACGCCATCAGCCAGGTGATCATCCCGGGGGTTTCCGTACCCGTCGGCATCCTCACCGCCCTGGTGGGAGTGCCGGTGTTCCTGCTCATCATCTTCGGACGGCGGCGCTCCGCGGCGAGGAGCGGATCATGAGTCTGGATCTGAAGGACCTGCACTTCGCCTACGGCAAGCGGACCGTGCTGGAGGGCGTGGACACCCGGTGGGACACCGGTCAAATGGTGGGGCTCCTGGGACCCAATGGAGCCGGCAAATCCACTCTGGTGACCTGCATCGCCCAACTGCGCCGCTACACCGGGACGGTGAGCTTCGCCGACCGCACCGGGCGCGATCTGCGCGAGATGATCGGCTACATGCCCCAGGGTCTGCCCGGCGACGCCGCCCTGACGGCTCTGGAATCGGTGCTGACCGCCTCCAGGCGCGGAGTGGCCTGGCACACCAGCCGAGCCGATATCGACTCGGCCTGGGGCGCCCTCGACGAGATCGGGGTCGCCGACCTGGCCGATCGGCCTCTCGGGCAGCTCTCCGGTGGTCAGCGCCAGCTCGTGGCCCTGGCCCAGACCCTGGTGCGCGAACCGACGCTCCTCCTGCTGGATGAGCCCACATCGGCCCTCGACCTGCGCCGCCAGGTGGCGGTGCTCTCCCACGTGCGGCGCATCTGCCATCGCGACACCGATCGCCTCGCCGTCGTCGCCCTGCACGACCTCAACCTGGCCGCCCGCTTCTGCGACCGCCTGGCCGTCCTCGGCGACGGACGGGTCCGAGCCGAGGGACCGCCCGCCGAGGTCCTGCGCCCCGACGTCATCGACAGCGTCTACGGCGTACGGGTGCGCATCGTCCCCGACGGCGAGCACGTCATGGTGGCCCCCGAGACCGAGCAGCGCCGACAGTGACAACGCGGGGTGAGGGTGACGATGAGAATGCCGATCCCGGCGAGGGGCGGGCGAGGACGCGTCACAAGAGCTTGTGCTCCTTCATCCACGCGCGCAGTTCGGCGTACTCACCGGAGGTGTCCGCGTACTCGACGACATTGCGCGCCGTGTCGAACCACGGGCCCGTCGAAGGGCGGATCTCCCGCAGCGCTGCGCGCATGTCCACCATGGTGATCATGCGCGGCGCGCCGGTGCGCACCGAGTCCATGAGCGCCTTCTCCGCCGCGCTGTCGCACAGATGCGACAGGTCCGCCCCGGTCAGCCCCTCGGTGGCGCGGGCCAGGCCCCGCAGGTCGATCCCCTCCACGGGACGATCGCGCAGGTGCGTGTGCAGGATGGCGGTACGCGCCGGCTCGTCGGGCGGGAGGACAAGAATAGCCCGGTCGAGTCGCCCGGGCCGGCGCAGCGCGGGGTCGATGTCCCAGGGGGCGTTCGTGGCCGCCAGGAGATAGACGCCTTCATTGTCCGCGCCGATGCCGTCGAGCTCCTCCAGGAGCTGGTTGACCACACCGCGCAGACCGGCGCTGTAGGTCATCATCGAGCGCTTGAGGCCGATGGCGTCGAGCTCGTCGAGGAAGAGTACGCAAGGGCTGTGATCGCGGGCCTGCTGGAAGATGTTGTGGAGGTTGATCTCCGACTTGCCGATGTAGGGGTCGAGAATGTCGGTGATGGAGACGCTGAGGAACCCGGCGCCCATCTCCCCGGCGACGGCACGGGCGATGAAGGTCTTTCCCGTGCCGGGCGGCCCATACAGAAGAAGCCCGCCGCGCAGGCTCTTGCCGTACAGGCGGCGCAACTCGGGGTTGCGCATCGGGGCCAGGAAGGAGGCGAGCAGACGATCCTTGACGTTGCTCATGCCGCCGACATCGGCCAGCGTGACATCGGCCGTCTCCACGTCCCAGTCCGTCGGGTCGCCGCTCTTATCGGGGTTGACCGGCACGGGAACAGGTCGGGCGCCGATCTCTCCGCCCGGCTCGAAGGGGGCGGCCGGGCCGATGTCCAGGTCCTTCTCGGCCTGATGCCAGTCGAAGTCGACCGGCGGCGTCCGCTCGGAGGCGGCCGGCGACTGCGACGGCGCGTCATCGGGTTCTCCCGGCGAGGCGTCCGCATTCTGCGCCCGCCCGGATGCTGCGGGCGTCTCGGGCTCCGACGGCGCGGGTGCGCCATCGGCCCCGCCATCCTCCGGGCACCCCCGCTCGGGGGCCGGATCCGGCTTCATCAGAGCCCGGGACATGAGAGCGCGAGCGTCCTCGTCGGCGGGGTCATGCTGGAGGGCGATCGCGCAGTGCGTCACCGCCTCCGGGCCGCGACCGGCGGACACGAGCAGCCCGGCCAGGTGCGTGCGCAGGCGGACGTCGTCGGGGGCCGCCTCCACGGCCCGGGACAGGGAGTCGATAAGAGGATCGCTCACCGCGCCAGTCTATAGAGAAGAGAAGGGAACGGTCGGGGGTGCGAGACGGCGGTCGGGGCAGTGAACGGGGAGGCGACCGGTACGGCCCCGGCGGCGTCCGATCGTGCAGGATCTCACGCCGTTCGGCGTATGCGCTCACGACGCCGCCGTCCATAACCTCAAGGCATGGCCACACCTTCTTCTGCCGGAGCCGTCCCCGACTGCGGGGAGGGAGCGACCAGTCGGAGCTCCGACGCCGACCCTTCCGCCGATCCCGCTGCGAAGCCCGTCGGATCCGCTCCCGACGCCGGTCTGCGACGGACCTTCTCCACGACGCTCCTCATCTCCCTGGCGGCGCTCGCGGCCGTCGCGCCCCTGGCGACCGACACCTATCTGCCGGCTTTCGCCCAGATGGCGGAGGACCTGCGCGTGTCCGCCTCCAGCGTTCAACTGACGATGACGACCTTCCTCGCGGGGGTGGCGCTCGGCCAGCTGAGCATCGGCGTTCTGTCGGATCGCGCCGGCCGGCGCCCGCTCCTGCTGTGGGGCAGCGTGCTCGCCTTCGTGGCGAGCGTCTGCTCCGCCGTAGCGCCGACCCTTCCGCTCCTGCTCATCGCCCGTTTCTTCCAGGGGCTCGGCGGGGCCGCCGGCATGGTGCTCGGTCGCGCCGTCATCGCCGACCGCTCCCGCGGCATCACCGCCACCCAGGCCCTCAGCCTCGTCATGGCGATCCAGGGCATCGCACCGGTGGCCGCCCCCATTCTCGGCGGTCTCCTCGTCGAGCCGATCGGCTGGCGCGGGATCCTCGGGGTCGTCGCCGCCTTCACCGGGGTGCTGGTCCTCATGGTCGCCTTCTGGGTGCCCGAGTCCCTGCCTGCTGCGCATCGCCGTGACGGCGGTCTGAGGCTCCTCGTCGATGGCACGCGCGAGCTGGTGCGCGACCGCGTCCTCGTGCGATTGCTGGTCATCAACGCTCTCGCCTTCGGCCTTCTCATGTCCTACTTGTCGGCCGCGCCCTTCGTGCTGCGCAATGTGCTGGGGATGGGGACGGCGGCCTACACGGGCGTTTTCGGCCTGTGCGGGGCGACGGTGACGGTCATGGTCTCAGTGGCCGCCTCCCTCGCCCGCCGTTTCCCACAAGTCCGGCAGGTGCGTGCCGGGCTGCTCGCGGTGCTCGCCGTCGACGTCGTCTTCGCCGCCGTCTGCCTGATCCGGCTGCGCGGTCCCGTCGACGGCGCCGGGCGAGCGCCGCTGCTCGTCGGCGTGATCGCCCTCTTCCTCGTGTACGTGGCCTGCCTCGGTCCGCTGATGGGCAACGTGCCCGCGCTCGCTTTGGACCGCACCGGCCGCTGGGCCGGGACGGGCAGCGCGCTGCTAGGCTTCATTCAGTTCGTCGTCGGCGGGCTGGTCAGCCCGCTGGTCGGATTGACCGGTGAGGCGAGTGGTGCGGCTTTCGGCGTCGTCATCGTGGGGCTCGGCGTGATCGCCAACGTTCTGGCCGCCTTCGGCCTGCGCGGCGAGGGGCAGGAGGAGCGTTTGCCTGAGGAGGCCGAACGCCGGAGGCGCCGCCTGGGGCGATGATCGGCATCGGGGGATGCCCTCAGAGCCGACCTCACATGGGGCGCGGCGCCTCCTGCTCGGACTGCATCCCTCTGGCCGCCTGCTCCGCCCGTTCGATGTCGTCCGCCGTGGCCTCGATGGTCCGGGCGATGGCGACGAGGACCGTGCAGGCCACGACCCCGGCGAGGACCGCCGTCATCACAGCGGCCGTCGTCGGAACCATCAGTGGCAGGATGAGGGCTGCGAGCCACGTCAGTGCGACGAGTGCCGCAGCGGAGGCCAAGCGGCGGTGACGTCGGAGGAAGGACCGCATGGCCGGGCGCCCGCCGTCGGGAAGATTCGTCCTCACCGGGCGGCAGATCACCCATGACAGCAGCAGAGCCGAGATCAGGGCCGGGACCGCCGGGGCGAGGCAGAGCCGGGCGGGGGCGCCGAACCACCACAAGACGAGCTGGACCAGGATCGTCAGGGCGAGGCACGAGCCGTGGATCTTGCCCAGGGAGAGTGTGAGGACGATGAGTGTGAGGTCGACGAGCGGTCGAGCCACCTGATTCTGCGGCCTCCAGGCGACAGCGCGGGCCACCGCCCGCACGATGCCCGACTTGCTGCCGTGGTTGAAATCGAAAGTGGCGAGTTCCATGGACGCCGTCGGGCTCTCCGGGTCGAGTTGAACCGCTTTCTTGTAGGCGCGTCGCGCGATTCGGGGATCGATCTCCTCGTAAACGCGTCCCATGGCGATATGGCTGTCCGGCTCCTGGGGTGCCAGGCGGATCGCCAGCTGCGCCAGTGGAAAGGCCTGGGCGCAGCGGTCCTGCTTGACGAGCAGGTCGACGAGTGCGCAGGAGCTGAGGACGTGCTCGGGGTCGAGAGCCAGGGCGGCGCGCAGAGAGCGCTCGGCGCCCGCTTGGTCCTCCGCCTGATTGAGCAGGCTGCCGAGCAGGAATTGAGCATCCGCGTTCTGGGGCATGGCGGCGACGGCGGCGCGCGCCTCGGCGAGGGCCTCGGAGGGGCGCGCGGCGCAGGCATGGGCTCGAGCAAGCCCGAGGCGGACGGGGCCCGCCTGGTCCGGGTAGTGGGCCAGGAGCCCGGAGAATAGGCCGATCGCCTGATCGGGACGGTTCGCCTCGATCAGGGCGCAGGCCCGCCCGTAGGTGCGTTCGTAGGCCTGGTCCCCCGGGTCGCCGTAGGCGTTAGTGCTCACTGCGGTCGCGCCTTCCTCATGCTGGTTCATTCGTACGGCGGGCCCCGCGGCGGGGCTCGCGGGGGCGTAGTCCGCCCCGACGGCGGCGCGACGCGAGGTCAGCCGCAGTAGATCACGGCGCGGGCGCGGGTGCCAGCCGCGGTGCTTCGCGAAGGGCCGGGACAGCCGGTGGAGGAGGGGGTGAGTGCGGCGGGCGTTTCGGGAGGAGGGGCGGGCCGGCGATGCGCAGGCACTCGCCGAGCGGTCAGGCGCCGTCGGCCGCGCCTGGCTGCGGAACCGCTGGTCCTCGTGCGGGGCTTCGCGCTCGCCCGCGCCCTCTGGGTGGGAGACGCGCGGTGCGCGTCGCGCCGGGGCGGCGGATCGTTGTAGGTTCTCGCCCAACCTGTCAGACGTCCACGGCTCTGACCTGCATGTTCTCCTTCCTGCCCACGGTTCGTTTCTCGCTCAAATTGGCAAGAAACCCGCGGTTTGTGTGCACGGTGTGTGCAAACGGTGCTTGGTCGCGCCTTTCCTCGGAGCGGGCTGCTAGACCATGACACCGCCTGCGCAGGTCGCAGTCAACGATCCCCCGAGGGGGCTGGACGGGGCCTGGGGCGGAGGTGGGCCATGCGGTCACAGTCCCCGGAGCCAGGCGACAACGCGATCCCAGACGGATTGACCTTCACGTCACTCGTTGTGGGCTCGAGCCACGGGCTGTCGTGATCCTGGGGTTCAGGGTGAGCGAGCCCTTTGCTCGGGGGCTGCTCCATCGCGACCGGGGCCTCCGGCGAAGGGGCAGAGGCTTCAGGTGCGGGCGCGTCGGTGCTCGCAGCCGCCGGTGGGGCCTTGCGTGAGACGCCTGAGCTCGTTGTCGTACGCGACGATCGACCCGCTGACGTGGAGCACAGCATCCTTGTTCTGCTCGTGGTGCTCCCACGGCGTCAAACGAGCAAATGAGTTCTCCCTGTCGACGACGTTGAGGTACATGGCGCCGTGGCTGACCGCGGACTGGAAGGCCCGCTTCTGGTCGAGCTCTCCGGGCACGAGCCAGATCGTGTCGCGCGCGCCGGCCCTGCGGTCAGCAGGCTGGGGCAATCCGGTTCAAGGCAGGCGACCTTGACCTTGGGGTGCCGGTAGAACACCTCCCAGTCGTCGTCATCGTTGACGTAGACCTCCCGCGGCCCACCCCCGTCCGGCGGCTCCAGCAACAGCCCTCGGACCCGAACAGGCTTCGTCCTGACTCCTCGTGCGCCCATGGCACCGTTCTACGCTGGCCTACCGACACGAATCTCGAGTACCAAAGAATCGAGTACCAAAGAATTCGGGTCGCGGGCTGGCGGAATACTGACCGCATGCAGCACACCTCAGCAGTCCTCCAGCCGACCTTCGCCCCGCCGAGTGGCGGTCAAGCTCGTGTCCTTCCGACCGCGGAGCACAGTTACGACAGCATCTGGCAAGAAGCCGAGTCGTGGCAGCGGAAGTCGTCGGACGCCTCGTCCGCCGAGATGATCGCAGACATGATGCCAGGCACCTCCGCCATCAAGGTACGGGTGCGCCGAAACGGTCAGGAGACACTGATCCACCCCGGTGAGGGGGTCGCCCCGCGCACGCCTAATCGCAAGGACTGGCTCTTCTTCGACCAGACCTCCAGGGCCTCCACGGGCGCCCGTGCCTGGACTCCACCGAGCGCAGGTTCCACCTCGGCGGCGAGCTCGGTGCCGCGATCACAACCGGCCTCCTCCAGACCGGCTCCCTCGTGAGGGTCGGCGACACCCGCGCCGTGCGGGTGGCCCGCGGGGTCGGCCACCTCGGCGAGGACCTCGGCGTCTGAGCGCACGGATCAGACGGGCGTGTTCTCCTCGGCCCAGGTGCGCAGCGACCGCAGGGGTACCGCTGCGCTGCGGCCCAGGTCGGTGAGCTCGTACTCGACGCGCGCGGGCACCTCCGCATAGACGGTTCGCGTGAGCAGCCCCTTGTCCTCCAGGCGACGCAGAGTCTGGGTGAGGACCTTGGGGCTGACGCCCTCGAGCCGGTCCCGGATCCTCCCGAAGCGCTGCGGCCCCTCTTCGAGCGTGCCGATCACCAGGGCCGTCCAGCGTTGGGCGAGCAGGTCGAGCATGTCCCGGCATGGGCACATCGCCGCGTAGACGTCATTGCGGTCACACGAGGAGGCAGTCACAGTACCGATGGTACCCAACGGGAACTAAGGGTCCTTGCAGGAAACCACGCTCCGTAGGGGACCGTGGGCCCATGAGCACCACGACCGCCATCGGCTACCGCCGCGCCCTACCCGTCACCGACCCCGACTGCCTCCTCACCGAGGACGTCCCCGTCCCCGAGCTGCGGCCCCACGACCTCCTCGTCGAGGTCGAGGCCGTCTCCGTCAACCCCGTTGACATCAAGCTCCGCGCTGGGGCCGTGCCGGATGGGCTGCGCGTCCTCGGCTTCGACGCCGCGGGCACCGTCCGTGCCGTGGGCGAGGCCGTCACCCTCTTCGCGGTCGGCGATGAGGTCTACTACGCTGGCGCCATCGACCGCCCCGGAACCAACCAGCGACTTCAGGCCGTCGACGAGCGGCTCGTCGGCCGCAAGCCGACGACCCTCACCATGGCCCAGGCCGCCGCCCTGCCCCTGACGGTGATCACCGCCTGGGAGGCTCTCTTCGACCACCTGGGACTCACTTCCGACTCCTCGGGACGACTCCTCATCGTCGGCGCCACCGGCGGCGTCGGCATCGCCATGACGCAGCTCGCCGCGGCTCTCGTGCCCGGCGTCGAGGTTATCGCCACCGCCTCTGGTCCAGAGCGTGCCGAGCTCATCAGGAGCCTCGGCGCCGCCCACGTCGTCAACCACCACGGGGACCTTGAGAGGCAGGTTCGTGCGATCGCGCCCGACGGCGTCGACTGGCTCTTCACCGCCTACTCCGAGGGGCAGGTGGCGCTGTACGGCCAGATCGTCGCCCCCTTCGGCCGCGTCGTCGCCATCGACGACGGCTCCCGCGACGTGGCGCCGCTGAAGAGCCGGGCGATCTCCTGGCACTGGGAGTTCATGTTCGCGCGCTCCCTGCACCACGCCTGCGACATGGTGGCCCAGCACGAACTCCTCGACGCTGTCGCTGAGCTTGTCGACGCTGGTCGTCTGCACCCCGTCATCGAAGCCGAGCTCACCCCGATCAACGTCGCCAACCTCGTGCGCGCCCACGAGGCCGTCGAGACTGGGCACCTCGCAGGCAAGGTCGTCCTGCACGGGTGGTGAGCCGGCGCGGGACTCGCCCTGACTAGCACGATCGGTGCCTCACATGTAGGCAACTCGACGGAGTTCATCATGGAGCAGTTGATACTGCGTGGTTCGAAGCTTGCATGTACTGACCGGGCACATTGATCGAGGCTTGCTGCACGGGACCGCCCTTCAGAACGCGTGCGTGGTCGAAGCCCCAACGACGGTGTCTCCGGTCGTAGTTTCGTCGTAGCCCACCCGGACGGGAATCTCGTGCGGGTCGTGCCTCGTGGACCGATCGGCACCGCGGGGCATGCCCCGTCGAGGGGAGGAAACAGGGCGGTGTCCTGATCGTTCCGATGGGTGGCCTGGGAATCCCTCGCTATGAGCCCTGGACGCACGAGAGCCTTGACGGCATGAACACCGCACTCGTCGTGATCGACGTCCAGGACTCGTTCCGCCTACAGCCCTCGTGGGCCGACATCTCCCTGCCCGACATCGTCACCCGCACCCAGCACCTGATCGAGGCGGCCCGCGCCCGCGGCGAACTGGTGGCCTGGGTGCTCCACCACTCGCCCGGCACCGGATCGCCGTTCGACCCCGACGGCGGGCTGTGCGTCCTGCAGCCCGGCCTCGAAGCATCCGAGGGTGACATCCAGGTGACCAAGACCAGCCACAACGCGTTCACCACCACCAACCTCGACCAGCAACTGCGCCGTCGCGGCATCACCCGGCTCCGGATCTGCGGGATCCGCACCGAGCAGTGCGTCGAGACCACCACCCGTCTGGCCAGCGATACGGGCTATGACGTGGAGCTCGTCGCCGACGCCTGCGCCACCCATCCCCTGCCCTTCGCGGACGGCACCGGCGTGCTATCCGCCGACCAGGTCACGCAGCGCACCCTGGCCGCACTGGCCGGACGGTTCGCGACGATCACCACCATCGACCAGGTCGTGCAAGGCTGAGACCCGTGAACACCTGCGCCGCCGAACTCACCGATGGCGGCTACCGGGTCGACTACGTCACCGACCAGCCCCTGACCCCCACCCACCAGGGCCTGCCCCTGGTCGCTAACACCACCTGGCCCGCTCTTGAACCGCATGACCTGGTCGTGGTGCCCGGCTGGAACCAGGTCGTCCCCGACCCCCTCAACGACCAGATGCTCGGCCATGTCGCGGCGCACTGGGCCTGCGGCGGGCACGTGGCGAGCATCTGCGCCGGTGCGCTGCTGCTGGCCCGGGCCGGGATCCTCGACGACCCCACCAACCCACCACTCACCCTCGACGAGCTCGGCCGTCGACTCGGTATGGCCGGCCGCACCCTCGCCCGCCACTTCAAGGCGGCCACCGGCCTGACCCCACAGGCCTACGTCACTGCCGCCCGCCACGAACACGCCACCGCCCTCCACGACCGCGGCTGGACCTGGCAGGCCGCCGCCCGAGCCGTGGGCTACGCCGACGCTCGCTCCCTAAGGCACCGTGACTGACCAGCCCCGTGACGGCCGCCGCGGCGACGCGCCCGGGGGGCACTCCAGACGCGAAGCGGCGTGCCGGGAGCACGTCAGCAGGTTCACGCAAGACGTATCGCTCGGACGTGGTCAGGGCATCGTGCATGCGCTGCGCAACCGTTGAGACCAGCTCGTCGGCCCGGAGAACCGGGCCTATCTGGTCAACGGGTCCGTCCTCATCACCGGTGACGAGCACCCGGACATCTCTGCACCCATCGACACCCTCGTCATCCCGATCGACGCTCCCTGGATCCGGGCGACGGACCACATCGCCTACGTCCAACGCGTCCGGCCGCGCCGTGTCATCGCCGTCCATGACGGGCTCGTCAACGACGACGGTCTCGCCGTGGCACGGGCCGTGCTGGGGTCGCCCCGATGTAAGGGTGTCGACGACGTGATCTTCCCCGCAGTCGGGGAGAAGGCGTCCCTTTGAGTGCGTGACCGGTGACTGGGGCTCAGCGGGCCCCGACGTCGAGTCCCGCTTCGCTCAGCGCGGCCGCGACGACGCCGTCACCCTCCCGTACGGTCCCGGAGAAGGTGCCGTCGTAGACACGGCCCGCGCCGCAGGAGGGACTGAGGTCCTTGAGGACAGCGCGCCTCGCCCCGAGTTCGACCGCCCGCCGGGCGACGGCTGCGGCGCCGTTAACGAAGGCCGCGGTCACGTCCTCACCGGTGTCGGTGAGCACTCGTGCTCGGCCGGCCAGGACGTCAGCGCCGTCCGCTCCCGGCTCGATCTCCGCCGGCGGCCGGGGCGTGGGGAGCCCACCGAGGACCTCGGCGCACAGGGGGACGGCGCGTCCCTGGGCGACGGCGGCGACGACCTCGGGATGAGGCTTCGCGGCGCCGTCGTAGCGGCAGGGGATGCCGGCCAGGCAGGCGGAAACGATCACGGGCGCGGGGGTGCTCACCCAGCGAGTGTCCCACGGCGCGGGCGACGCCGAGGGTGCGGCGGGAACTGTCGCGACGCCACGGGGCGCACCGCGTCCCGGTTCTTCCAAGAGAGCAGGCACGTGTGTTGATGAGCTGGCTCTAGGTGTACTTGATCGGGGGCGTTGATCAACCGCAGGAGCGCGGCCGTTTCCTACGTGGTCGATCTCCTCCAATCCACCGTTGAGGGTGCTAGTGGGCACCGGACGTCTTGAGGCAACGCTCGCCCATTGGCAGATCGTGGTGTGACGTCCGAGGACCCATACTTCTCCGCCCTCCACGCCCGGGAACCTCGTGAGAATCCCACGAATCCAAGCCAGCGTCCGATATCGACCGTTTTTGGGCACCCCACTACGCGCCGTGCGACACACGACCACAGTCCCTGTTCAATACGAGACCCTGTCGGCTACCGCACCAGGCAGGTCGCCTCCTATCTCGAGGAGACCTTCGGCTCCTCGGGCCTGAGGGTCGAGGTCGTTGCGCAGGTCCCCGACCTCGACGTCAAGATCATCCACCTCTGTGGACCCGTGAAGGGCGCATCGACCTGGGCGAGACCCTGGAGCAGGCGCTGGTCCGGTACGGCGCCTCCAAGGTGCAGGTGTGCCCCGTGCCCGGACAGCCCGAGGTCTGCGGCGGCATCTTCCTGGGCGGGCGCGAGCCCGAGTTCGTCCTCATGGCTGGCGAGAACCCGCCCGGCTGGGACCAGCTCATGAACACCCAGGCGCACTAATCGCCAACCCGCGTCGGCCACACGAGCCGATCCCCGCTCGTAGGTCGCCTGCCCTGGCGCCTTCGACTGCACACCGCCCCTACCTGTGAAGGGGGCCCGCTGCAGGGCGCCCCTGTAACTCAGGCGCTGGGCTCGGCGTCGTCGGCGGCGACGTCGCGTTTCATCCAGGGCGCCCCCCAACACATCAGCCTCCAGCTGCCTTCGTCGAGCCCAGGTACCTGTACCTGTCCGCCCTCGTTCTGGTAGACCCAGCGCAGTGCGGGATGGAAGACCTCGTCATTGATCGTGAGCGTGACGTGGACGAGGCAAACCGCGGCGCTCTGCTCGGCCAAGGTGTCGATCTGGTAGCTCGTGAGCTCCTCGGTCGCGTAGTCACCCTTGATCCGCTTGGGGGACATCGCTGGCCCGCCGGCGGATGGCGCGACCATCGAGGCGATCCTGTCCCAGCGGCAGTTGTCCCACGCCGCCAGGAACTCAGATGTCGCCACGTAGGGTCAGCTCCGTGTTCATCCACTGACCCGTGGCCTCATCCAGCGCGAAGACGTCCAGCCTGGTCGTGTCCAGCTCGACGAACTGCCCCGGCCGGTCCGCACGCAAGCGCCCCAGGACCCCGTGAAGAGCCTCCGCCCGCGACCGGAGCTGCTTCGCCGACCCGAAGGTGTCCAATCCCTTGGACAGCAGCTTCACCCGGCGGTAGCGGTCGATGCCGACGGGATCCGAGCGTCCGGATCACGCCGCGCGCACTCCTCCCCGGCCAGCCGGATCACCTGCCGCGTCGGAGGATTGGACCGGTACGTCATCGACTCGAGCACCTCGACGCACGCCTCGTCCCATACGGCGAACTGGCCCGCCGGCCGGGCCGCGACACGGCGGTCGTCCACCAGCCCCGCCGGCCCCTGGGACTCCCACAGGTCGACCTGACGCCTGACGGTGCGTGGCGACACCCCCAGCTCGGCAGCCGCCTGCTCGTAGCGACGCTCAAGAGCCGTGCCCTGGGCCCCGATCACCAGCCGCTGGTAGATCTCGGCCTCCCGTTCCACCTGCTCACGCTGCGACGTCTCAAGACTGGCGAGCTTGACCTGGCCCGAGGAACCCGTCCCCAGCCTCCCACAGCTCACCGGCCCACACCAACACGGTGATCGCAGCCATTTGGCCAAGAAGGATGGGAATTTAGACGTGACGCAGCCCATAATCGCTGTCGAGCTCCTGCGGAATAACGCGTCTCTCGTTAAGGTTGAGCTCATCAGACTCAAGGGTTCGACGTGTGAAGTTGACACAGTTCAGCTCAAGCACAACCCTGAGTGCGTACTACTCACCATCGACCATCGCTCCGTCAGGGGCAGCAAGGAGTTCCGCATATGGCACGCGCCGTCGGTATCGATCTCGGTACCACCAACTCCGCCATCGCCGTCCTCGAGGGCGGCGAGCCCACCATCATCCCCAACGCCGAGGGCGGCCGTACGACCCCCTCCGTCGTCGCCTTCTCCAAGTCCGGCGAGATCCTCGTCGGCGAGATCGCCAAGCGTCAGGCGGTCACCAACGTCGACCGCACCATCTCCTCGGTCAAGCGCCACATGGGCACCGACTGGTCCGTCGAGATCGACGGCAAGAAGTACACCGCCCAGGAGATCAGCGCTCGCATCCTGGCCAAGCTGAAGACCGACGCCGAGGCCTACCTGGGCGAGCCCGTCACCAATGCGGTCATCACCGTCCCGGCCTACTTCAACGACGCCGAGCGCCAGGCCACCAAGGAGGCCGGCACCATCGCGGGTCTGACCGTGGACCGCATCGTCAACGAGCCCACCGCCGCGGCCCTGGCCTACGGCCTGGACAAGGGCAAGGAGGACGAGCTCATCCTCGTCTTCGACCTGGGCGGCGGTACCTTCGACGTCTCCCTGCTCGAGGTCGGCAAGGACGACGACGGCTTCTCCACCATCCAGGTGCGCGCCACCAACGGCGACAACCGCCTGGGCGGCGACGACTGGGACGCCCGCATCGTCGACTGGCTCGTCAAGCAGGTCAAGGACAAGAACGGCGTTGACCTGTCCAAGGACAAGATCGCCATGCAGCGCCTCAAGGACGCCGCCGAGCAGGCCAAGAAGGAGCTGTCCTCGGCGACCTCCACGAACATCAACCTGCAGTACCTCTCCATGAGCGAGTCCGGCCCCATCCACCTCGATGAGAAGCTCACCCGCTCCAACTTCCAGGAGATGACCGCGGACCTGCTCGAGCGCACCAAGATCCCCTTCCACAACGTCATCAAGGACGCCGGGGTCAAGGTCTCCGACATCGACCACGTGGTCCTCGTGGGCGGCTCCACCCGCATGCCCGCCGTCACCGAGGTGGTGCGCGAGCTGACCGGCAAGGAGCCCAACAAGGGCGTCAACCCCGATGAGGTCGTCGCCATCGGCGCCGCCCTGCAGGCCGGCGTCATCCAAGGCGACCGCAACGACGTTCTGCTCATCGACGTCACGCCCCTGTCCCTCGGCATCGAGACCAAGGGCGGCGTCATGACCAAGCTCATCGAGCGCAACACGGCCATTCCGACTCAACGCAGCGAGGTCTTCTCCACCGCTGAGGACAATCAGCCCTCCGTGCTCATCCAGGTCTACCAGGGCGAACGCGAGTTCGCTCGCGACAACAAACCGCTGGGGACCTTCGAACTGACCGGTATCGCTCCGGCTCCCCGCGGCATTCCGCAGATCGAGGTTTCCTTCGACATCGACGCCAACGGCATCGTTCACGTCTCCGCCAAGGACCGCGGCACCGGCAAGGAGCAGTCGATGACCATCTCCGGCGGCTCCGCCCTGCCCAAGGAGGACATCGACCGCATGGTCAAGGAGGCCGAGGCCCACGCCGAGGAGGACAAGAAGCGCCGCGAGGACGCCGAGACCCGCAACACCGCCGAGCAGCAGGCCTACTCCATCGAGAAGCTCCTGAAGGACAACAAGGACAAGCTGCCCGAGGATGTCCACTCCGAGGTCCAGACCGCCGTCGACGGGCTCAAGAAGGCGCTCGAGGGTTCCGACATCGAGCCGGTCAGAGCCGCTCAGGACAAGCTGAACGACGTCGCTCAGAAGATCGGTGAGGCCCTCTACCAGCACGAGCAGTCCGCGCAGGCGCAGGCCTCCGCCTCCTCATCCTCCTCCGAGGCTCCGGCCGAGGACGACGGCATCGTCGACGCCGAGATCATCGACGACGAGGACGCCAAGTGAGCACCGAAGGCACCGGACACGAGGACGCGGACGGCGAGGAGCGGGTCGACTCGGCCCTGGCCGACGACATCGAGTCCGCCTTCAACGGCGTCGTCCTGAACGAGTCGGGCAACCCGGTCGCCTCCGCGGAGGCGACCGGGGAGGCCGGGCCCGGCGCAGCCGACGACGGGGCCCGTGCGGTCCAGGACTCCGGGAACGCCGGGGACACTGCGGACTCCGGGCAGGCCGGGGAGAGCGAACTCGACCGGGCCCGGGCCGAGGCCGCCCGGGCGGCCGACGACCTGGCCCGCGCTCGCGCCGACCTGTACAACCTTCAGCAGGAGTACCAGGGCTTCGTGCGGCGTTCCCGCGAAGGCGCCGCCGGGCACCGAGAGGCCGGGCAGGCGGCCGTCGTCGAGGCCCTCATCCCGGTGCTCGACGAGATCGCTCTGGCCCGTCAGCACGGTGACCTGACCGGCACGTTCGAGACCACTGCGGACAAGCTCGAGGCGGTCCTGGCTGACAAGTTCGGTCTGGAGCGTTTCGGTCAGGAGGGCGAGCCCTTCGACCCGACCATTCACGAGGCCCTCATGGCCACCGAATCGGACGAGGTGTCCGAACCGTCCATCGCCCTCGTGCTCCAACCCGGCTACCGCCTCGGTGAGCGCGTCGTACGAGCAGCCCGTGTCCAGGTCGTCAACCCGACCTGATGCCCGGGCCGGTAATGGGGGTGCCCGCAGCACAGCCGCATCAGAAGAAAGAACAAGACCCACGACCACCACTCAGACAAGGAGGCGGTGACCCATGGCCAGCCAGGACTGGATGACCAAGGACTTCTACGCGGTCCTCGGCGTCGCCAAGGACGCCGACTCCGCGACGATCAAGAAGGCCTACCGGACTCTCGCCAAGAAGTACCACCCGGACCGCAACCCCGACGACGCCGCGGCGGCGAAGAAGTTCAAGGAGATCGGAGAGGCCTACGCGGTTCTCTCCGACGCCAAGGAGCGTCAGCAGTACGACGCCATCCGTTCGATGGCCGGCGGCGGCGCCCGCTTCACCTCGGGCACGGACGGAGCCGACGGTTCCGGATTCGAGGACATCTTCTCGTCGATGTTCGGCGGCGGAGGCGGCAACGTCCGCTTCTCCACCTCCACCTCCGGCGGCGCCGAGCCCGACATCGACGAGCTTCTGCGCCAGTTCGGCGCCGCCGGAGGCGGTCGCTTCGGCGGCACGAGTAGCTTCGGCGGCACGAGCGGCTTCGGCGGGCGACGTTCGCGCAACACCTTCGGCTTCGGAGGCTTCGGCTCCCAGCCCGAGCCCGTCAAGGGCCCCGATGTGCTCACCAGTGCGACTCTGTCGCTGCGCGACGCCGTCGCCGGCACCACCGTCGAGCTGACAGCCGACGGGAGGACCATGAACGTGCGCATTCCCGCCGGTGTCCGCAACGGGCAGAAGATCCGCCTGCGCGGCAAGGGCCGCCCCGGTCAGGCCGGCGGTGAGAACGGCGACATGGTTGTGACGATCACCGTCGCCAAGCACCCCGTCTACTCCATCGACGGCGCCAACCTGCGCATGGACCTCCCCGTCACCCTCAAAGAGGCGGCGCTCGGCGCGACCGTCGAGGTGCCGCTCCTGGACGGGTCCACCACCCGTATCAAGATCAAGCCGGGCACGTCCTCGGGCACTGTCCTGCGGGTGCGCGGCAAGGGGATCGCCACCTCCAAGAAGACGGGCGACCTGCTGGTGACCGTCCAGGTCGCCGTGCCCAGGAGGCTCTCCGAGGATGCCAAGGCCGCCCTGGAGGCCTTCGATGTCGCCATGGAGGCCGACCCGCGCGCCGACCTGGCTCGGGAGGCATCGCAGTGAGTCCGCGGCGTCGCACGGGCCAGGGCGTCGACTTCCTCGCCGACGACGCCGCCGACCGGGCCGTCTACGTCATCTCGGTGGCGGCCGAGCTGGCGGGCATGCACCCGCAGACGCTGCGTCAGTACGACCGCCTCGGTCTGGTCAGCCCCGCCCGCTCCCCCGGGCGGGGCCGGCGCTATTCCCACCGCGATGTCGAGCGGCTGCGACGCGTTCAGGCCCTCAGTCAGGACGGCGTCAACCTCGAGGGCATCCGGCGCATCCTCGAGCTCGAGCGCCGCCTGGAGAGCGCGGAGCGCGAGAACCGCGCCCTGCACCAGCGCCAGGCGGCCGTTGAGCGGGTCTTCGCCGCCGCCGCCGACGGCGAGGTCCGGGTCGTACCCGCCCGCACCGGTCGGGCGGGGCGCGCCGCCGCAGGCGCCGAGGCCTCCGGCGCCCCCGGCAGTGCGTCAGCTTTCCGACCCCGCTCGGGCACGGCCGTCATCCTGCGCCGCGCCTGAGACCGTGACGTGATCCGCGGTACGAGGCAGTGCCGCGCATCGTTCACGCGCTGTAGTCTGCGGATGGTCCCAACAGAAAAGGAAATCTGACATGACGCAGCCCCCCAATCCCGGACAGCCCTACATCCCGCCGTCCTCCGCGCAGTCGGCGCCCGGCTCCTACAGTCCGCAGCAGCAGTACGCTCAGGCAGGATCGCAGCCGCAGCAGGGATTCAATCCGCCGACCGCCCAGTACAGCCAGGGCGGCGCCCCCGTGGCCGGAGCCCCGCACGCCGGTCCGACCGCGGACTCCCTGCTCACGAACTTGTTCGACGCCACACGCTCCTTCGCCATCAAGTACGGCAAGATCATCATGATCGTCGGCGCCGTCGGCTACACCCTGACCTGGCTCTACGGGGCCTACGCCATGGGAGACCGCTTCTCCGGCGCCGGTGTGGGCTTCGCCTTCGACAAGTTCCTCATCAATCTGATTATGAACGCTCCCGAGGCGTGCATCAAGATCTTCATACTGCGCCTGGCGGTCGAGATCGCCGCCCGGCTCGGCGGGCCCAGGGCCCAGCAGCACTGAGCGACCGCATGGCCCGTCCCGAGACCGAAGATGACGAACCCCGTTACGGGCGGCGCCTGAGCCCTGAGGAGCTGGCTGATTACCTGCGCGAGCAGGACGGTGAGCCGCCTGAGGAGCGGGGTCGGGCGGCACCGGGCGAGGGCGACGGCCCCGATCCTTATCTCCGCACCCCGCAGGAGGACGCCGTCCCGCCCGCGGTCCCCGCCTCCTGCGCGTACAGCCCCCGGCGTGCTGACCGCTCGGCCGCGGGGCGCCCGTCACCGGTTGCGACCGCCGCGTCGCCCTCGTCCTCTCGCTCGGTCGTGCCCGGCAGCTCCGCCGACTCGGCCGGAGCGCGCCGTCCATGGCGCCTGCCGACAATCGGCCTGATCCTCATGCTCGTGGTGCCGATGGTCCTCGTCGTCGGCGCCGTCCTCATCGCATTCGAGGGCTTTCGTGGGCCGGGTGCGGCGCTGGGCGAGGCCGGCACGGTGTATCTGGAGCGGGGAACCACCTCCGTCCTGTACTCCTCGGCCGCCGCCACGACGAGCGAGTGCACCGTCACCGGCCCCGACGGCTCGGCCGTGACACTGACACCCCTGTCCGAGGATATGCCCTACGCCTCCTTCGAGGCCCCCGGGACGGGGGTCTTCACGGTGTCCTGCCCGGGTGGAACCGCCGACGTCATCATCGGTCCGCCCGTCAGCGTCTCGCGCCTACCGCTGAGTGTGGCGCTGCTCCTGGCAGCCGGCCTCATCGGGGCGGCGGGCCTGGTGATGACGACGATCGGCGCCGTCCGGCTACTGCGCCGCCCCGTCCGCGGCTCCGCCGTCCCTCCCTCGCCCCGGCGCTGACGCGGGGCCGCCGGGTCGGGGCTAGCGCTCCGCCTCGCCTGCGTGCACGGGCAGGTCGAGAACGGCGGTCAGACCACCGCCGGGGTTGGCGGATAATTCCAGGACGCCGTGGTGGGCGGCAGCGACAGCCGAGACGATGGCCAATCCGAGGCCATGGCCTGCGCCACGGGTGCGGCCCCGGCCCGCGCCGCGCACGAAGGGCTCGCGCAGCGACTCCAGCCGCTCGGCGGGCACATGCGAGCCGTCGTTGGACACCCGCAGTCGGGCCCTTCCGCCCGTGCGAGTGAGAGCGAGCTCGATGCCGCCGCCAGGGACGTTGTGCCGCACCGCGTTGCGCAGCAGGTTCGACACCGCCTGGCGCAGCAGTACGGGATCCCCCTCCACGACGACGAGAACGTCCGGCGGATCGGGCGGGGTCACGCCCCGTGCGTCCGCCTCCGGGGCGAGCCGGGCGAGCACCGCGGACACCACCTCCCCCAAGTCCACATCCTCCCGGTAGATGTCTCCCGACTGCGCCTCGGCGAGGTCGAGCAGGGCGTCGACGGTCTCGACGTTCGCCCGGTTGGTCTCTCGCAGCCGTTGCGCGAGCGACCGCAGCTGCTGCACCGAGGCGGCGGGATCGGCCAGTGTCACGTCGATCATCGTCTGGGCCGTCGCTAGCGGCGTGCGCAACTCGTGAGAGGCGTTGGCCGCGAAGCGGCGGTAGGTGCTCAGGGAGGACTCCAGGGAGTCGAGCATGCGGTCATAGGTGTCGGCCAGGTCGCGGATCTCGTCGCGGGGGCCCTCCAGCGCCAGGCGCCGGCTGAGATCGCCGGAGGCGGCCTGCTTGGCGGCTTCGTTCATCGTCGACAGCGGGGCGAGCATGCGGCCGGCGACCGCCCAGCCGACTGCGCCGGAGAGCAGAGCGAGGAGGACGAGCGCTCCCAGGGAGATGGCGAGCATCCGGTTGAGGAACTCGGACATGAGGGTGACCCGGAGATAGATCGACTCCTCGCCCCCGTCCATGCCCGCCGACTCCCCGGGGACGGCCACTTGGAAGCGTCTCATGTAGAGGTAGACGAGGGTGATGAGGACGGCGCCCGAGCCGGTCACCAGGCCCGCGTAGGTGAGGGTGAGCCGGGCCCGGATCGTTAGCCTGCGGGATCGAGGGCCGGCTGCGCTCGCCGCCGGCGGCGGGGCTTCTTCGGCTGCGGTCGAAGGACGGTGCGGCATGTCAGTCCCCGAAGCGGTAGCCGGCGCCCGGAACCGTCTGGATGACCCAGGGCTGCCCGAGGCGCTTGCGCAGGTGGGAGATCGTCACCCGCGTCGTGTTCGAGAAGGGGTCGGCGTTCGCGTCCCAGGCCTTCTCCAGGATCGTCTCGGCGCTGAGCACCCCGCCGTCGGCCTCCATGAGCAGCTGGAGGACCGCGAACTCCTTGGGGCTCAGCCGCACGAAATGGCCGTCGCGCGAGACCTCTCTGCGGAAGGGGTCCAGCCGCACCCCCCGGGATTCCAGGACGGGCTCGCGCGCGGGCTGGTTGCGTCGCTCCAACGCGCGCAACCGCGCCACCAGTTCGGGGAACTCGAAGGGCTTGACGAGGTAGTCGTCGGCTCCGAGTTCGAAGCCCTCGACGCGCTCGCGCAGGGAACGGGCCGCAGTGAGCATGATGACTTTCACATCCGGGTGCTCTCGGGCCAGGCGGGCGCAGACCTCATCGCCGTGGATGCCGGGCAGATCCCGGTCCAGGACGACGACGTCGTAGTCGGCGATCTCCACCTGCGCCAGCGCCTCAGCGCCGTCCCCCGCGACGTCGACCGCCATCGTCTCGCGACGCAGCCCCAGTGCTATCGCATCGGCGAGGTAGGACTCGTCCTCGACCACCAGCACACGCACGTCATCGACCTCCTGCTTTCCACAGAGCGGCCGAAGGGCGCCCGCTCCGCCACAACGATAAGGGAGAAGGGGATAAAACCCGCGTAAGGATTTTTCTGAAGGCTCTCGCAACATCCTCTTCGCTGGAATGGGCCACGGCTCCGGAGGTGCCGGGGCCCGGCGCCGGCCGGATACCGGACGGATGAACACATAAGGAGAACCTTGATGAGGAATGGCAGCATGAAGATGCTCGCAACGGCCGCGAGCATGGTGTGCGCGCTCGGGATGGTGGCCGCTTGCGGCAGCAGGAGCGCGACCGACGCCGCGCCGTCCGCCACTAGCGCGACCGGATCCGCCGAGGACTACGGCCTCAGGTTCGCCCAGTGCCTGCGCGACGCGGGTTTCAACGTATCCGACCCCTCCGCCGATAAGGATGTCCGCTCCGAGGATGTGGGCGGGGATCCGGCCGCCTTCAATGAGGCCACCCAGGCGTGCGAGGACAAGCTCGGCGCGCCGCCCGGGGCCGGATCCGACGACCTCGATGACCCCGACACCCTCGCCGCAGGGGTCGAACTGGCCGAGTGCCTGCGGGCCGACGGCTACGACGTCAAGGACCCCGAGCCCGGCAAGGGCCTGGCCCTCGACCTGGGCGTCATTCCCGACTCGGCGCTCCAGAAGTGCGCCGCCTCCACGACCGAGGGCGACAAGTGACGTGGCGGGATCGCCTCGACGGCGCTGACGCCGCTTCCCGAGCCGACTCCGGGACCGCTCCCGGGAGTGGACCCGGGCCCGCCGGCGCGGGCGAGAGGCGGAAGGGGGACTCGCGGGCGGACTCCCCCACGCGGCCGAGCCGCCGCCGGCTCCTCATCGGCGCCGCCGTCCTCCTGGCCGGGGCGGGGGCGGGAATCGCGGCGGCGGCCGGGGCGCTCCCGGGCCGGGACGGGAGCGCCGAGGAGCCCGCGGCCTTCACCGGGGCGACCGATGAGATCACCCGCGGCGACCTCCAGGGAGAGACCAGCGCCGTCGGCACCCTGCGCTTCTCCGACTCCCACGCGTTGCGCTCCGGCTTCGAGGGGGTCGTCACCCGGCTGCCCGCCGCCGGCACCGTGATCCGAGCCGGTGACGAGCTTTACGAGGTCGGCGACGAGTCCGCCTACCTCATGCACGGCTCCATCCCGGCCTGGCGCGCCTTCGAGGCGGGCATGGGCAAGGGCAGCGACGTCCAGCAGCTCCAGGCCGCTCTGCGGTCCATGGGGTACTTCACCCCCGAGCCGGACGGAGCCTTCGGCTGGCGGACCGCGAGGGCCATCAGGGCCTGGCAGAAGGATGCGGGCCTGGCCCAGGACGGCACGATCCCCCTGGGGCGCGTCGTCTTCGCTCCGGACGACCTGCGCGTGGGAACCATCAAGTCCCGCGTGGGGGACCGGGCGGCATCCGACGGCGAGCTCTACGACGTCACCTCCACCGCGCAGGTGGTCGAGGTCAATATCAAGCTCGCCGACCAGCGGCTCGGCGTCGTCGGCAACAAGGCCACTCTGCACCTGCCCGGAGCCGTGGACACCACCGGCACCATCACGTCGGTGGGCACTCCCACGGAGAAGAGCGGGTCGGGCGATACCAAGGAGCGCGTCATCCCGGTGACCGTCGTCCCCGACGACGCCGCGGTCACCTCCGACTTCCAGGAGGTCTCCATTACTGTGGGTCTGCCCAGTGAGAAGCGCGAGAACGTGCTGTCCGTGCCCGTGGCGGCGCTCATCGCCCTGAGTCCGGAGCAGTTCGGCATCGAGGTGGTCCAGGATGACGACACGACGAAGCGGGTCCCGGTGACCACCGGCCTGTTCGCCGCCGGCCGGGTCGAGGTCTCGGGTGATGATCTGGCCGAGGGGCAGCATGTGGTGGTGCCGCAGCGATGAGCCGCATCCTGTCCCTGCGCGACGTGCATCGCACCTACGGACGGCCGCCCGTCGCCGCTTGCGCCGGGGTCGATCTAGAGGTCGACCGCGGCGAGTTCGTCGCCGTCGTCGGTCCCTCCGGCTCGGGAAAATCGACCCTTCTCAATCTCATCGGCACCCTCGACCGACCCGGCTCGGGAACCATCGAGATCGACGGCCTCGACATCGCCGGCATGTCGGATCAGGAGCTGTCGGCTGTGCGCGCTCGCCGCATCGGATTCGTCTTCCAGCAGTTCCACCTGGCCGACGGCGTGACGGCGGTCGACAACGTCGCCGACGGACTGCTCTACCAGGGGGTGTCGCGCTCGCAGCGGCGCGAGCGCGCCGAGACCGCCCTGCACCGCGTGGGACTCGGTCACCGCCTGCACCACCGCCCCCATCAGATGTCCGGCGGTGAGCGGCAGCGCGTGGCCATCGCCCGTGCCATTGTCGGGGATCCTCCCCTGCTCCTGGCCGACGAGCCGACCGGAAACCTCGACTCGGTCTCGGGCGCCTCGATCGTCGAGCTCCTCCACGAGCTGCACGAGCAGGGCACGACGATCCTCGTCATCACCCACGACAACGATCTGGCGGCCGGTCTGCCGCGGCGCGTCGCCATTCGTGACGGGCGGATCGTCGCTGATTCCGCTCATCCGGAGGCGGTCGCCGCATCGAGTCTTGCCGCATCGAGTGACGGAACGAGGGGGGTCTCATGACGTCGACCACGACGCGTCCGGAGAGTTCGCGCCTGCGCCCGGCTGATATCCTGCGTCTGGCCGGGACGGGCCTGCGCGCCAGGCCGATGCGCGCCTTCCTGTCCGCCCTGGGCATCGCCATCGGCATCGCGGCCATGATCGCGGTCGTCGGCGTATCCACCTGCAGCCGGGCTCAGCTCACCCACCAGCTGGAGTCCCTGGGCACTAATATGCTCACGGTCACCCCGGGGACCGATCTCGGCGGCACGGATGTCAAGCTCCCCGTCGACGCCGTCGGACGGATGAGGCAGATCGAGGGCATCCAGCAGGCGAGCTCGACTTCGCTGGTCGAGGTGTCCGTCTACCGCAGTTCGCTGAGCGACACGAGCGCCACCGGTGGCATTTCGACCCTTGCGGCCGAGCAGGGGCTGCTCGACGTCGTCGCGGGCGAGGTCGACAAGGGGACGTGGCTCAACGAGGCCACCTCCGCCTACCCGGCGACCGTGCTCGGGGCCAGCGCCGCCAAGCGGCTGGGGGTGGTGGAGCCGGGGACCCAGGTATGGCTCGGCGGGACATCCTTCACCGTGGTCGGGATCCTCAAACCCTCAGTGCTGGCTCCCGAACTCGACAGCGCGGCGCTCATCGGAGGGCCCGCGGCCGAGCGGCTGTTCAACCACGAGGGCAGTCCCACAACCGTTTACGAGCGCAGCCGGGACTCCGCCGTCGAACGGGTGAGGGCCCTGATCGCCCCCACGATCTCCCCCCAGCAGCCGAGCGCCGTCAAGATCTCACGGCCCTCGGACGCTCTGGCCGCCAAGGACGCCGCCGACCAGGCCTTCACCAGCCTGCTGGCGGGGGTCGGTTCGATCGCCCTGCTCGTGGGCGGTATCGGAGTGGCCAACACCATGATCATCTCCGTGCTGGAGCGGCGCCGTGAGATCGGTCTGAGACGCGCCCTGGGCGCCATGCGCAGCCATATTCTCGTGCAGTTCCTCGCTGAGGCTCTGCTTCTGGCGGGAGCGGGCGGGGCGTTGGGCTGCGTCATCGGGGTCGGGGTGACGGCCGGGATCGCCGCCCTCAGAGGCTGGCCCTTCGCCCTGCCGCCGCTCATCGTCCTGGCCGGGCTCGCAGTCACGGTCCTCATCGGAGCGCTGGCCGGGTTGTATCCGGCGGTGCGAGCGGCGCGCACGCCTCCGACAGTGGCGCTCAACTCCCAGTAGCGGCGCCGTCGGCGACGACGATGCGAGCCGGTGGGGTCGCCCGTGCGGTCGGGCGACCCCACCGGACTGCACCGCGGGCGGCCGGACGTCACCGGCCCCGGTGGCGCGCCTTGGCCCGCGCGCGCCGCTTCGCTCGGATCTGGGCGCGCTCGCGACCTCGCCGGGCGGAACGGTCCTGGGCGCGGTCGACGGCCCGTGCCTGCCGGTCAGCGGCGAGCGCCTCCTGGGCCGCAGTGCTGAAGCGCGGGCGGCGCGCCGCCCGCGCGGCCTCTCGCTGAGCGCGT
>ERZ772940.86-NODE-86-length-57982-cov-5.4039_pt1 | contig 57982 bp, 60 predicted proteins | sample MGYA00511682_ERZ772940 | MGnify/ENA primary metagenome ERZ772940 (study PRJEB29015, sample SAMEA2737922) | human oral metagenome | biome: human oral; feature: human-associated habitat; material: dental | place: China | collected 2031 ... | reverse complement strand
AATCCTACAAATTAATTTTCTTTTTCAAACGTTATTTACTATAACTATTTATATATCAAATAATTATAGTAATATATTGAAGTAATTATGTATGTAGGAAATGGTGTAGGATTGTAGGACGTTGTAGGAAATAGGTTTTTTCTGTAGGAAACACCTTTTTGACTATACCGTCCTACAAAATTGCACTTTTAGGGCTTTGTAGGACGGTATAGGTTGGTGTTTTTGAGTGAAATAAGCAAAAAAATGATTGAAATATTTTCTATAATCAATTGGTTTTGAGTAACTTTGCATAAACCGCTACAAAATTTGTAGGATTGTAGGACGGTAGGAACACAAAATTTCAAAAATAGAATGCATAAAGAAAAAAGAGCCTTTAAAAAAAATGCTACTATCAAGATTGAGCCCTATCTTGCAGAGTACATTATCGGAAAATACGGTGTGGATAAAAAAAGTGGAACGGTAAAAATACCACACACTTCTGACCTCTATCATTGTATTTGGGAGAACATGTCAAGACAGCGTGCCAACCAACCTGATAATACTGACGGCAATCTTCGCATTTCCCTCCCATGTCGGAAAGGTGGAGACGGTATTGCCTGGAAAGACCCTGCATATTATAATTATCTGTCTCCTGCTGCTGCAAAGGAAATTGAGAAACAGATTCGAAGAATGTTCAATTTTGAGCTACACAGCGTTTTACTGGAAAATGAAGAGTTTGGAAGGGAACGCAATAACAGTGAAGTTATCTTTGAGTTCATTCGCAGATATCGTTTATTTTCAATTTCTTCCGATGCATTATTAAAGAACTTTTATCGCTTCCGTAACCTCTTGCACCCGAAAAAGAAGAGAAAATATAATAAAAGAATATCCGTTTAACATCATTTAATACATACCAAATAGCCGTTTTTGTCAATTTAAAAAGTAAATTATGATAGAATTTTCAAATTTTATAGAAGTTACCCCTATTGATTCAGGAGTAGGCAGCCAACCAAGAGTATATGAATTCATAGCAGATACTTTCTCTTATATCCCCCAACTCTCTGAGAACGAGAGCGGAAATTATTGGAATTGCGACAAGACACTCGTAATAGAAGTACCTAACAGAAATGCTCAACGCTTCTTCTCTATCGAGAGAAATGCTATCGTGAAGATAAAAACTTCCAATAGTAAAATTTACGAGATAGGCACATTGGATATTCCTGCACGAGTTCAAATTTCATCGAATCTGAACTCCGCCAACCTCGTTATCAAGTGCAAAATGCTTGCAGACCCTTTTTTGTAGGTCTTTTGCATACACCTTATTATATAGTAAATTCGCATCAAAAATAGATTTTGATGAACGAATTACAGAACCTTTTAATTTCAGGGTATCCACTGTTTATTACCATTGATGGGTATCGTCAAGCCATGCTTACTGCCTTTCCTCTCAATGGTAAGATAGATGATAATTCGAACCCGAAGGGAGCTTACGGTTTCACACCTACCGAAATAGCTGCTTATCTGAAAGACCACACATGGTATCAATTCGAGACTCATACAGCCCTTCAGGAACTGCAGAAGATGCTGACACAGGAGAATGACATTCCAGGAGTAACACTTACAGACGAGTTCGACAATGAAGAACTTCCTGAAGGCAGTATTGCTTACCATCGTGTTTGGGGTACTGTCATGGCTAACAGTTATTGGTATTTCTCTTCCAAGCAACTTGAAGCTGACCTTCAGGCAGCGGAAGCCAATCCACAGATTACCTGCCATTTCCTGCATATCAATTCTCCAGGTGGAGAGGCGTGGTATCTTGACCGACTGAGCGAAACACTGCGTAGCTGCGAGAAACCAATTCTCACATATTATGAACAGATGTGTTGTTCTGCAGGATACTACATCGGCTGTCATGGACAACGTGTCTATGCCCGTACTGCCAATGATTACGTGGGATGTATCGGTACCATGTGTAGCTTTTACAATTTCGAGGGATATTACGAGAAACTTGGTATCAAGCACATGAAAGCGAAAGCGACCAAATCAGACTTGAAGAACAAGACCTTCGAGGATGTGTATGACGGCAAATACGAGAGATACGTCAATGAAGTACTCAATCCTATGAATGAACAATTTCTTTCTGCAGTACGTTCTCAGCGGAGTAAGCTCACAGACCTCCCTGATGACGCACCAGTATTGCGTGGAGAAACATTCTTCACTCCGCAGGCTATGGAAATCGGTCTTACTGACGGTAGTAGAACTATGGGTGAAGCCATTTCAGAAGCTGTTGCTATGGCAAACGAGTATACAGATACAAAAAAAATGAAGACTGCCATATACAATATATAATGTTTAATTTTTTATCTTAGTTTTTTTATGGACTTTAAAGAAAGACTTACCAAAATTCTCGAATTTCTTAATCTTAAACAGAAGTTCGAGGACAAAACCCTCTCCAACGAGGAATTCAGTTCGTTGGCAACTGAATACCAAAAGAAGTATCAGACAGACTTGAGCGAAGACCTTGCAGCAGAACAAGCTGCCAAGAAAACGGCAGAACAGGCTGCCGAGTTTCAAAAGATGCTCAATGCCATTCACGAGGTACTTGTTGGTTCTGCTCCTGCAGCTACCGTTGATAACGAAGATGGCAAGCAACCAGTTCAGCAAGCCAATGCTTCGGTTGAAAGCATCATCGCAGGCATTAACGGACTCCGTGCCGATGTTCAGGCACTGGGAGGAAAAGCTGCACCAGATGTTCCTGAGCAGACTGTAAATTCTGCTCCAGTTAGTATCAATGGTTTCGGAAACACTCCAACGTATTTGTTTGGAATAGAACACTCTATGTTCTCTATGGATAGTCGTTGGAATAAGATAGCTGCAAATCCTCGTGCTGCTGCAGCTTTGCCCGAAGTTGACGAACAAGTGGACGGTGTTGCCTTCCATAAGGCAGCTTGCCAATATGCCAAGTCGCTCAAGCAGCGTTACCAGTATCTTCAGGAAAACAAGATGCTTGATGCTACAGCCCTTGCTGCAGGCAAGTATGCTACCAACTATGATGGTGTGGAGAAAGCTGGCGTAGGCGACCAATTTATCGTATTGCGTCAAGATGCGCTCATTGCTCGCGTGCTCCAAGTACGTGATATGACACAGTACTTCCCAGTTGCTTATGGCTATCAAGACCGTGCTCTGGTCTTCAACACATTCTTCGACGAAGTCTCACAGGCTTATCAGTCTGGCGAAGTCTTCAAGGGTGGTATGAAGATCGAGAACCACATGGGTTATGTTGACGATGCCATGATAAAGATTGAATGGGGACCAATGAAGGAACTCGAGCGCAAGTATATCGGCTATCTCAACAAGGAAGGTTCAGACCCAATCAAGTGGACGATGATTGAGTATCAGTTGCTCAATACCCTCATTACTGCGCAGGTAGAACAGAACAAACGTCGTATGCGTGGTATCTATGTTAAGCCAGAGCAGGGCGTAGCTGGTAGCTACAACAATGCTGGTACTGGTATTCTCTATACGCTTATGCGTTATGTGCATCAGTATGACATTAAGCCACATGCAAGCGATGTGTATCGTTCATATGCTCAGTCTACAATGCTTGCTGCAGTACAGGAATTCATTGCAGACGTACGCGCATCTATCACTGAAGATATGGACCTCGACCAGCATTGCATCTATCTGAACAAGAATCACCAAGCTTGGTGGATTAAGAATGTACGTGCTGCTTATGGCAAGGATACCGACTTCTCTGGTCCGATGGGAGCTCTCAATATCGTTCCTGATACTACCGTTCGTATTATTTGGTTGCCTTACCTCGGTCAGCTTCCATTCATGATGCTGCATCAACCAGGCAACATTCAGTTCCTTGAGTTTGTTCCTGGCGAGATGCTCTCAATGAAGATGCAGGAGCAGATGGAGCAAGTTCGCGCATGGAGCACTTGGAAAGAAGGTTGTTCAGCATCGTTCACTGGTCGTCGCTTCGACACCAAGAAAGCCATGGACGACAACAACTACGAGTGGCAGCAGATTTTCATCAACCTGTTTGCAGCAACCATCATCGACAAGTTGGATGCCAACAAGGGGTTCTGGTTGACTACTGGAAGCGCAACAACACAGGAAACTTACACCGACATCGAAAATGCAAAGGCTGGAGTAGCTTACTGCATTGAGTGTGGCGATAAGACCCATCTTCCAAAGATTGCCAAGAGTGGTAAGTTTGCTAATCTCACTGCAGCGTTTAATGCTTCAGAAGTAGGCGACTACATCATGGTGATTCTTGGCAACGATGGTAACTTCCGCGAGTTGGAACGCTGCGTAGGTGGTAAACGCACCATCAACAAGGCACTCCAGCCTAACGTTCCTGGAGGTCGCTAATTAGGAATCCATTTTTAATAGTATATAGATGTTGTTTCACCGCGGGGAGTCGCTCGTCGGCTTCCCGCAAAATTTAAGAAAGAAATGATAAGAACAAAAATTCAGAAAAGATGCCGTGCATACAACCCTAACAAGGGTTTCAATTACGCCGACCGTCAAGCTCGCAGAATGTTTATGGTAACATTTGCAGTGTTTGGTTTCGCAATGCTCCTTGCAGCATTACTCGATTACTCTTTGCTCGGTGCTACCGGCTCTTTGGTCTCGTTTGCCTCTATGGCTGTAGTAGGAAATATCGATGATGTGTCTGACCGTGACACGCATGGTTCTGCAATTTCCTACATCGTTTACCTTGTGGCACTTGACCAAATAGACCGCACAAAGCCATTCCCACAGCCCAATGCACAACGCGAGGTTGCGCCTATACCATTAAAACCAGGCGAAATTCCGCATTACTTCGAGGCGCATGATATACCATCCTTTACAGCAACTACAGAAAAGGGAGATATTACGACTTCTGGAGAAAATAGTTTCGTTCTCATCATGGGTGGTGCCCGTGTGAACTTGTACAATTTCATAGAAGAGTACAGTGGTGGAAAGTTCATTCTTTTCTACAAGCACGTTAAGTCTTCCGACTTCTATATCCTTGGTGAGCTCGAGCGTCCTATTATCCTTGCCAATACGGAGGTCAAAGACGATAAGGACGGTCGTTATGGAACATTCACCTTTAAGCGTAATTCTGTAGACCTACCACTCCTCTATACTGGTAATCCTGCCGTAGTGGCTGCTGGAGAGGTGGCTGCTGGAGCTACAACCATTACCATTAAGGCAAATGCCAACACCTACAAAATCGCCAATGGTACAACAGGTGCTGCAGCCATTGCAAGCGTATCGGGTCTTACCAAGGCGGACAAGGGACGATACATTACCCTTATCGGTGCTGGTACCGATAAACCTGCCACTATTGCCGACGGCTCAACCTTCGTTCTCGAAGACGGTGCCACATGGACGGCAAAGGAAGGTGCATCTATTACGCTCCGTGTTCTTGACACAACGACACTTGTCGAAGTATCTCGTACAGGAGTATAACACACTACAGAGAGCAGAAAGACGGCGGTCTGTTTTTCTGCTCTCTTCACTTAAAATAAGAAACTATGTATAGTACAAGAGAAAAGCTTATTCACTTCAACCAGCTTGTTAATCCGCAGGCTGTAGAAGCCGACCTCGCATTGCTGCATGAGAAGAATCCACAAAGCACCGACTTTGTACGATTCGACCATGCACCCGAGAAGAATTCAGAAGATATTCTGTTTGCATTGCTCGACGTTTGTGAACACGACGAAATCGTGCGAAATCGTCGCGAATTCTTCGCTGCAAAAAATAAAGACACTGATAACAATTCTGGAGGTGAAGGTAACGGTACTCCATTAGAGGGCACAGGTACTGAGAACCCAATAGATGGAGAAGGTAACGGTACTCCATTAGAGGGCACAGGTACTGAGAACCCAATAGATGGAGAAGGTAACGGTACTCCATTAGAGGGCACAGGTACTGAGAACCCAATAGATGGAGAAGGTAACGGTACTCCATTAGAGGGCACAGGTACTGAGAACCCAATAGATGGTGAAGGTAACGGTACTCCATTAGAGGGCACAGGTACTGAGAACCCAATAGATGGAGAAGGTAACGGTACTCCATTAGAGGGCACAGGTACTGAGAACCCAATAGATGGAGAAGGTAACGGTACTCCATTAGAGGGCACAGGTACTGAGAACCCAATAGATGGAGAAGGTAACGGTACTCCATTAGAGGGCACAGGTACTGAGAACCCAATAGATGGAGAAGGTAACGGTACTCCATTAGAGGGCACAGGTACTGAGAACCCAATAGATGGAGAAGGTAACGGTACTCCATTAGAGGGCACAGGTACTGAGAACCCAATAGATGGTGAAGGTAACGACACTCCATCAGAGGGCACTGGTACTGAGAACCCAATAGATGGTGAAGATAACGGTACTCCATCAGAGGGCACTGGTACTGAGAACCCAATAGATGGTGAAGATAACGGTACTCCATCAGAGGGCACTGATACAGAGAATCCAACAGATGGTGAAGATAACGATACCCCATCAGAGGGCACTGATGCAGAGAACCCAACAGATGGGGACGGTAACGACACCCCGTCAGAGGATACTGGTGCAGAAACCGATAATGTGGATAACTCTGTGGATAACTCTTCCGAAGAAGGAAAAGGCAATCAATCAAAGAAGCCTGCTACTCCAAAAAAAAAGAAGAAGAGTACCCGAAAATAGACTGGGAAAACCTTGCTGATGCGGACGTGCAGATGGCAACAGTTCTCTATAACGACCGCATCAACACTTATCGCAAGATGAAGCAGCTCGACGAACTGCTGGAGAAAGAGCGTAATGCGCAGGCAGTAGCTGATATGGCAGAATTGCGCATACGTAATCTTCAGGCATTCGCCGAGCTGCAATCGTTCAACGACACGGGCAAGTTTCTCTGCAAGCACCCACTGCTCTTCGGACGCTCAGAGATAGCAGAACTCATGAAACTACTCAAAGCCGACCCTGCCGAGTTTCTGCGGCAGCACAAGAACGTGCTTGACAACATCAAGCGTTACCGCTCATACATAAAACGCTCCGACCGCAAGAACCGCCGTGCTGATGACCTCAAGAACCTCGAACGGCATCGGGAGCGTGAAAAATTATTCAAGATGGTTCTTGAACAACAAAATAAATAACAACAATGGAAAATAGTATAAAAGTTTTTAATTTGGGCAATCTTCCTACTGCCCCGCTGGACTCTTTTATCGAACTTCAAGAAGACTTTAAAAAGCCAGACGAAGACAAATTATCGAAGTTGCAGATGCTTATCATCACACGTGGCTTCAAGTATTCATTCAAAGTATGGAAAGACCCCGACGGCAAGTTATGGATTATTGATGCCCATCAGCGTCGGAAGGCTCTGCTCAGGCTTCGTTCCTACGGCTTCCGCATTCCTGAAATTCCATACGAGGAAATTCAGGCTTCCAACAAGCGTGAGGCAGTGGAAGAGATAGCTGCCTATAACTCCGAATTTGCCGAAAAGAATCCAGACACGCTGCTTTTCACGAAATATAACATCAACGGTGAAGACCTTGCCAAATTCAACCTCGGATATGAGGTTAAGCAGACCGATTTCTCTATAGGTGGAGAAAAGCTGTTCTCTTCCGATGCTGATATTGCGGATATACAGGAGGATACTGTTGATATCGCTCCGCAAGATGACGAGGGAGAGTTATTTGCCCGTCCTGGAGATATATTCCGATTGGGACACAACAGGTTGATGTGCGGAGATTGCCGTGTAAAGAAAGATGTTGTAGCCCTGATGAATGGAAGAATGGCTGACATGATACTTACCGACCCTCCATACAATGTTAATTATGAAGGTGGAGGAGAAAGTAAACTCACCATTCAGAATGACTCAATGGAAAATGACTTGTTCCTTCGCTTTTTGCAATCAGTCTTCAATGTGATGTTTTCCATTGTGAAGCCTGGAGGTTCTTTCTATGTTTTCCATGCTGACTCTGAAGGAGAGAATTTCCGTCGCGCCATACGAGAAGCAGGTTTCAAAATCGCACAGTGCTGTATTTGGGTAAAGGATACATTCGTCATGGGGCGTCAGGATTACCAGTGGAAGCATGAGCCTTGCCTGTATGGCTGGAAAACAGGTGCTGCCCATTTTTGGAACGCTGACAGGAAGCAGACAACGGTATGGAATTTCGACAAGCCAAAAGCCAACAGGCTGCACCCTACGATGAAACCTATAGCCCTCATGGCATATCCGATAACAAACAGTACAAAGAACGGCGATGTCGTTGTGGACTTGTTCTCTGGTTCAGGTTCCACCATCATGGCTTGCCAGCAAACGGACCGTATAGGCTATGGTATGGAGATAGACCCGAAATACGTTGCTGCAACTGTACGCAGATTCATGGCAATGTTTCCACAGCAGCCAGTATTGTTGGAAAGAGACGGGGCTGTTCTTTCTGAAGATGAAACCAAAAAGATTATTCTATGTCAGAATTAATCAAAAAAGAAGTACTGTCAGATGAGTATGTAAATCAAGTAAGAACGTTCGGAGCGTTGAGTTATACGCCCGAACGTATCTGCAGGTTGCTCGGTCTGAAAGGAGCCAAGCGCACGACCTTGTTGTATCGCATAAACACGCCTGGCGATGTTTATTGCGAAGCCTATCATCAAGGTCGTGCGCTTGGTGAATATAATATTGACGCAGAACTCGCCAAAAAGGCGGAGAAAGGAGAGATTGATGCCATCACTCTGCTTGAAGAACGCAAGAACGAACGTGAAGAGAAAGACCTGCGCATGAATTTATTTGGTATATGAAAAGTCAAATCGAGAAGTTAGATTCCATTCACCCAGACCTTATATCCGCATTCTTGACAGGTGGAGAATGTGAAGGTATTCCGCAAGACGTGAGATTATTCCTGCAGCAATTGCAATGGTCTGCGGAGATTTTCGAATATGAACGTAACATTACAAGGGCAGCTCGAAAACTAAAGCTACGTATCAATGCCGAGCAGCGTATCAAAATAGAAGAGCGCACTTGTATGGAGAGGATTTATCAGGCAATCAACTATTTTCAGGTTGATTGCAACGTCCCCATTAAAGTTTGGGAAAGCAATTTTGCCAACAAGTATGAAGACCTTGCCAAGCTGTGTGGTTCTACTGGCGATTACAAAGGTATGAAAAGCTGCTATGATGCTGCTTTGGAATGCCGTCGCAGAGCTTCTGAAATTGCTGAAGCAGACAGGGATTTGGGAGTTCAATTCTTGATAACACCTGAATTGACACCCGAGGAACTCGGTTTCTCAAAGAAGAATCTGAAGGAAATTGCAGCCAAACATAACGAAGGCTTCTATGTTGCGCTTATCGACTCGTTGCCCATAGAAACAAAAGAAAAGAAACGCCTGCTGCGAGATGCCGATATTCAAGATGCAGAAATAATGGAGGAGATTCCGAATGACTGAAAAAGAAATAAATGACAATAGCGTGCTCAGCTTCGAGCACTACTATATGAACCGTGTGCAGTTGCTTGCAAACATCATCGACCCCAATATGCTTTATGCCGAATGGGCACGTGCTACGGGTAAGACCGAAGGTGTCATAGTTCCACGGCTTATCCGTGTGACAAATGATATGCCAGGAGAATTGTCATTCCTGGTGCACAAAACATACGTGGCACTGATGACCAACGTGTGGCCAAACATTCAGGCTTCGTTCTCACGTCCTGTAATCGTAAATGGCAAGCAGCGAGCCATGCTTGAATATGGCATCGATTATGTGGTGGGCGAGGCAAAGCTGCCTTCACACTTCCGTCAGCCACGTTATCCGATAGCCTATGCAAAGCACTCGGTCATCTTCCGTAACGGAGCACACCTGCAGCTGGTGTCTTCCGACCAGCCCGAGAGTGTTGCCGGTCGAAATGCCGTGCACGCATTCGTCGAGGAAATGAAACACAACAGCGGAGAGAAACTAAAGTCGCGACTCTTTCCTTCACTTCGTGGTGGTTCTGCTGAAATTCGCAAGTCAGCCTACTACGAAGGTGTTACTGGTGTGAGTGATACCGCACGTGTAGACCTTGGTGAAGATGATTGGTTCGAGGACTACGAAAACAAGATGGACACAAGGCTCGTTGAGGAGATAGCTTCTGTGTCGCTTGCCATCAACCAAACACTGTACAAGCAGTTCATGCTCCAGCAAGAATTGCGCAACACCAAGAACCCTGTTACAATAGAGAAGATACGCTTGGAAAACCAAAAACTCAATGCCTTTATCGCCCGATGGAAACCACGTATTGCCGATATGCGACGCAATGCCATCTATTATATACGAGCATCTTCGTTCTGTAATAAGGATATACTCGGTCCGAAGTTCTTCAAGACGCAGCTCGACACCCTCGACATGGACGAGTTCCTCACCGCCATCTGTGCTATCCGCCATAAGGAAGTTACCAACAAGTTCTTTACAAGCTATGACCACGAGCGACACCAATTCAAGGACAGCTACATATACGACCAAATATTGAAGCAGAACCTTAAAGACCACTTCACGCTCACCGCGCGCTACCTTCGCCACTACGATAAGCGCGAACCTCTGTACATAGGTTACGACCCTGGTAATTTTCAATCGCTTATCGTTGGGCAGAAAAAGGAGTACGGCAGTCGCTTCGATATTATTAAGGAATTTTGGGCATATATACCCGACGACCAGCAGAACCTTGCACAACAGGTGTATTCATTCTTTGGCAACGACGCAGTGAACAAGGTTATACACCTCTATCCCGACCGTGCCGGAAACAAAACAAGGGAAGAATTGGAGCAAATAACGACCGACTCGCTGACGATGAAGGCAGCCTTGGAGAGTTACGGTTTTTCTGTTTTTCTCTATAACGATGGTGCACCTACTATTTACCACTGGCAGCAGTTCCGCTTGTGTCAGTTGCTCTTTGCCGAGAAACTTCCCTTGCTTCCCAAGGTGCGTATCGATGAGAATGAATGTCAGAACCTTTGCAGTGCAATTCTTATCAGTCCGCTGAAGAAAACGAACGGTAAAATCGAGCTTGATAAATCAAGTGAGAAGAAAACAGAATTAAAACGTCGTCCAGGACTGACAACACAGCTTCCAAGTGCAATGATTTACCTTTTATATGGTCTTTATTCAGACCTTATTAAAAAGGAATTGAGCAGTTATCCGGACGATTTACCCGAAAATATAGCGATATAAGCCCCTATAAAGTACAAAAACGAATATAAAAAATATCCAAAACAAGGCAATAACGAGGGGTTTTTACATAGGTAAAAATGCTACTTTGTTGAAAATCAAAATATTACATTTCAAAAATGAAAAATCAAAATAAACAAACGACGCAAATCAGGACGCACCGCTGATTTTTGATAATGCGGTGCAACCTCGCGAAAAGGTGGAAATATGACGAACCACCTCCAGCGAACGTCCTTTGTCGCAATAGGATAATTGAATAATTTCGCAAGTGATGGAGAAACCTATCGAAATAGAAGGCATCAATGCAATGCAGTGGGCAAGGGAGATAAGCAAGTTACCGCAAGGAGACTTCACGCTCTGCTTCTTTCCTTATTCAAGGTCGCAGGGTGTGGCTGGAGACACCTTGACGGTAAAGAAGCACTGTAAGTATAGGACACAGCTGCCACAAGATAGATTTTCGGTTGATGCAGAGAACTATTTCCTTTTCGAGGACGAAGACGGCAATCCAAAGATGTGTTATCGCATACTTATCCGATACATGGGCTTTCCGAATGACGGCTATAAACTTCACAAGATAAATTGGTTATGAATGATAGAATAGAACTATACGGCAATGCCGGTAACTATTTTGCAGACGGCAATGTCATCTCTTTTCAAATAGGAGAGGGACAACAGTTGTTCAATACTCCTGGGCTGCTAATACCACAGGGAAATAATTTATTCCTTCACGAGCACCAGTGGCTTAGTGTCAATGGTTATCAGGTGTGTATGCGTGGTGTGAAAAACAATCTCTGCGATGAAGTGACGACAGAGATTAAACAGAACCGCCTGCTGCCTCGCCTGTACAGCAAAGAAATAAATATGCTGTATGGTAATGGACCATGTGCCTATATGCGGACAGTGGAAGATGGTAAGATGAAACGTGTATACACTGCACTGCCTGAATGGGACGATTGGTTGGACACTTGGCAGGAACGAGGTATGGAGACTACTGCGCAGGAGTTTGCCAAGACCAATATCAAGAACTTCTATTACTTCGGAGACTTCTTCTGCAAGTTCCGCTTTGCACGTGGCAAGCGTTTAGGAATGATGCCTGTTGCTGGTATGGAATCAGTGGAGAACAAGCACTGCCGTCTTGCTACCACTCGTCAGGATATAGCCTACGAACAGATAAACTACAGCGACTTCCGCCATATAGCTGTGGGGCGTTGGTCTTACGGACTTGGTAACTATAAGATTTATCCGAAGTTCGCATTGTCAGAAGTTGACAACTACCTATATGCAGCCGTATCGCACCATCGTGAGAAATCGGTGGATGAGTTCTATGGTGTGAACGAAACCCATCAGGGCGCACGCCCCTATATATTGGGAAGCAACAGTACGGCTACTTATATCAATTCTTTCTTGCGCAACTCGTTGGCAGCCAAAATCCACATCATCATACCTAACGCATGGGTGGTCAGTAAGCGTTCGCAGCTCACCAAGCTTTGTGAAGAGAACAAATTGCGCAAATCAAAAAACAAGGACCTGGTAAAATACAATGGCATTGAAATCGGCACGGAGTACCGAGAGTCGTTGCTGGTTGAATACATGCGTTTGGAACTGCGAAAGATTGGTGACTATCTCAGCGGTGCAGAAAACCAAGGCAAGGCTTATTCTTCCATATCGTTCATGGACGCTTCCGGACACGAGCAGCAGTGGAAGATTGAAACGATAGACCTTAAATATAAGGAATATATTGATTCGCTTATTGCCTACGATAAGCGCACCGAAGAAGCATTGCTGTCTTCAGTAGGGCTTGATGCTTCCATCTCTGCGGTGAGCAAGGACGGTGTAATCAGCAAGTCGGGTTCTGATTCGTACTACAACTATCTCATTTATATAATGTCGCTCACACCCGAAGACGAGATTTGCTCCGAGCCATTCAACATCGCTCTGAAGCTGAATTTCCCTAACCTTTATAAACAAGGTTATCGTATTGGGTTCTATCGCGAAGTGCCCCAGCGACAGGAAGACATATCACCTAAGGACCGATTAAACAAGCAACAAGCATGAAAATACTTCAAGAACTATTCGGTAATCTCGCCACTTTCAGCTCTTATGCTCCAGGCGTAGAAACAAATATCGACTTACAGGATTTGCAGCCTTCAGGCGAATCGGCTCGCAAACGTGTGGAAACTATTTTGAGTGTTTCTGTACTCAAAGCTATTCTTGAGCTTCAAGATGATACAGAGCTTAAGGAGGCGTTGCGAACTGCTATTGCTAATTTTACAATGGCGCAGCAGCTGGTGTTCGATAGCATTGCCAGGCGCAAGAACGATGTTGATGTTTACAAGTACGAAATAGAAGCAATGCGACGTTCGTATATGGAGAATTACTACAATGCTATTGACACGCTGATAGCATTACTCTCCACCAATGCTGAAGGCGAACCAGCACGGCTATGGAAGGATACGCCTTACAACAACACTTTGCAGAAGTGCAGGATACGTTCGGCAGAAGTGTTCGATACTATTTTCCCAATAGACCTGTCGTATTTCTTCTTCTTCAGACTTGTTCCTCTGCAGAAGGAAACTTTAGACGAGCAGCTGGCTGTTTACTTCGATAAGATAACAGAAGAGAATGTCTCGCGTATAGAGCAGCCCTTATATCTTGCTCTTGCAAAGAAGACCATTGCCAAGTCGTTGCGTCGTTTCGATATACTGGAGTTTCCTCCTACCATACGCAACCTTTTCGACGAAAGCCATGTATCGCGTTCAGGCAAGGACGAGATAATGGCAGCACTATCATTAGCCGACCGACTCGACCGTGAGGTAGAACAGCTTTTGCTTAATGTAGACACGCTGCTCTCTACCGATACGACTGCCGACGTCAGTTCTTATTCAGCGTATAACAGCCCCGATGATAAAATAATAATGCTGCCATGAGAGATATAGAACTCGTATACAAAGGCAAAATACACCGCATACCCAACAACTGGGAAGGTATGACCGAACAGCACTTCGTTCGCCTGACCAGCGACTTGTTGGCAATGGCAGCAGGGAAGCTGTCTGCAGGCGAGGTGCGCATCAACTACCTTTGCGATATTATGAATTGGAACAAACGCCGTTTCCGCACCGAGGAGCAAATAGCCAACCTCATTGCCATTTCTGAACAGCTTACCTTCCTTTTTCAAATCAACTACCCCAACAACAACGAGGTTCTTGAGGATATGAACAAGGAAACTTACGAGCTTTGCCGTCGTGTGGACCCATTCCGATTGAATATCCCCATTGCTCGCGTTCTGCGACGTTTGGAATACCAATACGTCGTAGACCTCTGTTTCTGCGCCCAGCTCATACCTTCCGTCCGCATCAAGGAACGCACTTATCAAGGTTATCAGGTAAGGAAAGACTATGGCACACTGACATGCTCTCTCACAGCACTCCAATACATAGAGGCTCGTTCGCTCATCGAACAAGGCGAAACGGCACTTCCACTCATGGCTGCCATACTTTATTACCCCGACAAGGTATATAATTCTGAACGTGCCCACGCGTTGGCAGCCGAATTCGCTTCGTTGCCATTGGAATTGCTTACAGCAATCTATTTCAACTTTCAGGCTTTCACCAACTACCTTTTCAATAAGACGGCTTTCTCATTGCTGACGAAATTCAAACCCAAGCCCGAACGTCCTATCACCACCGAAGCCTCCGACGCTCTCTACGACCTTTCAAAAGATGGACTTGGCGATGCACGGCAGATTGAACAAATGAACTTGCTTACCTACCTGAAGGTGCTGCGTAAGAAGACCATCGATGCCGTTCGAGATATGAAGGGCTTTGGTTGGGACAAAGTGAAAATAAGCGAAGAGGTAGGTTTGCCCATTAATGTAATTAACAAAATTTTATAGCAATGTATAATAGAAGAATATGGTTAAACAGAGAAGATTCGCCTTCTACGGGGAGTCTTGTTTGTTTTGACGGAAACACAACATGGCATGGAGAAAACATCAGAAATACGTTTTTACAAGTATCTGATTGCAACTGGTCTGTTCGTTTGCATAAAACCGAAGATGATGATACTGCCAACTTTATTGATAAGATGAAACTATTACGTGATGAAGTGGATAAATTTATTTCATACTTGGAAGAAAATAAATAGTATATGATAAAAGAACAATTTCTCTATTTTGCCCAGTTTCCGCATAAGGAAGGTATACGTGCCATGTTCACCAATGGCGCAAGTAATACCGCAGGGTACGACGAGCTTCTGACTTCACTCGGCAATCTTCCCAAAACGTCGCGTGTTCCCGAAATTGCCAACTACGTTTATGGGCAGTCTTTCGAGGAACTGCAGGCACGTCTCGACAAATGCATCGGTTCTTTCCTTTTCATAGACTACGGAGAAATGTCGATGTCGGGCAACAGTCACAACTCTTACGAACTCACCCAGCGCATAGCTGTAACAGTTGCCAACAAGATGCCGAACCGTGCCGATGCTGCCGAATACATGCTCGCTTCCGACAACACGCTTGCACTGCTTTCAAAAGTGCATGCTGCCATGCTTGCCGATGCTGACAGGGGAGATATCGAATGGCTCTCTCGTGGCGAGCTTTCCCGAGCGGAATATGTCCCCTTCGTGGCTTCGGAACTCCATTCGGTAGGGTGGACTTTGATGCTGTCTTGCATAGCCCCCGACACGCTCCAAATTCACCAACAGTACAAGTCCTTTGTGAAGAACACGGAATAGGTTAATTTTGTGTTCAGAAATAAGCGAAATTAAATTATGAAAAAAATACCAATGATATCAATCGTTTCCTTGCCCCTGACCATAGTGGCAGACATCTCTCACTATTTCTACCAAGACTGGGAGTTTGCTAAGTGGATAGCTGTAGCTATCGTGGTGGACACCTTTCTTAGTTTATGGAAGCACTTGTTGCACAAAGATGCGTCGAGTGGCTGCTTTTTCGGAAAGTTCAGCAAGAAGATAGGCATTTACATTTGCCTTCTCATTCTCTCAAACGTTCTTGCAAACAGCACGGTGCAAGGTTCTGTAGTTGGTGCGACACAATGGATAAGCACCTATATCTGTGTGTTTATGCTGGTAAGGGAAACCTTCTCATGCATCGAGAACATGCAGGCTATTTATCCCATCTTGCCGACTTCATTCGTCAAGCGACTCAAAGATTTCAACGATAATGGTGAATACATAAAAAAATAAAATCATGATAAGGAAAATACCGCTCACTTATATACTTGTAGGTGTCATAGTAACACTTTTAGGCAGCTTATCACTGTCGGTGCACCTTTATGTCAAGACCAAAGCCGACCGCGATCGCCTTAAGGAGAACCAAAATATTCTGCTTCACAACGGAAAGGTGGAAATATCGGAAACTTCCACAGGAAGAAGCCACCTTTCCGCACCTGCAGTCACACTTACTACATCGGAATTCCGACAAAGTGGAGACGATTTGCTAAAGGTGGCAAAGCAAGTAGGTATAAAAGCAGGTCGTATCTCACAGGCAGCTTCTGCAGCTACTACGCTCACTGCCGACATAGTAGCACCCATCACCAAGCCTCCGAGTGCCCACTTTCTCACCGACACAATTACAAGATACCTCCCCGACACCCTTAAATGCTTCTCATGGAGCGACCCGTGGTTGTCGCTCTCCGGTTGTGTTTCCGACTCGCTGTTCCGTGGCACCATAACAGCCACCGACACGCTTGATATAATGGTACACCGAGTGCCCAAACGCTTCCTCTTCTTTCGCTATGGCTGTAAGGAGGTTAGAATGGATATCATATCTCGCAATCCTCACACCAAACTCACATATGCGAAATTTTACCAATTAATAAAATAAACGTTTGATTTCTTCATAGTCTTTTAGTTTTTTGGTTAGATTGATTGTTTTTAGGCGAGCCACCACTGCGACAGTGGTGGCTTTTTGTATCAGGTTTTAGTAGAAGATAAACTAAGCTAAACGGCTGATTATAAATGCTGTAGTACTTGCACGTTCCCACTTATAGTGTTACCTTAGCAGTACAATAAAAAAAAGAACAATTTAAAAACAAAGATTATGAACGAGCAAATTCAAAGCATTCTAAACGAAAACGGAACAAAGACTTCCAAGATACAGAAACTTCTCACACTCGGACTTACACGCCGACAGGTTGCCGACCTCGTGGCAAACGGAAACTACGGATTTGTGCAGAACGTCTACAAACGAATGATGCAGGGCTTTACCAACACGGCAGCACATGCAGCAGCAACCATCGCCCCAGCAATCGACTACGCTTTTAACCGCAATTTCGGAGTGGAGATTGAAGCCTGCAACTGCACACGGGAACGTTTGGCACGCGAGCTTACCGCAGCAGGAATAAACGTACAGGTAGAAGGCTACAACCACACCGACCACACCGACCATTGGAAATTGGTTACCGACAGCAGCCTTTGCGGAAACAACCCATTCGAATTGGTTAGCCCAATTCTGCATGGAGAACAGGGACTCGAGGAACTCGAAAAGGTTTGCTGGGTGCTCGACCTCTGCAACGCCAAGGTAAACGACACCTGCGGACTTCACGTACACATGGACGCTGCGGAGTTCGACCTTTCAACTTGGAAGAACCTCATTCTTACTTACAAACGCCTTGAGGGTGTTATCGACAACTTCATGCCACACAGCAGACGCAACAACCGATATTGCAAAGCACTTACTGCCATCACAGAAAATTCTATCAAGCACGCTCGTAACATTGGCGACCTTCGAGCAGCCTTCTTCCACAACCGCTACCACAAGGTAAACCTCGAAGCCTACGCTCGCCACCGCACAGTGGAGTTTCGCCAGCACGGAGGTTCCACCAACTTCACAAAAATGTCTGCCTGGATACATTTTCTCGCAAAAATGATTACCTTTGCAAAGCAAGGACAGGTGAATGCAGGCACAACCCTTCAAAACATACCTTTCCTCACCGAAAGCGAAAAACTTTACTTGAAGATAAGAACAAAGAAATTAGCAGTATGAGAAGACTAAAGATAGAAACAAGAGATGGTCAGCAAAAGCCGACCATCTCACCCAAAGAGCTCGTTGGTGCTATTATGACCGAAGCAAAACAACAAAGCCGACTTCCTCATAATTTAGTCCCCGAACATCGTCGGGTAGATGCACCAATATTCAAAACCTACCGCATTAAAGGAGACGAACACAAAATTGTAGCATACAGCCCCGAGGAGTTCCTCCGCCAGCTTCACGCAGGCAGCCGTTTCGACAGCGAGGGTACAGATGCGGAATACATGCAACACTTCGCACTGCGCCTTCAGGAACTCGAAGGCTATCTTGTCAGTACCGACAGCCCTGAAGCATTCCTTGCCGACCTTATTTCCCACGGTTTCGTTTCCGCAGAATAACCTCTTTCCAGCTCGTTCTTTGTAGCCGTAGCAGTTCTTGTACTGTTACGGCTTTTTTATGCAAATTTCCTCGTTTAGATTATTTAACACTCTTTTTATCACAATAAAGCATCTTTTATTTTGATAATTCAAATAAAAGTTGTATCTTTGCATTGTAATAATAAAACAAACAACAATTAAAAAATAAAAGACATGAAAAAAATAGGATTTTTTGCATTTGAACAATTGTCAGAAGAAGAAGTAAACGAAATATTCGAAAACTTCAAACTGAGTAAATGTAATTTTGTACATTATGCCTGCTGGGCAAATAACAGTTATGGAGATAGAATTTGTGAAATTCTTGAAATATATGGCGAACAGCCTGATACATATGAAGAAGATATGATATCAACAGAAAGTATCTTTGACAACGATTATTTAATAGACGAATACAATAAAGCATATAAATAAAATTAAATAATTAAGAGCTGGTGAGACACACCAAAAAAAACTGTACAAAAAAAATGAAAACAATCAATTCAGATTTTTCAGCCTATAAAGTACACTGGGCAATTTTCACTCCAACCAGTGGAAAAGTAGTAACAAAAAAAGACGAGAAAACCCTCTCAGGGCATTCTTATGTTACCAAAGCTAAGGCGATGAAATATTACGCCAAGCATTTTAACTCCAAACAAGACGCAATGGATTTTCTGCAAAACTTCAATGGAAGATTAGAACAAAAATATCAAGTTCGCTTATTAACCGACAAACAATTTGGTATGACCAAAATAAAGGTAGGCGAACTTCCCGACTTTCCTTTCACGGAACAACAAGCTAAAGAAATTTATTATATCTAAACATAACGCTGCGCTATCGGCATGACGGGCAAAGTCTATGAAAACAAATTTTAGAGAAAGTAAGTTATTCGGCAAACTAAATTCATGGGTGTTAGACCATATCCGAGACGAGTTTATAAGTCCGAATACAGAGAATATTACTGACGAAGAAAGAATCGAATATTTTTTCGGTTGCTTTGAACGTCATTTTCCTGGTTATGATTATTATGAACACGAAACAGAAGTGCTTCGAAGGTTTATCAAGAGAGACCCCCATTGTTTTAACTATCCATGGACCATTTACGACTTCAAAGTCGCAATGAAAGAATGGGGTTTCGAGAAAACAAGAAGACGTATAAATATAGAATGGTATGTGCCATACTTAATAGCTGGCTCATTATATAGAATGAGAGAAGCTCTCAAGGCACAAAGAAAATCTAATCGAATTATGAAACTCGTTTACGAGTATGATAATAAACTTGCTTATATAAGAGGTGGTGATAATAAATACCACACACTCAACTATCTATATCTTCTGAATAGTGAAGATAGCAACGATGAAATAATATTAGGAAAATATCATATAGAAAAATTTCCTGACGGGTATTTTGCTCTTCAAAAAGGAGAAGGTGAAAAAACTTTCTTTAATTCTTTGGCAGAAGCAAAGAGTTATGCTCAAAATGTTTTTGAGCAAGAATTGAGAAGTTTTCTTGAAAAAGATTTAATTTTTCATTGGAAGGACGAGGAAACATTTAAGCGTTGTTACGACAAACGCTTTCCTTACCAAATCAAACCTTCTTATAACTTTAGAGAAGGTGATTATAGGTGGAAATCTTACGAGATGTATTATGAAGATAATAAATTCAAACTTTATTGTCATAGTAAAGGAGTAAAGAGAGGCTACGATACTTATTCTGAATTAAAAGAGGCTGCAGAAGCCTACTTTAAAAACGATCTTATTTCTTCTTTAAAAGATTAAAATATGAATAAATATATCATACAAAAGAGTACCCACCCAAACAAGTGGGTACTCACCGATAAAGAAAACGGTGTTATCATTACCTTTGAAGAAGGTGATTTTAACAACTCGCAAAAGGTGACGATGCTTGAAGATGCACCGAAGCTGTCGCCGATCGACTTGGCACGTATTATGCGCAAACTCGGAGAATGGGGCGCAAGGCATCACGGAAGCAAGTTGTTTAAAAATGTTTACGGCTTTGAATATTCAGAAGACAATAAGCATTTGTATCTTTATCGTAAAAATCCTCCACGATGGAGGATGGAACTGGAGAACGGCATAGAAGATAAAAGGAAACTTGCTTCGACATTAAACAAAGCAGCCGAATACATAACAAAAATAACAAAATGAAAATCCTTATAACTCCCGAACAAAAAGAAGAGGTAAAACGACTTTACCGTCTTCAAAAGCACACCATAAAGCAAATAATGAAGCTGACTGGTGTGCGCTCAGAACAAACAATCTACGTCATTCTTGATGACGCACGTATTCCACGGTTTAAGACGAGGAATATCGTAAGGAGGATATCTGTTGGTATAGATGAAGAACTCAATAATATAATAGAAAAGGAAACTCCGAAAAATACTGCAGAATTTATCTGCAATATGGCAAAGGAAGGCTATTATGCCAAATCTAAAAAAGAACAACTATGAGGATAAAGTGTTTTTCTGTAAGATTAAAGAGTTTGGTATCCATCAGCGAAAAGGCTTACAAAGCCACGGCTTTCGATGGTTCTACCGCTATCATTCCGAAAAGTCAGGTTGTGAAAGCCGACTGCGGAGTGCACAAGTCTGATGCATATTGGATTCAGGCTTGGTTCTTACAGAAAACCGACCTTCAGTACTCTTCAAAGAAATGTGCCTATTTCGATGAAGATGGCAATATGCTGCCGTCTTACACGATAAAGACACACGTCCCCGAGAAAATAACACCGAAAGAAAATAACATTATAGAAGAATTGAGGAAATGAGCCTTTACCTATATCAGCAGCAGGCAAAAGAACATCTCCAGCAATGGAAGGTCGGTGCTCTCTTCATGGAAGCAGGCACAGGCAAGACGCGTGTAAGCTGCGAGCTTGTCAACAGTGTGCCCGAGCTCGACCTTGTGGTTTGGTTCGCTCCTTTGCGAACAATAAAAAGCCCTGCAGGTGTAGCTTCTGTCATTGACGAAGTCAATAAGTGGAGCGACTTCAAATGCAACACTCTCTTTGTAGGAATAGAAAGCATAGGCAGCTCCGACAGGAAGTACCTGGAAGTACTGCAGCAGATAAAAGAGGCTCGAAAGCCATTCGTTATTGTAGACGAGAGTATCAAGATAAAGAATATGACAGCAAAGCGCACAAGGCGATTGCTGGAAATATCAAAGTATGCAGAATATAAACTCATACTCAACGGTACTCCCCTGTCCAAGAACCTGCTCGACTTGTGGGCGCAGATGGAATTTCTCTCCCCTGCCATATTGCAGATGGACTTGACCAAGTTCAAGAACACATTCTGTAAATACACGGAGGTTACAAAAACACTTAACAACCGCTTTCAGTATAAAAAGGAAATCATTACAGGATATGAGAATATAGACTACCTATATTCTCTCATTCGCCATTATATCTACGAATGCGACCTGAAGCTGCAGGTTCGGCAGATATACAACACTATAAGATATACGGTGGACAAGTCCTCGCTGGAAACATACAAGAATATCAAGGATATGTTTCTCAACGACGAGATGCTGATGTACAAGAACAACAACATCTTTTTGGAGATGACACAGAAGATGCAGCACTCCTATTGTTGTTCCGAGGATAAGGTTACAAAGCTAAGGCAGCTTTTCAACGACATCGACGAAAGCAAGACTATCATTTTCTGCAACTTTATCCTGAGTCAGGAACTTTGCCGTCGGGAGTTTCCGAAAGCGTTGGTGTTAAGTTACCACCAGTCTGCCTTCGGGCTCAACCTGCAGGACTATCGGAATACGATATATTTCGACAAAAACTGGGACTATGCTGTCCGTGAGCAGTCAAACCACCGCACATATCGTGTCGGGCAAACTGCAGACTGCCGATATTGGGACCTTGACGGCAATATCGGCTTAGACAACCTTTTCAACAAATGTATTGAAAAGAAAATGAATATGGTAGAGTATTTCAAGACGCTGCCTATAAAAACTTTGAAAGAAAAGCTATGAATGTATACGAAGCCTGTATGCAAAGGTTGGAACTTGTTTTTAACGAGTTCGATAACATCTCCGTGTCTTTCTCGGGTGGAAAAGACAGCGGACTGCTCCTGAATCTTTGCATACAGTACATACGGCAAAACAATCTGAAGCGCAAGATTTCTGTGTTGCACCTCGATTACGAAGCACAGTACGAACTTACTTCCAAGTACGTGTCCGACATGTTGGCTTCCAATGCCGACATACTTGATGTATATAGGGCGTGCGTACCGTTCAAGGTTCCCACGTGCACCAGCATGACAGAGTCCTATTGGCGTCCGTGGGAAGAATCCAAACGCGATATATGGGTCAGCCAAATGCCAAAGGGAGCTTTCACGGCAGCCGACTTTCCTTTCTACAACGAAAGAATGTGGGATTACGAGTTTCAAGAACGTTTCTCGCAATGGCTTCACGACAGGAACAAGGCAGACAGAACTGCGGTTCTTGTCGGTATCCGAACACAGGAAAGCCTGAATCGCTGGCGTGCCATTCATTCCGATCGAAATTACAGGAACTACAAGGGCATAAAGTGGACGAGGGAAATATATCAGGACGTTTACAATGCTTACCCTATATTCGACTGGACTACGGAAGACGTGTGGATAGCCAATGCTAAGTTCCATTTTCCGTACAACCACCTCTACGACCTCTTCTATCAGGCTGGTGTCGGCATTCATCAAATGCGTGTTGCTTCTCCTTTCCTCTCGGAAGGACAGGAGACGCTTGCACTCTATCGTGTCATAGAACCGCATACGTGGGGAAAGCTGGTAAGTCGTGTCAATGGTGTTAATTTCACGGGCATATACGGTGGAACTACGGCAATGGGGTGGAAGTCCATCACGCTGCCTGAAGGGCACACATGGGAAAGTTACATGTACTTCCTCCTCTCTACCCTCCCCGAACACACAAGGCTCAACTATCTTGCAAAACTCGAAACTTCCATAAGGTTTTGGCAGGAAAAGGGTGGTGTCCTCGATGCCGACACTATCAACGCCTTAAAGCAAGCAGGTGTTAGTATTCAGGTGGGTGGCAAGAGCAACTACAATACCAGCAAGCTACCTGTTAAGATGTCATACATCGATGACATAGACATCAAGGATTTCAAACTCATACCTACTTATAAAAGAATGTGTATATGCATTATGAAGAACGACCACCTATGCAAGTATATGGGCTTTTCGCAAACAAAAAACGAAATAGCCCGACGAAAAAATATAATAGAAAAATATAAGAACTTATTATGAAGACAAGATACAACAGCCCTGTTTACAACGTGAAGGCAGTACCACTCGAAAAGATAAGAGCCAACAGCTATAACCCGAACGCTGTTGCGCCACCCGAAATGGAACTCCTATACCAGTCAATAAAGGAAGATGGCTACACTATGCCGATAGTGTGCTATTATCTTCCTGAAGAAGACGTATACGAAATAGTCGATGGATTCCATCGATACACCGTCATGAAGACACACAAGGATATTTATGAGAGGGAACAAGGCTGTCTGCCAGTTGTTACCATCGAGAAAGATATTAGCAACCGCATGGCATCTACCATTCGCCACAACAGGGCACGCGGTTCTCACTCCATAGAACTGATGAGCAACATCGTAAGCGAACTTGTAAAGGCAGGAATGTCCGATGCCTGGATATTGAAGAATATAGGAATGGACGCCGACGAGCTTCTCCGATTGAAACAAATATCAGGCTTGGCCGAACTTTTCCGTAACAAGGAATTTTCCATTTGCAGCGATAAATAAAGTCAAATGTTAAAAATACAAATTACTATCAAAAAAGATAGTAAAAAATTTGGTTACTATCCAAAAAAGTAGTACCTTTGTATTGTTCAAATAAAAGATATAGTATGACACAGAAAAAAGAAAAAATTAAAATGGAGGTTACTCCTGAAGAACAAGACCTCCTCGAAGCAATTAGAAATTATTGCAACAGTTATCCAAACGGTTATCCTGACCTCCTCGAATACGCACAGGACATTTTCGATAGAATGACGGATATGCCAAAAGAATGAAAACAAAAGGTTCTCCCCTCGGGGAGGACCATTAAAAATAAAAAACTATGGAAGTTACAGCAAAGAAAAAAGAAAAAATCACCGATATGAAATTTCGTATGAGTGATATTTACTTGAGTGTATCGTGGCGCGAAGTAGCTCGTACATACTTCGACAAATCAGTTCCTTGGTTTCAACATAAAATGTATGGAATTGACGGAAACGGAGGCGAAGGTGGTTTCACTCCCGAAGAAGCAAACCAATTAAAGACTGCACTCATAGATTTGAGCAACCGCATTCTACGGGCAGCCGACAATATACCAGCCCCGGCTTCAACTATATCGCCGATTTGAACAAAAGTCGCCACCGGGCTTGTGGCGCACACTTAGCCTCTCGCAACAGCGAGGGGCTTTTTTTATGTCTATTAGATTATCTTTTTTATAATATCTTCGTATCTTTGCAAAAAATATTAACCATAAACGTAAAATAACATGAAACAAACAGGATGTAGCTGCATTGTAGTATGCGTAACAGTACTACTGCTGAGTCTATTTTTCTTTTTCATCGTGGGAGGTTGCTCCGACGATACGGAAACCACTTCTACAGAGTTGTACTCGACGGAACAGATAGAAGTGGAAAGTAGAGCGATAACGATGGCAAGACAAATAGTTAAAGTTAATTTGCATACGTCTTCAGATGTTGATTTCTCAAATGAGGAAATTTTTAACATAGGGGACAATGCATATAATGTATTGGGACATTACACAGTTGACGGAGTAGAACACAAGTTTGATTTGCGCCTACATTATAAAGGTGGAGAATGGACTTCCATCTCCAACTGGGAATGGAGTAGGTTACAACTAATGCGTGTTGGTGCAACAGATTTAGATGAAGATTTGCATGGAACTTGGACTACTGATATTTATCCGTAATTTTCACGCCACGCAAAAATAATTGCGTTTTCTTTTGGCGGTTACAAAAATACTCCTTATCTTTGTAACCGCTAAATATCGAGAAATATTTCTCAAGCAAGGGTGAGAGTAATGTCAAGCCCCGAAACTTATTACTTCGTTGGGCTTATTTTATGCCCATATTGCAGACTACTGCAACGAAGATATGGCGGATGCCTTCCATGTGATTTACCCTTGTGGAGAATCTCGATGTTTAGCGACAGGAAGAGCATCCGCTTTTTCGTATCCGTACCCAGCGGTTCTGGGCAATGCTAAACATCGAGTATTATGCAAGAAGTAATCGAATTCGAGAGCTCTGCAAAAGAACAGCAGCCTATCGACGTACGTGCTACGATACAGCACAAAATCCAGTCTATTAACCTTTGGCTCGACACCAAGAGCGAGTTCTACAGCCGTATCTGCGAGTTCACCGTAACCCGTCGTTTGGTGCTTCGCATCAATGTTGTAACTTTGTGCCTATGTATCACAGCTGCTTGCGTAGAACAGCAGCCTGTAGCCTCACTCGTTTCTGCCCTTTGTGCAGCATACTTAGTCTATCGGGTTAATAAAACAGATAAAAAAGGAGGTAACGTATGAAAAAAGTAAAAGTAGGGAAAAACCATTCCATCGGATTTTTACCTTATAAAGAAGAAGATAATTTTCTTTTTTGTTCGGGTGCGCAATTACATCACTTCGATGAGAATAACGAAGATTGTGATGAATCCTTTATTGATATAACAACTACTGAACAAATAGACGAGTTGATAAATGCTTTGATAGAAATAAAAGAGAGTTTTCCTAATAAAGAGAAAGGAGGTAAAGCATGAGCAGACCAATGAACCAAACCCTGACTTACGTCAGCCAAGACACCATCGCAGCCCTTAACGAAATGGTGGGCGGTGGATATTTCCTCGGATATCTTGCCACATTGGAAGATATAGAGAACAAAATTTTCTCCGACTGCAACGGCACCTTTGTCGAAGATACAGGAGAACCTCGTCCAGGCACGTTCAAAATGCTGCAAAGTATCCGTGCTCTCAAAAACGATTTACAAACACTCAACGCCCTCTGTCCCGACAGTCCGGAAGAGGTCGACGGCTTGAATTATTAATCAAATATTTATAAAAAAATGAACAACAAGGAAAACAACACCGAACAACCAATAACCGACATCAGCATCTACATAGCTGCACTGCAGAAGACTTACGCTCCTGCACCAACGCCAGCCGATGCCACCCATTTCTTTAGCACCGCCGAAGTGGTAGATGCCATCAGGGAAATCGACCCATCGGCAAAGATAGTACCGACAGAAGTTTTCTCTGCCCTCCGCAATGCAGGCTTCGACTTCTGCAACCGCCGTGGCTCGCAAGGGTTGGAATTCAAATGGTTGTTCCGTGAACGATGATACTTCTACCGTGTATTCATTTATTTGAATGTTTGTTTGGACATTTCGTCGTGAGACGAGGTGTCCTTTACGAACAAAATAGAAGTATTTAATTTTGCCATTAACAAACAAACAAAGAAATGAATGAAAAAAACTATCAAACATGCATCGCTTTTCAGCGGTATTGGAGCAGCAGAACTTGCAGCTCTTTGGTTAGGTTGGCAAAATGTTTTTCATTGTGAAATCAGCGAATTCTGTAATATTGTTTTAAATTATTGGTATCCAAATTCTATTGGTTATGAAAATATCAAGACAACAAATTTCAAAGAATGGCGAGGTCAAATTGACATCCTCACAGGTGGATTCCCATGCCAACCTTTCAGTTCAGCCGGACAGCGACTTGGAACGAACGATGACCGCTACCTCTGGCCAGAGATGCTACGAGCTGTCAGGGAAATACAGCCCTCTTTCGTCATTGGCGAAAATGTTGCTGGAATCCTCACAATGGTACAGCCCACTGAAGCGGTTAAAGTGGGTTGCACGCCCTCTTTATTTGAAGAGGGCGACAACATATATAGAAAAGAACAGCAGTTCGTCGCCGAAACCGTTTGTACAGATCTTGAACGTGAAGGATATTCCGTCCAACCGTTTGTTATTCCGGCTTGTTCCGTCGGTGCGCCCCATCAAAGAGACCGGGTGTGGTTCATTGCCCAAAGAAATGCTTCCAACTCCTGTAACGCAAGGACTAAAGGTTTGCAAGAACGGAAAGCAGAAGTTCTATCCTCAAGAGTTACTACCGACTCCGCTTGCAGTAGAGATACAGCACAGCAAACGTATCAAAGAATTGAAAGAGAAGGGAGGTCGAACGATGGGCAGCAGAAAGAATGGCGAGCGACGTCCGAGCGGACTGATGGATTATATCAACTTTCACGGGATTCTACCGACACCTTGTGCGCAGGATTTCAAGAAACGAGGCGAGAACTCAAAGCAGAAAGGATTGCCAGACATATTCAGCAAGATGGATTGGTTGCTAACTCCGACGGCAAGCGATGGCAGGAGGTCTATGATGACAATGGACAATCTGAAGGTGCACAGAAAGCCGAATGCGGAACAGAGCAATTTAGCGGAACAAATCGCCCACAAGATTGGTGGAGGGACTTCCCAACTGTCTCCCCTGTTTGTATCGGAAATGATGGGCTTCCCTTTGATGTATCTCGTCTTACCATTTCTTTTGTCCGATGGAGACAAGAAGCAATAAAAGCCCTCGGCAACTCTATGGTTCCTCAAGTAGTATATGAATTATTCAAAGCCATAGAAAGTCAAATACTCAAAGATTGATTTGCAACTTTCAGTTATAAGTTTTACATTTGCATTAAAATAAATATCTTGATTATGGTAATGTTAGAAATATTCTTTTTTTTAATATCGCTTATTCTGATGCCGTTCTTAACATATGGTGAGCCATGGTCTGTAAAGTTGTTCTATTTAGGACTGTGCATGTTCTTAACCCCAATAATAGGTATACCACTATACAGGCATTTCGTTAAATAGGAAAATCCTTGTCCTTTAATTTATAACTGTCTGTTACTATATTTGCAATATAAATAGCAAGTATGGTAACAGACAGTCTCGTTCGTAAAAAGTTCGTTCACGAAACCCTGCAGAAGGGTCTCTTGAAAATTTATGCCACACAGGAATCTGTAGTGCGTAGTAATTATCAACTACGCTCAAGAAGGCTTATCACACTGCTTTCAAAGCATTCTTTTGAGAGCAGCATCACCAGCGACTCTCATACAATTTTTGTCCGCATTCTTCCTTACCTCCGCTTCCTCGATATGGCGTATCGCAGGCGCGACCGTATTTCCAAGTTCAAACGACGCAACCTCGCTCTTTACAACCGTGTGGTATGGGGCGTGCTCTATCACGAAACATTCCCACAGCTTCGCTACGGCTTCACCGATGAAGTAAGAAAGACCATTCACGACCAATTAGATAAATCATTTAACCCATAAATAGTATGGCAAATAAGCATCTAACAGAAGACCAAATCCAATATACTGTTGATGTCAAGACATCTAAGGCACAACAGGAAATCCATAAACTCGAAGTTCAGTCAGCGTCCCTCAGGAATGAGAACAAGCAGCGACTGCAGCAAATGATAAAACTTGAAGCATCGGGAAAGAAAGAAACCGAGCAGTACAAGAACCTTGCTGCTTCCTACAAGGATACTGGTAGGAAGATTCGTGAGTTGAGTTCTCGTATTCAGGAGCAAACACGCTCGCTGGATATAAATGCTATGACAATGTCTCAGTTGAAGAAACAGTCTAAGTATTTACAGAAAGAACTGGACAATGTCTCTAAGGCTCTAAATCCACAGCAATATTCTGCTCTTGAAAAAAGTATTCAGACTGTAAATGCCCGAATGTCAGAATTAAAACAGAACTCCAAAAATGTCAAAGAGCTTTTAACTTCTGACCAATTCAACAATTTCTTTTTAGGACAATTGGGCGTAAAAACGTTAGAGATAGTCGCCCAAGTAGGAAAGTCGATAGCTGGGGGACTATCAGAGGCAATAGATAAGAGTGTAGAGTTGGCAGAATCAGCTGATGGTGTTATTCACGCTTTTGAGAAGATAGGTACGGAGGATTATCTTCAAATGCTCCGCAATGCAACCAAAGGCACGGTATCTGATATAGAATTGATGAAGGCTGCCGTAAAGGCAAAAGACTTCCGCATTCCCCTCGAAGACCTCGGCAAGTATCTTTCTTTTGCTCAAATGAAAGCCCAGCAGACAGGACAATCGCTCGATTACATGGTAGATTCCATCGTTACAGGTCTTGGACGTCAATCCCCACAGATACTTGATAACCTTGGTCTTTCGGCTGCTGAAATAAAAGAACAAACCAAGGAAACAGGTAGCTTTATGAAAGCTGTAGCTACTATCGTAGAGAAAAACCTTGCTCAAGCTGGAGAAACGTACATCTCTGCAGCCGACAGAGCTGCGCGTCGTACTGTTGAATTGGAGAATGCGCAGATTTCTCTTGGCAAGACCTTGCTACCTCTAAAAGATGAATTTACCGATATTTACGGACAGATACAAATAGGAGCAATCAATGCCATTAAGTATATTGTAAAGCATCGCGATACGCTATGGACACTCGTCAAGGTAGTAGCACTGCTTACGACGACTTATCTTTCTTATGTCGCAGCACAGAAAGTAGCCTACTTATGGAGTCTCCGTGCCGTCGCCGTCAGCAAACTCAAGGCTGCAGCTGTCGCTGTTGAGAACGCTATGATAGAACTGTCTGTTTTACGACACGCTGTTCTCAATAAAACCATGAAAACATCAATTGCCCTACAAAAAGCTTTCAATGTTGTTCTTAAACTTTCTCCCTGGGGACTCTTGTTTGGAGGTATTACCCTTATTGTAGGTGCACTTTTGCTTTTCCGCAAGCGCACAGATGAAGCTACAGCTGCACAGCGAAGACTCAATCAAGTGGAAAAGCAGGCTTCCGAAAGTGCTGCAGAAGAAACAGCCAAACTTCGCTCTCTCTACGAAGCTACACAAGACCAGTCCATTGCAATGGATAAACGTAAACAAATGGTGGAACAACTCAAACAGCAATACCCTGATTACTTTGGCAAATTAACAACAGAAGCCATACTTGCTGGAAATGCAGCAGAACAATACAGGATACTCGCTGCCGAAATTATGGCTGCAGCAAAGGCAAGAGCATATCAAGACGAAATCACACGTCTCACAAAAGATAGTTTGGAACACGAAAGAAATGCGAATTCTGACCGCGACTGGAGAGGTCAGAATAAAGGAAAATATGACACAGCAAAGCAACAGCATCAGGGAAATACAAGTTTTACTCAACGAATCACCTCTTTTGCTGCAGGCTTTACGGAATCTGGTATCGTAGCACGTGGTACGGAAGGGAGTAAGAACCCTATTATAAAAGAGTACGAAGACAGGCAGAAAAGAGAAAAGGAACATCTTGCTGCAATTGCTAAAAACGATAGGGAAATTAAAGCCTTTGCGAAAAGAATAGCCATCATTACTCCAACAAAAACATCAGGTAAAAATGCAAATACTGTAGGAACAGTAGGTGCGCAAATTGATGATATCACAAAAAAGATAGAGGATTTGAAAAGGCAGCGTCTGGATATAAAAGTCGGAGACACAAAAGGACTGAAAGATATCGACAGGCAAATAGCATCGCTGGAGCAACGAAAGGCTGCGTTGGAGTATTCTTCGCCATCAGGAAAAGGCAAGAAGACGAAGAAAGGTAAAACGAAAAAGCAGAAGCACGGCAAAACTGTTAATCCCGACGATATTGCCTCTCGTAAATTCTCACACGACCGCCAGCAAGACTTGGAAGATGCCAAACGGTCATACGAAGAAGATCTCAATGCACTCAACAAGGCTCTTGCACAGAAACGTCTCACGCAGGAGCAATACAATGCCTATGTGTCTGCTCTTAATATCGAGCACCAAAACAACCTCCTGTCCATCGAACAATCGTACTTGACTCTGTCAGAGAACCTTGTTATAAAAGACGCTGCCAAAAAGAAAGCTATCAAAGAACAACAAAACAAGGCGGTAGCCGACCAGCAGCAAGCAGCCTACAATGCTTATATCGAAGCCGAAAAGCAGTATTACGATGCGCTTGAGAAAATACAGGAAACCGCTCCTGCCAAACCGCAGACATTGCAGGAAGAATGCGATGCCAAACTGCTCGTGCTCGATGGCTACTACAAGGCTGCTCTTCAAAGGGCTGGCGAGGATGGCGAGAGACAGAAAGAAGTTACAGAAGCTTACGAAAAAGCCAAGGCTTCTATCGTTGCCGACTATGCAAAAAAAATAGAAGAAGAGAAAGCACGGGCACGTCAGGAATACGGTATCGACACCTTCACCGACCAGCTGGCAGCCCGACGTAAAAAGATTGATGAAGATTTCGCAAAAGGTCTTCTCAACAAAGAACAGCACCAGCAGGCTATTACCAATCTCGAAAAACAAGCCGAAGAACATCGCTTGCAGATACGTCAGCAATACGGACTCGCTTCACAGCAGGAACTGTACAATGCTGAAAACGAACAGCTGAAAGAACATCTTCGTCAAGGTCTGATAACTCAAGAAGAATACGAGGAAGCTGTAAAGAACCTCAAAATTTCGAGAATGAAGGAGGCTTTCGACTATTACAGCAACCTTGCAGGTGGTGCCGTGCAAGAATTGATGAAAGCAGAAGAAGCCAACGTCGATGCAAAGTACGACGCAGAGATAGAAGCTGCAAGGAATGCAGGTAAAGACACTACAGAGCTTGAGAAGAAGAAGGCAAACGACAAACTGAAGATACAAAAGAAGTATGCCGATATAAACTTCGCTATCAAGGCATCGCAGATAGTTGCCGATACCTCTGTCTCTATAATGAAAGCACTCGGCGAACTGGGACCGATAGCGGGTCCAATCGCTGCTGCATTGATGGGTGTAACGGGTGCAGCCCAACTCGCTGCAGCCAATGCAGAACGTCAGAAAGTAAAACGCATGTCGCTCAATGGTGCCGGAGGTGCATCTTCTGCTTCAGGAACTCGTGTCGCTACAGGTCTCGAAAGTGGTGGAAGCATCGATGTCGAGCGTGAGCAGGACGGCAAACGCTTCCATGCTGACTACGATCCTTATCGCCGTGGATTCATAGATAAGCCCACTGTCATTGTTGGCGAAGGTGGATATGGGCGTAGCCGTGAGTGGGTAGCTTCCAACGCTGCTGTAGAGAACCCGACAGTGGCTCCATTCCTGAATATTATTGACCAAGCACAACGTGCAGGCAATATCCGCACCTTGGATATGAATAAATATATTATCCAGCAGACGCAAGGACGGGCTGCAGGTGGATATATCACGCCAACAACCTCGCCACCGACATCACAACCAACACCAGCGGTAACAACTGCTCCTGGCAATGGTTTCACTAAAGAACTGTTGGAAGTTCTGAAGGACTTGAAGGATAATGGCGTTCGCTCTTATGTAGCCCTCGACGAGTTCGACGCACAACAGAAACTCCGCAGTCGAGTCAGACGCCTTGCTTCAAAATAAAACATACAAATATGATAATAACACATCTTTCTACAGGCGAACCTTACAATCTCTCGCCTGACGCGAAAATAGAAGTGGAACGTACGAATCCATTCTTCAACGATTATGGAGAGAGCACAGTTCCGATTGATTTGCCGACCTCGGCACGCAATCGCAGAATGCTTGGCTTTCCGGAGACATTCGGCGGTACGCAGAAAATACGCCCCATCGATGTAACCATACAGGACGGTGAGTTCTTTGCACAGTGCCGACAAGTTGTATTGAACGCATCGAACAATGGGAAAATATCCACGGCGTTTTACCTGAACGACGGTTCTTTCTACTCTAAGATTAAGAACGTGAAGCTGAAGGATATATTTAAAGACGAATTCATTCCAGGAGTGTCTTCCGTTAGGGAAGGTATTGAGTTCTGCCGTAGGCTGCGAGACAATAAGAACGACCAGTTTGCCATCTTCCCTATATTGGTTGAAGATGATTCAGGAATAGCCACAGGGCTTAACTACAAGATTCTTAATGCTTTTGGAAAAGAAGAAAACATTCAGAATGCCTCTGTGTCAAAGCTCTTCAATCCTGACGGAACTGCTCCAGGTTCCGACTTCTACAATTCTGTGCAGCGAATAGAATATGTGGACAATGTGTCTATCACACTCGACGAAGGCTATTACATCACGCCTTTTATTCGTGCCAACTACCTTCTTCAACGGGTGTTTGCCTATTTCGGTTACAAATTGCTGCCGAGCTTTTTCACGGAAACCGAGCCATTCAATAAGATGGTGGTACTCAACAACGTAATCGATACGCTTGTAAATGGGAAAATACACATTGCCGACCTTGTGCCCAATATCACTTGCTCGGAGTTTATTGCCGTGTTCCGCAAGAAGTTCTGTTGCGAATTCACGGCAAACGAAGGTAACGGAACTGCCGATGTGGTTTTCCTGCGCGATGTCATGGCAAGCTCGCCGACGACAGATCTTACCCACAATATGACCGAAGAGCCTACCATCGCATACAAGACCGAAAAGGATTACCAGCGCATAAAGCTCACCCCTGAGGATAAACTTGGAAGCGAAGCTGCGGAATCCTACGACGACTTCAACAATATGGTCAAGGCTAATCCTGCAGCTTACTTTGAACCGAGAGACGGAGCTTTCTATAAAATCGGATTTTCAGGCGATTTCCGAGTGATTACCAAGATAGGAGAAGCATCTCAAGATTATAATACCGGAGAGCAGCTCGAATCAAAGGAGGTTAAGATACCCGAACTTATTCCCGAGTTCCGAACCTTGACATACAAGGTGGATAGTGAAGACCCGAAGAAAGACTACGAAATAGGGCATTATCTTTTTGTCGGGAAATACAAATCGCTCAACTCTAAAATGGTAGTAGCGGGTAATGATAAGGAAAGTGATACAGAACAGGCTGACAAGGAAAATACAATGTTGGCTTTTACTGCCTTTGCCAATGGGAGAACAATCGGTACGATTTCACCCTATGACATCTCTTCGTCCGACTGGAAGGAAGCGAAAAAGCTGTTTAATTATGCGCTTTATTATAATGGACATGACGGCGTATTCTCACGGTTCTACAGGGATTACGACCTTCTGCTGCGAAATTCCCTGCACGAATTGAAAGTGAAGCTATTGCTATCTCAGTCTCAAAAGCAGAACTTGGTAGCTCATGCAAAGGTGCTTATCAGGGGAGTAGCCTTCTTCCTCGATAAGCTGAAATTCGTACTGGGCGGTAAGAATGAACCGCAGGAGTCAGAACTGAAGTCAATATCGTTAATGGAGCCGTTATCATCTCCTCCCGATATAGACAGTTTCTTCCCCACCATGCGCTCAAGATACAAGTGGGTGGGAAAAGTTTCCATTCGTCAAGTATCGGAATCGGAATACGATAATTCTGGGCTGGATAAGAACAGAGCCTTCGTTACCATGTATCCACCAGTGGCCACAGAGGAATATTTAGGACAAAAAATAATGAGACAGAAGTCCTACCGCTCACAAAAGGTGCGGCACAAGTCTTTTTGGCGTAGTGCGAAATATAAGTATTCTTGCACAGAGGTGTGGCTTGAATGCGTCGAAGACGTCATAGACGCTTGGCAGATTTGACACAACTGCGCACCATTCTCTGTTCACTCGAAATGGCTGTGCTTCGTGTCCTTTAAAATCGTTTTTTGTTTTTATAATTTTGCAATAAACATTTTGTCAATATGGACATAATTATAAGACCCGACAATATCAGCCTTGTAGGCTCAATGAAACGAGTTGTTGTTTCCACCAAAGAGGAAATAACATTCATTTTAAGCTATGCGGAGAATGGTGCGCCTATCGTGCAGCACACCTATACACCCGACGGGCATGGTAGAATAGAAATCAGCCTGGAGGATATTATAGCACCATTGCTATACTTCGAACTTCAAGATATTGAGAGCGCATACTTGCAGAACCATATCGCACGCGACTTCAAGGTTACAATACGATATGAGGGAGAAAAGACAAAGGCATTTACCTTTACGGCTATCCGCGCAGGAGTGGACCGATTGGCTGATTCGGCGGAGAACTTCCTGAAAGGAAATTTCCTCACATGGCAGCCAAGCGTGAAGCCTGTTACCTACAATACTCCCGAGTTCCTTACTTACTATGCGCTGACAGAAGGCTTTGTCAAGTGCGTTGGCTATCACACGAAGCGTATTGTAGGACTCGTGAAAGGCGACGAGAAAACAATCGCGAACCTGCAGAAGGACAAAGCGCAGACAATACCTGTGCAATATGCCATTATGGCGAAGCTATTCGGATTCCTTCCCGAATATTACGATGTTTGGGTAGAGGATACCGAAGGCAAGCGTCTGACGTATATTCAACGCTACTATGCTTCCGACATCAGGAGCGAGGAGGAACAGTGGATTCTCTTTGAAAATTCACTCGGAGGCATCGACACCTTCCGTGCGTATGGCGACACAACGTTTACGGCAAAGCACACGCACAACATTGCCGAGATTGAAAACGACGCAGAAGAATATCGCGTCGATACTGCTCGAGAATATAAGAAGAATACTGGTCATCTCAACAAGGAGGAACGCCGATGGCTGCTTGACTTCTTCCCCTCTCTCGGGAAATATGTCTATATCGACAACTATGTGCGCAGGATAGTGGTTACCGACAGCGAGGCTTCGTATGAAGCAAAGGAGCTGCCGTCAAACTTTGAATTTACCTTTAAGTATGCCGACGCACGTCCGTATCTCAATCTTCGCAGAAGTGCAGTACCGGCAAAGATGATGGATATAAAAGTACCCGAATTGGGGTCTTTTACCATCGCCCCACGCTTGGTTGAGTTTCAACGACTCAACCTAAGCAGTGGGGCACTCTTTCCTGTTCAGAATCCGTATGCCGACGAGTGGAACGTTACCACGATAGCAGCCATCATCGACTTCATCGTCGAAGTTCTCGAGAAAAGCTACTCGGCAAACGGAGGCATAGGACACACACATGATAATTTCTCATTGTTGCAAAGCCTCTCACTCCTGAATGGCTATCTGCTTGAAAATGGAAATAAGATAAAGGCTGGCTACGCTGACAAGGCTCGCGATTTGGAGACACCAGTCGATGACCGTTTTCTTTCAAAGCTGAAATCCGACACGGCACGTGGATTGATAACTTTTCTTAAAGGGCTTACGTTTGGAGACAGTCTCCAAACCATAGGCTTTGCACAAGGATTGAATGGTTTCAAGGTATGGTTAGATAGCTATGGTAAGGCTCACGGACAAATAGATTATCTCGAGGTTCTTGGCAAGGCGGTATTCCGTTCGTTGCAGGTTGATGAATACAAGCACATTGGTGGTAATATAGTGCTTTCAGGAGCAAATGGAGTGATAGACAAAGTCGTACACGTGGAGGGTGGTTGGAAATGCTACTTCCACACCGATGATGGTGAGAAAGCTGTTTCCAACGACTGGGAGCCTGGAGACCAAGCCCTGTGTCAGACTTTCAATATCAAGGCTGGTGTGTACGAGAATGTCAGCAACAGCTACTACTGGCGATGTGTTTCGGAAGTTGCACAAAAGACCGACGCCGAAGAAGCGTATATCGTTATCACGGACGATGACACTTATCGTGATAAAAACATAGAGAACGATGAGCCGAAGGCAGGCGACAACATTGTGCTTTGTGGGCATAACACTCTTTGGGATATTGCTCACGGAGTAGACCCTACGTTGCACCGCAGTCGAATGAACGTTACGATGATAACCACCTCTAAGGAAGTAGGTGGAACTATCGAAGTGTATAGGAATGTTCACGAATTCAAATTGGACAAAAGTAATGCGACTTTCCATTTGACAAGTGAGAAGGTATCCATGAATTCGGCACGCTTCGAGTGGATAAGCGCAGACGGGTCGCGTATTCCCAACGTGATATATCGTGGCGACTGGGTACCAGGAACGGTGGCAGCCAAGTATGAAGCATGGTACCACAGTAGGGGAACGTGGCTTTCGCTTGTAGATGACAACACCGACGAGCCTACCGAGCAATCGACGAAGTGGAAAAAGTATGCAGCCAAAGGCGAAGACGGAACATCACCATATACGGTGAGAGTTCTATCTGAGAGCGGTGGCAACATCATACACAACGGACAGGGGCAAATCGTACTCGTGGCAACCGTTTTTCACGGTGAAAACGACATTACAGCGGATTTGCAACCTTTTCAATTCTTATGGGAAATCCAAACTGGCAACACCGACTTTGACGCAGCTTGGAATGCCAGGCACAAGGCGGTAGGCAATCGCATCACCGTTCGTGCAGAAGAGGTTACTCTAAAGGCACAAATAAACTGTCTTGTAGAAATTGAAAAATAAATATATTCACAATAAAAAGAAAAAACATGGCAACAATTAAGGCAAGAGGTCAGGTAACGATAGTAGACCTTAACGACGCAAAGCAGGTTCAACTTGTAATGGACATCAAGTACCCAGTGCAAATGTACAACCCCGACACAAAGGTGTTCACACCTGATTTTGGGAGCGACAACAACGTTGTAACTCCAAAGGTGTATGTTACCGGCAATGGTACAAATTTAGTAAGTAAGCTCACTTCGTTGAAATACGACGTTGGTGGAACTGTCGTGAATGCTGGAGCAACCAGTGGTCAGTATAGCGTTGCCACAATACCAGCAGGCGGTGCGCTTACCATTAAAGGCAACATAACAGGTAATTCTCTGCCAATCAAGATAACGGCAGTATATCACGATAATGATACCGAACAGGATACCACGCTCGAGGTACAGGGTTTTGTGGCCAAGACAGCAAATGCTGGTGCGCTCTTCCAAGTAGTGCTGACACAGCCAAAGGGTAACAGCTTCGATGCTTCAAACAACATCTCTACGCTCACGGCAGAAGCCAAATGTTACCGTGGTGGCACGCAGGATAAGGACGGTATTACTTATAAGTGGTACTCGCTCAACTTGAAGACGCAGGCGTGGGAGCTTCTTTCAAGTGGCATTGTAACTACTGCAGGTGTATCAACGCTCACCGTAAAGGCAGATGACGTGCTGAATGTTCAGACATTCAAGGTTGAAGCCATCGATGGTACTGACAAAGCGGAAGCTATCGTAACATTCGAGGACAGGACAGACCCCTATACATTGGAGATTTTTTCGCCAACTGGACTACAGATAAAGAACGGACAGGGCTCGACGACGCTTTGTGCTCGCCTGTATCGTGGAGAAGAACGCATCGAGGACGAAAACACGGCGTCAAAGAAGTTCACCTACACGTGGAGCAAGTATGGTAAGAATGGCGAAAAGTCCAATTTCTCGGGCACATCTTCAAACCAGAAGACAGGCAACCCTCTCGTGGTGGAAGCCAAGGATATTGACCAGAAGGCGACATTCTATTGTGAAGTCAGTCAATAATAACACTTGTGCGTAGGGCAATAGCCCTATGCACTCAATCAACACACTTGAAGTATGGCAAAGGTCATAGCACGTGCATACATCTCCATTACCAACGTGAATGATGGGGAAAAGGGCGATACTGGAGATACCGCCCTGACTCTCGTTGTAACTCCAAACACGTTCACCTTTCAAACGAACGACAGGGGGGATATTGAAAATTTGGCACAGAACAAGGGCAAGATACGGATGTTCCTTGGTCAGACGGAAGTACTGCCCAGCAGCATAGATATCACCCCTTACAATTGCTATGCAAGAATAGTTGGTGACAATACGCTGTACTTTGATGGTGTAAGCCCCAACCAGTGGAGCGGTAAAGTTGAGATTACCGCCAAATATAAGGGACAGACACGCACTGCTACGGTTGAGTTCGTCGTCAGTGCGCAGAAATGGAACAAAGCGCAATTTGAAGCTAACGACACGCAGTTTGAAAGCATCATTGCACAGAACAAGGCAGACAAACAAGGGCTTGAACAAAAAATTTCAACCATTCAACAAACGGCTAACAGCATACAGCTGGAGGTGAAAAAACAAACCTTCAGCGGAGTAAACCTTCTGAAAGGCGCAAGTCTGCGACCGCTCAACCTATTAAGTCTCCAACGCCCTCAATATGTAACCATCGTGAATTATCCCAGCGTTGCTCACTTCGACAACCTCTACCTGTCCATCTCTCGCCACGGAGCTACGCAGAACGAATGGAACGGCTGCAAGTTTCCAGTGATAAAGGCAATGGGTGGACGTACATACACCCTTTCGATGTATACCAGAATATATGGGAACGAACAGCCCTACATAGAGGTGAAAAGAAGTCGCTCAAAGGATATGAGTTCACCTAAGAACAGCTATCCTAATATACCCTCCACATATGGAGTATGGAAACTTTACTCCTATACTTTTGAAATGGAGGAGGGGTACAACTATCTGCAAATCTTCATCGGTCTGGAGCGCAATGGTGAAGCTTACTTCTCAGAAATACAGCTGGAAGAAGGTACAAAGCCCACCACTTGGAAAGACCCTGATATCGTTGGAAGTATGGAGGCTGCTGGTATATACCTTAATGGCAATGACATGAGCATCAACGCACGCTCAAAACATTTTCGATTTATCGACCAGCAAGGAAACACAGTAGCTTCGGTAGATGATACAGGGGCTATTGACGGCTTGAAGTTTCGGACACGTAACCTTGGCGCAGGGTATATCGACCTTACAGGTTCGCTTATGAGTGTGTTTGGAACTGTGGCGAAGAATATTGAATTTGGTATTGATGACAAAGGAAGAGCTATATTGAAATTCTACGATAATGCTGGCAACAACACGCTTAATCTTTCGCCTGACGGTTTGAAGGCAGAAAGTATTTCAGTTGCTTCATTTACAGCATTAGGTGTGTGCTATATTGGAGGTTTTCAAGTAATTGACTATCCAGCCGAACATTCGATATTCAATCCTTATTTTGTCAACACTACACCATCAGGCACATCTGTGTATCTTTACACTGGGGCAACGATACAAGGCAAGTTTATCGCTGATGGTGGCTGGTCGCAATCGCAGGTGGAAGCAAATAATGGAAAATATTTTCAGAGCAATAAGACAGAGTGGAGCAATTTTGCTGTAAATGGCGTGTATGCAGCTCGTCTGCCGCAGGTAATTTTGCAAGAACCAGGAAATATAAGACCTGACGGTGGTAGCACATCTTTACCCAAGATGTGGCAAATAATAACAATATATGTCTTCCGGAATGGAAAAATCTCCTCATTTCAATTACGAAGAGAAACTACATTATAAAAAATAGAAAAAATATGAAAGTAAAATTAAACAACAAAATGGAAATGGTAAATTGTGAGGTCGCTATTGATGACTATCTTCACACAGTGTCTTATCAGGCTGACACTACAGTGGAAAATGCTGTTAAAGTGCTTCAATTCACCGACCACGTAGCACGCATAGTTCAGGGCGAAGTTCCTAATTATGTATTAGACCCACACCAGCAAGCTACCTATGTACACAATGGTGAGCATTTTACAGGTGGACAATGGGAAGAACTTCCCCCCGATGGAGGCATGGAAGCATACAAAGGAGTGGTGCAGATTTACAAACTCATAGAACAGGGTAAAATAGAAAGGTAAGTAGTATGGGAAATTTAATTTTAAGGGTGGAGCGCAAATGGAAGAAGAAGGACTATACTATTGGTAATCTTTATATCAATGATGTGTTCTTTTCAAATATACTCGAAGATACCGTAAGGGGGTTGCGCCAGGACATGACACCTGAAGAAATAAAAAAAATAAAGATTCATGGACAGACGGCTATTCCTTCAGGTCGTTATGAAATACGTGTGACATTATCTGCTCGATTTCGAAGACAACTACCAATCCTTTTGAATGTGCCTGGTTATGCAGGTGTACGCATTCATCCTGGTAACACCGATGCTAATACAGAAGGATGTCTTCTGCCTGGTAAAAACGACCGAGTAGGGCAAGTGTCAAACTCACGTGCCACTATGGCTATTTTACAGCAGCGTATAGAAGAAACTATTGCTCGAGGTGGCAAAGTGTTCATTGAAATAAAAGATTGACACCTTATATATATAATAAGGTGTAGGAAAGATGGAATGTAGGAAGGCAAGATAAGCAATCCTACATTCTTTTTTAGTAAATATACACCCACCATTTCGAGCATTACATCGAATTGGTCGTACCAACATCAAAGGACTCCATGATATTTCAGTAGCAAGGCATTCGCATCTTTAATATCCTTTGGTGTATATCTGTCCGTAATGAGAATAGAAGAGTGGCGTGCCTGGTCGCGCACAGTCAGAACGTCAGTATTAGCCTTCAGCATATTCGTTATACCAGTATCTTTAAGCGAATAGAACTTATAGCGGTCAGAGAACTTAAGATGCTTGCGTACATGAAGATGCCAATAATCCCTGAACGTCTTCTCGCTTCGCCTATTCGTGCCAGGCATAAAACCATCGCTAAAAAGATAATAATTACTTGGAAAAGCAAATATGTTCAAATCTATCATCAAACGCAGAACATGGTCGGGAAGCGTAAGCGTAGCATCGTTGTGGTTCTTGGTGTGAGAACCGTGAAGCGTCAAAGTCTTATTTTTAATAGAGAAATCACCAACCTTTAAGAAACTCATTTCTTTCGGTCGTACAAATAGATAATGTAAGATGTAACAAGCCAATAAGAAATGCTTGTTATGTTCATTCAACCATTCCTTAATATCCGTCATAACCTTATCAGGTATCACGTCTCTATTCTTCAACTGACTATTCCGTTGAGTAGATGACATTCCATCAGTAGGATTGTTAGGAACATATCCTCGTTCCGTAAGATACTTGCAAAACACCTTCAACCAAGTAAGATAGTTGTTCCGTGTCCGAATAGTATTGTTCCTATCAATAAATATGTAGTCAAGAAATTGTCCGACAATATTCTTATTAAACTGATAGGAATAGAACAGGTTTACCTTCTCTTTCTCTTTCCATTTCCTCAATACCCGAAGCCTGCTAAGATACGACGAAACGCTATCCTCTCGCATACCTTTTTCCTTGTAAAGTTTCATTAGGTAGTCCTGGTACTTATCGCAGACTTCATCAAACTTCGTGTATTCCAAAGGCTGCATGGTTTCTATCCATGGATTCCAACCCTGCATCAACTTTTCAATAAGTCTCTTTTTTAAGGCTTCTCCATACACACGTTGCTCACGTTTGCCTTTAATTCTCCCTAACATAAACTTCTTCGTATGAAGCTTTCCTATTGTTGGGTCGAAAGCTGTTACAGCTACATAACACTCTGAAGCCTGATGAAAAGTAGGCGTTTTCCATGCAACTATCTCTTCTATAGTTGCCTTCTGTTTTTGAGAAACAAAATTTTTTTTAGACATTTTCAAATTTTTGTTTGAAATGCCCTATTGATTACTGTTATTATACTTCACCGAATTTTCGCCGAGTATTTTATCCTCGACAAAGCGTAAAAATCTAACTAATAGATTTTTACGCTTTTCTCCGTCGGGATGACTGGACTCGAACCAGCGACCACTGGTCCCCCAGACCAGCATTCTAAACCTACTGAACTACATCCCGTTCTGTTTGATGGTGCAAAATTAGTTACTTTTTAAGAGATTAGCAAACTTTTAGAGTTATTTTTCTATGTTACCGAGTTTTATTTGTATTTTTGTATAGCAAAAAAAGAGCTTCTGATAGCCATAAAAAACGGCAGGAATATTTAACGAATACATAAAATGCAATACAAAATAACACCTCCAACGCATATTGAAGATACCATACTGCTTCCCGCATCGAAAAGCATCAGCAACCGCGCACTGATTATCCACGCACTCGCAGGCGGAAACATTATGCCCGAAAACCTTTCTACTTGCGACGACACAGCTGTTATAGCACGCGCTTTTAAAGATAATCCATACGAAATAGACATTATGGCGGCAGGCACGGCTATGCGCTTTATGACTGCCTATCTGGCTGTTACGGAAGGCGAACACGTGCTTACGGGAACCGAACGAATGAAGCAACGCCCTATAAAAATATTGGTCGATGCATTGCGTTTCCTTGGAGCAGACATTCAATATACAGGCGAGGAAGGGTTTCCGCCATTGCTCATCAAGGGTAAAAAGCTAAAAGGAGGCAGCGTAGAGGTAGCCGGCAACGTTAGTTCTCAATATGTTTCGGCATTGCTGATGATTGGTCCGACATTAGAAAAAGGACTTGAACTGAAGCTTTTGGGCAATGTTATCTCGCGCCCCTACATCGACCTCACGCTGAATTTGATGCACGAATATGGAGCCGACGCAGAATGGACAGATGTAGATACGATTACCATTCGCCCCAAACGCTACGAAGAACGCAGCTACACGATAGAGAACGACTGGACGGCAGCCAGCTATTGGTATGCCATACTCACCTTGCTGAACGACCGCAAGTCGTACATTCGTTTTCCGGGACTGAAAAATGGCTCACGTCAAGGCGACTCTGCAGCGAAGTATATATTCTCGCTATTGGGGGTGAAAACTACTTTTGCAGACAAGGAAATGGACGAGCTTACAGACGTAACTATTACACGTAAGCCTCAAATGTTGCCTCGCTTGGAGTACGATTTCAAAAATCAGCCCGACTTGGCGCAAACCTTGATAGCTCTCTGTCCTATTATGAATATTCCTTTTAAGTTTATGGGGCTAAGCAGTTTGAAGCTGAAAGAGACCGACCGCATAGAGGCTATGAAGACCGAAATGGCAAAGTTGGGCTATGTATTGCACGATTCGAACGATTCGGAAATTATATGGAATGGCGAACGTTGCGAAGTGGCAAATCCGATAATAATAGACACTTACAAAGACCACCGTATGGCAATGGCTTTCGCTCCATTAAGCATTAAATTGGGCGAACTGACCATCAACAACCCTGAAGTGGTTTCAAAATCGTATCCACACTTTTGGAACGATTTGCGAAAAGCAGGGTTCTCCATAGAGGAGATAAAGTAAAAACGAGGCAAACTGTATATGGACATCATTATAATAGGCATCTTGGCGATTGTCGGAATGGGCGTGCTTGTAGGCGTTTCAACTTGGATTAGCCGACGCAACAGCAACGAGCCCAACATTATTGTGCCTGCATCGGGCGACTGTGCTACTTGCAGCGGCATCGACGAAAGCTGCGAACAGACGTGTATGATGGAAGCTGCCACGAAAGAAGTGGAATATTACGACGACGAAGAACTCGACCGTTTTAAAGGAAAAGAGTCAAACGAGTATACTGACGACGAAGCCGAAGAGTTCTCGGAAGTGCTCTACACCATGCGCCCCGATGAGGCTAAAGGCTGGAACAGAAGTTTGATTCTCCGTGGAATCAATGTTCCCAACCAAATAAAAGACGAGTTAATAGCGATGATTGAAGGCTGAGAAGCAAGAAAATACAATAAGTAATCGGCTTAAAAGACAATAAAAACAAACTTTCAAGAGTTTATTAATACGTGAAGTTGAGATACGCAAAATATATTTATATCGCATTCGTAGCAGTGCTTGCTGTCATTATAGCAAGTTGTTCTACAAAGAATAACACCTCGCAAACACGATGGTGGCACTCTTTCCATGCCAAATACAATACATATTATAATGGTGCGCAAGCCTATATAGACGCATCGTTGGAGAAAGAGAATGGCAACAAAGACAACTTCACGGAGATGATTCCGCTCTACACCGTAGGCAACAAGGCGAGCAAGGAATTAGGAAAAAGCAACTTTGAGCGTGCCATTGAAAAAGCAGAAAAAGCCATTGCGCGCCACAGTATAAAGAAAAAGCCAGAATGGAACAAATCAAGGCGCAAGACGGAAAAAGACATTGAGTGGCTGTCGCGCAGAGAATACAACCCATTCCTTTGGAAAGCGTGGATGCTAATGGGGCGTTCACAATTCCATAAAGGGGCTTTTGAAGAGGCTGCCACTACTTTTGCGTATATGAGCAGGCTCTACCGAACACAGCCAGCCATTTATGGCAAGGCGCGTGCGTGGCTCGCAAAGTCGTATATAGAGGCAGGTTGGCTTTACGATGCGGAAGATGTAATCCGCAATATGCAGCGCGATTCAATAGATTGGCGTGCTGTTCGCGAATGGGATTATACCTTTGCCGACTATTACATACACACGGGCGAACTCGAAAAAGCCGTTCCCTACCTGCGCAGAGTAATTAAACAGGAAATGCGACGCAAGCAAAAAGCACGCGAATGGTATCTTATGGGACAAATTCAGGCTGCTCTCGGCAACAAAGACGCAGCTTACAACGCTTTCCAGCACGTCATTCGTTCCAATCCACCCTACGAGTTGGAGTTTAATGCACGTGTTGCAGCAACCGAGGTAATGGCAGCAGGACAAGCCAAACAAATGGTAAGCCGTCTGAAACGTATGGTTGCTTCCGACAAGAACAAGGAGTATCTCGACCAAGTATATTATGCAATGGGCAATATTTATCTTACCAACAAAGATACAACAAACGCCATTGCAGCCTATGAGCAAGGCAACAAGAAATCCACACGCAGCGGAATAGAGAAAGGTGTGCTGCTTTTGCGTCTTGGCGACTTGTATTGGGCAAAGGAAAAGTTCAGCGATGCCCGCCGTTGCTACAACGAAGCCCTTGGTTTGTTGGACAAAGACCGCAAAGACTATGAACTGTTGTCGGAGCGTACAAAGATTCTCGACGAACTGACGCCGCATACAGAAGCGGTGCACTTGCAAGATTCGCTGCAATACCTTGCGAAATGCCCCGAAGCAGAACGCTTTGCAGCTATCGATAGAGTAATAAACGAGCTTAAAAAGAAAGAAAAAGAAGAACGAAACAGGTTAGCCGAGCAAGAAGCAGCTCAACAAATGGCACAGAATGGAGGCATTAACGCCGACAATGATAACCCTCTTAGACGTTCTGCCGCTCCTAACAAGCAAGGGCAAGATGCCACATGGTACTTCTATAACCCTATGGCGGTGCAACAAGGTAAGGCTACTTTCCAACAATTGTGGGGCAAACGCGAGAACGTAGACAACTGGCAGCGTGTTAATCAAACCGTAGTTGGCAAAATAAACAACAACCTTGAACTTACCGATGTTCAACGAGATTCTATCGCAAAGGAAGAAGCAAGGCTGGATTCGATAAGCAGTAAAAAGGATTCGGCGCAGAACGACCCGCATCAACGGGCATACTATTTGGCGCAAATACCATTTACGCCAGAGCAATTGGCAGCAAGCAACAAAATACTTGAGGCTGGTTTACACCATTCTGGTGTGATTTTCAAAGACCGTTTAGATAACCTTCGCTTAGCCGAAAAGGCTCTGCGCCGTGTCAGCGACAATTATCCTGACTACGAACAGATGGACGATGTGTACTACCATCTCTACTTATTATACATGCGCAAGAGCCAATCTGCCATTGCAAACAGTTACATAGACAAACTAAAAGCAAAATTCCCGAAGAGTCAATGGACGGCTGTGCTTACCGACCCATACTTTAAAGAGAACGCAAAGTTTGGCGAACACATTGAAGATTCGCTCTATGCGTCTACCTACGAAGCTTTCAAGAACAATCGTTTTGGCGAAGTTACTGCCAATAAACGCATTTCCGACGAGCGTTTCCCTATGGGAGCAAACCGCGACAAGTTCTTGTTTATCGGCGGATTGAGCAAGCTTAACCAAGGCGATGTGAATGGTTGCATAAGCGAAATGAAGACTGTTGTTGAGAAGTTTCCACAAAGTCGCATCAGCGAAATGGCAGGAATGATTGTCAATGGCGTAGAGGCTGGAAAGAAAATCCGCAACAGTAAATTCGACCTTGGTGATGTTTGGAACTATCGCACCAATGTCTTGAACGATAGCGACAGCATTAAACAAGTGAAGTTCTCGCCAGACAGGGACATCGATTTCAAGTTCCTTTTGGTGTACAACCCCGACTCTGTATCGGAAAACAAGCTGTTGTTTGAAATGGCAAGATTCAATTTCACAAGTTTCTATGTACGCAATTTCGATATAGAAATAGAAGATATTGAAGGTCTGCACCAAATGAAGCTGTCTGGATTCAGAAGTTTCGACGAGGCTTTCCAATATGCACGACAACTCTTTAATAATAAGAATGTAACGGCGCAACTAAGCAAAGACACGAAAGCCATTATTATTAGCGACAAGAACTTGCAGCTAATTGGAACGTCGTTCAGCTATAAGGATTACGAAGATTTCTATGCAAAGCACTTCGCACCATTGCAAGTAACGAAGCGTTACCTGCTTTCTGAACCTGCCGAAGTGGCAACACCACGTGAAAAAGAGCGTGATTTGCAAGAAGAAATAGAAAGCAGGAACCCGACAGAAACCGACCTCAATGCACGCAAACAAGCATTAGAGCCCGTAGATAACAGTATGACGATACCGCTCGAGGAGGAAAAAACAACTGAAAACAAAGGTGTTGCTCCGACCGAAATGGTTGTTCCTATTGAAGAAACCGAAAAGAAGGAGGAACCAAAGAACACCATAGACAATACGGAAATGGTAATTCCGACAGAGGAAACTGCAAAGAAAAAAGAACAAAAGAACACTATTGACAATACGGAGATGGTTATTCCAATAGAGGAAGCCCCAAGTCAGAAGCCGCAACCAAAGCCAGTTGAACCTAAAAAAGAGGAGAAACCAGCCAATAAGGACAACCAAAAGGTTACGCCAATAGACAATAATGTTATGGAAATTCCATTGGATTCTGAAACCGTTTTGCCTAAAGATACAGTCGGTACTCCTACCAAAAAGCCGAAGACAGCAAAGGCAAAGGACAGCGAGAAACCATCGGAAAAGAAGAAAAAACAGCCTGCCGAGAACACTCAAAAGGCTCAAAAACCTGCCGAAAAGAAAGAACAACCGAAGAAAAAAAATACAGATGGCCCTGTAATATACTTCGACGACGATGTTAAACCTGTGGAAAAGAAAAAGAAAGAACCACAGAAGCAACAGCCGCTCGATTACGATTTCGACGATGAATACTACGATTTAGGTGGTTTTTAGTGAAAGCTAAAAGATAAATCGAAAGGTGTTCAGGCAGCATTTAAATAAACGAAGAAAGGATACAAACAAGATATGAGCAACGGACTTTTATTATGGGTAGACGACGAAATAGAACTTCTCAAAGCCCACATCATATTTCTCGAGAAGAAAGGATACGAGGTCGTAACTGTCAGCAACGGTGCTGATGCGATAGAACAATGTCGCACACAAACGTTCGACCTTGTACTTCTTGATGAGCAAATGCCCGGTCTGTCAGGACTTGAAACCCTGCAGAAGATGAAAGAAATACAGCCTGCCACGCCCATTGTCATGGTAACAAAGAGCGAGGAGGAAGATATAATGAACCAAGCTATCGGCGCAAAGATTGCCGACTACTTGATTAAACCCGTCAATCCCAGTCAGATATTGCTGACATTAAAAAAGAATATCCATCGCAGAGAGATTGTTACCGAAGTTACACAAACAGGTTATCAGCAGGAATACCAACAGCTTGCAATGCAAATAAGCGACTGCCGAGACTTCAACGATTGGGTAGAGGTCTACAAACGATTGGTGAAATGGGAATTGGAACTTAGCAGTGCAGACAGCAATATGACCGAAATGCTCACTATGCAGAAAGAAGATGCCAACAACGGTTTTGCTAAATACATTGCCAAGAACTATCTCGACTGGGTAGCACCGAACAATGGAAAGGGCAAGAAGAAAGTATCTCGCCCCCTTATGAGTCCCGATATTTTCAAAAGCCGTGTATTTCCGATGATAGACAAAGGCGAGAAAGTCTTTTTAATCGTAATAGATAATCTTCGCGTAGACCAATGGCGCATCTTGTCGGAAGAGCTCGCAGAGTTGTTCGATATAGACGAAGACTTTTATATGACGATACTGCCGACGGCAACCCAATACGCCCGCAATGCGATATTCAGCGGACTGATGCCACTTCAGATTGCCCAAATGTTCCCCGACTTATGGGTAGACGAGGACGAAGAAGAAGGTAAGAACCTGAGCGAGAAGCCACTCATTCAAACGCAAATAGACCGCTATCGCCGCCACGATAAGTTCTCTTACCACAAGATTTTCGACTCAAACGGTGCAGAAAAGTTTATGCAGCAACTTAATAATCTGCAACAAAACGACTTGAATGTATTGGTTGTAAACTTCATAGATATGCTTTCTCACGCTCGCACAGAGATGAAAATGATTCGCGAATTGGCGAGCGACGAGAGTGCCTACCGTTCTTTAACGCTCAGTTGGTTCAGACACAACGTCCTGTCCGATGTATTCCGAGAGTTGGCAAAGTCTGATTATAAAATCATTCTGACCACCGACCACGGTTCTATTCGTACGACCAAGCCAGTAAAAATCATTGGCGACAGAAACACAAACACTAATCTTCGATACAAATTGGGCAAGAACCTGAACTATAATTCAAAAGAAGTGTTCACCATAAAAGCCCCACAGCAGGCGCAACTTCCTGCTCCAAACCTTAGCACAAGCTATGTTTTTGCAACGGGCAACAGCTTCTTTGCCTATCCGAACAACTACAACTACTATGTGTCGTACTACAAAGACACGTTCCAACATGGTGGAATTTCCATCGAGGAAATGATAGTTCCAATCATTACGCTGACACCCAAAAGCGTCAAGCTTACACAGAACACAAAAAGATAACGAACAATGGAAATCAAAATAGAAAGTCTTGCAACCATTCACGAGGCTGCAAAAAAGTTTATAGACAACATCGGCAACAACAAAGTATTTGCCTTTTACGGTAAAATGGGAGCTGGAAAAACGACCTTTACCAAAGCCATTTGCGAAGTTTTAGGTGTGGAAGACGTTATTACTTCGCCTACTTTCGCCATCGTAAACGAATATACCGACGGTAAGGGCAGCCCTATTTACCATTTCGACTTCTATCGCATCAAGAAGTTGGAAGAAGTCTACGATATGGGCTATGAAGACTATTTTTACAGCGGAAACCTCTGTTTATTGGAGTGGCCAGAGCTTATAGAGGACATTTTACCCGAAAATGCGGTCAAGGTAAAAATAGAAGAACAAGCTGACGGAACACGTTTGGTGTCGTTCTAATCTTACTTCTCAAGGGCAACAAATCCTATATGCAGATTCAATACCATAAGTAGGAATAAAAAATATGACGTCATATTTGACCGAAAATGACGTCATATTTATCTGAACGCCTAAATATTGAATTGAGCAGACACTTTATAATGTGTTTTCACTACCCCACTTTTTCATATAAACTGCAAGGCTGTTGTTCAATCGTAACAACAGCCTTGCAGTTTTTTATTCCCTTAATTGTGCACCAAGGTACCTATGTCCTCGCCGTCAATTACTTTCTTTAAGTTTCCAACAATGTCCATATTGAACACATAGATAGGAAGATTGTTTTCCTTGCACATTGTTGTGGCAGTAAGGTCCATTACCTTCAAACCCTTATTGTATATCTCATCGTAAGTTATTTCGGTAAACTTCGTTGCCGTAGGGTCTTTCTCTGGGTCTGCCGTATAGACACCATCTACACGCGTACCCTTCAGCATTACGTCGGCTTCTATCTCGATGCCACGCAAGCTCGAACCCGTATCGGTAGTGAAATAAGGATTGCCCGTACCTGCCGAGAAGATGCAAACGTAACCTTCTTCGAGAGCTTCAACAGCTTTCCATTTGCTATAAAATTCGCCAATAGGTTCCATACGGATTGCCGTCATCACCTTCGATTTCACGCCAAAAGCACCCAGTGCAGAACTCAATGCGAGCGAATTAATCACCGTTGCACACATACCCATCTGGTCGCCCTTTACTCGGTCGAAGCCTTTCTGGCTGCCTGTCAGTCCACGGAAGATATTACCGCCACCTATAACGATACCGATTTGCACGCCCATTTCCTGTATTTCTTTTATTTGGCGTGCATAGTCTTCAAGGCGTTCCGCATCAATGCCGTATCCTTGCTTGCCCATTAAGCTCTCGCCTGAAAGCTTTAGGAGAATTCTTTTAAATCTTGCCATACTTTATTTCTTTAAATTCGTAACTTCTTATCATTCCTTCGCGGTCGCGGAGTATCAGGTGTCCGTCGTCCTCAACTTCCACAATAGCACCTTCAAACACTCCGTCTGCATCTTCGTAAGGGTAAAAACCTTTTGAACGATACAATGCTTCATGATACATTGCCGAGATTGCGCCATAGTTCGCACTGCGAATCAACTCGTAGTTTCGTTCAAACGAGGCTATAATCTTTTGCAAAAGGTCTTCCCTATTCACCTCTTTGCCTAAAATCTGACAAAGCGAAACGGGGTTGGGAGCATCGCTTTTAAATTCCGTTTGGTTCACATTCAGTCCCACGCCAAACACGCAGTCTTTTATCCTGCCGCCGCTCAACTTAGTTTCTATCAACGTACCACTTAGCTTTTTATCGTTCCAATATATGTCGTTCGGCCATTTCAGCGTAATGCTACCCTTGTCCACATAGTCTGTCAGTGCTTCCCGCAACGATAATGCGCCATATTCCGACAACAGAAACTGACAGGCAACAGGCACTTCAACGGGGTGCAAAAGCACAGAAAACAATAGGTTCTTGCCTGCTTCGCTCTCCCAACAGTTCGCTCCTTGTCCACGTCCAGCAGTCTGAAAATCAGCCACAGCCACAGTCATCTGCTCCCCCTCCGAGGGCGTATAAGTTTTCAGAAAGTCATTGGTGCTGCCGATGGTTTCCAATCGCACAACGTTAGTGGTAGACTTATTTTCCTTTTGGAAAGCTGCTCGTATCTTGTGAATAATGTTCATTGAAGTAAATACATTGTTACTGTTCCACATTCTTCTGTCATACAAATGGAAGAAAGGCATCTTTAATATGGCGAATTTCGTATTTATCGGGCGTTCCAACAACCGTTATTATATCGAAACGCAACACTCTGTCAATACGGTGCCCCTTCACATAAGCATTTGCGGCAATGGAAACAGAACGGATTTTCTGTGTCGTTACAGCCTCATCGGCATTGGCAAAACGCTCGTTTCTACGTGTTTTCACCTCTACGAAAACATAAATATCGTTTTCTATGGCGACTATATCCAAATCACGCTGACCGCATTTCCAATCTCTTTCCACGATTCTGTAGCCCTCGCGCATAAGATATTCGCACGCCAACTGCTCGCCCCATTTACCTGTTTCGTTGTGTAATGCCATATTATTCAGAATGATAGGTTGCCAAAGCAACTGCCAGACCGCAAGCCCATCTTAACCATACTACAAAGATAGAGTTTTTTTCTGAATTATAGAATTAATATTGTAATTTTGCGAAGATTATATAATAATGTATGAGCAGCGAAGAACAAATAAAGAAAGACGACTATTATATGGGGCGAGCCTTGGCACTGGCTGAAGAAGCGTTCAAAAAAGGCGAAGTTCCCGTTGGTGCCGTGATAGTGTGTCGCGACAGAATTATCGCACGGGCACACAACCTTACGGAAGCACTGACCGATGTTACTGCCCATGCGGAAATGCAGGCAATAACGATGTCAGCCAACGAGTTAGGTGGAAAATACCTGCAAGACTGCACCCTTTATGTAACGGTAGAACCTTGCATTATGTGTGCAGGGGCATTGGGTTGGTCGCAAATTAAGCGGGTTGTCTATGGTTGCAGCGACGAGAAGAGGGGCTTTTCTGCCTTTGCTCCACAGGCACTTCACAGCAAAACAATCGTAACAAAGGGCGTTCGGGAAGAAGAATGCAAAAGGCTAATGCAGCAGTTCTTCAAAGAACGGAGATAAGAAGAAATCGACTTAAAAGCCATACCATAGACATTAAGTTTGGCAGAAAATCGCCTTCATTTTGTAAAGAAAATATTGTTAAAAAATGACAACTGCGTTTTGGCATTGCGAAAGCGGCTCTTTTGCGATGCAAAACCTACGCTTTTACCGTGCAAAACAGCCGCTTTTGGAACGCAAAACAATAGGTTTTGCAAAACATTGATAATAAGGCAGTTAAACCAAACTATCTGTTTGAAAATTTCTTTACAGTTTTATCGCTTTATTTCCAACTATAAAACGGAAAATAAAACAGATGGGAAGACGCCCCGAAAAATAAAGCGAGCACCTTGAGAACAAGATGCTCGCTTTTATTTGAATGCTTTATTGTTTTATCTTACCTGTACTACAAGATACTTGCTTGTGCTCCAGAATGTCTGTGGGTCGTTGATACGAAGAACGTATTGACCTGCTGCATCTTTCGTAAGCGAGTAGCTGCTGCTCGGGTGAGCAGTAAGAAGTTTTGCGCTCTTGCTATACAACTTAACCTCGCGTGTAGAGCGAATGTCAATCTTTGTAAAGTAGTTCTTGTTGAAACTGCCCTGCAATACCTTGCCATCTGCAAGAATGCGCTGTTCTCTAAGTTCCCTCTTTGTACCAAATACATACCAGCCTGTGTTCAGCTGCATATCTTGTGTAGAAATGGTTTCGCTCTTTTGCTTAGACTCGGTCTGCAAGTTAGCCTTCTCGGTTTCGAGTGTTTGCTTTGCAGCAGTCAGGTTTGCTTTATCAGTCTTCAAATTAGAAACGTCTGTGTTCAAACCTGAAATGGTCTGGTCGAGCTCCTTAATATGAATGTTCTTTGAAGCCAACTCTGCACGAAGCACCTTCAACTCGTTGTCTTTCTGAGCAAGTTGGGCTGTCATCTGAACGAGTGTCTTCTTCATTTCCTCACCCTTGAAGCCTGTTTCTTGAAGTTGCTGTTGGAGTTTCTTAATCAACTCGCGGTTTTCTTGCATACGTTGAGTGATAAACTGGATATTCTCTTTTATCTGTGTAGCTTTATCAGCTCTCTCACCTTCCTTTGCTAAAGTTACACGATTTTCAGCAGCGTTGATTTCAGCAAAGCCTTGCTGTATCAGATTCATTGTTGCCATCATGTCGTTTACCTCGTTATCACGAGCATTAATGATTGCACGCAAAGAATCGTTTTGGATTTCTGCTGGATTAATTGATTTGTTTTGGTTGCAAGAAGCGAGTGCCATGGCACCGCAAGCTGCATAAATTAATAGCTTTTTCATAATCTATTTTATTTTCATTCATAATTTTGAAGAATCGTCTTCTTCGCTGATGCTTTTACTCTTTTTCCCTTTCGACTTGCCTGCCAATACGATAACAAACTCGCCTCGGGGTGCTGTTTCCTTGAAGTGGGCAAGCACTTCTGCCAGTGTTCCGCGCACGCTCTCCTCGTGCAGCTTGGATATTTCGCGGCAACAACTCACCAAACGGTCTTCGCCAAATGCCTCTATGAACTGCTCCAATGTTTTTACGATGCGATAAGGCGACTCGTAAAAGACCATTGTTCTGCTCTCTTCGGCAAGGCTTTCTATCTGTGTCTTGCGTCCTTTCTTCTGCGGCAAGAAGCCTTCGAAGCAGAAACGGTCGCAAGGAAAGCCACTCGACACCAAGGCAGGAATCATAGCTGTTGCCCCCGGAAGAGTCTGAACGGTAATGCCAGCTGCAATAGCTTCCCTCGCTAAGTAGAAACCGGGGTCGCTGATACCGGGTGTGCCAGCATCGGAAATAAGCGCAATGGTTTCGCCAGCCTTTAGTCGGTTCACGATTCCTGCTGCTGTTCCGTGTTCATTATACTTGTGGTGCGACACCAAATGGTTCTTTATTTCAAAATGTTTCAGCAAAATACCCGACGTACGAGTATCTTCGCAGAGTATTAAGTCTGCTTCCTTGAGAATTCGAATGGCACGAAATGTCATGTCTTCCATATTCCCCACAGGTGTCGGTACAAGATATAAAATACCCATAAGCATTGCAAATGTAAACGAAAAGTATTGAACGCCAAAACAAATTAGGATTTTTTAGATGTGTTTTTAAACCCTATTCACATAACATATCCATATTTTCCTATATTTAAACATTTTATTATTATATACTCCATATTTTATAATAAAAATAGAATAGCAGCAGAATTCTTGCATAATAGGAAAGATTAGACACAGAAAAAGACCAACAAGTATTTGTTCTGAGAACTATAACTTGCTGGTCTTACCCTATTGACAAATAAATTTCAAGTCTGGTTATACAGCCCCACTATTGCGAGCCATAAACCTACAAACGATTATTTCTTATAGTTTTCCACTCCCTTATCCAAGAATTCAAGATAGCCAGGAATGTCTTCTTTATAAACAAAGCTACCGCTAAGTGGGTTTCCTTGGTTGTCTACCGTTACATAGAAAGGTTGTGCCAAGTAGCCAAACTTAGACTCTTGCAAGTAGCTCCACTTGTCGCCGATGGTGCGCAAGGTACGTGTTGTACCATCAGAACGCTTCACCTTGATAGGTTCTTTCAACGGTGTTTTGTCGTCTACGTAGAGCGATATCAAAATGTAGTCGTTGTTTAGCTTCTCTGCTACTTCGGCATTTGTCCACACCGCACCTTCCATCTTACGACAGTTCACACAGCCAAAGCCTGTAAAGTCGAGCAATACTGGCTTTCCTGCCTGTGCAGCGGCACGCATTCCCTCTTCGTAATCCTTGTATTTAGGTTCTACTTCTTGATGATGCAGGTTGAAATCCTGTGTGTAAATAGGTGGCGCGAATGCACTAACGGCTTTCAAAGGCGCACCCCACAAGCCTGGTACCATATATACTGTAAAGGCTAAAGAAATCATACCGAGCATAATAGCTGGCACTGGCATTGCCATTTGGGTTGGGTCGTCGTGTGGGAACTTCAGTCTGCCAATGAGATACAAGCCCATCAGTCCGAAAATAACAATCCATATAGCGAGGAAAGTCTCTCTGTCAAGGATATGCCAGCCGTATGCAAGGTCGGCAACAGACAAGAACTTGAATGCAAATGCCAATTCTATGAAGCCCAATACAACCTTAATCATATTCATCCATGAGCCTGATTTAGGTGCTTGCTTCAACCATGTTGGGAACAAAGCGAAGAGTGTGAAAGGCAATGCCAATGCTAAAGCAAAGCCAAACATACCGATGGTAGGTGCAACCCAGTCGCCACTGGTGGCTGCCTGTACGAGAAGCAAACCTACAACAGGTGCTGTACAAGAGAAAGACACCAAAGAAAGGGTGAAAGCCATCAAGAAAATAGAAAGCAAACCTGTCGTTGCAGCTGCCTTATTGTCGATTGCATTTCCCCATGAAGATGGCAAACGAAGTTCGAACCAACCGAAGAAGCTCAATGCAAACACTACCAACATAAGGAAGAAGAAGATATTGAATGGTGCATTTGTTGCCAATTCGTTCAGCTTCTGTGGACCAAAGAGAGCCGTAATGACAGCTGCCAAGCCCATATAAATTACGATAATAGAGATACCATACGTTACAGCGTCACGAATACCTTTGCGCTTATCGTCCTTCGCACGCTTCAAGAAGAAGCTAACGGTCATTGGAATAATTGGCCATACACAAGGTGTAAGCAGGGCAACAAAGCCACCTACAACACCCATTATAAAGATGTACCACAAAGAATGGTTCTTGTTATCTTTCCCAGCACTGAACTCACTCAACTCCTTTATTACAGGACGCCAAAGGTCTGATGGGTTCGCAGCGTCTACTCCTGCAGCCTGTACAGAGTCGCCTTGCAATGTTGCACCGTCCTGTGCTGTCTTTGCTGTATCCGTAGTTGCGCTCAAAGCCGTAGCTCCATCAGCTTCTGCAGTTTCGCCTTCCTTTGCCTCGGGTGCTTCTGTTGCTGCAGGAGCATCGGCAGGACCATTGCCAGTATAGCTAAACTCTATAGAAGAAGGTGGCATACACATTTCGTCGTTACATGCACCATACTCCATATAACCAGAAATCTTATAGGTCTTGCCCGTGATTTTGTATTTCTGTACGAAGCTTACATTGTGTTCAAAGTAACGGAGTTTCATCTCGAACACCTTATCGAACACGTTTATTTCCTTACCACGAGGTGTAAGTTTGCCTACAGGTTGCGCACCTTCAGCCTTTTCGGTTTTAATAGAAGCTGATGTAGGTCCTCCAGCAGGGAGTCCGGTAGAATAAACGTGCCAACCAGCATCAATCTTAGCGGTGAAGATAACATCTACTTCTGTTGGCGATACTTTCTTTTGCTGTACACTAAAACGTACAGGATTTTGCGCCATCACCGTTAAATTGAATAGCGCAAATAAGGCTAAAAGAATCTTAGATTTCATTGTTTTCTTTTTATTTAAATTATTGCTATATTTTTGTTCTTCTGTTTTCATGAGTTGTAACGTCTAAAGTAAAAATATTACTTGCGTGCAAAGATAATGTTATTTTTTTAAAAACAAAACCATTACACTACATTTGTGGTTTATTATTACGTTTTTTTTCAGTTTTATAAAACCCATAATAGAATTATTTGATGCCGACTAAAGCAAGCTTACAGGTTCATTGTAATGAAAGTACAGAACTTTGCAGCTGTTGAATATTGATAACAAAGAGGCGGTGATAATTTTATAAAAACAGCTTACT